>Ga0315286_10005407_pt1 | contig 12338 bp, 18 predicted proteins | sample YL17G10_0_MG_FD_205038 | JGI IMG/M metagenome (GOLD analysis project Ga0315286, IMG submission 205038) | Sediment microbial communities from Yellowstone Lake, YNP, Wyoming, USA - YL17G10_0 | ecosystem: Environmental > Aquatic > Freshwater > Lake > Sediment | place: USA: Wyoming | collected... | reverse complement strand
AGGGGACAGAGAAGGCTACCCTGGAAGTTGACCTTTCCTGGACCGGCGGGAAATCCACATTCCAACGAAAGATCGTCGAAAGCACTCTGGGTGGAACAAGTCAAATCCAAGTCAATGGTAACGCTTGCAAAAACGTCGATGCCCAGATCGAATTCAAACGAATTTTCGGAATGGAGAAAGAGGACTTCCTCAAAACTTCATATGTACGACAAGGTGATCTCGAAGCCGTTTTCGAACAGGGCGCGACCCGGCTGCGCGAGGACATCGTAAGGTGGAAGCATCTTCAGATTTGGGATCAACTCTCAGATATTTTCAATAAAAAAATCAAAGAGTTTGATCAGAACGAACGATTTTCCAGAGAGACGCTTCGCCAAGCCAACGAGGAGCTCCTCGTTCCGATTCCAAGCGATGCCGAAATTCAGGAACTCAAGGACAAGATCGAAGTCGAGCGAGGCATCCGGGATTCGATGATCGGACTTCGGAAAGAACTCGAAGGGCTCGAGAAGATGGAAAGGATCCTCGAAAGGTTCGACGACATCGAGGATAACGCCAAGAAGGAAGTGAAGCTCAAGAAGAAGCTCGCCACCATTGATCACGAGAAGCCAAAGATTCAAGAGGAAGTCGATTTGTTGTCCGGAAAGATATCCGTTCTGGATTCCCGAATCAACGATCTCCTGGTCGTCGGCAAGCAAGGATTCAGCGGGATGTGTCCGGTGGTTCAGAAGCCTTGCCCAACCCGCAAGATGGTGGATTCCAATCTGGAGAGCGTGAAGAACGCGATCTATACGGCACGCGCCGATGTCGAAAAGATCAAGATCGAATATCGTGATAAGAAGATGAATCTGTTGAATATTCAAGACGAATTCTCGGATACCAAAGTCCAACTGGGATTCATTGCCAGGCTCCGCGAGGACTACAACAAATGGCCAGGACCGACCAAGCCAGAGGTTCAGAAAGATCTGAAGGATAAGCGCAAGCTCCTACACGGAATGGCCCACAACTACGATCGGCTCCGGGAGCACTGGGAACGGATGCAACTCGACATCGCGGCGCACAATCGGGTGAAAGCCAACATCGAGAAGCACACCAAAATTATCAAGCAAATTCATGAAGAAAAGCGATATTTGCTCTGGCTCAAACTCGCCACCGGGAAATCCGGAATTCCGTTCCAACTCATTGAAGATGCTTTGGAAGACATTGAAGGGCAGGTAAATCAAATCCTCGAGGAATTGGGAACGGATCACCGGATCCACTTCGAATCGGAAAAAGAGAATCGGAAGTACGAATCTGTGTGCTCCTACTGTGGGCACACTTACGCCAAGGGCAACATCACGAACTGCCCCGAGTGCTCCGCGGTACGCACCCTCGAATTCAAAGCCGAGATTCGGCCCATGGTCCTCGAAGGATCCAGGGTCCAGAGCCTCAACCTGGATTCGGGCGCGGGTCGAGCTCTCATCTCCCTCGCCACCCGGATAGCCATCTCCAGGTTCCTGGGAGCCTCCATCCTGTTCCTGGACGAGGTTACCGGCTCGCTCGACGCCTACCACCTTGGGCTCATCATCCGGCTGCTCCACCGGCTTCCCGCTCTCGGATTCCGGCAAATCTTCGTGATCTCTCACCAAAAAGAGGTGGACGAAAGCATCCCTTTCCAGATAAAAATTAGGAGGTTACCCAACAAACAGTATTCGACAATCGAAAGGTGAGCCATGAAAGCGAGAAGAGGACTCCGAATCCAGGGATGGGATGTCTCGATCGGGCATGGTGCTGGAGTCGAATTTACGGACGGAACTCTGAGCGGGCAATGGACGGCTTCCGACAAACCGATTGCAAAGAAAGTCAGGAAAATCTCGACCGTGAAGGACATCCTTCAAGTCCCCCAAGCTCCAAAAAGAGAAAAGGACGTTGCTGCTTTCCATGCCCACCGGCTCGATTGGTGGTACTCCTTCTTCGAAAATCATGTGAAGTCCACTCGCCCCTGCTACGTCGCCCTCGAAGATTATGCCTACGGGGCCGGATATCAGGCTCACCAGATCGGTGAGGTTGGAGGCGCGGCGAGACGAGTGCTCTGGAAATATGGGATCCCGTTTCGACTCCACGACCCAATGACGATAAAGATGTTCGCCTGTGAAAATGGACACGCAAACAAAGAAGACATGAAGATGGGCGTAAAGAATCGATGGGGAATCGAATTCTATTCCAGCTATCCCGAGAAGTGCATTGCGATTTGCGCCGAAGATTTGACCGACGCTTTCGCAATTGTTAAATTGCTTCACCTCGAGATCCAGTTACGAAAAGGATTGATTCGATTACAGGATTTGTCTCCGAAGGACATTCAGATTTTCAACCGCGCGACCAAGACGTATCCGGTCAACATTCTAGGGAGGAACTTCATTGCCAAAACAAAAGAGGAAGTCGAGAATTCCGAACTTTGAAAATAGGGATTTTATGATCGGTCACGAACTAAAGTTGTTCAAATCGCAAAGAAACGAAGGGTCGTTGTCGTTCTTTCGAATCGACTATTGCCAAAACTGCGGAATAGAAATCCTCAAGTCAAAAAATTTCTGTTCCAAAAAATGCAGGGACAAACATGAAGAAAAGAACAAATCCAACATGCGCTAGGTGCGGGAAAAGTCTTGGATGTCGGGACTACATCATGTTTGATTTTCAGGATTATTCTGGGAAACCATCAATCGGGTGGCATTCCGGAGCAATCTGCCAGGCGGATTCCATTCTGACTAGGTTGATTTCTGTTGAAAAGGTGAGCAATTTTGATACTCTAACAATCGAAAGTATTTTGTCAGAAATTTCAAAACGCGGAGAAAATCGCGTACTCTGGAGGAGCGAAAATGTTTTATGAAGAAAAACTGATCAGCATTCTGAATCGGACCGTCACCATCGAGACCTTCGATTCGATGTACATTTTCGGAGTCGTGACTGGGTTCATCTATTCGGACATGATCATCAAGGAAAACGAGACGAAAGAAGTGTACTCCGTGATTACCGAGATCGAATTGAACCGCGACCCCGAGCTGAAAGTCAAGGTCACGTCGATAAAGGAGTTGACAATCACGCCATGAGGATTCCAAAAACCCATCTTCTAAAGGCTATCCGTAATCACTGTTTGAATTGTTGCGGAGATTCCTGGAATGAGGTAAAGCTCTGCACGGCAAAAAAATGTGACCTCTGGCTCTATCGTTTTGGAGGCAAGTCGATAGACAATGTGCCCGAATTGAAAGAAAAACTAGCGAGACTACCCAAGTTCGATTTCAACAAAGTTTTCAGAAAAGAGAGTGGAACGGTTTACGAGAAGGGAAAAACTGAGTATACTGAATGTACGGTCGAGACACAGACTGATGTAGGAGAAGGAAATGGGCAAGGTAAAACGGGGGGAAAGAAGAAGAGAAGTAGTGGAACAAACGAAGCTCGAAGAGGGGCAAATCTGGGAGACCTCCGAGCCAGTTCAAATCCTGGAAGTGATGAAGATATTGGAACGACTCGTTGTTTGCCGGGTCTTGAAAAACGATCTGCTCCCGAGGAAAAGAGGAACCAAGACGCATATTCGGCTCGAGAATTTTTTGCTTCCCGGATGGAAAAAATTGACACTAAGTGAAGTGAAGCAAATTCAAGAGGAAGAAAAGCCACAGAGAACAGTTGTTGATTTTCCGAAATTTGCAAAACCAACTTTCTTTTCGCCAGTGCAGAGACAGACAAGATACATCGCTAAATCGAGGTGAGTCTGTGATTGTTCGAAAGTGCTATCTTTGCGGGATAGTTCTGCAAACAGAGGAATTGAAAAAATGTCTTGACTGTGAGACGTTTTTTTGTGAAGACTGCGGAAATTCGGAAACTGAAATATGTTCCGAATGCAAACCCAGACTTTTTGCAAAGGATGGCCAGAATGACACAGAAGACCAAAACGCGGAAGAAGAGAATTAAGCCGCAGAGAGCGTTGCGGGCGGTCTTACTTGTCGAGGATCTGACTCGAATCGAAGATGGAATCTGGGCAACCAATTCGATTCAGAAAATCGATCTTGGAAAAGTGATCTGGGATTTCTCAACGGAAGAAAAGTTCCAGCGAGCCAAGGGCCGAACCATCGCTACCGAACTACTTCCGATCTTTGTAGACATGATCAATGCCCGATCGCAGGATCTATCATACTGCGTTGACTCTTGCGTGGACTTCCCAGGATGGATGTATCGGGCTGTCCCTGAGTGAGCAGCATATCCAAAAAGGAGGAGTACCATGGCGAAGAAAGCGAAAAAGAAAAAACTCGTCTGCACTTGTCCGAAACGAACTCATCGTGATCCGAGATGGCACGAATCTCTCCGAGAAGCTCGAGCCATTGCCAAGAAGCATAAGGATTTCGGAATTTGGAAATACGAGTATCCCCGCGGCAAGACAGGATACTACACGGGTCCAATTATTCCGGAAGTTCTCGTGAAAAGAAAAGCGGAACTCACCGAGCTCTGAAATAACATCCAAAGTCCGTTCCGTTTCGAGATCGTTGAACCTTCCCAATCGTGAATAGCGTTGGTGGCTTTCCCCACTGGACACGAATCCGGGAATTCTTTTCGAGCCATTTGAAAAGGCTGGCCCGAGCACTGGATGTCGAAGCGTAGTGGTGTTCGATTCCGGCGACGAGATCCTTGATGGTGCAACCCGGGTGGGTCTTCACATACTCGATTGCCGTTCGCATCGTCCGCTTCCACGGAGTCGAGAATCCATCGGTCGCCTGAGATCCCGGAACGTAATTTTTCATGTCGGGATGAAGATGATCTAGAACTTTTTTCGCATTCTTCTTTGGAATCCGAAGATATCTCGCCTCATCGACCCGAACGATGTACCCTATCGAGACGTGCCCAATTCCAAAATACTGGAATAGATGCTTCTCCGTTATCGAAAATCTTCTCTTTTTTCGGCTAGGCGTTGCTGCGTAGAGGAAATTCGCGAATGGTCTCCACTCGATAATCTGATCGAACAGGGACACGCTGAGAGAAGTCTTGCACTCCACGATGGCAATCAGCCCGTTGCGGATCGCGACGAGATCGGCTCGAGCCCCACACATCATGCACTCCGGATAGCAATCCCACCCGTCCCGAACGAATTGCTCCAGAACCTTGGCTCCGATTTCCTTCTCGCTAATTTCGGTCATTGCGGATTACCGCATTGGCTAGAGCTCGCTGGACCTTGCCCGCCGTCTTCCCCCAGTAGAGGCTGTCGAGGACACCGGAGAGAACGAAGATGTTCCGCTGAATCGCGGCTTCCCCGTCCTTGTACTTCCGAAATTCCGGAGTTGATTCGAATGCTGCCTTGGCTTTCCATTCCGAAATCTTGGGATCCGCGTTCAGATGCTTCATCCCAGAGATGGACCTGGCTTGTCGATACTCGGCATCCAGAACGGTCTGGAGAGCGATGGTCTCACCGAGGAGTGTGCTGTAGAAGAAGAATCGTTCCTGTGGCTTCGGATGGGCCAGTTCTTTCTCGATGTCAACTGTGTATTCCTTCGGCTGACTGTCCCTCTTCATGATCTGAATTTTGACTGGATCCATTTTGCTTTCTCGCTTTCAAAACTTCTTCGATTCGTTTTAGCCTTTGGACCTGTTCTTCAAGTCCGGTATATATCTCTCTCGCCTTCTCGTCGTGCGTTACCAATTTTTCAATTCTCTCTTTTGTCGCTCGAAGAAGAAAGTCACCCCTACGATATTCGGCCATGGGTTACTCCCTTTCTTTGACGTTCAAGACTTCGGCCAGAGTGGTGATTGTCCGATTGAGCTCCGCGGTAATCTCGGCATACTTGGTGTAGAACTTTTCGGATTTCTCCTCTAGCCTATCGTACAACTGGGAAACTTGCTTGTCCTTCTTGAGCGCAAAGAGAAAACAGACCACTGCGAGTGCCGCAAATCCGCCTTGCTTCACCACTTCGAGAAGGATCGATTCCATCGGTCACCTCACAGCCATGTAGATGGCTGTCGAAAAGACGGCACCAAAGACAAATCCGAAAACTTGATTCGTATATGGCGACTCCCACCAATGCTTCTCTGTTCTCTTTTCCAACTCCTTCCAGCAAATCTCCTCAACCTTAGCCGCCATCTTTGTCTTCATCTCGAGCTCGGCCTGGAGAGTCAGAACGGAAATGTCCTGCTCCAGAATCTTCGAGAATCGTTCTTCCAGAATCACGAAGCCATCGAAGGGAGCAGGCTCACCTTGCCGGATCGATAGAACCTGTGGATCCTGTAGAAACAGAAGTAGAATCAAAAGGCTCATTTCCACCTCCTATTCGCATAGTCCGCAAGCTGCTTTCTTCTCTCGTCGGCATTCGGGATTTTCTTGATTTCTTCCAATTCCCTCTTCTGGGAAAGTATTTTCTCCTGTCTGGCCTGAAGTTCTTTTTCAACCTTGATCTTCTCCTTTTCGATCTCGAATATGGGAGAATTCATCGTACAGGTTTCGCGCCGAACCAAAAACCAGATCCGATAAGCCACAATGATCACGATCAGAATAACACTCCAAGTAACCAGAGACGCGCTTTTGAATTTTTCTTTGAGCAATCCGAGAAGCATGGAAACCTCCCGACATTTCTACAGTGTAGAATCAATAGCCTGTCGCATACTGGAAGTGCATGGGATCTTTGACAATCCACTCTCCACCCCAGTCAAATCCAGATTTTTTGAAAATCTCGATAATTCCGGGATGAAGTGTGGACTTTCCACCATATGGATTTGTGGCCCAATTGATGTCGAAGGCGATTGCCCAAGAATGAGTGGAGAGCCCAAGAGACGCATCATGCCTCTTATGCCTAGGATACCAGGAACCGAATTGCAAAATTTCTCGATCGAGTCCGCGTTCCTCAACCTTCTTCATCGACCAGAGGAGAACGTCCACAAGTTTGGAATGAATATACTGCTTTCCGACAACTGGGAATTCGGTAAAGACAACATTCTTGGCGAAGTCATTTTTGATGATTACCGCCCCGTTATCAGAATTCTCAAAAAGGATCCGCCCAAACGTATTTTCGATATCCTGGATTCCGTGAGGGGGCTTGAAAGGGATGAAGGATTGTAGGTTGCTCCATGCCAGGAGTGCAGCATCGATCGACTTAATTGTCGGATCGTTCGCAATTCCGTCAGCGAAATAGAGAGACTGAAAAGAGAAGACGGCTTGAGCAGTTTTGTCCCCGTAGGAACCATCCATAGCCCCCTTATAGAATCCGAGCTTCTGAAGTTTTCCCTGAAGTTCCAAAACCGCCTTTCCGCTATCTCCTTTCTTGAGCATTCTCGAGCTCTCCCTTCTTTTGGAAATTGCCAGGAATGACTTCGGACGATGTGGCAAGTTTCAATTCCTGAACTTCTTCCTGGGAAAGAACCCTTCGGTTCGTGACTTGTGTTTTCGCAACTCGTTTCATTTGGGCATCGATGAGAATCTGAAGATAGGCTTCTCGTCTACCGACAAGCGATTGAAGTTTCTGTTTCATCGCGTCGAGTTCGGTGGCTAGAAAATCTGCCCGCTCTTTCAATTCTCGTTCTTCCGAAACAGTCTTTCGAAGATAGTTGAGTGCCCCATCTTCAAACTCGGATTCTGGTTTGAACTTTCCCTGAAGAAGATTGTCGATGTATTCGTTTGCATCTCTCGTGTTCATTTGTTTTCTTTCTATGGTGTAACATTCAGTAAAATGACTCTCACCTCCTTGGATTAAACAACCTCCTCCCAATCTGTCGCGATGATATCGTCGCCAGGGCAAACAAACTTGTGAAAACCATCATTTGTGTCAACAAGAGCGACGATGGTTAGTTCGGAATTTGGAAGTTGTTTGATCTGGACATACTTGGGACTGTGGGGGGGGCGACGATACTTCTTCCCCTCTAACAGACCAACAGCAACAACCGAAATACCACTCATCTCAGAACTCCTTTCTCTTGTCCGTGTTTGCCAGAACCGCCCGTGCTTCCGTAACTGGCATTCCCAGAACACCCCCAAGGGTGTTCTTCTCGTCTTCGGAAAGAATAGCGCCCTTGAACTGAATTTTTGTGGGATCAGTAAATGATTTTCTCTTTCGCCTCTCCATCTCTTCATCAACCAAAAGTTGGATGTACGCTTCTCTTTTCCCCTGAAAATTGATCGCGCGGGTTTTTGCGGTTTCCAGTTGTTGGGATAGTTGAGAGATGATCCCATCCAGCCTTTTGAATTCGGCATCATACTCTTGGAGTCTCCGAACTACGTTCCCTTCAATCCCTTCCGCCTTGACCTTTCCTGTCATCAGCGAGTTGAGATACTCATTTATTTCTTCCGTAGAATTTCTATTTTCGCTACCCACAATTCTCTCCTTTATTTTTAGGAAAAATCAGCCCCAAATCAAGGGATATAAGTTGCTTCCCCCCAATCAAATACCGGGATCGCACAGGCATACGTTCCAATCCAACACTTGATCCAATATACAACAGAGAATGTATACCCGATTGCAGACTCGATCACTCCGGGATAATTAGTCCCTGTCTTTCCGGTGCTAAAACCAGTGTATGTGGTGGATCCAGTTGTTCCGGAATTTAATTGGCCATCCAGCATCCTCAACCGTTCGACAACGGTTGAATTAATAGAAAAAATATTGGCCCAATACATACCAAGAACAGAAGATCCGAGGTTCCACGTATTGCTTGCCGAAGGAACCAAATCTTCATAGACTGTAATCTCAGTTCCCGCATTCGCAGGTCTGATTGTAGCAGCGTAAATGTTATTGATGTATGCAGATCCCCAAGAAAGCAAGGCTGTCCCAAGATCATGAGGCCAATCGGGAACCATTGCATCACTGACAGAAATTAGATTTCCCGCATTCGCAAGTGTTCCAGTTGTTACTCTTGTCAGAAATCCCTCAGTGGCATAAACATGAGACCAATAATGTGTCAAATCACCCAAGGTCTGAGAGTGTACAGCGACGTTCGGAATGAGATTATCGTGAACCGTAATATCACTTCCGCCATTCTGAAGCGTTCCAATGTTTGCTGTGGTAACATAAGCAACCCCCCAATAATTGGACGCCCCACCAAGATTCTGAGTATGCCCAGACACATTCGGAATGAGATTATCGTGGACCGTAATATCGCTTCCACCATTCTGAAGCGTCCCAATATTTGCCGTTGTCAAATTTGCCGTAGTGATGTGCGCCGAAAACCAATAATGTGACGTATCACCCAAAGTCTGAGTATGGCTAGTCACGTTCGGAATGAGATTATCGTGGACCGTAATATCGCTTCCACCATTCTGAAGCGTTGTCGCATTGAGAGAAGCAAACCAACCATTCCATCGTTTTCCCGTCGCACCAAGAGCCTTATCTCCAGTTGTAGAAGGAATGAGGTTGGAATTCACCTTCTCGTCTGTCACCGAGAAAGTCACATTCACATCGACATTATTGAAGTATCCGTATTCCCACCTCGAGCCGGTGAGCCCGCAGGACTTGTTCGCACCAGGAACGAGATTTCCATTCTGGTATGCATCCCCGGTCACGTTCAGAACGTAAGCGGATCCAGAAGCAGCCCCGCCAATCCCAACCCTACCGTTCGCATCATCGATGTGAAAACGAACAGCAGTTCCATTCTTGTGGACAACATCCCCGTACATCTTGACTTCGTAACCGTCCTCGTGCGCTCCACCGATTCCGACTTCTCCGTCTACCGAAATATCGAATTTGACATTCGTCGAAACCTTATGTGTCACCACACCGTAAAGCCGAACTCCGACTCCAGTCTCATGAACTCCACCAATTCCAACTTCTCCCGTCGTCCCATCGATTTCGAATCCAATGGTTGGTGTGCCACCAAACGAATGTTTGAAAAGACCTCTGAATTGCTGTGTGTCGCCTACAGCATTCCCAGAAGTCAGATTGTCAAAGGTCGCCAGTTTGGTGTTGACCTGGGTGATGTCCATTTGATAGGTGGTCCCCTTGACCGTGAGATCACCTTCGATTGTCACATCCCCATCTTCGTCCACTTTGAATCGAATTTCGTTTCCGCTATAGAGCGGATTGCGAACTCGGATCTGATCAACTTCGGCTTCTCCAGGATAGGCGTCAACCTCAATCTTCGATCTGAAAATACCACCAACATTCTCGGATCGAATGATTTCGCCAATGGTGATGAATCCGAGCTCCGCAACGGATTGACCCGAATAGTCAAACACTGTTGGAGGAGAACCCGCCCCAACCCCGGTCACCTTTCCAACATAGGTGCAGTCGGGAACCAAGAGGAGATTGGTATTTCTTGAAACTCGAGGACCGACAAGAACCACGGCATAATCCGCAGCAGTGGTCGAAGGGGTTGTCCCTTGCCCAAAATTCGCAGCGGTCATGATCTTGTTCGCACCACCACTCCAAACTACGGTGCAAAGCTCTCTTGCAACCCCCTCAGTCAACGCATTCTTATGCGGCGAAATCTTCCAAATGAAAACTTTTCTTCCCGCATTCGACACTCCAACTTCCGTGATCGAATTGACGGTAACTGTCAATGTCCCATCCGTATCATCGACAACAGTATTCGGTGTTCCCGCAAATCCAATGATCTCTTCCTCATAATCGAACATCGGAAGTCCGGTCAACGGGTTGATGAAAAGATTTGCCGGAATTGCAGAGGCTTGAATCGCGACTTGGTATTCGATCGCTATCGTATTCTCAAACTGAATTCCTTCATATTGTGCCGTGTTGGTCACAACCGAAGTGACTGCCCGCATATCCATGATGTGACCAGATCCATCGACAGCCGTGGGTGCATCGGTCGGCCAACCCAAGATTTTGAATTTGTCGTTTCCATTCCCAGCCATGGTCAAGTGGCCGAACAATCCAGCATTCCGATAAACCGTCTCGAGAGTCGCGTAAATCTCGCCTCTCAAATAATCAAGAAATCGATCTTTGAATGACTGGTATCCAAGCAATCTGTCCTGCGAGATATTGAGATATTTCCCAGCCGTTGCCATGGTCTTCTCCCAGAAAATGAAATCCTGTTGAGGAAATCAGAAATCAACTATCAAGTCAAGCCCATCTGAATGATCACGTCGAGAACCTTGGAACCATTGTATGTGCTGGCCGAAGCATTGACCCCAGAAGTCGAAGTTCCGGTCGCTTTCGTCGGAACCACCAAAGTTCCACCAAGCCGGGTCGAAACCACTTCGGCAACATTCGCCAAATCGACGGGGACACCGATCACGTTGCCCACACCGACCACCAGAAGATCCTCGACCCCACTTCCCGCGGTTCCCGAAATCACAACGGAAGTGATGGTCTTGAAGACTTTCGTTCCGGTCAACGTCTTTCCACCACCGGCCCCATTGGGAGCCATCGTCTCGGAAATCACCCTTCCCGCGATATCCGTCCCGGTGATGGTGAGAAGACCCGAAGTCGAATTGTCGGCATCGACGAGGGTCGCAGTCACGTTCCGGGGGACATCGGGTTGCGCCGCGATGGTGAGGGTTCCGTCGTCCCACTCCACCTCTGCCACGATCCGATCGGTATCCGCCACCACCGGAGCTCCAAGCTGAACAAAGAAGGAATTCCCACCGGCTTGCAGCGCGGCAAGAATCGCCTTCTGTGCAGCGGTGACACTCACCCCGGTTCCGTTTGCACCGAGCCAGGTCTTCTCGTCCCCACTCGGAACATGCCCATATTCCGTGGTGGTGAGCGCATGGTTCGCCTTGTTGGCAGTCAACCAAGTCTTCTCGTCGTGATCCGGAAAGTGGGAAACGACAGTCGGAGTCAGAATCGCTTCGACTGCATCGATTCGCTCATCTCCCGTCCCACCCTCTCCGGTCATGGCGTTGACCTTGTTGACCAGAGTGTTGATCTGCTCGAGAACTTCCCGATTGTGCTCTGCGGTAAATGCTGTTCCAGGATTCCCAACGATTGGGGCGATTGCCGTCATTTTGTTTCTCCTTTCAGGATTGTTCAATTACTTCCGAATCAACCGGAAGTCCCAAACCTTCAATTGTGTCAATTCGCATCTCTGTCATTCCGGAATCCTTTTGAATTCCAACCTTTCCAATTGTATACGTCGAATCGGTCAAACTCAACCTTTGTTCTCCGTTGACGAAAACCGCTAGTCGATTGGTCGAAAGCTCCGGACTCACCTGAATTCGCAACGAATACCAAATATCGTCGATGAGCGTAATTCCAATTGTCGAAAAGTTGAACGAACCAATGACCGTTTTCGCACCACCAACAATCTTCCAGAGATAAAGGTAGTTGTCCAGAATGCTCAAACCTGCGAAGTACCCATTGTCCGTATCCTCATCGTAGTAGGCCAGGATTCCAAAAGCCTCCCCGGTTCCACCACCGAATCCCTTGATCCGCGAAGAAATCACA
>Ga0315286_10005406_pt1 | contig 12342 bp, 9 predicted proteins | sample YL17G10_0_MG_FD_205038 | JGI IMG/M metagenome (GOLD analysis project Ga0315286, IMG submission 205038) | Sediment microbial communities from Yellowstone Lake, YNP, Wyoming, USA - YL17G10_0 | ecosystem: Environmental > Aquatic > Freshwater > Lake > Sediment | place: USA: Wyoming | collected... | reverse complement strand
AGGGATATGATTTTAATGATTGCATTAATGAAAATGTTAATTATAATAAATTGCTTGATAGCTATCTGACAACCGGAGCTCAGGCAACTAATTTTGCAAGAGCTGTTGAGATAATCAAAAAGATGAGGAAGGAGAAAGCATTTATTTATTTAGGATATACTTCGAATATGGTTACAACTGGAGTAAGAGAAGTTATTAGGTATCTGGCTGAGCATAAATTAATTGATTATCTTGTAACAACCGCAGGAGGAATTGAAGAAGATTTTATTAAATGTCTTGGTGATTTTAAGATTGGAAGTTTTGATGAGAAAGGAAGCGAATTGAGAGATAAAGGAATAAACAGGGCTGGAAATATTTTAATTCCTAATTCAAGATACTGCAGGTTTGAGGATTTTATTCTGCCTATCTTCGATAAGTATAAGAATGAAATAAAAATACCTTCTGATTTGATTAAGATTCTTGGGAAAGAGATTAATAATAAAGAAAGTATTTATTATTGGTGTTATAAAAACAATATTCCTGTTTATTGCCCTGCAATTATGGATGGAAGCTTGGGAGATATGATTTATTTTTACAGATTTAAGAACAAGAATTTTAAGTTAGATGTTGTTGAAGATGCAACAGAGTTTAATAACAGCACAATTGGAAAAGAAAAAACAGGAATAATAATCTTGGGTGGCGGGGTTGTCAAGCATTCTATATGCAATGCAAATATGTATAGAAATGGCGCTGATTATGCTGTTTATATAAACACTGCAAATGAATTTGATGGAAGTGATTCTGGAGCAATGCCTGATGAAGCTGTTTCCTGGGGAAAAATCTCAAAAAAAGCTGAAAGCATAAAGGTTTTTGGAGATGCAACAATCTTGTTTCCTCTGATTGTTGCGAGATGTTTTGCTTAAAGTTAACTTTCGTCTACATCATAGCCCATTTCTTTTAGTTCTTCATTAATTAAAGCAGAACTAGAATGGTTTGTAAGAGAAAATTCTTTTTTAGGCACATAGCCTTTAACAGCCTCAACAAGTTCATATCTGCTATTCAAAATACCTGCTCTTTCAAAAACCCTGTAAAGTTCTTCATTCACTCTACCTTTTTTCACCATTTTGGCTCAGACATTTTAATAAAATACTAAAGGCGAAGGGGTTTATAATCCTTGTTGTGGCTTTCCGCGGTTACTTAATCCTAAGGATTAAATCTCCAGCATTTTCCTCACGGAATGAAAAAGATAATTTAATTAATGTTTTAAAAAAGAGATTAAAATTCAAATAGAACTCTAGCAGCTTCATATTTAGGTTTTATTATCTCTTTCGCTTTTGTTAATTCTATTTTTTCCCAGCTTCTCTTAATTTTTCCTTTCATAAATTCAAGCGCAGAATTAAAATCTTTATTTCCGCTTCTATAAAGCATGCTTAGGCATCTATCAATATGGTCCATGGCATCTGCACTCGCAACAATCTTTTCTTCAACAGATTCTTTCTTTGATTTTTTGCTTCCTCTATGATTTAAAACACATAAAGAGACTAAATCAATTTCTTCTTTAGGAATATTAAATTTTGAAAGATAAGTTTTAACGAATCCCGCTCCAATTATTTCGTGTGTTTCATGATTAGAAGTTTGGATATAAACAATATCATGTAAATATGAAGCAAGAATAACAACAAATTTATTTGCATTATATTTATCTGCAAGCATTTCAGAAAATCTTACAACATTAAGAATATGGTAATTAAAAATGTCAATCTCATCATTTACCTCTGATTTTTTGCTTTCTCTTTGCACAAAATCATGTACTTGTTTTATTATTTCTCTCTGCTTTTGTGTGAGTTCCATCTTAAAATAATTATTATCGCAATTTAAAAAATTTATGATGGGAGCATGTTTATTAAACAATTATTTTTTAATTGCCTAAGTTTTAGTAAGAGTTTGCAACATAAGCTTGGTTGTCTGTCTTTTTTCCGCAAGCTATGCACTTTCCATGTTTTGCTTTTCCCAAATCGCTTCCAAATAAATCCAAGCCTTCTGCTAACTTTATAATTTTATCATAGCATTTCCCTTCCTCACACCAATATACCTTGGTGATTTTTCCTTCTCTTACTGCGCCTGTGATTCCTTCTATTTTGTTAACTTCTTTTATGGCATCTTTTAATTTTTTTTCTGAGTTTTTTAGCATTTCTTTTTGTGTTTCTTCTAATAATTTTTGTATTTCTTTTCCTATGTTTTTTTCGCTGATTTGAATTTTCTTTTTTGTGTGCCTGAAAAATAAGGTTAGTTTTCCTTGCAATTCTTTTTCTCCGAGCTCTATTCTTAAAGGTATGCCTTTTAACTCAGAATCATAAAATTTGCTTCCAACAGAATCTTCTTTTGCATCTATTTCAGCTCTTATATTTTCTTCTTGCAATTTATTTTTTATTTCTTCTGCTTTTTTAATAATGGTTTTTTTATTTTTATCTTTATAAATTGGAATTATAATAACTTGGATTGGTGCTATGCTTGGAGGAATAATCAAGCCAGAATCATCTCCATGCTCTGAGATTACTGCTGCTAAAAATCTCTCTCCATTACCTGTGCAGGTCTGCCAGACATATTTTTCTTTTTCATCTTTATCTACAAACTTTATATTAAATTTTTTAGCATATGCTTGGCCGAGATTATTTAAAGAGCCGTTTTCCAAAACTTTTCCATTTGGCATTAAGGTGTAGTATTCTAAAGCGCCTTCTGCCCCTGGAAAACACTCCCATTTTGGTTTTTTTACAATTAAATTTGCAACAGCGATTGTTTTCCAGATTGTATCATTCATTTTTTTGTGAAGCTGAATTTCATCTTCAGCTTCTTCTTTAGTTGCATGAGCAGTATGGATTTCATACCACGGGCCTATTTCTCGGTCTCTTATCAAAGGGCGGGTTTGTTTTGTTTCATATCTATAAGAAAAAACACTTTCGTAAATCCTAAAAGGCAAGTCTTTTAGGCCTCTAATCCATAAAGAGAACATTGGATACATTGCTGGCTCTCCAGTTGGCCTTAAGATAAATTCTTGCTTGTCTTTTGAACCTGCCCAAAAGCCTTCTTCTTTAAAACCTGTCCACCAAGAGTCATTCTGCTCAGCATAATTTATTGGAACTAACAGAGGAAAATACATCTCTTTTATTCCGCTTTTTTTAAATTCCTCGTCCCATAAACTTTTAATTCTTAACATCATGTCGTAGCCATAGGGCATCCATACAAACATGCTTTTAACATCATATCTATTATCTATAATTCCCGCTAACTGCAAAATCTGGGACATCCATTCAGGAAAATCTGATTTCTTGGCATTAAGCCTTTCAGGAAGTTTTTCGCTTTTCTCTTTTTCCATTTTATTATATATTTTTTGCGTATTTAAAATTAACCTATGGTAGCGAATTGATAGCTTAATAATCAATGGAAAAATTAGCCTAATAAAGAATGCTTGCTGATGCAAAGATAATATTTTATCAATTAATAAATAATTATTCTATATATTGCGGGAGCACACTCTTTACAAAAGCAGAAGTTAGGGTTAAATGTTGATTTGGTATTATGGGATTGCTGGAATTCGAATCCAGATTTCAGCCTTTTTCGTCTATTTACTACTACAGTTTAGGAAGGTTGACTGTCAAGGAAACGTAGTTTCCTTACAACCCGAAGGCTGGGTCCTGCCAAGTTAGACTACAACCCCTAAATACATCCTAAAAATAAACAGGAAGATTAGATTATAAATCTTAGGATAATGCTTTGAGAGTGAAAATTAGATGAAGTTTAACTCTACAGAATTAGGCAGTTAACCGCTCCCCGAACCTACATTTTCAATTCTTTTATTATCTCTTTTAAGAATACATTAAACTCTTTTATAAACTTGGGAAAACCTTTGTTTATTGGAGCTAAAAGCAAGGTTTCTTCTTCTCCGATAATCAACTCATCATTAAGCTGGGTCTCTTTATTCTTTATGTTTTGTTGGTATTTCTCAAATTTTAGCATGTCTTTTATCTTTTCAATTATCTCCTTCTTAAAATCATTCAAATCTAACTTTTCTTTTTCAGTTATTAAAAATACATCAACAAAATCTCTGGCTTTAATACCTCTTCTTGTTAATATTGCTCTTACTTTCTCAATAAGAATTTCTTTTAAATCATAAACTTTAATTTTTATAGGTTTTAAAAGAGTCTCTGTTTCTTCAGGAGCAATAAAGGAAAAATCTTTTTCTAGGTTTTTCGGCACAATAAATTTTGCGTTCAGTTCCTTTATTGGATAGTTTAATTTTTCTATATGGTTGACTTGAATTTTAACAAATGTCTCTTTTTCTAATTCTTGAGAATTATACCATATCTTAAAAGTTACAAATGCATTACTTCCTCCAAATTGAAAATATCTTTTATTTTCTTTTTCCATTTTAAAATCCAAATCAAGCTTTTTAGCTATAACCTCAATTAATTCTCCTAATTTGTTAATCTTCTCTGACATTAATGCTCTAATTTTACTTTTTGACTTTCCGATAAATTCTTTTTGGTTCAAATAAGTGAAATCCAAATCTTCTGAAAATCTAAAATAGCCAAAATAGCACTTCGTCAAACAAGTTCCACCTTTGAAAGCATAATTTTGAAAGAAGTCTTTATCTTGCGTTAGATAAAAAAGCATTTTGCTGATTATCATGTCTTTTTCTATTAAGTCTCTTCTAACTATATTCAATCTTTTCGAAATAAAATCAGTTACTTCTTTGTTTATCATTTCAACTCCTTTACAATATTTATAACCATCCTATTATAGCTCTTTGCATATTTAAGTAGCTTTGTTTTAGACAGTTCTTCAGCAATTTCTTCAAATTCTTCTTTAGTATAATGCTTTAGATATAATAAATCAAGAAGTGTTTTTTCTGAATCTGAGTAATTAACATTCTTCTTTATTATTCCAAAAAAAACTAATTTCTGCTTTAATTTATAGAATTTTACTTTTCTTCCCATTATAATTATTGGTTTAGCCCTGAATATTTTATCACTAATAACATAATCTATTGTAAAATATTCGTGTGTTAAATTATTAAACTTCAAGCCAGTTTCTAAGCCAAAATACCAATTTTTAACCCCTTTGATTTTTAATGCTTCTTTTAAAATTTCAAAAGAGTTCATTTCAGATTTTCCTAATTTTCTTTCTTCAATAGAATAAACATAAAATATTCCTCTAAAAATTCTTGCCAAGTACTTATTGCGGAGCAAATATTTTATTGTCGGGAGATAATCAAGAGAGAGCTTTCTACAATAATCTTTTATTTCATCTGAGATAATAAATTTTTTATTATCTCTTGCTAATTTTTCCACAATTAATTTTAAAGTCATTTTCTATCTCCGTTATATAACTTTTACTTGTATCATAAAGATACATAAAATGTAACCTTTTGATATTTATAAATGTATCTATTTTTAACTTTTAGTGGAGTTATGATATGGCTCTTTACTTATATTATAAAGATACAAAAAGTATAACATTATGATAACTCCTCTTAAACTCTGTAGAAATAGGCAGTTAACTGCTCCCCGAGCATAAATTAAAAAATTAATTCTTTTGAACTTTTTTGATTATTTCTAATTCTTATTCCTTGTTCTTTAACAACTCTTCCAATACATTGCGCAGGGATTTCATAATCTTTTGCAATTTTTATTGCTTCTTCTGGTTTTGGCGTAACTATAATCATGCCCTGCCCCATATTCCAAGTTTTGTAAGCTTCAGTATCTGAAACATTTCCTAATTCTTGGGTATATTTTATAAATTGAGAAGGCTGAAAAAGATTATCAATTACTGCCCCAAGCCCTGATGGCTTTAATACTCTTCCAAGTTTTCCAGGAATTCCTCCGCCAGTAATATGCGCTACTCCATGAACTTCTGTTTTAGGCTCTCCGCAATATCCACCAAACATATCAACTACTGCAGCAGTATAAATTTTAGAAGGAGTTAATGCAAAGTCTGCGATTGTTGCAGTTCCTTCCCATGGAACTTGATGCCAATCATCTCCATGATTATTTTTCATTATTTTTCTAAACAAAGACAATCCATTTGACCTAAGTCCTTCTTCTCTTAATCCAACTAAATAATCTTTTTCTTTAATTTCTCTTCCAGTAAACATTCTATCTTTTTTTGCAAACCATACAACTCCTGCTCCCCAGTTATAATTAAATTTTCCAAATCCACCAACTCTGCTTCCAAGTTCAGCTACTTCTCCATTGACAATTGAAACATTTGCTGCTTTTGCAGCATTGATATAACCTTCTGCAAGTTGCCTTACTTCTTCAATAAAGGGATTATCAGAAGTCCCAAGTGAATTAACATCTAAGATACTTCCTATTAAAACAGGTTCTGCTCCTCTTACAACAGCATCATCACAAACCATGGCAAACAAGTCATAAGCTATTGTTCTGTGATTTCTGACTCTTTCTGCTAATTCCATTTTTGTTCCGACACCATCAAAACCAATATTCATTAAAGTTCCAGAAGGAAGATTAGAAACATCTATCGCTCTTACACCAGAAAAATCATCAAATGGAACAATTACTTCTCCTAATTTTCCTTTTCTATTATCCCAGGTTTGTTTAGCTGCATTATAAAGAATTTTAGAAACATCATCTCCTAAATCAATATTCACCCCAGACTCTGCATAAGTTGTTTGCTTTGCCATTTTATTCAAAATATTTTACTCCATTTTCAAAGATTTTTATGCCTGCATATTCATCTGGAATTTCTTTTCCTGCTCTTCTATATTGTTCTCTTAAAAAAGTCCAGTGGGGCAGTTGTGTAAAAGAGACCGCTCTCTCGGGATGAGGCATTAATCCAAAAATCTTTCCAGTCTCATCTATTATGCCTGCAATATTTTCTAAAGAGCCATTAGGATTTGCAGGAAGGCTTTGGTATTTATAGATTTCTCCTTCAACATATTTTGCAGCAACAAGCCCTCTTTCATTAATTTCTTTTAAAACTTCTTGGCTTGCATAAAAATTTCCCTCTCCGTGTGCTATTGGCATAGAAATTCTTCCAATGCCTTTTGTCCACGGGCTTTTTCCATTAAAGTCTAAATCTACCCATCTGTCTGAATATCTTGCAGAATTATTATGAGTTAAAGCAACTTGTCTTTGTCCATATTGCTTATTAAGTGCTAGCAAGAGCCCAAGATTTACTAAAACCTGAAATCCATTGCATATTCCAATCACTAATCTATCTTCTTCAATGAACCTTTCTATTCCTAAATTATTTTTTATCTTCTGGGCTAAAGCATTTCCAGAGCCAGTATCGTCTCCGTATGAAAATCCTCCAGGAAAAGCAACAATTTGATAGTCATCTAATGTTTTTGGAGTTTCAATTAAATCATCTATATGAACTAAATCTGCTCTTGCTCCTGCTTTTTCAAATGCAAATTTTGTTTCTTCATCACAATTTATTCCATATCCTATTAAAACTAATACTTTTGGATTTGCCATTTTAATAATCTTTAAATGTTGATTTATATGATTCAGTTATTTTGTCAATAGTAGTGTCTACTACATTCTTTCCTTTTTGTGTTATTCTAAATTGAGCATCTCCTCTTACTTGTCCGACCATTGCAAACATATTTTGTCTCATTGCTGCTTCAAATCTTCCTTTATTCTCAGGAGCAATAGTTACAATTAATCTTCCCTGGCTTTCTGAATATAAAGTGAAATCCCCTCTTGGGCAATAGTTTGGAATTTTTTCTAATTCTATATCCATTCCTAATTGCCCGGCAATTGCACTTTTTGCCAGAGCTGTAGCTAATCCTCCTCTATGGACACTTATTGCAGAAGCAACTAATCCTTCTTCAGCAGCTTTAGAAAATGCTTTGTACATTCTGGCATTTATTTCTGCGTCAACTTTCGGAACGCTGTTTCCAATATATTTTTTTCCTCTTTCTTGCTCTCCTTTCATTGCAAAATATTCGCTTCCACCTAATTCATTATGAGTGGCACCTAAAACATATACTAAATCTCCTTCAAATTTTGTGTCAATAGAAATAGCTTTTCTTGCATCTTTCATTACACCTATTGTTGAAACTAATAAAGTTGGAAGAACAGAAATTTTTATAGGATTTCCTGATTCATCAAATCCTTTGAAATCATTAAACATGCTGTCTTTTCCTGAAATAAAAGGTGTTTCAAATTCTGTTGCGCAGTCATAACAAGCTTGGCATGCTCTTTTTAATTGCCCTAATCTTTCTGGTTCAGTTGAGCTGCACCAGCAGAAATTATCAAGCAATGCAAGATGCTCTAAATCAGCACCTGCTGCAACAGCATTTCTTATTGCAGTATCAATTGCACATGCAGCCATTTCATAAGTATCAATTTCACTATAAGAAGGATTAATCCCTTGAGATAAAACAACTGCTTTATCTGAGCCTAATCTTGGCTTTACAACAGTTGCATCGCCATTTACTCTTCCTCTTCCTTGTAATGGCTTGATAACACTTCCGCCTTGAACTTCATGGTCATATTGTTGAGAAATAAATTCAAAGCTTGCAATATTTTGCCTTTTCAACATTCCATACAAAGAGTCTGTCAAATCATCTAAGCATTTGAAGTTTGGCTCTTCATGGCTTTTTCTTTTAAAAGTTGTTTTAATTGGCCTTGGCGGAAGCCCATTATGCAAAAATTCCATATCAACATCCATAACATTATTTCCATTATAATCAACAACACATTTTCCAGAGTTTGTAAACTCTCCAATAACAGTTGCTTCAACTCCTCTTCTTCTCATTAAATTGTGAAAGCTATCCCATTTTTCTTGAGGAACTGATAAAGTCATTCTTTCCTGAGACTCAGAAACCCAGGTTTCCCAGGGAGCAAGCCCAGGATATTTTAAAGGAACTTTGTCTAAATGAACATAACATCCTCCTGATTCTTTTGCCATTTCTGCAACAGAACAAGATAATCCTCCTGCGCCATTATCAGTTATGCTATTGTACAATCCTAAGTCTCTTGCTTCTTTTATTAAAGCATCTGACATTTTCTTTTGAGTTATTGGGTCCCCAATTTGCACCGCAGTTGCCGGGCTTCCAGAATCAATTGCTTCTGAAGAAAAAGTTGCCCCATGAATTCCATCTTTTCCAACTCTGCCGCCAACCATTACAATATAATCTCCTGGCATTGCTTGTTTTTCATGGCTTGGTTTTCCATTAACTTGTCTTGGGATTAAACCTAAAGTTCCTACAAAAACTAAAGGTTGTAAAAATGCTTCATCAAAAAATAAAAATCCTTGGGGGGTAGGGATACCAGAACAATTTCCTCCTACTTGAACTCCTTCTATTACAGTATCCATTGTTTTTCTTGGATTATTAACTAAAAGAGTTCTATCTTTTCCTCTATAAAATTGTTCAGTAGAATATATGTTCCCAAAACAAAATCCAAATCTATTTATAATTGGTTTTGCACCCATACCAAATCCCATTGGATCTCTATTAACACCTACAATTCCTGTAATAGAACCACCATATCCGTCAAGTATTGAAGGTTTATTATGGGTTTCAATTTTATCACAAACTAAAGATTCTTCATCAAAAATTATTCCTCCAGCATTATCTGTAAATACAGAAACACAGAAATCTTTATCTCCTTTTTTGGCCCTTATTTCGTTTGTTGCTCTTTTAATAAAATGCCTGAACAAGCCATCTTTTATTTCATCAATAGAATCTCCAAATATTGTATGCTTGCAATGTTCACTCCATGTTTGTGCGATTGATTCTAATTCAAGATCAGTAGGATTTCTTCCTAAATTTCTAAAATAATTCTGATTAGCTTTCATATAAGACAAGTCCATTGACAATGGGCCTCTTCTCACTTTTTTAAAAAATCCATTATCTCTTTCAAAAAATTCTCCTAGTCTTACTAATTCTTGGTTAGCTTGAGAGACATATTCTTCTTTCGATATATTTTCATTATGATCAAATATTCCGGCTTTTCCTATCATTGTTAATTGCTTGTCATCAGAATTTAATATATCAACTAATCCTGCAACATGCTCTTCGTGAAGCCTGACTCTTGGAACTATTACATCCATTCCATTGTCTCTTCTAAATTCATCATAACTTTTAACAGAAGCTCTCTGAATTACTGGATTTGAAAAAGAATCACTAATTTTAACAGCATCTTCTCTTGTTAAATCTCCAGATAAAAACATTACTTGAGAACTATAAATTGTTTGCCCTTCTAAATCTCTTTTAAAAAGGTCTTCTACAATTTCTCTTGCAGTTGTTCCAACATTATCAGTTACACCTGGCAAAAAACCAACTTCAACTGCATAATCAAATTTTTTTGGTGATTTGGGCTGGTTTATTCCAGCTTCCTGCGTTACAGGATTAGAAAGCATAGAGGCAATAGAACTTACTTCTTTTTCACTTGGAGAAATATCGAGAGTATAAACATCAACAAGACTTACATCATCAACCTGAAAATCCATTGACTGTATTTTTCTTTTTCTTACTTCTGCTCTTGTATCTCTGGTTTTTGCAATAACTTCAATTCTATTTGCCATTAAAATAACAATAAAAACAGACTTTAAAAAACCTTATGGAAAAAAGTTGTTTGAGATGAGTAATAACCCGCGACTTTATTTAGTTAAGTGCTTCTACAAATACTTACTGTAAATGGGCCTACGAGGATTCGAACCCCGATTAACCGGTTTCCTATATTAGTTCTTTTCTCTCCAAAGTCTCTTTTCTTTCTAAGAAAAGGGAGCTTCACCGAAGCCGATTGTTCTATCCATTGAACTATAGGCCCTTATTAATCAAGAAAAAGAAGATTAATAAAATTATGGTTTTGTAAACTCGAACCCAAAACTGCCAATAATTTTATTTTAGCTAGGAAATCTAATCCCTTTAGGATTCTCTTTTATAGGATCATAAAACCACCAGGGTTTTCTTTGCCTTTCCAAATGTTGAAGCAAGCTTACAATTCCTTTGAATGTATCAACAAAAAGAGGTTTTGGATTAATATCCATAGCGTCCATAAATAATAGATGAGTATAAGGATTATTTGTAGCGCCACCAAATTCTATTCTGTTCATTCTTTCAATATGATTTGCTATTGTGGGGTCAAGTTCCAGTGTAACATATTCTGGCAAATATCCCGCACAAATTGGTTTTGTTCCTTGAATATTGGCGGCTGCTCTCTCCATAGGTATTGAATGATGATTAAACCCAAAATGTTCCTCTCCTTTATCCCACGTGTCTTTTCCCAAAAATATTGGAAAATATTTCAAGTTAGAATTTTTTTCAACAGCAGTAATTATTTCTCCTAAATCTGAATTAATAAGTACTCCAACATCAACATTTGTAATTGGCCCGCGCCCATAGTCCTGCCCATAAAATGCTTTTTCAACATCTTCCCAAGTAAGAATTTTTTTACTTTCTAAAGTTTCTTGTATCCTAACTAATTTTTCTATCATTTTATTTTCTCAGAAAAAGCTCTGAAGTGCTATCACCTCTATTTTATAAGAGCATATTCTAATATAAAAACTTATCTAAAAATTTTGGGACAATTCTTTCTGCTATATTTATAAATTATCAATTTATCCTTCTAAATTTATCCTCCATGCATAATTATAGCCACAACAACACAAGCCACTATTATAACCGCGGAGATTATCTGTCTTATGTTTATTTTTTCTTTTAAAAATATTCTTGCAAATAAAAATATAAAAACAGGGGCAAGAATAAACAAAATTGTTGTAAAAACAACCCCATATATAGAATAGCCATAATACAAGAGGACTCTATAGAAAACCCAGATTGCAGCAGCTATTAGTGTAAGAACTTTTGTTTTAGTATTTATAGAGGAAAATTTTGGATGGAAAATTATAAGTGTTATGATAAAGACAAATAAACATCTTAAAAAGTAGAAAGTAAATGGATTGTAATAGTCAAGAATGAATTTAGAGGCAACTAGCTCTATTGCGAAAAACAAGCTTCCTAACAAAGCAGCCATGATATATTTATCAAAAACTAAATGATGTTTTTTAACATGAGCTGCTATTAAAGAAATGCTTGCTATTAAAGCAAGCAGCGCTATGGACAGTTTTCTTTCTGAGCTGAAAATAATTACAGCCAAGAGGATTGTGAATAGAGGCTGCATTAATCTTATTGGCTCTAATTCAGTTACTGTTTCTCTTTTTAATGAGTAAAAAATTAGCAAGTTGGCTATAATCGAGGAGACAACTACGAAAGCAAAAATTAGCAGATTTTTTGTAGAAAATGCTTCTGGAGAAACCTGCCAGAAAAAATAAATTAGAACAAGCATAATCAAAACAATTGAGCCAAAGCTGAAAACAGTGTAATTCTTA
>Ga0315286_10005405_pt1 | contig 12344 bp, 11 predicted proteins | sample YL17G10_0_MG_FD_205038 | JGI IMG/M metagenome (GOLD analysis project Ga0315286, IMG submission 205038) | Sediment microbial communities from Yellowstone Lake, YNP, Wyoming, USA - YL17G10_0 | ecosystem: Environmental > Aquatic > Freshwater > Lake > Sediment | place: USA: Wyoming | collected... | reverse complement strand
CACCCCGGTTTTAATAATTTCTTCAATTAATTCCAGATTTTTTTTAGACCGGAACCACTTATCAATACTCTTAGAGACTTCCGGCCCGATTTCAGGGATTGATTTTAATTCTTCCGGAGAGGATTTTTTTAACTTATCGATTGTTCCAAAATATTGAGCCAAATCAACAGATGTTTCTTCTCCGATATGACGAATTCCTAAACTGTAAATGAATCGGGACAGGGGTACTTTTTTGCTTTCCTCTATCGCCGAAATCAAATTCTTGGCTGATTTATTTCCGAACCTTTCCAGGGGAATTAAATCTCCCTCAGCAAGGGTGAAAATGTCGGATGGTTTAGACACCAAGTTTTCGTCAACTAACTGACTGATAACTTTCGGTCCCAACCCTTTTATATCAAACGCCCTTCTGGAAGCGAAATGATAAAGAATTTCCCGTTTTCTGGCCGGACAATTGACGTTCGGACAACGCCAAACCACCTCTTCTTCGGGCTTTGTCAATTTTGTCTGACAAACGGGACAATTTTTAGGCATTTCAAACCTCTTTTCTTTTCCCGTCCTTAACTCAACTAAAACTTTTATTACCGCCGGGATTACATCCCCTGCTCTTTCAATAACGACCGTATCGCCGATTTTTACTCCTAATCTCTTTATCTGGTCTCCGTTGTGAAGAGTTGCCCGGCTGATAGTCGTCCCTCCTATTCCAGTCGGTTTTAAAAAAGCTATCGGCGTCACTGCCCCCGTTCTGCCAATTTGAATCTTTATGTCTAAAATTCGGCTTGTCGCCTGCTGGGGAGAAAATTTTAAAGCCCTGATACCTCTTGGACTTTTCCCGGCCACCCCCAATTTAGAAAACCAAGAGTTATCATCAATGCTGACAACTATACCATCGATTTGAAAAGGGAAATTATTTCTTTTCAGAGCGGTTTGTTGCCAGAAATAAACCACCTCTTTTAAGTTTTTGCATTCCTTTCCTTCGTCGGTTTTGAACCCCAAAATCGGTAAAATTTTATGCTCCTGGGAATGTTTGGTTTGACCAATATCAGTAATTAAATCATAAGCCAAAAATTTCAACGGTCGGGAAGCGGTCAATTTTGAATCTAATTGTCTGATTGAGCCGGCGGCTAAATTTCTCGGATTGGCAAAAATATCTTTTCCTTCTTTTTTTCTTAAAGCATTGAATCTCTCAAAATCTTTTTTTTCCATATAAACCTCCCCTCTGATTTCGATTTTCCCTCTTTTGATTAGCTCTTCTAATTTTTTTCCAATATTTTTCACCTCCGGTTCTAATTTTCCGTGGAAATCAATCTCTAAAGGAATGCTCTCTATCGTTTTTAAGTTTTGAGTAACATTTTCTCCTGTTTTTCCGTCTCCCCGGGTAGCGCCCTGAACAAAAACACCGTTTTCGTATATCAAACTGATGGCAAATCCGTCAATTTTTAATTCGCAAAAATAATCGACTTGGGCCGGAATTTCCAATCTCTTTAAATAATCCTTCCAATCCTGGATTTCTTTTTCCGAAAAGACGTCCTCGATTGAAAGCATGGGAACCGAATGCCTGACTTTCTTGAATACTTTCAAGGGCTGACCGGCTACCCGTTGAGTAGGAGAATCGGAAGTAATGAATTCGGGATGTTCTTTTTCCAACTGGTAAAGTTCGTGCTTTAAAGAATCAAGAATCTCCGGAGAAATTTCTTCCCTGTCTAAAACATGATACAAATAACGGTGATGTTTAATCACCTTTTTCAACTTTTCAATCCGGTTTTTCGCCTCTTTTTTATTCATAAAAAATCAATCATGGAGTAGTTGTAGCGCAATAACAATTAGTCCACTCTCTTTGGACGCCACTACAATCGCTGCCTGGAGAATCTTCTTGCATAGCTATAGTACAATCCGCTGAATCGGGGATACAATCGGGAGGGGCAAGTAGATAAGCAAGCCCATTGATCGCTTCGTCATCAAACCCTACTGAAGCACAACCACAATCAAAACTCTTACAAATATCTCCGCAATTTTTATCAGTGGCGCTATTAAGACGTACTCCCGGCGATTCTTTACCAAAATTGGTCTCAATTTTCCTCTTTGCTTCCTGATAATTACCAGTGGAGACTACCTTATTCAACCCACAATTTTTGGTAATTCTCGCCGAATAGACTGCTCCGTTCTTCAATAAAGTAGGCCCTTCCTGATGGCCATCAATAAGACCTCGGCAGCCTGGTTTGCAGTCGATATACGAACAAGCCGGTAGATAACATTGCTTATCCAGGTAAAGCAAATATTCAATTCCGCTATCGGCCGCCCCTAAAGCGTTTATTGAATATTCCATGCTTCTTATCGTTTTCTTCTGGCTCAATAAGATTCCCGTCAATCCGAAACTCATGGCTAAAAAAATAACCATTATTATCAGGGCTAAATAGATAGAAACTCCTTTTTGATTTTTGATTTTATTCAACATTAAGATTTCTTTGAGAAATAGTGGTTTGAATCTCTATTACTGGCTGCTCCTCCGGTCTTTCGCCTTTCCCCTTCATTCTTAGAGAGAAGGTTATCCGAGGCTGCTCTCCCACTCCCTCAATAAGATTGATTTTGAACCTTTCTACCGAGAAATTGGCTGAAGTTAAAAAACTGTCCGAATTTTTCGACGAACAGGAAGAAATTTTCCGTTTCAGTCTCTTTCCGTCGAGATCTTCATAAAGGTAAATTTCCCAACAACAGGAAGGGTCTTCATAGCTGACGAATTTTATACCCTTAGTCGTTGTCTCGTAACTCAAGCCGTCTTGGCTTAGACAGAGAGCCGGCAAACCTCCCTGTTGCTCTTTAGCCATTCTCAGATGGCGACCTACATATTCCATAGAATAACTTGTCTGCGACAAAAGATCCTGGGTAATTAAAGATTTTCTTTGGGCCTTTATGGCCGAAGCAAACATAGTAGAAATCATGCCGAAAACCAAACCAAAAATAGTTATCGAAACCATTATTTCAACCAAGGTAAAACTTTTGCTTTTGCTTTTGTTTTTCTGCCTCATTGTTTATACCAATCCCATAAATTTTCTTGGACGGACACTTTATAATCCCTGCCGTAATCCTGCCATTGGACTAAAACCGTCACGCTAAAGCCATCGCCTGGGCCGCCCGAAAGATTGTCAATATAAATTTTCCTCTTAAATTTAGTGTTTTTTCCGGAATCGTAATTATAAAATCCCTGGTTATCAATTTTTAAAAACCTTGCCTCTGTGCCGATTGGAAACTGATCCAAAGAACCGTCACTGTAATCCGCTTCACAAAACTTATCGGTAGAAGGTGCGCAATAATCGAAGCCTTCTCTCCACGCGTGTTCTTCAATCCAATTTTTATCTCTGACATTCCTGACGATTTCAATGCCCTCTTGGGCAAGGAACGAGGCTGTCAATTGGGAAGAAGAAAGAGCGGTGGAAACAATGACTCTTTGAAGAATAGTAAAAGCTCCGCTCAAAGCAACAGCGATTATAAAAACAGATATTACCAATTCAATCAAAGTAAACCCCTCACCACTTTTCTTAAATAAAGTGATGGTGAGTTCGCTATTTTTTTCCCAAAAGTGGTGTGGGGTAAACCCTTTATTCCTCATACTCTTTTATTGTAATATATACTCAAATTGAAGTGAAGCCTTCTTTCGCTAACTTGTGCAGTGCTATGCACAGCATTGCGGGCGGGAGTACGGGGTTTTTTTATTTTTTGAGGCTGAAACCCTGTACCGTCCCCGCTTAGCGGGACTGGTGCTGGGGTAAAATTCAGAGAACGAGTTCAAGGTACCAGTTTATGAAATTACCTCCCCAAAGAAAAGCGAGAAGGGTGCCGGCTATCAGAAAGGGAGCAAAAGGAACTTCTGATTTTAGAGTTTTCTTTTTTAAAAAAATCAAACCGGTTCCTATCAAAGCACCAAGAAGAAAAGAAAAAAATAAACCGGCTAAAATATTGGGCCAACTTAGAATAAGACCTAAAAAGAAAATTAATTTAACGTCGCCGAAACCCAGCCATTTCCCGTTGGAAATCAGGAAAATCAAAAGGAAGAAAAAAGAAGCCAATCCGGCCGAAAGAAGAGCATAAATAAAAGAATTAAAATCAAGGTTATTATTCAATCCGGTTTTTAGAATTTCAAAAATTCTATAGAGGAAGGCAACGCCGATAGCCGGAAAAATAACCTTATCGGGGATAAGACAGTATTTTAAATCATAAACAAAAATGACTGTTAAAAAACAAGAGGTTACGAGAAGATAAAAAAAATAGGGGGTAAAAATAGCGGATTGCAAGTTATAAATTGCAACGAACAAAAAACCGGTAGTTATTTCTACCAGCGGGTATTGCCAAGAGATTTTCTTATGGCAATAACGACATTTGCCTTTTAAAATTAAAAAACTAAGAACCGGAATCAAATCAATCCAGGAAAGTTTTTGCCGGCAATGAGGACAAAAGGAACGACCTTTTAAGAAACTTTCCCCGTTGGCCAGACGATAAATGACGCAGTTCAAAAAAGAACCAATCGCCAATCCGATAAGAAAAATGAGAATATATATAAACAAGTATGCCATATTTTTACATATTCATCATTTTTTGAGCAGCCATTCCTTGAAGCTTTTTCATTGAATCGTTAATGCATTCTTTTAAAATCATTTCTTGGTTTTTCTGGTCCAAGGCTGGATTTAACCTAATTTCTTCTATTTCCATCCTGCCGTTAATGATCACCCTTATCCCCTCTCTTTCAGTTTCTATTCTTTCTTTTTCCAAAGAATCTTTAAGTTCCCTTAATTGTTGAATTTTTTTTAAATTATCGAACATATTTCAGTTTTACTATCGAGCGGTACTCCGCTCGATATATTTATTTATTTCCCTGACTTTTCGGGAGAAGAGTAAAAAGAAGATTTTTGGGTAATAATCTTATAGATATTTTCAATAAAATCACCGCCGGCATAACCGATAATAAAAGAAAGAGCCGGAGTAAAAGAACCTAAAAAAGTAAATCCCAATCCTCTAACGGCCATAGCGGCTGATAGACCAATAATTCCCGACAAAAACGTCATCCCCAGAAAATAAGGAAGATTGAATGTTACATTCTTGTAAGAATACTGATGCTTGATAAACCCTATTAATCCCCTTATAAATCCGCCGCCGAAACCGGCGATTAGAATAACTATATACATATTAAAACTCTAATCCGTTTATTTCTTTCCAATTTAATTCATCGAGAACGACGATTTCATCCTCTCCGATGATATACAAATAGTCGTCAAGGTAAATCGCTCTTTTGGCTTGGATATTGCTGACCGCTTTGACTAATCCCAATTTATCTCCTTTATAGGAGAAGATATAACCTCCCTGACTGCCGGGCAGGAAAAAAATCTGATGCTTTGTATCCAGTAAAAAGGCGTGGTGAGTATTTAGAATATCGGACCAGTATTCATTCAAGACGTATTTATCCAATTCCGAAGGTTTTGCCGGCGATTCTACGTTAAATAAGGAAACTTTTACCTGAGAGTCTTCTTTCCCTATGCCTAAAATTCTGTCTTTGGCGATAGGATGCAGGTAAGAAGAGTAGCCGGGAATTTTCAGTTCTCCTTTTAATTCTGGATTTTCCGGGTCAGATAAATCTAAAACATAGAAAGGATCAACCTGGCGGAAAGTCACCAGATATCCTTTGTCTTCCACGAATCTGGCCGAGTAAATTCTTTCCTCCAAACCAAGGTCTTTTACCGAGCCGGTAATTACCAAATCTTTATTCAAAACATAAACATCGTTGGCCGATTGCCTTGTTATGCCGATAAAACCGATTCCAAAAAACCTTTCTCCGACCGTCACCGCTATTCTTAAGTGGCCGTTATATTCATCTAAAGAAAACTGGTTAAGAGGCTGACCGGGAACATTGCCCGAGGCAACGACTTCAAGCTGGTCTAGTCCTATTTTTACTATTCCAGTTTTCTCCAATTCTCTCCTTTGTTCCTTATAATAATCGGACATTCTATTGGTAAGTTCGTTTTCGATTTTTAATCTTTCATCGTCGCTTAAAGAAGTATAATATTTCTGAAAAAGAACCTGAAGTTCGGTAATTTTAGCCGATTCGCTTATGTCATAACTCGCCAGTTTCTCCGTTTTTTCAATAAGCCAACTGGGAATTATGTCCTTACATTTTTCATTGAAGAAATTAAAGTAAAACTTAATATAATCTCCGGTATAGGAATAGGTAATGTAGACGCCCTCTTTTGACATATAGATAACCGACTGACCCGAAGAACCGACAAAAGAAACGCTTTTTTCAATATTTCCGGTATCGGGATTAACAATCATGGCATTATAAGTTATGTCTGTCTGAACCGGGACTATTGGATGATAGATATCTACGCATCCTACCTCGAAAGCATCACCCTCTACTGATAAAGGACTGACAGGACAAGGATGGAAAGTATCAATCATTGTTTGAGTAATTAAATATATTTTACCGTTGTAAAGCCGCGCATCGGCTACTGAGCTCTTGCTTTCTACTTCTATCGTCCACTCTTTCTTGGGAGATTTTGGGTCAGAAACATCATAACCGTAAATTCTGTCATTAGAAAAGATAATCAAATTTTTGCCTGATAAAAGTAAATTGCCTGTCTTGTCGATTTTAGCATCAATGGCCAGGCTAGCCGGAGGAAAAGCCTTTATAGTCTTAGTTTCTCCTGCCGTTTCGGGAAAAGTTCCCCAGGACCATTTCCAATAATAATTCTGAGTTGAGGAAAAATAGATTTCTTGGCCATCAGTCTTAACAATATCGGGTTCGTCAATGCCTTCCACCTGGACATTCGTATCAGAAATCCTTTCCGGCTCAGCCGATTTTTCTCCTGTGTCCAAAGGAGCCGCAACGGGAGCCATTCCTTCCTCTGAAACAACTCCTCCCCGGCCAAAACCTCCCCCGATGCCTAAACCGTAGGAACTTAGCTCTGCTTCTCTTAAATAATTCTTGAAATCCTCTTCTGAGCCGAACCTTTCAATGCCTTCTATCTCAGAAGCAGAAAAATGCTGGTGAGGGGTTTTGCAACAAATAATTTGCGGGATAGGAATATAAAAAAATTTACATTCTCGAATTGTATAACCGGCGACAACCGAAGCCAAAATTATTAAAATGCCTAAGGCAAACTTAGCGTTGATTTGTTTGTTCATATTTTTATTAAATTAAACGAAGGGAATAAAACCGGCAACAATGATAGCTGAAATTATTATGATAAAAATTGCCAGTTTGCTGTTGATTTTTTTGTTCATTTATTAATTTATTATTTAATTGAATACCGACCTTATTTAAGAATAGATTAAAATTAAAATTTTTACAAGAAAATTAATTTTAATTATTTCTATTTTAAAAATAATATCTCCTAATTAGAATATTTTATCATATTTTTAAAGATATGGCACTGAAGAAAAAATTTACTCTAAAGGATGTTTTATTCAGATAAATTTCCCCAACAATAACCTCTTGACAAGGACATTTGAGAATATATAATGAGCGAATTAGATTAAATATTAAAAGGTCGATACCCTAAAATCAAACCTTTTGAATCAAATTATGGAGTATAATTTTGATTATCAAGAAGACTTGGAAGAAGAGTTTCCTGAAGATGAAATTACGGGAGAAGATGCAGAAGAGGAGGAAGAAGAAACAGAGAAAGAAACAGAAGGAACGGGAGAAGAAAGCGAAGAAGACGATGAGTTCAGCGAAGAATAAATTTTCCACCTCGTTTAACGAAGCAGTATCTTCTTGCTCAAGTCATTCGGTTATTGAATAACAAATAATTACACACTAAATTAAAAATCCCCCCTGATTAAAATCGGGGAGGATTTTTGATTTAATATCTGAAATTATTTTTTCTTTTTATACCTCATCTTTCTTCTCAATTTCTTTAATTTATGTTTTCTCATTTTCCTTCTTTTTTGCTTCCTTTTAGTCCCCATATTTTGATTTTGATTTTGATTTTGATTTTGATTTTTAACTCAACCTTTACCCCACACCAATTTTACCAACGACTTGTCTTGCGCAGTGCGTATGCCGAATAGGCATACCCCTTGTTGGGCGAAGCGCTGCGCCCAAGACGGGATGTGACTATTCGTCACTCGCGCTTCACAATCATTTACAAAAGTAAAATTGGTGTGGGGTTTATTTTATTCTATCACAAAACCAATCAATATCTAATCTCAAAGGAATCAAATTTTCCTTTATATTCTTCCTCTTTAATTTCGATGCCATCCACTCGGGCAATCAACGGTCCTTTTCTGGACCATTCAACCAGTTCTTCGACTTTTTCTTTTTCGCCTTCGACCATAATTTCTACCCGACCATCGGTCAAGTTTTTAACCCAGCCTTTTACTCCTAACTGCTGGGCTTTTTCCCGCGTACTGTCTCTAAAAAATACTCCCTGGACTAAGCCAGAGATATAGACACGAACCCGTCTGAATTTTTCAGAGAAAAATTCGGACGGACGAACTTTTATTTTTTGAGCCATGATTTAAAAACCGAGAAATTCTTTAATCTTGAAAATGGGAATAGTCGTAATTTTACCATCCTGGTCAACGGTATTCAGCCCTAAAACGCTTCCTTGGACATCAAAGAGAACGCTTCCTTCAAGGTTTTCCTTATCGAGAATACTGGTATGAATCAACGATAAATCCTGGTCAAAATACCTTATTATACCTTCGTTGACTATCTTTTGAGGAACTGATTCTTTAAAAATTACTCCTACCGAAAAAACCCTTTGGCCTAATTTTAATTTGTCAAAATCGCCAAATCCAACCGTAGGCAAATTCTCTTCTTCAATTCTTAACAAAGCTAAATCATCTCTTGTTTGAATAAGCCGTGGAGTTACCGCCTTCCCATCAAGATATAAAGTAGTCTTTGAGTCTTTAGGCAGCAGGCTGGCTAAAGTAACCACCAAGCCATCGGAAGTGACAACCAATCCGTTTCCTTCCAGAATTTTCTTGGTTTTGGTTTCTGTTTTTATCCCAACAACAACTTTATTTACTCTTCCTATCGCTTCCTGAAGAACCGTATTTTCCTGAATGAAAAACTCGTTCCTCTCGGTCAGATAGATTGGCCTTTGTTCTAATTCATATTTTAAAAAAAGAGGCCTTTCTACGAAATAAGGCCACAAAATTTGGTCGGCAAAAATACCTCCCGTTATCCCAACGACAAAAAGAACAATAATCTTAAAAATATTTTTTGTAATGACCGAATATTTCATATTTCCATAATAAATTTTTTGGAGATAATCGAAAAAGATTACCTGTTAAAAATTTTTTCTTTCTTGGTAACTCCCGACATTTCCTTCGGGCCTTGAATAATAATTTTATTTTCCTTGGCATCAATAATAATCATATCTCCTTCTCTGATTTCTCCTGAGACTATCTTTAAAGACAAAGGGTCGATAATTTCTTGCTGGATTACTCTTTTGAGAGGTCTGGCTCCCAGATCAGGGTCAAATCCTTTTTTGGCTAGCAGGTCTTTGGCTTCTTTCGAAACTTTTATCCTTAGATTCTTCTTCTTTATCCTTTTCTCAACTTTTCCCAATTCCAGCTCCACTATTTTTTTTATTTCTTCTTTCCCTAAATAATTGAAAACAATGATTTCGTCAACTCGGTTCAAAAATTCCGGCCGGAATTGCTGTTTAAGAGCCTCCGTGACTTTTTCTTTTAATTTGTCCTGTTGTTCTTGTTTTCCTTTGGCCATAAAACCCAACGGCGACATCTGACGAATTTGTTCCGACCCGACGTTCGAAGTCATAATCAAAATGGTATTTTTAAAAAAGGCTACCCTTCCCTTGGCGTCGGTGAGCCTGCCATCTTCTAAAATCTGAAGCAGGATATTTAAAACTTCCGGATGGGCTTTTTCAATCTCGTCAAGCAATACTACCGAATAAGGCCTTCTTCTTATTTTATCGGTCAGCTGACCGCCCTCATCGTAACCTACGTAGCCGGGAGGAGAACCAATAATCTTGGAAACCGTATGTTTCTCCATATATTCGGACATATCCAATCTGACTAAAGATGACTCGTCATTAAATAGAAATTCAGCCAAAGCCCGCGCTGTTTCCGTCTTGCCAACGCCGGTTGCTCCTAAAAATATAAAAGAGCCCAAAGGCCGGTTCTCTTCAGCCAATCCGGCTCGTGAGCGGCGGATAGCCGCTGAAACCGCTTCAATAGCCTGCCCCTGACCGATAACCCGCCGATTGAGGATATCTTCCATTTTGATTAATTTCTGGGCTTCGGTTTCTATTAATCTGGTAACCGGAATTCCTGTCCAACGGGAAACAACGCCGGCGATATCCTCTTCGGTTACTTCCTGCTTGAGAAGGTGATGTTTTTTTTGAATTTTTATTAATTTTCTCTCGGTTAATTTCAATTCTTTTTCCAGCTCAGGAATTTTACCGTATTTTATCTCGGCGATTCTTTGAAGTTCCAAAGTCTGATCCATTTCTAATTGGGAAGAAAGCAAATCAATTTCTTTTTTTAAATTCTTTATTTTATAAATCGATTCTTTTTCTATTTTCCATTGACCCTCAATCGCCCTGGCCTTTTCCTTTAAGTCAGCCAGACTCCGAGAGATTGCTTTCAATCTTCTTTTGGATTTTTGGTCTTTTTCCGCTTTAAGGGCTTCTCTTTCAATTTCCAGCCGGTTAATTTCCTGCTTCAGTCCGTCTAAATCAGCAGGTTCTGATTCAATTTCTAATCTCAATCCGGAAGCAGCCTCGTCCATTAAGTCAACGGCTTTGTCCGGCAAAAATCGGCCGGAAATATAACGATAAGACAATTCGGCAGCGGCTACTAAAGCCGAATCTTTGATTTTCACTCCATGATGAACTTCGTATTTCTCTTTGATTCCTCTCAAAATAGCAATCGTATCTTCAACCGAAGGTTCGGCAACATAAATCGGCTGGAATCTTCTTTCCAGAGCCGGGTCCCTCTCAATGTATTTCTGATATTCTTTTAGGGTAGTGGCGCCGATTGCCCGAAGTTCTCCCTTGGCCAAGGCCGGTTTCAATAAATTCGAAGCGTCGATTGCTCCTTCGGCCGCCCCCGCTCCTACCAATGTATGAAGTTCGTCAATAAATAAAATATAATTTCCTTTGCCTCTTTTCATTTCTTTAAGAAAGGCTTTTATTCTGTTCTCGAATTCCCCCCGGTATTTGGTTCCGGCCACCAAAGCCCCTAAATCCATCGCAATAATCTGCTTGTCTTTTAAACTTTCGGGGACTGCTCCTTTAACTATTCTCTGAGCCAAACCCTCAACTACAGCCGTTTTCCCTACACCGGCTTCTCCTATCAAAACCGGATTGTTTTTTGTCCGTCGGGATAAAACTTGCATCAGTCTTCTTATCTCGGCTTCCCGGCCGATTACCGGATCAAGCTCCCGTTTTTGAGCAGATTGAGTTAAATTCCGGGCGTATTTTTCAATGATTTGATATTTTGATTCCGGTTCCGGGTCTGTTATCTTCTGGTCTCCCCTAATCTCGGATAAAGTATTCAAAACTGATTCATAATCTAATTTATTGAATTTCATATCCTTTTCCATGACTACCGTTTTGTCTAAAATTTCTTTGACTTTAGTATCACTGTCAATCAAGGCTAAAAATAAATGCTCGACTGAAACGAATTCGTCTCCCATATTTATTGATTCCTGTTTTGCCCGGCTTAAAACTTTTGCCATATCCTGAGTCAGATAAAACTGGCCGAAAGCCTGGGGATTTACAATCATGGGAATACTGCCGATGGCTTTTTCTGTTCTTGATTTCAAATCTTCAATCTCTATTCCCAATTTCTGAAGCAAAACCAAAACCATCCCTCCTTCCTGAGAAAGCAGAGATAATAGCAGATGAAGGGCATCAACCTGCTGTTGCCCTTTTTTTTGGGCAATAGCCCTGGCGTTTATTATCGCCTCTTGGGCTTTATGAGTAAAATCGGAACCATCCATTGCCATAGTTATTATTTTTTTTAAAAATTTCCTTAATCTTAGATGATTAACCGGCGTTTTCTCCCAGGACAACTTTGATAGTTTTTTCTTTTCCGCCCCACAAAATCTTCAAAGTTGCCTCATCGCCGGGATTGTAATTTAGGATAATTTTGGCTAAAGAATTTTCTTGAGTAATTTTCTGGCCGTCGATCTCAAGAATTATATCGTCTCTTTCGATGCCGGCTTTTTCGGCACCGGAACCGGAGAAAACAGCCGTTTCGGCTGGCTGGCCGTCGCTTCCTCTTCCTACCCAAGCGCCATTTTCAACCGGCAAATCATATTTTTCTTTAAGTTCGGGAGTTATCAAAGCATAATAGATTCCTAAAAAAGCATAAGTAATTTT
>Ga0315286_10005404_pt1 | contig 12345 bp, 9 predicted proteins | sample YL17G10_0_MG_FD_205038 | JGI IMG/M metagenome (GOLD analysis project Ga0315286, IMG submission 205038) | Sediment microbial communities from Yellowstone Lake, YNP, Wyoming, USA - YL17G10_0 | ecosystem: Environmental > Aquatic > Freshwater > Lake > Sediment | place: USA: Wyoming | collected... | reverse complement strand
CGGCGGAGATGCTGCGCGAGACCGGCGTGCACCAGGTGCACGTCAGCATCTACAGCGGCGATGCGGCGGTGCACGACTTGATCACCGGCGTCTCGGGCTCGCTCGCGGCTAGCCTTGCGGCCATCGAGCGGCTGCGCCGCCGCGGCATCCGGGTGATGCTCAAGTGCGTGATCATGAAGCCGAACCTCGGCTCATTCGCCTCCGTGCTGCGACTGGCCGAGGAGCTCGGAGCGTCGTGTGCGTTCGATCCGGTGGTCACCGTCCGCAACGACGGCGACACCGCGCCGCTGGCGCTGCGGCTCACTCCCGACGACCTCGTCACCGCGTTCGGCAGCGCGGCGTTCGCCGCGGCCGGCAGAGATGAAGTGGTTCCCGACGAGTTCGGCCACGACGGCGACCTCGCCGATGCGCCGCCGTGCAGCGCGGGTTTCAACAACTGCGCCGTCTCGCCGTATGGCGACCTCACGCCGTGCGTCGCGTTCCCGGTGGTGGCCGGCAACGTCCGCGAGACCGCGCTGGAGGAGATCTGGCGGCGCTCCCCAGTGCTTGAGCAGGTGCGCCGCACTCGCACCCGCGACATCGCGGTGTGCGCGAGCTGCACCGAGATGAGGCAGTGCGCACGCTGCCCCGGTTCGGCTATGCTCGAGGATGGTGATGTGTCAGGCCCGTCGCGGGCGGCTTGCCTGGTGGCGGCCGCACGGCGTGCCGTTACGGCGAAGGAGGTACGGAGATGACGAGACACGAGGAGCAACCCAGGGAGAGGCAGGACAAGCAGGAGTACGAGGCGCCCGAGGTCCGCACCGAAGAGGTGTTCGAGACCCTCGCCCAGGCGTGTGGGAAGGCCATCGGCCAGTGCCAGCCGTCGCCGGGAGGAAGCGTCCGCTCGTAGCGAACTCCTGATCCCGCGGGGAGGAGCGGCCGTACCGACGGTGCACGGGAAAGGAGTGACGAAGCTGGCGGAGAACAAGGGTGACGGCGTGAGCACACGCGCGACCGTCGTACATCTGGTGGTGACCCGCAGATTCGTGGGCTACCCCTCGGGCGCGGCCACGATCGCCGCGGCAATGCGCCAGGCCGGCGTGGACACGGACCTCCGCGATTACCTCCTGGCTCCGGGGGATCTCCTCGATTTCGACGGCTTCGCGGCCTTCCTCGACGGCGCCGGCGATCCGGTGTGGTTCTGCTGCGGGCCCGCGGCGCTGCCTTTCCGGGTGCTGGCGCTGCCGGCGGCGCGCCGCCGCCACCCGCACACCCGCTTTATCGTCGGCGAGCGGGTCCCGTTGCTACCGAAGAGCGCCGGTCCGACCGCCGTGGCCGAGGAGCTACTCCGCCTCTGCCCGGACCTAGATGGCGTCGCCCTCGGCGAGAGCGACCTCACGGCGGCGGAGCTCGCGGCCTCGCTGCCGGCGCTCGCGCCGATCGCCGGCCTCGTCTGGCGGGAGGACGGAACGCTCCGCAGCGGTCCGCCGCGACCGCGGGCGGAAGTCGTCCCCGAGTACCCAGGCTGGACGCCGAGCGGCGCGGGCCTCCGCCCGTACCGCGAGATGTATCGCATGGAGGACGCGCTCCACTTTCCGATCGCCGCCTCGCGCGGTTGTGTGTACCGTTGCGCCTTCTGCAGCGCAGCGCCTAGCTGGGATAGGCGCCAAGTGCGGCGGCCCGTGCTCGCGGTGGCGGACGAGATGGAGCGCCTTTACCGCGACGCGGGGCAGTCGCACTTTGGGTTCATGGACGAGACGTTCGTGCTCGACCGGAGCTGGACGCTGCAATTCTGCGAGGAGATCATCCGCCGACGGCTTCCGGTGAGGTGGCGGGCCACCGGTCGAGTGAACCTGGTCGACCGCGGCCTGCTCGAAGCGATGGCGGCAGCGGGGTGCGAGGCGGTCGAGCTCGGCGTCGAATCGGGCTCGGACCGTGTTCTCGATCTGATCGAGAAGGGCATCGACACCACCGCGGCGCTCGCCAGCGCACGCCTGGCGGGCGAGATCATCGGTGAAGTCGCGTGCAACTTCATGTGGGGGTTCCCGTTTGAGACGGTCCTCGATCTCGCCCAGACGCTGCTGGTGATGGACGCGATGGATGCCATGCCCGGGGTCGGCGTGAGGCTCTCTTTCCTGCAGCCGTTCCGGCCGTCGCGGCTCTACGACGAGTACCGCGACAACCTCCGCTTCGATCGTTTCTGGCACCGCCTGGCGCCTCAGCATCCGACGATGGAGCGCATCTTCGACCTCGCAAAGGCGCACCCGCACACCTTCTCGGGGTTCTGCTTTCTCGATCACCCCGCCCTCGAGGAGAAGCTCGCCGTTCTTCAGCGCGCCGACCTGGACGAGGAGGTCACGGCGAATGGGCTCACGGCCTCCTACTACCGCTGACCCGGCCCCCGCGGAGCGGGCGGACGGGCTCGCGACGGGCGTCCACGAGCCCGGCGCGCCCACACGGCTGGTGGTGCGCGGGAAGAGCATGCAACCGGCCATCGCCGACGGCGACGTGCTGACCATCGAGCGTCCGCCCGCAACGGGTGCGATTGGCGCCGGGGAAATCGTCAGCTTTCGCGACGACCACGGCCGTGTGATCACCCACCGCCTGCTGGGCGGCGAAGAGTCGGGCAGCCGCTCGGTGCTGGTCACCCAGGGGGACGGGCGGACCGAGCCTGACGCACCGTGGCCGGCGGAGCGTCTCGTCGGCCGGGCGGTAAGCGCCGAACGCCCGCCGCAGGCGCTGCTGCGCCGGCTGCTCGCCCTCGAGCGGCTCGCCTGGTGGGAGGTGGCCGAGCGTGTCGCGACTCGCGCGCGGGCATGGCGGCCGCTCCGGTCGTTGCAGCGGCGCTTCTTCAGCGGCTCGCTGGCGTTCCGCGAGGAGCGCCGCACGGGATCGTCGAAAACATGGCTGTCCGTCACCTGCACGGCCGCCGACGAGCGCGGAAAGGCGGCGGGCTGGGTGACGGTCGTCCGCCAACGGGCCGACGCCGCGACCGGCAAGCCGCTCTGGCTGCTGTTCGGCCTGCAGGTCCGGCTACGCTATCGCGGACTCGGCGTCGGCCGCCGGCTCCTCGGCGCGGCCACGGCCGCGGTAGCTCGCGAAGGCGGGGGCCGCCTCTACGCGTTCGTACGCCCAGGCAACCGCCCCTCCGTCGAGTTGTTCTCCGCGATGGGGTGGCGCGTAGCGGAGGCGCCCGCCGGGACCGTGTGCGCCCCCGAGCTGGCGAGCAGCCTCTGCTTCACAGAGGACACGTGAGCGCGGCCGCGGAGATGGTCCTCCGGGCGCTGCACTCCGGCGCGATCGAGGTGACGCGGCTCGCGGGGGGGAGCGGCGTTGTCCTGCACGCCGCATCGTTGCGCTCCCGCACGCTCAACCCCGTCGGAATGTCGCTCCTCGACGCGCTCGCCGCCAGGGCGAAGAGCGACGCGGACCTCGCGGACGACCTGGTCCTGAGGTACGACGTCGACCGCGTGACCGCGCTGCGCGACGTGGAGGCGTTCCTGGCGGCGCTCAACGCGCTGCTGTGACCCGTCGGGAGCGCCGCACCTTCGCGCGAGCGGCGAGCGTCCCCAACAGCCGCCCGACGAGGTCGAACGGCCGCCACGCGCGGCGCACCCAGTAGCCGACCCGCGACCGCGGAACGCCGTAGATCTCATCGATCTGGGCCCGCGACAGCATCACCGTCCGCCAGGCACGGCGGAGCAGCGCGACCGGCGCCGTACCGCCGCTGGGACGGCGCAGGAAGCTGGCGAGCCTGAGCGAGTTTGCGTAGGCATGATCGACGCTCCCGGCCAGGAGATGGCGCAGCAACGCCTCCGCTCCGGCCGCACCCTCGAGGAGCGCCGCGGCGCCGGCGTCGACCTCCCATGCCGGGCTCACCGGCACGCGTCCCGAGCGGAGCGCGAGGCCGAGCGCCTCGGCCGCCGCGCACTCGTCCCGATCGAGGTGGCCGGCTACCAGCGGCGCCCCGCGCTCGCGGAAGGCGCGCCACGCCGCCGCGTCGGGGTAGAGGTCCACGAGGTCGGCGGCCAGCCGCATCAGCGGGTAGTCGCGCGGGCGATCGCCGTGGAGCGCGATCGCGTGGATCAGCAGGTGCGCCGCGAGCACCTCGCGATCGGGCAGCAGAACCCCCGCCCAGGCCTTTATCGGGATCGCCAGGCCGAGCTGAACGAGGTCATCGGCGTCGAGGTCCCGATCGCTCCCCACCCCGTGCAAGGCCGGGTGGATCTCGACGCAGCGCCCGCACGGGTGCCGCAGTGGCTGCAGATGATGCTCGCAGTCGGCGATCCCCAGCGGTACGAGCCCGCGCCGCCGCAGCTCCGCGTGCAGCGGGGCCGCGGTGCGGGGACTCGCCAGGACGTCGACGTCGACGGCGACCCGCCACCCGGGCGGGACGATCCCGCCGACGTGAAGCGCCACGCCCTTCAGGAGGACCACCTGTTCCCCGATCGCCGCCGCCGTCTCGCCGACCAGGCGGGCCAGGCCGGCGAGGACGATCGCGCGCTCTGCGGTCGCCACGTACAGCCGCCGGAACGAACGGGCAGCGTCCTCTCCGACCTCGGCCGTTAGCGCATCGGGCGAGCAGCGGCCGCCGATGCGCGAGGCTGCGGTGTACAGGCGCGCCACCTGAAAGACCCGGGCGCCGTCGACCGGCAGTGGTGCCGCCTCCGCAACCGGGCCGAACGCGCGCAGCAGCACCCAGCCGAGCTCCGGCGTCAGACGAACAGGAGGCGGATCGAATCGCACCGCAGGCCCTCTCCATCACAGTGCCGGCGGGTCTCGGCTGTGTCAAGCCCGGCGCCTGCGCCCTCTTCCTCGTCCTGTCCCGTCGCCCTTACTGCAGTAGTTGGGCGAGCGGGTCGCGGCCGAGGAGGAAATAGAAGGCGAAGGTGCCCAGGAGGGCGTGCGCGGTGCCGAGCACCCAGAGGTTGGGCCAGCGGCGGTAGTGCTCGGTGGTGAGCAGCCCGGCCGGGAACGTCAGCGCCATGATCGGCCAGTCGGGCGCGTGGGAGAGCGCAAACAGCGCGGCCGCGAGCGGCTGCGCGGCGGCGCGCGGCATCCGGCCCGACAGGTTCGACCAGACGATCGCCTGGAGCAGGAACTGCTGCGCGATTCCCCACGCCGGGTAGACGAGCACGATCGACACGAACCCCCGCGGCGGCGGGAAATGGCCGGCGTGGACACCCCAGAGGGTGAGCGCCGCGAGCAGCGGCACGACGGCGAGCGCGGCCGGCAGTGCGGCCTGACGGACGTTGTCCCGGCGCAGCCCCCAGCGGCGCAGCACCGTGCGGTCGGCGCGCACATGGGCGACGATCAACGCGGCCCACGCCGCCACGCCGACCAGCACCAGCAGCGTCTTCGAGCCGGGGACGAACTCCGAGACGACGTTGGCGACACCGAGAAAGAGGACGAGGGGCAGCTCGAAGCGGGCGACGTCAGCGGTGCCGGCCATCCCGCAATGCTAGCTCGATTCCGCACTCACCCGAAAAGGGGCCAGGCAAGCTGGCCCCCTACACCACGAATTCGGAAGTCGGATGTAGGTGCTTCCTCCCGAACATGCACGTTTTTCGCGAGGATACGGTCTGCAACATCTGTGGGGTCTGTAAATTGGCGTGTTTGCATTTCCGGGGTTCGTGGCCTTGTCGGCCGCGGCTTCGCCGCCTTGGGGGCGGAGCTTGCCTCCGCCCTTCCTGGCAGGGTGGCGACGACCCGGCGGAAAGGGGCCAGGCAAGCTGGCCCCCTACTCCACCACCTCGGAAGTCGGATGTAGGGCGGAGCTTGCCTCCGCCTACCGGCATCGCGAGGGCTATACTCGGCGCAACTTCGCGCTGTGTGTAAGGCGGCAAGGGGGGCTCGAGACGGTGTTCGTTCCGCTGTACATCCTGATCCCGCTCGCGGTGTTGGCGGCGGTGGCGCTCGCCGAGCGCGTGCTACTGCCGCCGGTGCGGGTGGTGATGCGGCGCTGGCTGCGCGGCATGAGCGACGACCTCAACAAGACGCTCCGCCTGAAGCTGCAGCCGTTCAAGCTGACGCGCAAGCGCATCGTCGAGGAGATGTTGATCCACGACCCCGATGTGGCGCAGGCAGCCAAGGGTTACCGCGAGGCCAACAACCTGACCTGGGACGAGGTCACCGACCTGGTGCGGGTGTGGGCGCGCGAGATCGTGCCGCGCTTCAACGTCTACCTCTACTACCGCCCCACCCACGCCCTCGCGCGCGGTCTGGCGCGCGCTCTGTACCGTGTGCGCATCAGCTTCCTCGACAAGCGCGCGATGGCGGCGATGGACACCGACTCGAGCGTCATCTTCGTGATGAACCACCGCTCCAATTTCGATTACATCATCGTCAGCTACATCGTCTCGCGCCTCGCCGCGATCTCGTACGCGGTCGGCGAGTGGGCGCGCATATGGCCGCTCGACACGCTGCTGCGCCGCATGGGCGCCTACTTCGTGCGCCGGAAGGCGTCCGACCCGCTCTACCGCAAGGTGCTCGAGCGCTTCGTCCAGCTCTCGGCCGAGTCGGGCGTGACCCAGGGGATCTTCCCGGAGGGCCGGCTCACCCGCGACGGGCGGCTGGGACCGGCCAAGCTCGGCCTGCTCTCGTACCTGCTCAAGCGCTTCGATCCGGACTCGCCGCGCGACCTCGTCTTCGTGCCGGTCGGAATCAACTACGACCGCGTGCTCGAGGACCGCACCCATGCCGCCGAGACGGCCGGCACACTGACCAGGGTGTCGACGGGCGCCGCCGTGCGCACCGCCCTCGGCGCCGCCGGCAAGTACCTCTGGCTGATCGCGCGCGGGCGCTTCCACCGCTTCGGATTCGCCTGCGTCAACTTCGGCGTGCCGATCTCGGTCAAGCGCTACCTCGAGGCGCTCGGCAGGGATCTCCGCCGGCTCCCCGAGGACGAGTACCGCGCCGAGGTGGAGCGGCTCGGCGCCGTGCTCATGCGCGAGATCGCGCGCGCCGTGCCGGTCACCCCGGTGGCGTTGGTCTCGCACGTGATCGTCGCCGCCGGCAGCACCAGCATGCTCCACGACGAGCTGGCTGCCGCCGCCGAGCTGAGCCTGGCCGCGCTGCGCAGCCGCGGCGTCGCGATCGCGCTGCCCCGCACCGGCGCCGCCGAGCTCGTCGAGCTCGGCCTGCGCTCGCTGCGGCTGCGGCGCGTCGTCCACGAGGCCGACGGCGTGCTGTCGATTGCCGCCGACGATCTGCCGCTGTTGCAGTACCACGCCAACTCGATCGCGCACCACTTTGAGAGCCTGCCGTAGCCCCGTCCGGCGGCGCCGGCCATGTTCCTGAGACCATGTCGCTTGCGCGTCGCCGTGGCGGTGGACGAATCCGCACGGAAGCGAGACAATGCCCGCCGCCGGGGCGCTCGCCGGGAAGCACGGGCGGCGCCACCGGCGCGCGGCGTTGCGCCACCTTCGTAGTGCGCCGCAGGCCACAGGAGGCTCCGTGCCCAAGACGTGGAAAGCGCTTTCCCTGCCCATCCTCTCCTTCGCGATGCTGTCGGCGTGTACGGGAGGTGGCGAGCCGGGCAAGGCCGCCGGGCAGGGCGCGCGGGCGCTGGCGGTGCGCACGGCGCCGGTCGTCGCGCGTGACGTCGTCTACACGATCCAGTCGCTCGGCTCGCTCGAGCCGGAGGAGATGGTGCAGATCACCGCCGAGGTCAGCGGCGCCGTGAAAGAGGTGACGTTCAACGCGGGCGACCGGGTGACCGCGGAGACGGTGCTCGCGCGCATCGACCCGGAGCGCTACCGCCTCGAAGCGGTGCGCGCCGATGCCGCCTATCGCCGCGCAGTGGCGGACCGGAAGCGGGCGGAGGCGGACCTCGTGCGGCGCGAGGCGCTCGCGCGCGAGCAGCTCGTCGCCGACGAGGAGCTCAACCGGTCCCGCCAGGAGACCGAGCGCCTGTCTGCCGACGCGGCTGCGGCGAAGGCCGCCCTGGAGATCGCCGAGCAAAACGTGCGGCGCGCCGACCTGCGTGCGCCCCGCGCCGGCGAGATCAGCACGCGCACCGTCGACACCGGGCAGTTCGTCCAGATCGGCACCGCGCTGGCGACGCTCGTCGACCTGCGCCGGCTGCGCCTGCGCTTCAGGGTCTCCGAGTCGGAGTCGCTCAAGGCCAGGGAAGGACAGGTGGTCACCTTCCACATCGGATCGCTCGGTGACGCCGAGTTCGCCGCGAAGGTCTACCACGTCGGCGACGTCGCCGATCCCGCCACCCGCCAGGTCGAGATCCTCGCCTGGGTCGACAACCCCGGCGTGCTCAAGCCGGGCTTCTTCGCCGAGGTGACGCTCGCCACCGAGACGCGCAAGGACGCGATCGTAATCTCCGAGGGCGCCATCCAGGCCAGCGAGCGCGGCTTCGTGGTGTTCGTCGTGGCGGACGGCAAGGCGCAGGAGCGGCCGGTCAAGATCGGCCTGCGCACCGGGGACGGATCGGTCGAGATCGTCTCCGGCCTCAAGGTCGGCGAGGTCATCGTCACCGAGGGCTCCGACCGGCTCGGCAACGGCATGGCGGTGCAGGCAGTGGAGCCGGCGGCGGCGCAGCCGGCCGGAGCGGTGTAGCCATGGCCGACCGTCCGACTGCACGAGAGCTCCCCGAGGATCCCAGGGCGATCGCCACGGGGATGACCCTGGCCGACATCTCGATCCGCAACCACGTGTTCGCGTGGATTCTGATGATCGCGCTGATCGGTTTCGGGGTGCTCTGCTACACCGGCGCCGGCAACGTCTTTCACGGCCTCGGCATCAGCCAGAACCCCGATGTCGACTACCCGATCGTCAACGTCGGGATCGGCTGGGAAGGCGCCTCGCCCGAGATCATGGAGACCGACGTCGTCGACCCGCTCGAGGACGCGCTGTCCACCGTCGAGGGCGTGCAGCAGATGTCGTCCACGGCCCGCCAGGGATCGGCCAGCGTCACGCTGGAGTTCGAGATCGGGCGCAACATCGACGCCGCCCTCCAGGACGTGCAGACCAAGGTGTCGCAGGCCACCCACGACCTGCCGCGGGAGATCAACCCGCCGAGCATCTCCAAGACCAACCCCGAGGACCAGCCGATCATCCGCCTCGCCCTCTCCGGCGACCGGGCGCCGACGTTCCTCGCCGACTACGTCCGCAACGTGATCCGGCCGCAGCTCCAGATGATCGAGGGCGTCGGCGCCATCGACGTGTTCGGCTTCCGCGACCGCAACGTCCGGGTGTGGTACGACGCCAGCCGCCTCGAGGCGCTCGGCCTCACCGTCATCGACGTCAACAACGCCATAGCGCGCGAGCACCAGGAGGTGCCGGCCGGCCGCATCGAGGGTGTCGAGCGCGAGATGAACGTCCGCGCCCAGGGCGAGGCGATCGACATCTCGTCGTTCCGCGACCTGGTGATCACCTACAAGGCCGGCGCCCCGGTGCGGCTCAAGGACGTCGCCGTCGTCGAGGACGGCCTCGAGGACCGCCGCCGCCTCAACCGCGCCATGGGCGAGGCGTCGATCGGATTCGCGATCACCAAGCTGCGCGGCGGCAACGCCGTGCAGGTGGGACGCGACGTCAAGGCGAAGATGGAGGTGCTGCGCGCTCAGCTCCCCGAGGGGATGCGCCTCTCCGTCAACTGGGACACCACGACGTTCATCGAGCGCTCGATCCGCGAGATCCTCTTCACGCTGCTGCTCGCCGCCCTCCTCACCGGCTTCGTGTGCTGGCTGTTCCTGGGGTCGTGGTCGACGACGGTCAACATCCTGCTGGCGATCCCGACCTCGATCCTCGGCACGTTCATCGTCATCTACGCCTTCGGGTTCACCCTCAACACCTACACCGTGCTCGGCCTGACGCTGGTGGTCGGCATCGTCGTCGACGACGCCATCATGGTGCTCGAGAACATCTACCGGCACCGCGAGATGGGCGAAGGCAAGGTGAAGGCGGCATCGGTCGGCGCCCGTGAGATCACGTTTGCGGCGGCCGCGACGACGATGGCGATCGTCGCGATCTTCCTGCCCGTCGCGTTCATGAAGGGGATCATCGGCAAGTTCTTCTTCCAGTTCGGCGTCACCATCTCGGTCGCGGTCGCGCTGTCGCTGCTCGAGGCGCTCACCCTGGCGCCGATGCGCTGCTCGCGCTTCCTCGAGGTCGAGCACCGCGGTCGCCTCGGGCAGACCATGGATGCCCTGTTCAAGCGGCTCTCGGCGCTCTACCTGCGGGCGCTCGAGCCCGCCTTGCGCCATCGCGTCTGGGTGCTCGTCGGCTCGTTCGCGCTGTTCGTCTTCTCGCTCGGCATCATCGGCCTGCTGCGCCAGGAGTTCATCCCCAGCCAGGACATGAGCCGCTTCACCATCCGCTTCACGACGCCGGTGGGCTCCAGCCTCGACGCCACCGACCGCTACTTCCGGCAAATCGAGTCGTACCTGATCGGCCGTCCCGAGGTCGTGCTGTTCGCCGGCAGCGTCGGCGGCGGCAGCGACGTCAACTCCGGCCAGGCGTTCGTCAACATGAAGGAGCCGCGCGAGCGGCCGATCGACCCGCAGCGCGGGCGCCGGCTGACGCAGCTCGAGTTCATGGACGTCGTCCGCCGCTACGCGGCCGGCATCCCGGGCGGCCGCATCGTGCTGCAGGACATCTCGCAGACCGGCTTCTCGCCGTCGCGCGGCGGCGGCTTCCCGATCGAGTTCAATGTGCGCGGCCCCGACTGGAACGTGCTCGCCGCCTCGGCGCGCGAGATCGCGGAGCAGATGCGGGGCTCGGGGGTGGTCACCGACGTCGACACCGACTACCGGGTGGGGATGCCCGAAGTGCAGGTGCTGCCCGACCGCAACAGGGCGGCCGACTTGGGCGTCAGCATGGCGGCGATCGGCGAGACGGTCAACGCCGCGATCGGCGGCGTGCGCGTCGGCAAGTTCAAGGACAAGGGGCGGCGCTTCGACATCCGCGCCCGCCTGCTCGCCCCGCAGCGCGAGCGACCCGAGGACATCTCGCGCCTCCTGGTGCGCACCGCGAGCGGCGAGCTGGTGCGCCTCGGCGAGCTGATCCGCATCCGGCAGGAGCCGACGCTGCAGGCGATCACCCGGCGCGACCGCGAGCGCGCGATCACGATCTACGCCAACGTGGCCTCGGGCCAGTCGCAGTCAGTTGCGGTCAACCGATCGCTGGAGATCGCCCGCTCGGTGCTGCCCGACGGCTATCGGGCCTTGGTGTCCGGCAGCACGAAGGCGTTCCGCGATTCGTTTCAGTCGCTGTGGTTCGCCTTCGGGCTCGGGCTCCTGATCGCCTACATGGTGCTGGCGTCGCAGTTCAACTCGTTCTGGCACCCGGTGGTGATCCTGCTCGCGCTCCCATTCTCGATCAGCGGCGCGCTGTTCGCGCTCTGGTTCGGCGGCCAGAGCCTCAACGTCTACAGCATGCTCGGGCTGATCCTGCTGGTCGGGATCGCCAAGAAGAACTCGATCATGCTCGTCGACTTCACCAACCAGATCCGCGAGCGCGGCGTCGAGCGCCACCAGGCGCTGCTGCAGGCGTGCCCGATCCGCCTGCGCCCAATCCTGATGACGTCGATGGCGACGATCGCGGGCGCGCTGCCGCCCGCCTTCGCCATCGGCCCGGGCGCGGAGCTGCAGCGGCCGATGGCGCTCGCCCTCGTCGGCGGCATGATCGTCTCGACACTGCTCACCCTGTTCGTCGTGCCGTCCGGCTACAGCGTGCTCGACGACGTCATCGAGTGGTGGCGGGCGCGTCGCCGCCAAAAGAACGATAACCGGTAGGGGCGGAGCTTGCCTCCGCCCTTGTTTCGGGGCTCGGGGTGCGGGGTTCGGGGCGCGAACCCCACGAGCCCCGATCCCCGAGCCCCGGTCCCCTGAGCCGACCCCCTACACGAACCCCTTGATGCACGAGGGGCCAGATAGGCTGGCCCCCTACACGGATCCCAGGATCCGTGCCACGCGGGCATCAGGCGCGGCGGGCGATTTTCGGGAGCAGCCGGGCGCGGATGTCGTCGCGCACGGCGCGGTAGACGGCGAGGCGCTGCTCCTCGCTGCCCCCGGCGAGGACCGGGTCGGGGAAGGAAACGTGAATCTGCTCGACCGGGCGGGGGAAGATCGGGCAGCTCTCCTTCGCCGAGTCGCAGACCGTCACCACGAGGTCCCAGGGCTGGCCGACCAGCGTGTCGACCGACCTGGGCGCCGCGTGAGAGATGTCGATGCCTATCTCGGCCATCGCCCGTACGGCGAGCGGGTGCACGGCGGCGGCGGGGTGGGTGCCGGCCGAGCGTGCCGCCCAGCGGCCGCCGAGATCGTGGTTCACCAGCCCCTCGGCCATCTGCGAGCGGCACGAATTGCCCGTACACAGGATCAGGACACGCTTGTGTTTCGGCTCGGCGGTCAT
>Ga0315286_10005403_pt1 | contig 12346 bp, 11 predicted proteins | sample YL17G10_0_MG_FD_205038 | JGI IMG/M metagenome (GOLD analysis project Ga0315286, IMG submission 205038) | Sediment microbial communities from Yellowstone Lake, YNP, Wyoming, USA - YL17G10_0 | ecosystem: Environmental > Aquatic > Freshwater > Lake > Sediment | place: USA: Wyoming | collected... | reverse complement strand
CGCTGAACATTCTCTATGAGGACGACGCGCTGATCGTCATCGACAAACCGGCAGGCCTCGTCGTGCATCCGGGCGCAGGGCACGCAAGCGGCACCCTCGTCAATGCGCTGATCGCCCATTGTGGCGACAGCCTCTCCGGCATTGGCGGCGTGGCGCGGCCCGGCATCGTGCATCGCCTCGACAAGGATACCAGCGGGGTTCTCGTTGTCGCCAAGACCGATTCCGCCCACCGCGCACTCGCCGCCGAGTTCGCCGATCATGGCCGCGAAGGCGCGCTTGAACGGACTTATCTCGCACTCGTCTGGGGCACACCTCCCCTGCCCCACGGCACGATCGACGCAGCAGTAGGGCGTCACCCGACCAGCCGCACCAAGATGGCGGTGCTGCCCAATAAAGGGCGCCACGCCGTCACCCATTACCGCGTGCTTGAGACGTTCGGTGGCAATCCTCCCGTCGCCTCCCTCCTCGAATGCACGCTGGAAACGGGGCGCACACATCAAGTCCGCGTGCATCTCGCTCATATCGGCACGCCGGTGATCGGCGATCCGCTCTATGCGCAGGGCTTCAAGTCGAAGCTGCACAATCTTCCCGAGAAGCTCCGCACAAAATTGATGCAGCTCGACCGCCAAGCGTTGCACGCCGCGCACTTGGCCTTCACCCATCCAAAGACGGGCACCTTACTGGAATTTAATAGTCCGCTCACCGACGAACTCGCTGAAATCCTTGAGAGCTTCAAGGAACCGTGATCGGCCCGGAGTCTTTAATCTTAAGGGCAAACGCTTTATAGATTGAAGCGCCGGGGGGCGTGTTGGTTTGGATGAAGTGTGGCCCAGGGCCACTGGAGACTTGCTCTCATGGCTGCGAAAAGCTTGCCGAGTGTTGCCGCGCATGGCGGACTGACGCGCTACCTCGAAGAGATCCGACAGTTCCCGATGCTGGAGCCCCAGCAGGAGTACATGCTTGCCAAGAGCTGGCGCGAGCATGGCGACCGCGATGCGGCGCATGAACTTGTCACCTCGCATCTTCGTCTCGTGGCGCGCATCGCCATGGGCTATCGCGGCTATGGCCTCCCCATCGGCGAGGTCATCTCCGAAGGCAATGTCGGTTTGATGCAGGCGGTGAAGCGGTTCGATCCCGAAAAGGGCTTCCGGCTCGCGACCTACGCCATGTGGTGGATCAGGGCGGCGATCCAGGAATATATCCTGCGCTCGTGGAGCCTGGTGAAAATGGGCACGACCGCGGCCCAGAAGAAGCTCTTCTTCAATCTTCGCAAGATCAAGAGCCAACTGAAGGCCCTCGAAGAGGGCGATCTGCGGCCCGACCAGGTGAAGCTGATCGCGACCCGGCTCGGCGTGACCGAGGAAGACGTGGTCTCCATGAACCGGCGGCTTGCCGGCGATTCATCGCTGAACGCACCCGTGCGCAACGATTCCGAGAGCGGCGAGTGGATGGACTGGCTGGTCGACGAGACCATGAACCAGGAAGACAAGCTCGCCGAATCCGAGGAGAAGGAACAGCGGCATGCGCTGCTGATTAACGCGCTTGAAGGTCTCAACGAGCGCGAGCGGCGCGTGTTCGAGGCGCGGCGCCTCTCCGAAGACCCGTTGACGCTGGAGGAACTCTCCGAGGAATTCGGCGTCTCCCGCGAGCGCATCCGGCAAATCGAGGTCCGCGCTTTCGAGAAGGTGCAGAAGGCCATGCAGAAAGCGGCGACACAAGCTTCGCTTCGCGCGCCGGCGACCGTGGACTAAGTCCGGGCCTCAGCCGTCGCGCCGCGCCGCGTCTCGCGCGATCTCCGCATCGATCTCTTGGATGTCCTTGTCGAACAGCTGTTCCAACTCGGACGTCGCATTCATCGCGTTGGCGCGCAATTTCTCGATGTCGGTGTAATATTTGTAATCCTCGTAGAGGCGCTTCTCGTCCTGGCGCTTGAACGTATCGGTCAGCCGCTTCACCTCTTTGGGGTTCAAGCCTAAACCGCGAAGCAGCCGCCGCGAGAGCTCGAGCGCGGAAAGAAACGTCTCGCGCTCGATGATGCTCACCCCGAGATCCATCAATTTGTGCACATGGGAACGGTCTCGCGCACGCGCGTAGATCGGCAGGTCGGGAAAGTGCTGCCGGACGATCTCCGCAATCCTGAGCGAATGATCGATATCGTCGATGGCGAGCACGAAGGCGCGCGCTTTGTCGGCCTGCGCCGCGCGCAAGATATCGAGCCGCCCGGCATCGCCATAATAGATCTGGGCGCCGAAGCGCTTGACGAAATCGACTTGCGCGATATTGGAATCTAGCGCGGTGAACGGGATGCGCCGCGCGCGCAAAATACGTGCCGCGATTTGGCCGAAGCGTCCAAAGCCGGCAATGATGACGTGGCCGTCGCCACCGGGTGGCGTCTCATAATTTGGCTCCTCCAGTTTGCGCGCCTTGCGCATCCGATCGTCGATCAGGAGCAAGAGCGGCGTCGCCGCCATCGATAAGGTCACGGCAAGGGTCAGCAACGCGGCAAGCTCGGACCCGATAGCGCCCGCGACCGCGCCGGCCGCGAACAAGACGAAGGCGAACTCGCCGCCCTGACTGATGACGAGACCGAGCCTGACCGCGCCCTCGCGCGGCAAGCCCCACCGCCTTCCGAGCAGATAGAGCAGCGTTGCCTTAACCGCGACAAGGCCAACGACGATGGTGAGGAGAAGCAACGGCTTAGCCAGCAGCAAGGTGAGATCGATCGACATGCCGACGGCGATGAAGAAGAGCCCAAGCAGGAGCCCCTCGAACGGCGCGATGTCCGCCTTGATCTGGTGGCGGTATTCAGAATCCGCGAGCAGAGCCCCGGCGATGAAAGCGCCGAGCGCGGCGGAAAGCCCGGCCGCCTCCATGACCAGCGCCACGCCGACCACGGTGAGAAGCGCGCTCGCCGTCATCGCCTCGCGCACCCCGGTCGCGGCCACGAGCCGGTACAGCCGGCTCAATAGAAACCGTCCAACCACGACGACGCCGAAAATGGTGACGATGGCAAGTCCCGCGGCGCGCAAATCCATGCCGGTCTTCTCGCCACCGGCGGCAAAAAGCGGCACCAGCGCGATGAGCGGAATCGCGGCGAGGTCCTGGAACAGCAGCACCGAGAAGGCGAGCCGCCCGTGCCGCGTCGTGAGCTCGTTTCGCTCCTCGAGCGCCTGCAGCGCGAACGCGGTCGATGACAGCGACAGCGCCAAGCCCACGAACAGCGATTGTGCGAGCCCAAGCCCAAGCACGAGCCCGATCGCGCCAAGCACGAGGCTCGTGGTCAGGAGCTGCAAGGTTCCGAGTCCGAAGATCGATGAGCGCATCGACCAGAGCCTGACCGGCCGAAGCTCGAGCCCGATCACGAACAGCAGCATCACCACGCCGAATTCGCCGAACTTCAAAATGTGCTCGACGTCATTGAGGCCGTAGAACGCCCCGAAGACAAAAGGACCGATCACGATGCCTGCGGCCAGATAGCCGATCACCGCGCCCATGCGGAGCGCGCGCCCCAGCGGCGCGCCGATAGCGGCGGCGGCGAGGAACACGGCCACCTGGACGAGCTGCATCGATTCCATGGCTTAGACCACTCCCACCCTCTCGTTATCACGCCAGCGACGGGGCCACCAAGAGACGCATGCGTGTGTTGGCGCTCATTGCCTCGCTTGAGCATTTCATCCTAAGGTGAGAATCGCTCGGGGCCCAACGCGGCCGCCCCGTAAGGCTTTCGCCCAAGCGCCGCTCCGTAAGGCTTTGCGCCCGACATGCAAGCCGTTACATGCGGAGTGAGCTGCCATGGGACCTAAGACACCAGCCATTTCTGATTCGTCACAACCACCCACCTTCCGTGAGGCGCTCAAGGTCTGGGCGAAGATCGGCGTCCTCTCCTTCGGCGGCCCCGCCGGGCAGATCGCGCTGATGCACCGCATGCTGGTCGATGAGCGCAAATGGATCGACGAGCAGTGCTATTTGCATGCACTCAATTTCTGCATGCTGTTGCCGGGTCCTGAGGCCATGCAGCTTGCCACCTATATCGGTTGGCGCTTGCACGGCACGATCGGAGGCCTCGCCGCAGGTCTGCTCTTTGTTCTTCCCGGCGCGCTGGTCGTGCTCGCCTTGAGCGTGGCCTACGCCTATTTCGGCCGGCTTCCTCTCGTTGAAGCGGCCTTCGTCGGCATCAAGGCCGCCGTGATCGTCATCGTCATCGAGGCATTGCTCCGGGTGGCGAAACGCTCCTTGAAACGTCCGATCGATTGGCTGATCGCAGCCGCTGCCTTTGCCGGCATCTTCTTCTTTGCCCTGCCCTTCCCTCTGATCATCGCCGCCGCGGCGCTCGCCGGATTCTTCTTTGCGAGCCCGCAAGCCGCGACAAGCGCCGCACCAACCGCGCCTCCACCCGTACCTCTATCGCGCACCTTGAGCACCGCGGCGCTGTGGCTTGCGATCTGGATCGGTCCGCTTCTTGTCCTTGCCCTGATCCTCGGCCGCGATCACGTCACCACCGAGATCGCGATCTTCTTCTCCAAGCTCTCGGTGGTGACGTTTGGCGGCGCCTATTCGGTTCTGGCCTACATGGCGCAGCAGGCGGTGGAGACCCATCATTGGCTCTCGGCCGGCGAAATGCTCGATGGGCTTGGCCTCGCCGAGACGACGCCGGGGCCGCTGATTCTGGTGACCGAGTTCGTGGGCTTCCTCGCCGGCTTCCGCCATGGCGGCGAACCTGCTCTCGCGTTCGGGCTGCTTGGCGCCGCCGTCACCCTTTGGGCAACCTTCGCCCCCTGCTTTCTCTGGATCTTCGTGGGCGCGCCTTATGTCGAGCGGCTCACCTCAAGCCCCAAAATCGCCGGAGCGCTTGCCGGCGTCACCGCCGCAGTGGTCGGCGTCATTCTCAATTTGAGTCTTTGGTTTGCGCTGCATGTCTTTTTCGGCACCGTCGAGCCAATCGCCATCGGTCCGCTGCAGCTCTCACGCCCCGATTTCGCGAGTCTCAATATCGAAGCGGTCGCGCTCGCCTGTCTGGCTGCGTTCCTCCTCTTCCGCATGCATGCAAATATCATGGCGACGCTCGTGATCGTTGCGGCGTTATCGCTCGCCTGGTATTACGCGGTCTAGCGCGGAATCCACAAATTCACGAAGGGCGCGCGCACATACGTGCCGCGGCCGTCGGTGTGAACTGTCGCGAACGGCGCATCGACATGGGTGCCTCGCCCCGTGTCGACCGACGTGAAGGGCGCCCGCACATGCTCGCCGTCATAGTCACGATAATAGGTGCGGCGCTTCTTATAGCCGGCCATTTGCACGAAGCTGGTCTTCGCTTCAATCTTGGCGGCTTGCGCCGGCGCGGCGGACGCTTGCGTCGAGAACGCGGCGAGGCCAAAACCGATGGCGGCAACGCCGAGCAGATAAGAATAATGAGTCATACGAGTTCTCTCCAAACGCTTTACTCGCCCCACCATCTGCATCGAGTCTGACGAGGCCATGCCGCCAAGGCAAGCCAAAATTACAGCCAGCCTTTGCGCTTGAAAAACAGATAGGGCAGCACGGCGGACGCAATCATCAACAGAACCGCCAACGGGTAACCGTAATGCCAATCGAGTTCCGGCATATGGTGAAAATTCATGCCGTAGATCGAGGCGACCAGCGTCGGTGGCAGGAACACGACAGCGGCGATGGAGAAGATCTTGATGATGTCGTTTTGTTGAATGTTGATCATGCCGAGTGTGGCATCGAGCAGAAACACGATCTTGTTGGCGAGGAAGCTGACATGATCGGTCAGCGAGTGCACGTCCCGCGCCGCGGTACGGATGCGTGCCTGTAGCGGCTTGTCTTCCTTCCGCTCGTTCGCGGCATGAGCGAAAAATGTGAGCAGACGCCCCAAGGAGTGCGCGCTTTCGCGCGCGCGAGAAGTGTTCTCGCCCTGACGCCCGATCGATTTAAGCAAAATATCGAAGCGACGTTGACGCGACACCGAGCCGCCCCTCATCTCGAAGATCGAGTGAGACAATGCGTCGACGTCGCCCTGCATGCGCTCGATCGAATCCGCCAATCGATCGATGAGGGTCTCAATCAGCCCGATCAGGACGGCGGTACCGCTCGTTAGCTTCACTTCAGGGCGCCGGCAGCGCGTAGCAAAAATCGAGAAGGCGCGCGGCTGCGCGTAACGCAAGGTGATCAGACGCTGACCCATCAGAATGAAGGTCACCGGAGTTGTCGTGGGCTCGCCCGTGTAGGCCTGGTACAGAATCGTCGCGGTCATGAAATGCGCGCCGTTCTCCTGATAGAGCCGGCTCGACGCTTCGATCTCCTGCTGCTCTTCGCGCGTCGGCACGTCGAGTTTCAGCGCCCGCTCGATCTTGGCTTCTTCTTCCCGCGTGGGGTTGAGGAGATCGATCCAAATCGCACTTTCGGTGATCCGGGGGCTGCCTTTTTGCGGCACCAGCGCCCCGGATTTTGCCTCGTAGATCGTGAGCATCGATCGTCCCCAGAACCCCATAACCGGTTGTGCGAGGAACCATAGACCCAGCCGAGACCCCTTGCCAACCAAGGCATCTCGGACCTTTGGGCGCATTTTTGCGCTGGATCAAGGCGGCCCACGCGCCTAACTCCTCAAATACAGGCTTGAGCGCTTGAGGGGTCGGACGGCCCCTATTATGGTCGTCCGCAACGGCTTCCCGTCCATCTCGGAAGCCGAGATCGAGGCATAGGGCATGAGCTGGTTACGCCGGCAGCAAGATATCGCATCGCTCTTCGCCGTTTGGGCCCTGCTGTTCCAGGTCCTGCTCGGGCCCTTTGCCGTGGCCGGTCACGCCTTCGCCGGCACGAGCCTTGCCGGCGGCATCATCTGCACGACGCGCGGCCTCGTCGCTGGTCCCGGCACGATGCTGCCGAAGCAAAATCGCCAACATGACGACTGTTTTGGTTGCAGCCACTCTTGCAGGACCGCCTGCGGCATGACGCCAATCGCGGCAGCGTCCGCAATCGGTGCCTGGAGTTCAACCCCGGCGTTGACAAACGCCGTCATGTGGCAGGGCGATTGCGTGACGAGCAAGATGATGGAATTCGAGTCGTGCTCGCGCGCGCCGCCGATCTTGGGCTGACCGTGCTGACTCCGACTTCAATTCTTCTGTACGATGCAAGCGCCACCATTTTTTCTGAGAGCGGCGCAGAGTTTGGCCGCGTCCTCGCGATTATCGGCGCCAACCTGCACCATGTAGAGATAGCGCCGGCCGCGGCTCAAATTCCGCTCCGGCAGCACGAACGGCTCAGCCTCGGCAAGCACCGACGCATGACGCTGCTTGAGCCTGCCGAACCACGCAAGCGCCTTCGCCTTGGAGAAAGCGGTCGACACCTGGATGCCCCACGGTCGCCACGCTCCGCTCGCCGTCAGCGGTTCGGTCTCATAGACCGCGCGCACCACCAGCGGCGCAAGTTGGCGGCATTGCTCGACGACGTCGCCGGCGCCATCGCCGATCGATTCGGGTAGCGTGGTCTCGGCGAGTTTCCATTCCTCCGCCGCGCGCCCCGTCACGAACTGCACATAGCTCACCGTCTCCCAAGGAAGATGCGAGCGGCCCGCGAGCCAATCGCGCACGCGCTCGGCGCCCGCGTTATAGGCCGCGGCCGCCAGCCCGACATTGCCGAACTCGTCTCTGAGATCGGCAAGCAAGCTCGCCGAATGAGCGATCGCCGCTTTCGGCTCGAACGGGTCGTCGAGCCCCCGCTCCTCCGCCGTCCCCGGCATGAACTGCGCGATGCCTTGCGCGCCTTTCGGGCTGACGGCGGATGGATTGAACCGGCTCTCTTTCCAGATCAGCCGCACGAAGAACATCGGCGGCAGCTTCATCGAAGCGGCCTCTTGCTGCATCAGCGGGCAGACAATATCGACAAAGGGCTTCGGGCCGGCCGCAGCCAAGGCGACCGCATCGATTCCGCTTTCGACTTTCTGTTCTGCATTTTCGCTCAGCGCTGGTGTGGCCCACACAATCGACAAGGCGAAGATCGCCGTCAGCGATGCGCTCCGGACCTCTCGCCTCCTACCGTCATCAAGAGAGGTGAAGCTCATCGAGGATTTCCAGCCAGAAAGCGAAATACGCAAACGAGGCGAGCCCGGCGAGAATGGCCGCCACAACGAGCGCCCGGCCCTCTTTGGCGAGAACGAAAGCCGGCAGGCTGAGCGGCAGAAAGATGAACATGAAGGCAGCGCCTACCGCGACCATCTCCATCCCGTCGCCTTGCGGGTTGGCGTGATTGAACAAGAACACGGTCAGGAAAAGCAGGAACAGACAATGCACCGCCGCGGCGAACAGCACACTGGCGCGAAGGTGCCTGTCGCCATTGCTGAGATCCGCCAAAACCCGCCTCCTCCTGTCACCAAAAAACCTATAATCGCCCCTAGAGCATATCGCGATTTCTAAGGCCTCTCGGCCACGATCATGCGGCAAGGACAACGCGACGATGGGGTTTCAGTTTCGCGCCAATACCAGTATGAACCTGCCGGAGAAGGCAGTAGAGGCTTTGAAGCCTAGGACAACAGGGGACAAGAGGGTCATGGAAGAAAAGCGTATCAATTACCGGGTTTTGCCCTTGGCCTTGCTTGGCTTTGCCTTGGCCATTGCTGCCCCGCAAACAGCCCTCGCCCAGGAGGCTGTGCCGGCGCCAAAACCAGCACCGGCGCCCAAGCCTGCGCCCGCGCCGAAGCCCGCAGCGGCGGCCGCAGCGGCCCCGATCTATTCGCCCTGGAACAAGCTTTGTGCCCCTGAATCGCAAAGCGCCACGCCCACCTGCCTGACGCTCATGGAAGCGCGAGCTCCGACCGGGCAGTTTCTCGCCGGTGCCGGCATCATCGAGCAACAGGGCGTGGAGAAGAAGACGCTCCGCATCACCCTTCCCCTCGCCATGCTCAATCGGAACGGCGTGCAAATTGCCTTCGATCAGGACCAGCCGGTCGCGGGGCCTTACCTGACGTGTTTGCCCGCGGGATGTCTGGCTGATTTCGACGCGACTCCCGCCATCGTGGAGAAAATGCAGAAGGACCAGTCCCTGATGGTGAAGGCCATCCGGCTGGACGGCTCCCTGCTCGCAGTTCCTTTGCCGCTCACCGGCTTCGCCAAGGCCAATGTCGGGGCGGCAACAGATCCCAAGGTGATCGCGGAGCAGCAGCAGAAGCTTCGTGAGGCGTTAAAGGCGGCTAACCCGCCCGCGCCAGCTAGCAATGCGCCAGCACCGGCAGCACCTGCGCTCGCGGCCCCTGCGCCCACCGCACCTGCCGGCGATCAATAGGGACAGCTAATCGTCCTTGACGGCGGTCTCGGGCCGGTCGTGGCCCGAGTCGACTTCCTCGTGCCATTTGCCGTCCGCGGTCTCGTATTGGATGCCGACGGTCTCGCCAGGCACCTTCTGCTCGCCGGCAGCGGTCCGCGCCGCTACGAGCGCCGCGTCGTGGCTCGGAAATGTCTCGGAGATCGTGCCACGGGCCTTATAGGCCCAGCCGTCTTCGTGACGAATGATTTCGTAAGTGACTTTGGTCATGGCGGTCTCCTCGTCGTGCCCACCCTCGCACAACGGGCCGCTTCCGCCAATGGTTCCTCCATCCACACTATAGAAAGCGTGTGGCGACGAAGACCGTGAGCAAAATGAAAATGGCGAGGACAGCGACTAACCGCGCGGCGGGCGGCGCCGCTCGCTGAACCAGGCGCGATATTCGCTCATCTTCTGCCGCTGTGCCGACGGCGCACGCCGCTTGCAGGTCGCGGCTTCCTCGCTATTCTCCGCCGCCCCCCATCTGAGCTCGACGCAGTCGTTGAGGTTATACGCCATCTCCAGCCCCGCCATGCGGTCGAGCACCTCTTTGAGCGCCAGCGTCCATTGCGAGCCGTCGCTGCGCGTATACGAAAACTTGCGCTCCGCAAGCTCTGAGGTGAGCATGGTCTCCAACTCCGCCTTGACGTCTGCGACGCTCTTATCTTGCGGCATGGCGTAGCGCTCGGGCCGCCGCGCCACGCGCTCCGGAAAGCTGCGCACCACGTCGATGGCGATCAACAGACGCAAATCGCGCGACGGCGTCGCGAAATCTTCCCAGGCGCCGGTGGTCTCGAAGATCGACGCACCGTCCGGCATCGCCACGTCGCCGCCGCCGCCGACCTGGTACTTTCGCCCGTTTTCAACCGACGCCACGCGAGTGTTCACCTGCTCCTCGAGCGAGGTCACCACCTCCTTCAGCGCACGCACGGAATCGAGCGGCGCCGGCGACATCACGTCATCCATGCGGTCGTAGAAATCCTCGACCGCGAGCTTCGACTGATCGAGCGAAAAGTCGCCGTAGTCCGGGCTCTTGGCGATCTCGTCGTTGGTCAGGCGACCCAAGGTCCCGTTCTTCTCCCGTACGATCGGCCGGAAGCGCTTGAACCCGGGGCTGCCCAGCGCGGGGTTCTGCGCGAACAAGAAATTGCCGCGCCAGAAACGCTTCCGCGCGACCGTCCCGTCGGGCTGACCGTCGACGGCGAGGAACACGCCCGCTCCGTCGCCCGTTTGCGCCACGCGCTTCACGAGCACCAGAACGTGCCCGTAGGGATCGGCATAGATGGTGCCGGGACGTAGTGTGTCCTCAGACAGCGGCACCGGATAATAATCGGTGGTGTCGTCGTCCGCCGCCGTCCGCCCGTTGCCGGAATGCACGGCGTTGGCGATGGTCGTGCGCAGATAATATACGAACCCGGGCACCAGCCCTGGCGGCTTCGGCGGAAGCTTCATCACCGGAGGCGCGGCCGGGTCGTTAAACATGCCGAACAGGCCGGCGGACTGGGCCGGCATTCTCGGCTGCGGCGGCGCAGGCGGCGGTTCCTCGTTCTGCGTATTCCACCATTGCGGACATTTCGGCGCCTGGCCGCCGTCGCCGCGGGTGCATTTCGAATAGCCGAACGGCAGCCCCATCTTGAAGGCGAAATAAGCGCGCAAGAAATATGGAACGTCGGCGCAGTCGGGTTGCACGATCTGCCCCTTCTCGTCCTCACGCAGACCCAAATGGTTGAACAGCACGTTGCGCGACTTGTCGCGCAACACCTCATGCATTGCCTTCCACGACGGCTGCTCGTCGAGCGGCGCGTCGAACAGTTTCTCGATCCAGGCCGAATACAGATTTTCCGTCACGCGAGTCCAATCGGCGGCCACCGGCCAGACGCCCTTTCCCGCCCGGGGCCCTGGCGGCTGCTTCTTTTGCACCTCGATGGCGCGCGTGACCGTGCCGCAATCTGCCGAAGCGCCCTCGCGAATGAGCTTCGCCTGCCAGCTTCCCGCCGCCGGGGATGCGATTTCGGCGGACCAGAAATAAGGTGGCCCGCCCTGCCGATCGCGCGATGCGACCGCGACCTTGCCATCGGGCGCAATCAAAGAGAGCTCGCCATCGAGCGGTTTCTCCGCGGCGATCACAACGCGCAAAGGCGCGCCCTTCCACGGCGCAGCCGGCGAGGAGAGCATCGCGAGCCCCGCTTCGTCCTTGCAATTGTCGGGCGGAATCTCGGCTTGCTTTTCGGCGGGGGCCGGGTGTTGAGAAGCAGCTTTGGCCGGGCGTTGGGCAGCCAAGGCTATGGTAGGAAACGCAAAAGCGCCCCCGGCGATCAGCAACGATGCAAGCGCAGCAGCAGCTTTGAATTGGCGTGCAGGCAACAAGCGAGCCCCCTCTGAGTCCCCTCGGGCGCGACCGAAAAATACCCCGAAAACGCTGGCGGCCAAATGGCAATTTGGGCATAACTCTCCATTGCCGCGACGGGATCACCGTCCGGGTTTTGCTGAACTTCTCCCCCCAAAGGGGAGTGGCGCGCCGAAAGACGGAAAACCAATGGTGTCCGCGATCCCTCAACAGGACCGCGGCTGGCAGGGTCTCATAGTGGATCCGGGCGGAGCCCCGACGCCGCCCGAGTGAAGGTCTTGCGAGACCAACCCGCGGGAGCCGCGCCTCATCCCGCCTCACGACGCCTCATGAGAACGCCCCTTTAGAAGGACGAGGTGGAAGCGAGTTTAGCTGAGCCGCGAAGCGCGGGGATAAGTCAGATGCTGGCGTCCACTTTGCGCCGTTGACAGACAATGCTAACGGAAGCCTGAGCGATGAAGCTGCCGGCTGCGATTCGTGAGCGGCCGTCTATGACTCGGCTGAATCGGCAATGAGACCGGCAGGAATTTAGGCGTGACCGCTAGCATCGCTCCCCAACTCAGCGCTCACGATCTGTCCGTGCTGATCGATTTTCTGCTGTTCGCCGCCACGCTCGCCTGCGTCGCGATTTTTCATCGTCATACGCTCGCCGCCGCCCTGATCGGCCTCGGCGTCATCACGCTAAAGAAGCTTGTGGCGACCGGC
>Ga0315286_10005402_pt1 | contig 12346 bp, 12 predicted proteins | sample YL17G10_0_MG_FD_205038 | JGI IMG/M metagenome (GOLD analysis project Ga0315286, IMG submission 205038) | Sediment microbial communities from Yellowstone Lake, YNP, Wyoming, USA - YL17G10_0 | ecosystem: Environmental > Aquatic > Freshwater > Lake > Sediment | place: USA: Wyoming | collected... | reverse complement strand
CTTACTCGGGCGAGGCATGCCTCGCCCGCGGGCTCGCCGGACTTACTCGGGCGAGGCATGCCTCGCCCCTACGCCGGCGCAGGCGCACGTAACTGACCCATTACCCTCGCGGGAGAATCACGCCGCTTTGCGGGCGCCTTCGACGCGGTGGGCGGTGTCGCGCTGCCGGTCGGGGCGCATCCAGTTGGCGATGAGCGGCTCGCAGACGGCCAGCAGGAGGCAGACCATCAGGAGGTACTGCCAGATTTCGCGATTGGCGGTGTCTTCGAACCGCGAGACGAGGTCCGAGAGGCTCGCCGCCACGTGGGTTTCGCGTGCCCCGACGTCGCCGCGGAGTTTTTCATCGGCGATCTCCACCAGGTCGGACTCGGCGCCGTTGGGGTTCGTGGCGAACATGCCCGTGCTCAGGGCCGAACTGGGAACCCGCCACGCATAGTAACCGAGTTGCCAGGTCTTGTCGAACTTCACGACGTTCTTGGCGCCGGAAGGCCGGCTCTCGCGCTGCTCCGAGGCCGTCTGGCCGTTCGGCCCCAGCGGGCCGGTGAACTCGACAGTGGCCACGTCCCTGGCGTTCGGGTACAGGTTGGCCTCGAAGGGTTGCCCGGCCAGCAGGTTGATGCGGTCGCCCTGGCTGCGTGCCGCCACGTGGACGATGCGCATGGCCAGTGGCAGGAACAGGTTGCGGATCGGGAAGTTCGACCAGTCGGTGGTCGCGGGCACCGTTATCATCAGGACGTGCCCTTCGCCGAACGGTTTCTGGAGGAGGAACGGGTCGCCGCCGCCGAGGCGGGCGAGACAAGAGTCGGCCGGCGCACCCTCGGTGCGCATGTACTGGTAGACGAGGATGCCCTGGTAGATGTCGGCCGAGTCGACGAGGTCTTCCAGGTACGGCGACTGGCCGGACACCTGCATGACCTTCTCGACGGTGGTCCTGAGGATCGCGTCGCCGACGGGCTCTTTCAGTTTCGCCGGCAACAGGCCCCCTTGCGACGATACGCCGTCGGCGAAGAGCCTGTTGTACTCGGCCGGCACGACGTTCGAGCCGCAGAGGATGACCAACGTCCGGCCGCGCGCGACGTAATCGGCCAGGGCCTTGACGGCGGCGGCGCTCAGGCCCCCGACGTTGTTCAGGAAGACCGTCTCGTAGGTATCGAGCGTGGCGGGGTCGAAGTCGGCCACGGTCGTCTCGACCGGCTTGATGGCCCACGGAATCTCGGCGCTTCCGCCGAGGGGGTCCAGCGCACGGACCAGGTAGAAGTCGGCGTCCTGGAAGGGCACGTCGGCCTGTTGCTGCTTGACGAGGAGGACCGGAATGCGGTCGGCGATCATGAGGGCCAGCCGCCGCGTGTTGTCGACGTCCAGCGAGTCGGTCCCTTCGAGGGCCACGAGTATCCGGTGCGGCCCGGGCTTGTCGAAGACGTGCGTGAACGAGGCCAACCGCGCCGAGCCGGGCGTTGCGGCGGGCGCCAAGTCCACGGGCGTCTTCTGGCGGGCCTGGCCGAAGTCATCGACGAAGAGGAGGATGTTGCGTTTCTCGGGCGCCGCGGCGGCGTTGCGGACGCTCACGTCGATGCGGATCGGCATGCCCACGACGCGGCTGCGGGAGATGATGTCGGCGCTCGTCAGGGCCACGTTGGTCAGCGACGGCTCGGTGGGCCGGATGATAGCGACGGGGATGTCGGCGTGCTTGCGAGGCTCTTCGAGATTCTGGAGGCCTTCCCAGGAGAGGGCCTGCCGGTCGGTCAGGATCCAGAGCCGCTTGTTGGTGGAGTCGGCCTTGTCCAGGAGGGCGTAGGCGGCCTTGATGGTGCCGACCAGGTCGGCCCGGTTGCTCGAGACCTGGGCGCCGTCGATGTCGGCGAAGATCTTGGCACGGTCGTTGATAAGGCGCGTGGGCAGGGGCTGCACGCCGGGGTTCGTCAGGAGCACCGCCGCCTGCGAGGGCTTCCACTTCGATTCCAGGATGGCGCGGGCTTCCTGCTTGGCCTTGGAGAACCGGGTGTCTTCGCCCTGGCGGACGTTCATCGAGTACGAGTTGTCGAGGATGAGGACCGCGGCGCCGCTCTTCTGTTCGTCAAACAGGCCGAACGCCTCCGACAGGAACGGCCGCGACAAGGCGAATGCCAGGCCCGCGAACAGGAGCATCCGCAGGATCATCAGGAAGAGGTTCTCGATGCGACGGCGACGGGCCGTCTTCTCGGCGGCGGTCTTCAGGAACCGCAGCGTCGGGAAGGGCACCTCCGGGGCGCGGGCCGTGTGGATCATGTGAATGATCACCGGAATGGCCGCCGCTGCCGCGCCGGCCACCAGCCACACCCACCAGAGTGAGGAGAGAAAATTCATGGGCTATCGCATCCGTTGCCGCCGCGCCAGGTACGAACGCAGCAGCAGGCCGTACGGCACGCTCGTGTCCGTCAGGACGTACTCGGTGTCCGAATCGGAGCACGCTTTCTTGTAGCGATCGATGAACGCCCGAAGTTCCGTCAGGTACGCTTCCCGGACGCTCTTCGGGTCCACCTGGTACTTCTCCTTGGTCTCGAGGTCGATGAACTGCGTCAGTTTGGTGAAGGGGAACTCCAGTTCGGCCTGGTCGAAAATGTGGAAGAGGATGACGCCGTGCTTCTTGTGCCGGAAGTGCCGCAGGGCCCGGATGACGGCGTCCTCGTTGTCATAGAGGTCGCTGATGATGATGATGAGGCCCCGCCGCTTGATCATCTCGGCCAGGTCGTGGAACGGCTTGGCGATGCTCGTGACCTCGTCGCTCGTCAGTTTCTCAAGGCGCTTACACATCTCGTTGATGTGGGCCGGCGACCCGCGGGGCGGCATGTGAAGGCGGATCTCGCGGTCGAACGCCACGAGGCCCACGACGTCCTGCTGGCGGCTCATCAGGTAGGCGAGTGTCGCCGCCAGAAACGATCCGTATTCCAGTTTCGTGAGGCTCTTGCCGCTGGAATAGTTCATCGAGGCGGAGCAGTCCAGCAGGATGTACGCGCGGAGGTTGGTTTCCTGCTCGTACTGCTTGATGTAGTAGCGGTTGGTCTTGGCGTAGGCGATCCAGTCGAGGTGCCGCAGTTCGTCGCCGGGCGTGTAGGGGCGGTGCTCGGAGAACTCGACCGAGAAGCCGTGGTGCGGGCTCCGGTGGAGGCCCGAGATGAACCCCTCGACGACCGATCGCGCTACCACGTTGACCGTGCCCAGCCGGTGGAGAGTTTCGGGATCGAGGTACCGGTAGCGGGCCTGGGGCGCTGCGGCCGTCGTTCGCGTCATGCGTTGCCCGCCTGTCCTCGAAGCCGCGTGGTGCCGCCCGCGGCGTGCAGCGGCAAGAGTTACCGGCTACTCCGCTTCCTTGCCCAGGTACGTCATCAAGCAGAGCGTCGTGGTCCCGTAGGACCGCTGGTCCGAGAATTCAAAGCCCGCCCAGGGCAGGGTGATGCGCGTGTTGCGCTCGACGCGGATCATCGCCAGCGCACCTCGCGCGACGCATTCCAGGCCGGCGATCGCCTCCACCATGGCGGCCAGTTGTGCCTGCCCCCCGGGCTCGGCCGACATCTTGTATGGCGGATCGATGAAGATCAGCGCATAATCCTTCGCGCCGACCGGACGAATCCACGGCCCGGGCCTCAGCACGTCGCGCCGCAATATCCGCGCCTGCTTTTCTAAACCCAGCCGCTTGCAGTTAGTTTCGACCACACTGACGGCCGCCAGGTCGGTGTCGACGAACGTGACCCGTGTCGCCCCGCGGCTGAGGGCCTCGATGCCGAGCGCCCCGGACCCGCAAAAAAGGTCCAGCACCGTCGCATTGACGACGGTGTCGCCGAGCAGGTTGAAGAGGTTTTCGCGCACCCGGTCGGTCATCGGACGGGTCAGCAGGCCCTCCGGCGCCTCGATCTGCCTGGTGCGATGAATGCCCGCAATGATTCTCATGGATTGTTTCCGCCCGATGTATGCTAGCGGAAATGGAGGTCATAAATCAAGGCCGGATTGACAGGCCGGATTGCGGCAAAGCACCTGCGAAGGGGTCAGGAGCCCTATCTGTGAGGCTCCTGACTCCGCGCCTTCCGGGGTCGGCATGAGTCGTCGGATCGCGCAAAGCATTGACACCCGCGCCCGGAGGCTTAGAATGTGGCTTACGGGCGTCCCCATAGCTCAATTGGATAGAGCGTTGGCCTCCGGAGCCAAAGGTTAGAGGTTCGACTCCTCTTGGGGACGCCATTGTAAGTCACGATCCGACAGAGGGTTACGACTCTCTGCCGGATATTTCTTTTGTGGAAAACCCCGGTTTGGACCCCGTTGTGTCAGTTTTGTGTCAGTCGGACGGGCTTCCGGCAACTCCCCGACGAGCTCGCTCTGGACCTCTCGCGCCTTGGCCAGATCGTCCTCATGCACGCTGAGGTAGTACGTCTCAGTCGTCCGGATCTCGCTGTGACCCGCGAGTTGCTGCACCACGTGGTTCGGCAGTCGCCGGGCCCAGTTCGTGATGCATGAACGCCGCAGATCGTGGATCGTGTAGGGGCCTACGCCTGCCCGCCGACAGAGCGTATGGAACCGTCGAAGGAAGTTGTTCACGAGGTCCAGGCCCAGGCGCCACCGGCCTTCGGGCACTTGCCGGCGGTAATACTCTCATCGCCCATGCTCCATAAAGACATACGGGCACTCCTCCGGCGCCGCGGCTTGCCAGGCCGTCAAGAGACTGACCGCCTGGTTCGGCAGCGGCAGGGTGCGCATCTCGTGGCCCTTGGGCTGCCAGGGCTGGATCCCGCCGCCCCCGGCCTTGCGCGTCACGTGAACCTGGCCCGACTGGAAGTCGATGTCTTTCCATGTCAGGTTGGTGGCCTCCCGCAGCCGGAGGGCCGTGGTGTAAACCAAGACCAGAAACGCACGCCACAGACCGTTCGGAGCCGCACGAAAGATCGCCTGGAATTCCGCCGGCTCGCAGTAGGCGTTGCGCTTGCGCCCCACCTTGATCCTCGGCAGCGCGAGGCACGGATTCTGCCCCGGCGCGAAATAGCCTCTCATGATGGCCAGGTTGAAGAAGCGCTTCAACGTGCGGATCTCTCGGTTGGCCGACGAGGGGGAATGGCCCGTGGCCAACCGCGCGGCCCGAAACCGCTCCACCTCGCGGGTGGAGATCGTGTGGAGCGGCCGCTCCCAGCCCACGTGCTCGGCCAAGAGGTCGATCGCCTTCAGGTGAAGGTTGAACGTGCTCTTGGCCAAATGGCCCTTCATGACCTCCGCATGCACCTTTTTGTACTCCTTCAGCGTTACACTCGGCGGCGGGTCCCCCTTCCCATCGCAGACGGTTGTCATGTTTCATCCTTGCCTTCTTCTCGGTCTTGTTCTTCCTGTGTCCAGTCGTGGTAGCACTGTTCGACGCCGGCGCCGTGATCGCCCCACTTACCGCAGGAAGAGCACGCAGTTTTCTCAATGGCTTCTTCCAGTTCCGGGCACCAGCGGCTCGTGGCGGCCGTCTCACCCCGGCCGCTCGTGCCCCCGCCGAATTGGGGATGGTAGGGACGGTTTGTCAGGCCGTCGTGTGTATAGTATGGTCTGGCGGCCAGCGGCGGTTCAATCATGCCCCAGGGTTTTTCCCAGGGTTCTTGAGACGCAGGGGGGTGCTGGTCAAAGGAGCCATACACAATAGGTGCGGGGGGGCCTGGCATGACAGGGGGCGGATCGGGGTTGCCAAAGGGACGAAGTGGCGGGACCGTCATGCCCTCGATGCTGGCCTCCAGTTCGCCCAGCATGCGACCCAGCGGGTCCATCATCGCAGCGTTGTCAATCGGCAGGTCTAGGGCGCGGGGGTCAGCGTCCGCATTGAGAAGCGGTACAAAGACGCGACGGGCAACTGGCAGTCCACGACGCGATTCAAGCGTGGCGACCTGGCGGACCTGGAACTCGTGGCCTTCAAGGCGCGAGAGTTCATTTCGCTGAACGAGCGGGAGCCGCAGGAGGAGTAGGCTGGATGGCCCCCGGCTTCGGCCGGGGGCGCCGGCTTCTTCAGGGGAGACGCTCCTCCATTGCCGCGGGCCTCGGCCCTCGAAGATAGTGCTTGCAATCGTGCAGTCGAAATGCATAATTGCACGTGAGGAGGAGGCCATGCCAAGCGCCTATATTCAACGAAGCCTGGAACCGGTCCTGAAACGGGCCGCCAAGGAGTTTCCGGTGGTGGTCCTCACCGGCCCGCGCCAGTCGGGTAAGACCACGCTTCTCAAGCACCTGTTTGGGGCGCGGCACGCGTACGTTTCGCTGGAGCCGCCTGATGTCCGGGCGGCGGCCATCTCCGATCCCCGCGGGTTTCTCGACATGTACCCGCCTCCCGCGATCTTCGACGAGGTGCAGTATGCGCCCGAACTCCTGCCCTACGTGAAAGAAGGGGTGGACGCCCGCCGCGACAAGGCCGGCCAGTACCTGCTGACGGGCTCGCAGAACCTGCTCCTCCTGGAGCGCGTCTCCGAGTCGCTGGCGGGGCGGGCGGCGATCCTGCGGCTCCTGCCCCTGTCGTTTCGTGAGATTTCCGGGGCGCCCCTGGCGCCTTTCCCCTGGGAGCAAGGCCCGACCCACTCCAAGCGACCGGTGCTTTCCACCAAGGACCTCTGGGAAAACCTCTGGCGGGGCGGTTACCCCGAACCTGTGGCCAATCCCCGGCGGGACGTTGCCCTGTGGCACGCCGGCTACGCCCAGACCTATCTGGAGCGCGATGTCCGTTCCCTGCGGCAGATCGGCGACCTGACGCAATTCCAGAACTTCCTGCGGGCACTGGCGGCGCGCAACGCACAGATTCTCAACCTGACCGACCTCTCGCGGGAACTGGGGATTGCGGTCAACACGGTGAAGGCCTGGCTGTCGGTGCTGGAGGCCACGTTTCAGATCATCCTGCTGAGGCCGTACTTCGCCAACGTGGGCAAGCGCCTCGTGAAGACCCCCAAGGTGTACTTCACCGATACGGGCACGCTGTGCCATCTGGCGGGCTTACGGACGGCGGAGCAGGCGGCCTCCGGGCTGATGGGCGGGGCGATTCTCGAGACGGCCGTGGTGACGGAAATCGTCAAAGGCTACTGGAATCGCGGACAGGAACCCCAGGTCTACTTCTGGCGTACCGCGGCGGGCGCGGAAGTGGACGTGGTGGTCCAGGCGGAGGGGAGTCTGATTCCCATTGAGGTGAAACTCTCCGCCACGCCCAATCTCGGCATGGCGCGCGGGATCGAGTCGTTTCGCCGGGACTTCCACAAGCGCGCGGCCAAGGGCTACGTGGTCCATGCGGGCGACGTGCGGCTGCCCCTGGGTCCCGATGCGATGGCTCTGCCTTTCGCGGACTTCTGATGGGGGACGGGCTGGCGGATGCGATAGAAGGCTTCGGGGTTGTCGGCGCGAGGATGCAATGGTGACGAGCGTCAAGAAACCGAAGGCGAAGGGCGAGTCGTCTGGCCTTGCGGGCAAGCCCCGATGCGACGGCCGCCTCCGTCTATTTTGCACTGCGACTGCATGTTAGCCGGAGGGCGGGCCAAAGCAGGACAACTCCCGCTGCCCTGTGCGACGTGGCGATCATCCAGGAATGGGGGCTCGGAAGAGAATCCGGAAGTAACGGGGTATCCTCAGTCCCCACCGCCTGGCTCAAGGTCGGGCAACGCCTCTCGCGGCAGCATCAGACGGATGGACCTGCCTTGGCCTGGGGTGCGTTCAATGAACCCGTGTTTCTGCAGCGTCAGGAGCATCTGATGCACGGCCGAGGGCGAGGTCTTGAAGTAACGTTCCAGATCTCTTTCGGCGGGCGGCCGGCCGTTCACCCTGGTGTAGTAGTGGATGAACGCGAGGAACTGGCCTTGTCGTGGTGTGTATGCGGCCGTCATCTTTGCCCCCTGCAGCGCGGCGAAGACCTGCAAACCGGCACTACCGATTCGCGTACCAAACGACAAACTCGCGCACGGGCCAATAGTTTGAATTACCTTTCGGTCGTACTTCCAGGTCTTGCAGCGGCAAGCAGCCCTTGCTCTCCTTGCATCCGTGGCGCTGGTCGCCACGGACCTCGACGATGACGCCGTCAAAGTCCGGCTCAAAATCGCCTTCGGCAAGCCCCGTCACCTCGACCTCACAGCCGACGGGAAACGGGTTCCTGGCGTGCAACTCCTCCGGCGCGAACGTGTCCAGAACCATGTCTTCCATACGCTGGGCGCGAAATGGGAACTTCAAGTTAGCCCTCAACCACTCCACCCAGTCGCGCGACTCCCATTCCTTGTACTTGCGGTCCCAGGCCTTTTCATCTCCATGATCCCAGGAGGTGTCGTAGCGTTCGGCGTTCATACGGAGCGATCCTTTTCAGAGTCGGTGACAGGGGTCACCGGGCATCTCCTGCGCGCGGCTTCGGCCTGTCGGCCGGAATCCACGGTATCAGGCCCTTTTGGTAGGCCACGACCTGCGCCTCGCGGGGCGCATGACGGATGTCCATGACGAAGCCGTTCACCTCCAGCATCCAGACCAGCGGGTTATTCTCAAGATTGCTTGGCAGGCACCAGTCGGGGTCGAAGGGAATCAGGTCGAGCCCCTCGCGGATCACCTTCGCTTTGGCCTGCATCGTGGCCGTTGAGACCCCGAGGCCCTTCGCGATATCGGCCGCCGTCATGTGGGGCGTTTGGCTGGGGTCGGTCAGGAAGTTGACCTGTCCCAGGGCGTACACGATGCCGGCGGCCCAGCCATCGGGTTTTCCGCAAGTCACAGGCGAGCCGTCCTGGCAGATGGTCTCTGCCATCTTCCGACACAGATGCTTGTACTCGGCGTTGAGGTGCGCGTCGCAGAACCCGTCGGTGAGTCCCACGAGTTGGGAGAACCGGGCAGCATAGGATTTCGGCACTTCCGTTGTCATTTTGTTGTCACTCTCGCCGGAAGGAGCGCTCTCGTTATTCCTCATCTTCATCTTCCCGGTCCCAGTCCACGTACTGCGGCGGGCTTGCCCCGACCCGCTTGGCGACCTTGGGGTACTTGCCGCGCGGCGCCTGGTCCGCGATGGCGACCACGTTGATCTGGTGCCACCAGTCGTCGCCGAAATCGAACCAGTAGCCAAAGGCGTCGTCCACCTTCAGGCCGAGCGATCCGATGGTGGTTCGCGTCACGTCGCCGGCCGGTTCTCGTGGGCCGGGGATGGACTCCTCGAAAGCACCCGGCAGAACGTACCGACGTGCCTTGGGGTCCATGGGCCCTTTGCCGCCGATCTGAAACTCGTACATGTGCTGGTCGAAGCGTTTGAAGGCGTCAAAGATGGCATAGTGGAGGTCTTCCAGCGTCTGGTCGCCCCGGATCTGGATAGTTCGGCAGACGACCTTGTTCTTCTCGACGAACCTCTTTGTCATGAGGCCGCTGATGATGAACACGTCGAGGGTGAAAAGCCGGTCATCCCTGAGAACCCACGTTCCCGTACGGCGCCTGCGTTGGGCCATCGGTTCATCCCCTCCCAATACCAAGGCACTGCGTTCCCGGATTCCTCTGCCTTCGCGCGAGTGCGTTATTGTTGTGCTCGAACTTGGCCCCTCGGGTTGCTCAGGACCTTGAGTAATCTTGCTCACACCCCGCAGTCATGGCAAGCGAAAAGACGTGGAGGTGCTTGCTGCTTGCTTAAGAGGTCGGCGACGTGCTCGTCTCGACCGTCCTGTGCCTCGTCAGCCGCGCGTTCTTCGAGGCGATGCGGCAGGCGGGCTGGGTGCCGTAGGCGGCGCGATCCGCGCCGGTGCTGCGAGACGAGAAGATTGTTGACATGGCGCAAGGCCACCAGCTTAATGAAGGCGCCGCACCAAGGAGCGGGCGCCGCCCGTGCATCAGCGAGGATGCAACAGGAAGGAGGAGACCGTTGAAAGAGGAGCAACCATCCAGCCGGCCGCGGGGATTATCGGCCCGCGCCGCACGTTTGCTTGGCGAGCAGACGATCGACCAGAACCAACCGGGAACGATCCTGCGCGATTTCCAGACCTTCGTGGACTTTGTCGGGACGGACGGGCTTCGGACGACCGGCCAGCACCATCTCTTGCCCCACACGTGTCTCGCTGAACTCAACGGCCGCATGGGCCGTCCCCTGGACGTGCGGCTCAGGCGGCCCCAGCAGCGGTCCTATCCGAACCTGGAAGGCCTGTACCTGGTGGGCCGGGCGAGCGGATTGATCCAGGCGCGCGGGCTGGGCGTGAAGGGCCGGTTGGTTGTCGATGAGGCGATGCGCGGCTCATGGGACGGGTTGAACGCGACGGAGCGGTACTTCACGCTCCTGGAGGCCTGGCTGGTGCATGCGCGGCCGGGGATGCTCGGCAAGGGGAGAGGGCCGGGTCGGGAAGTGCTGGAGGACTGTGCGATGCTTTGGCAGAGCATCCCCAAGAAGGGCCTGCGGCTTGAACGGCGGCGGCCCAATGAGCGGTACCTGCCGGGGATCGGGACGGAGTTTCAGCACCTGACCCTGATGGCCATGTTCGGCCTGGCCGCCGTGGACAAGGGCGCGGCGGTCGAGGGGCAGCCGTGGCGGCCGACGGAGGTCAAGCGGCTGCCTTGGGGCGATGCCGTGTTCGCGCTCGTTTCGGATCCGGACGTGTGGATGCAGGTCATGACCGAGGCGGAGCCGGGGAAGGTGGTCTTTGGGCGGTTGCAGGGTGTGTTCGGACCGTTCTTTCCGGAGTGGCGGAGGAACCTGGTTGTGTCAGGACCCGTTTTTCGGAAGGGGGTGTTTGTGTTTGGGGTTTCGTTGGGCAATGTCCGGCGGCAGATCGCGCTTTCCGCCAAGGGGAGTCTGGAGGACCTGGCCCACGGGATCCTCAAGGCCTTTGACTTCGACGCGGACCACCTGTACGGCTTCACCTACAAGGACCGCTTCGGGGCGACCGTGGACGTCAGCCACCCGTACTGTGATGAGCCGCCGTGGACGCCGGACGTGCGCGTGGGCGACCTGCCCCTGACGGAGGGCGAGGCCATGGATTTCCTCTATGACTTCGGGGACAACTGGCTCTTTCGGGTGAAGATGGATCGCGTAGACCCCCCGGCTGCGGGTTTCAACCGGCCGGTCGTTCTTGAGGCGCACGGGAAGGCGCCGCCGCAATACGGGCGTGAGGACTGGTGATGGCCACATCTGGGGGGATGGGCCGCGCCGCGGCCGGCGTCATTTCTCCCCAATCATCTCAAGGCGTTTGAGCGCCTCGCGCTTGCCCAGGCGGCGAATGGCCGCCAGGCCCGCCAACTGCTTCTGTCGCGGCCGCGACTTGCCGGATTCCCAGGAGTAGATCGTCAGCCCCACGACGCCGACGAGCCTGCCGAAGTCCTTTGCCGAAAGGTCGAGACGAGCGCGCTGGGCCTTGACGCTTCGCGCGGAGAACCGCACCCCTTTGGCCTCTTGCGGTGCGGGCGGGCTTGCGACCCGGCGCTGTTCCTGCTTCTCCAGGAAGGCGACGGTGCGCGCGAGGGCTGCCACCTGGCGCTTAAGGGCCGCGATGTCGCGCCGGTGCTGGGCCGTCAGGCGCCGCGTCTTCTGGGTCTGGCCCCTGATCTCGCGACGGGCCAGGCGGCGGATATTTTCGTTCAAGAGGCTGGCGAGGTTGGCCATTCCTTCACTCTCCTTCTCTGGACAAGCGGTCCCCAAATCACTGGTCTGCACGGGTGCCAATGATGCCGCGAAACTCGTGATGGGGCAAGCATCTTCTTGGGATCGGGGCCGCGCGGTTGGGCCATGGAAGGCCCGCAACCTGGCCTGCCGCCGACGATGAGGAGATTGGCCGGCCGCGCGGGCGTCCGGGCACAGGTGGTTCCCCAGGTGCCAATCACCCCAGGCGAATAGCCTGAGCTCGCACATTCTGCCTTCCGGCCTGCGGCCGCAGGCGAGCATGCGATAAGGCAGATGGCTCGCTCAGGCAAAAGAGCGGTGGATGTGATTGCCATGAAGGGAACCACCAGCGAAGACCGGACGCCCTGTGCCCTGAGTGGCTGGGCACCGGCACTGAAGGGGCCTTGTCCCAGGCGGCTTCCGATAGTCCGAATCCGTGGACGCCTGTATTACCGGGACGACCGCTTGCAGAAATTCCGGGCCGTGGACGCCCCGTGGGACCGAGTACCCTTTGAGGTCATGGTCTGGGCACGGGCCATCTTGGGCAAGTGGCCGGACTGAACCGGCCCGGCCTGAGTGTCCGGGCAGCCGAACCTATGTCGGAGCCGCCAGACCCGTAGCCGCCGCCCGGTGATCCGCCGGTAGCCGAACCGCGACCACCGCAGGGCCAGTCCCGTGCCAGAATCAGAGACCAAGCAAGCGCGGGCTGACGTCTGCGCTGAGTACGTTTCCGCATCTATCTCTCCGGCCCCGCGGTCCTGACTGTTTCGCGTGTATGCCCCAGGA
>Ga0315286_10005401_pt1 | contig 12346 bp, 16 predicted proteins | sample YL17G10_0_MG_FD_205038 | JGI IMG/M metagenome (GOLD analysis project Ga0315286, IMG submission 205038) | Sediment microbial communities from Yellowstone Lake, YNP, Wyoming, USA - YL17G10_0 | ecosystem: Environmental > Aquatic > Freshwater > Lake > Sediment | place: USA: Wyoming | collected... | reverse complement strand
GTGACTCTTACACGCGCAGAAAGTGAAGAACTATTTCGAACATCTGAAAGACTCATTGGAGCAATGCTTGGTAAAAACAATATTCAGGCATATGTTGTTATTCATAGTGATAAAGGAGAAGAATACAATATTTTAAAAAATCTGAGTCACATTCCAGAAGTAAAAGAAGCTGATGTGGTATTTGGATACTATGATATTATTTGTAAAATTGAAACATCCGAATACAAAACATTGGAGAATATAATTACTAAGGCCATTAGGAAATTACCTCATGTCAGAACTACTATGACATTAAATGTCATTATAGAACAAGAATCTTAACGCTTTGCAATTTTTATAACATTGAGATAACATTTTTCACACAGTTCAAGTTTATCGTATACTTTTGTTTTCATTTTCTTAAGACAAATATCGCAAATTGTAACACAATTATCACAAAAGATAGTTGGAATCTCTAATCCTCTTTCAAAAATAGTAGTAGATAAAATATTTCTATTATCGTGATTACAACCAAAAATGTATCTGGTTTTTATTGTCACATTAGTAATTACATGTCCTGATTTATTACCTGATTCTGTTTTTTTCAAAAATTTGTTTGATTTTGAACCTAAATCTGAATGAATTTATGCATATGTAATTTTATGTGCATTCTTGCTTTTTAGTAGTTTAATCATTATTTTATTACTCAGAAAATTCCCACCATTCTTTTCCAAGAATTTGAATAATTTTGTATGCTATTCTATCTATGTTTACATTTGGTTCTGTTGTGATTAAAAGAATGCTATTCTTTAATGGAAAACTCATCATGACTAATTTTTCACGTCGTGAAGCTGAATATTTTACCGGACCCATAGAATAATCAAAATGTTTTCTGGTGGATACTCTGTATGCTAACTCTCTGAATATTTTCTGTTGTTCCTCATCTGTTTCAAATGGAACGATCTCATCTCTGAATTTACCTTTTATCAAATTTCCTTCAACATTTACAAATCCTGCAAATCTGATATCTTGTTCCTCAAAAATTTCATCTAGTTTTTGTTGGTAAAAACTATCGTTGATTTCATTAGGCAATATTTTATGTCTAATTAATGTCCGTAAAATACTTCATGCTTGCTATCTTTACTAGTTACAAATTAATTTTTAATGTGTCTTTATTTTCTTATTCTCCAAAAATCAAGGTAAATTAGATATAATGTAAAACGCATCTGAGGATTTTTCAAAATAGCAGAATCATTCGCTTTTATACTTGGATTGTAATAACTGGTTATCCCTTCAACAAACATGTCCCCCAAAGGGATACATCACTGAGAGGAACAATTGTTATCCTCTCAGTTGATTACACTATTTCTTGGATTTCTTATTTTTTCTAGAATCTTCATTTCTTGATGCTTTACGTTCTTTTCGCGTTGTGATTACGCCTTTAACTATGATTGGCAGAGTTACTACAAATAGAATAATTACAAATTCTTTTGGAATCTCAGACACTGCCTCTTCAGCAGTTTTTACTGAATCCTCAGATGTGACAATTATTTGAAAGATTATAGTTGGAATAAACCAAACACACAGTCCTAAAATGAGCCAATAAAGTCCCTTCAATAACTTTTCTCTTTTAGACTGCTTTAAAATTATTGTCTTCTAATAATCATATTGTAGTTTGATTAAAAGAAAATGATTAGAGGGCTTCTGAACCTCTCTTTTTTGACGCAATATTTAGAACATCATCAACTGTAGATACAACAATTATTCCATCTCCTGCCTTTCCTGAAAATGCTGCATCAGAAATTGCCTTGATCACTGCATCTACTTTTGAATCATCTACAATTGTACTAACAGTTGCAACTTTATTGTATTCTGCGACAAAAGTACCTGTTCCTCTTCCCCCTCGAATGGTTTGTCTTTGACCGGAGCCTCTACCATTTCCTTCTAATATGGTATATCCACCAACCATCTCTTTGATAGCATCAGAAACTGGACCTGTTTTATCGGTTTGAATAGTTGCTTCAATTCGTTTCATTTGTTTCCCTAAATTTCTATTATTTAAAAAAGATCATATGTTTTTATTCAAATTTTATGATACATTAAGTTCAACTGGTTATACTGTTATCCTCTGGCCTTTTTAGCACACGAAAAAAACAGAATCATGAAAAGTGATGAGAAAAGATCACATAGACTCAATTATCTTTTAAAGTATTATTTGAGTAATCCAAAAGAATATGATCTATATCAAAAAGTAAAACAGATGGGCGTGTCTGATGTTACTGCAAAAGATTACATTCGAACTGTGATAATCCAAGCTCAAAAAATTTATTCTAGATAATTATGTGTATTTGAGGAATTTCATTCAATAGAACTTGAGGTCTCATTTTTCTAGCATGATATTTGAGCCTGTTTGTATTAATCTCAGTAATCTTAAACAAGGTAACTTCATAAATAATCCAATAGGAGAATAAAACACGCATGCCCGATCCACTAATTGATGATGTAAAGACCTTATTGGATAAAGAAAAGGGTGATGAGCGTATACTAAAACAAATTTGTAGAGCTTGTGAAAATAATGAAGTAATTAGTAATTATGAGAGAAACTATGTTAGAAAATTAGCAGAAAAATATCTTGGTAGAGTACCTGAGGTTGAAGAAAACCAACATGCTGAAGAAAAACCCATTATTCCAGATGTAGTATTTTCAAAACCGTCATCAACACAAAACATTGAAACTTCTCAAATAACATATCCGCGAACTGTAAAATTGAAATCTAAAAATACAAAAATGTTGTTAGGCATAGGTGGAGCAATACTTGCAATAGTAGTTATAATCGGTGTATCTTTTTCTGGAATTTCTTATATTGAATCTGATGATTCTCAGATTCCTATAGGTTCATCATCTACTCTTTTAATTCAAACTGATTTATCTACATATCAAAAAGGTGATATTATTTCAATTAGTGGAACATCTGATGCTGCTGGAAAAATAAATTTATCAATAGAAAATCAAGATGGTGAATTAGTTTGGTCTGAACAAATTTCTGTAAAAAGTGATGGTAAATTTTCTACATTGGCAATAGCTGGAGGTCCTGGATGGGATAAACCTGGTACATTTACAATAAAAGCAGAAAATAATTTGGAAACAACATCAAAAACATTTTCTTTTAGGGCATAATTTTTTCAAACTCTTTCCAATGCAAATCTATTATTTCTCTTAGCTTTTCTATGCTAATCTCCTCCATATACTCACGATAAACAATGAATTTGTTTTGTTTTCCTGAATCATCACCAAAAATATCACTTGTATTTTTTGGAATTACCCCCATCTTCCATTGTTTCATTTCAAAAATCCAAATCGTCGCATCTGGATTTGAAAAATCTATGTTGTCACAACCAACAATATACAGATTACACTTTGTAGCTTGATTTAATTTCTCATATAATTTTTCATATGCAATCATTTGTCCTTTTGCAATGTTGATCTTGTCATTATGAAATCCCTTGAATTCTAGTATGATAAAACAACCATTGTGCTCAATTAACCAGTCTATATCCGTCCCTCCTGAGGCTATCATGCCATGAACTATTAGATCTCCTAGTATCTCTCTACCACGAGTAAATTCCACCTCATCAAAAATTTGATATTTTGCTTTAGGACTTTTTCTAATAATTTGTTGTGAATTTGAGTTGTTCTGAATGACTTTTTCTTTATCATAAAATGTATCAATCAAATCTGTGGTTTTATCTGTCACTGAATATGAATTTGTATAGTCAATGATAAGATAGTTTGTAAAATTAAATAAAGCTGTAATATTTTTTGTGATCTATCGACACAAGTATTCTCCTCCTGCACCTCTGTACAAAATAAAATAATCTTCTGAATTTTTACGTTCTTTTTTTGCATTTAATGCATCTTGATACATTTCAAAGTGCTCTACTAAGTACAATTGATTATCAGAATCTGCAAAATAATCTATACCAACTAAATCAAACCCCTCCTCAGGAGTAAGTCCAATCTTTTCTTTTTCAAAAATATCTTCAGTCAATTATCGTTAAATTTTTTATGATTAATTTGAATATAAGAACTGTTTTTATTGATCATATATCATTAGATTTTTTTCTTCTAACAATGCATGTAAATTATGAACAGAGCGATATACATCTGATTCTTTTTTTGCACCAGTACAAACTAGCTTTCCTGAGGCAAATAACAATATGACCGTTTTTGGGTCTAACATTCTATGAATTAATCCTGGAAATTGTTCAGGCTCATACATACTTCTTGGTAGTGTTCTGGCTGCTTTTTCTAAGTGAATTTTACCGCCTAGGTTGATTGCTGCTACAATATTTTGAACTGTAATTACTGCATCATTTTTAATTTTGATTTTACCTTTTCGTAGTTTTTGAACGACTGTGTTGACTGCTTTGATTGCCATCTCTTCTGATTTTGCACCAGTACATACCATTTTTCCAGTTCTGAAAATCAGTGTAGCAGTTCTTGGATTTTGTAATCTAAATACCAGTCCTGGAAATTGTTCAGGATGATATTCTGTATCTGGAAATTTTGCAGTTATTTCGTTAAGATCAATTTTTTGGTCTACTGATGCCGATGCAACTACATTTTCAACACTAACAATAGGCTTTGTTTGAGGCATCTAGTCCGACTTTAAATAGGCTCTTTATATATGCTAGTCCAATTTTTAGATTCGTGTATCTCAATGATGTCCAATCCACTGATAACGATATTCTTCATCTATGATGTCAGTTACAATGTCTTTGTTTTTGATCCTTGCTTTTGATATTTCTACATCAAAGAATCCTAATTGTCCTTTACATGGAATTGGAATTCTTAATGATTTTGCATTTTTTATCTTGAATCCAAAAATTTTATCTTGAAAATTTTTTGAAGATAAATGAAATTTTTGATCTATTTTTACTTCTTTTGATGAATTATATTTTTTTACATCATAAAGCTCAGCTTTTCCAATAATTACGCCTGTAACTAATTTTTTTGTAATTTTTAATCTCTTACAGTCTTCTACTCTTATTTTAATTGGGGCATGAATAAAAAATTCTCCGCGAAAATTTGTATTCCACCTTCTTAATTCTATTGTTTTTTTTCCAGATATTATTAAATCTGCAAAAGGTTGAGATACTGATAGACACTTCAAGATTATTACTCAGTAGCTACTTTAATAAATTCAGATGGATTTCTATTTTTTCCTTCAGGTAGATTTGTTATTCCTCCAGTCAAACTTTCAGTTATAACACCTTTGCCTGCAAGTACATTAACAGTCATCAATGAAGTGTTTCCAGCCATACAAATCAGTAATGATTTACCTTTAGGACCTTCAAGTTCTTTACTAAACTCTTCTGGAATTTGTTGTGTTGTTAATAATTGTTCTAATACTCTTGCCTTTAATACTGATATTTTCATTTTATCAATACCAAGTGATTTTGCAATAATCTCTATTCCTTCTTCACGTGGAGTATACTGAGTATGAACCCAAATCACTCTATCATAGTCATCTACCTTTGATGCAGCTTCTTGTAGTGAGACTTGAGTTCTATTTTGTTTCTTTGACATCTCTTCTAGATTTTTTTTATATTTTTGAATTCCATCGGCTACTATAACAACAAATTTTCCACCACTACCAAAGTTTGCCATCTGTATCACCGCATAAAGTGCAAGAGCGGTACTTTCGCCTATATCGTGACCTTTATCTACAAAAAACTTTAGAAGATACTTTGCCTGCTCAAAATCTATTTCATGCTGTCCAGCATATATCTCAGGTCTGTATAGCTTCAAGCCAGATGCCTTGTCTTTTGTCCTAATTCCTGCAACATCTTGACCAGCAGGAGGGAAAACTACATGTACTGATTTTTTTCCATATTTTTCAGATACATATCTACTCAAACCACCAGAAGTACCACCTGTACCAAATGCACAGACAATTTCAAAATCTGCCAATGAATTTCCTTTTTCGTGTAATTGTTGGTCTATCTCAGGGGCAGTAATAGTTCTATGAACATCAATGTTCAATTCATTGTCATATTGTTCAGGACAGAATAAACCGTATATTTTGGCAAGAAATTTTGCCAAATTTATGATGTCTTGTTTAGCTAAAAGTGATTCTACTTCAGAGATTTCTTTATCAAAAATAACCGGGTTAAATCCAAGTTCGGATAACTGTGAGCGAATATTTGCAGCAGTTGCTTTTGCAGCCAAAAGATTTGGATTGTCTTTCATTCCGGGAGCAGGGCAGACATCCATATCAAGATCCATGATGCGTATATTCTCATTTCTCAACTCCTTGAATACTCCCTCCTGTAACTTTCTTGATACAAGTGAAACTACACTTAATCCAAGTTTTGATAACTGTCCAAGGGCTATTCCAAAGTTTCCTGAAGTGGCTTCAATTATCGTTTGTTCACTTTTTAGCTTTCCTGTAATAATTGCATCATGTATAATGTGAACCGCAGCTCTGACTTTAATTGAACCCGTTAGTAAATTAGAATCAAACTTACCAAAAACTTTCAGATTTACATCTGTAAGATTTAATTTGTACACGTTTTTTGCACATTCTTTCAAATCTTCAGTAAGATCAATTAGCGGTGTTGCGTTAACAATCTTCATTTCGCCTTGATTCTCTTCCCAATGAGGTACTTTATTCCATATCTCTTGTTGAAAGTGTTCAAGTAGAACGTTGTCAATGTGATTTTTAGTTTCTTCCGACAATTTTTCTCCTTTGAATCATCATCTGATACAGATCATATAAAATATCTGATCGACTAGTATTTTGTTAGTTTAAAATCTTCTTTTTATGTTAAATTCTAGGCTTCTATAGTAATTTGTGTTGATGTTATTTTATGGATTGAGGATTTTATCTGATTCTGCTTTGATTTTAGAAATGTCATGTGTTATTCCTAATTGAGAATCCAATTGGTCTTGAGTTCTCTGAGCACTATCTTGAATAACTTGATTACCCCACTGATTCAGTTTGGAATTGTTTTGTGAATCATAAACTAGACCAAAAATCGAATTCATTGCATCGATGATAAAATCTACAAAGCTGTTTGTTTTTTCATCATTTTGAATTATTTGTTGTATTGCAACTGGTTCTGCCTGGGTATCAGCATAAGCAGTACCTAATAGCGAAAATACCATGATTGACAATAGTAATTTTCTCACATTTTTTTGTGGCTATTTTATGTTTTAACTGGTTGTAAGTATTACACTATTACATAATTTTCATGATTCTAAAATTCTGATGACTTTACCTGGAATGTCATTTAATCTACTTACTGCCAAAGTCTTCTCATATCCTAAATGTTTTAGATTATTTGCAATTATGGTGGCTCTAACTGTATTTGATCCTAAACCTAGGGCTACCATTTTGATCCCAAGACCTTTCAATGACTTGGTCATTATACGAACTGCATCTGGATCTGATGGCTCTCCGTCAGTTAATGTCAAAAAAATATCTGGTCTTTTTGATTGTAATGTGGGAAACATTTTGTCATACACTTGTGCTAATGGCGTAGAACCATTTGCAACAATTTGTGCTAATCTTTTGGCTGAAATATTATTCCATTTCATGTTGTCTGGTTTTATCAACCAGCATACGACAGATCTATTATCTGTATTAAATGCATAAACTGCAAATTTTACTTTCAGATATGCTAGTACTTCACAAAGTGCAAGTGTAGCTTTTTTGTATTCTAATGCATCTGATGCAATACTTGATGAGTGATCTAATAAAATCACTATTCTTGTTTTGATTGATTTTTTAATATCTGTAAAAAATGGTTCATTTCCTTCAATATAATTTTCTTCATCAAATTCATCTCCGCTACTAAGATGCTGTTCTTTCCAGCCTGATCTTAATTCTCTAAATTTTGTTTTCAGATTATTTATCAAATTCATGTCGTAGATTACTGCCTCATCAACATTAGTGGCAGTTGGAATCTTGATTCCTATTGATTCTGAAGTCAGTCCTTTGTTGTCATTTTTTTTATTTTCATCTAGTAATACTTTGTATTCGTCATAGATGTTATCTGCGCTTAATACCGCTTTTGGATCAATTTTTCCAAAATCACCCTCTTTATTTTTTGAAACCACTGTTAGAAATTTCAGTAACTCTTCTTCTGAAACAGTCATACCTGCTTTCATAAATGGTAAAGAAATAGGAATTGTAAGTAACGAATCTATATCTAAAATTTTAATAATTTCATTCACCTTTTTTTCTAACCAATCTGTATCATATTTTTTCTCTATAGATTCATCGACAATTTTTTTAGCAAATTCTGTTGCTTTTTTTATTCTTTCAAAATAACTAGATTGTATTTCACCCCTTAATGCTCCAAACATAAAATATTGGTAAAATGCTTCCACAATTCGTGCTTTTCCGTAAACTGTGTGTAATTGTGGTCTGGCTACAAGCATGTATGCATAATTAAAAATAATCTCTTCATCCATACCTTTCCAAAGTTTTCTACCTAGTTGTTCCACTCTAAGAGTTTCCATAGTATTTAGAATAAATCCAAATGCATGATCATTACTAAGAATTTTTTTACAAAATTTTATTCTCATTGCTTCGTACCATAATGAGGTTCTAAATTGTCTGTATCTTTGAAAATCATCTCCTATTCTTTTTTCAATTGGTGTTAAGATAACTCTATTTTCTTTTAGCCTAGTTCTTGTCTCCATTTTCTCTGAAAATTCAACTGCAATATTTTCCCTTTCAGACCATCTCCTGATTAAAAATGTGGCAATCTCAACTAGTGATTCATTTCGTAATTGTAATGATTGCATCTAATTACCAAACATTGAGGTAATGATGTCGCTTACTTTTTGATATTCTATATTTCCCCACTGTGTATACACATTACCAAAAACAATTTTTGCTGATTCTTTAGGAGACATTCCACCATCTAACAATTTTCCAAATGCTATTGTTTCCCTTAGACTTGGAGAATAAAATAATTCTTCAACGGCAGCTGCTTGTCTTAGTATATTTGCAAGTTTAATTGCCTGAATAATCTCAGAATCATGATTTCCAGAAACATGTTTTTTAACAATTTCTAACTCTATATCCTCAGGTGGATACTCTAGACGAATTCTAACTGGGAATCTACTGAGTAATTGCGGTGGTAGTTCTTTGGTTCCACTATGTGTAAGAGGATTAATTGTAGCAATTACAAACCATCCTTCTTTAGCTTTTACAATTTCTCCTGATGATTCTTTTAGAATAATTTGTCGTCTGTCATCTAATGCCTCGTCTAATCGAAGTAAGACATCGGCTTCTGCAGAATTTATTTCATCTAGATATAGCATATTGCCTTCTCTCATTGATTTAATCAAAAGACCTTCATCAAAACTCACTGTTCCGTTCGTTAGAGTTTTTGTTCCAACAAGGTGACTCTCTCGTGTTCTGAGGCTAAAATTTATTGATTCTAATTTGGCATTTCTACTCTTTGCAAAATCTCTGACTAGAGATGTTTTTCCAGTACCCTTTGGACCAATTATTAATACAAATAGATCTGCTTGATGCGCTTTATTTAAAATATGAATAGAATTATTCCAATCTAAATATGATGTTTCTTTTATCATTTGATAATTTAAGATCCAAGTTTACAAATAAAGCTTAGTTTTGATATTGAGATAATTTGGCATTAGATTCATCAAGAATCTGATGTAATTTTTTATTCCAGTCATTAAATCCCTCTGGGGAATCAGGATAATCGTAATAATGTTTTGTCAAGAGTCTATTTTGTTGTGTAGTAAAACGCAAACCATCCGCAAGTTTTTTGTTAAGTGCACCTCTAATCAACATCCCTAATTTTGTAACATTAGAAAAGTCTGGATGTTCTCCTTTTGAAATAGCTTCCACATCCATATTTCCTAAAAAGTGTTTCATTCCATAACTAATTTGTTCGTTAGTCAGAGTTTGAATTAATCTTCTGAAAATTTCTAGTCCTGCTGTTTTGTAACCATATTCATTTATGAATTCTTTATTATATTTCCATAATCCTTTCTCAGTAACATCTCCAGACTGAATTGCTTCTACCACACATTTTCCAACAATAGTTCCAGCAACTAGTGCTGGACCAATACCTCCAGCATCAAGTGGTTTTGGCATCCATGCAGAATCCCCAACTATGACAAATCCATTTGCAACCATGCAATCATTTTGTCTTCTTACTGAAACTTGGAAATTACCTGTTGCATTATTTTTATCTTGAGGATCTTCTGAAAGTCTTGGATTTTTTATTGCACGATTTCTTTCAAGATACTGATTAATCAACATCGATACATTGTCCTTTTTTCCTAATCTTTGATTTCGTTTGTCAAGGAGTGTTTTTTCAACACCTAAACCAATGTTGACTTTATTTTTCCCCTTTGGAAATACCCATCCATATCCTCCTGGAGCAATATCTTGATCAAGATGAATTATACAATAATTCTCATCGAATTCAGTTAGATCTTCTTCACCCTGATCAAAATGCATGATGTGTCTTCCTGTTGATTCTACATCTTTGCGGTCCACTTTTCTTTCCATTTTTGTTGTATTGGAAATCTGATTTCGAAGCATAGATGTCATTCCAGTTGCATCGATTACAACTTTGGCTGTCTTTTTGTAAGGTGTTTTTGTTTTGTAGTCTATTCCTTGAACTCCTACCACTTGGTTTCCATCATACAATAATCCTGTGAGATTAATTTCAAAATCAAAATCTACTCCCATTGCTAATGTTCTTTCGTTTTGACGTTGTGGTAGAACTTGTCTGTTAAGCATATACCCTGCACCATCAAATGGAATTGATGTTTCTCTATCTGGAGAAAATGCCATTACACCTTTGACTTTATGTTCAATTTCTGGCTCACTCCAATTTACTTTGATTCTATTTGACATGAAATCTACAGCTTCTTTACTAACTGCATCTCCACAAACCCAACCTGCAATACTTTTCATTCCAGGTAAGTTTGATGGATTTCTATCAATAACTAAAATTTTTAATCCTTGATTAGAATAATGTGAAACGGATTGTGCAGCAATAGTTCCTGCTAATCCCCCTCCAGCTATTATGACGTCGTAATCTGCCACAAAAGAACGCGTCGTTTATCCGTATTTAAAATAATACCATGGTTACATGTAAGGAAAACTCTGATGTTGATGTTCAATTCAAAAATGGGGTCGGTTCGTCGCGGCGTCTTCAAAGCTTTCGCTCAGACTGGAGCGGCTATTATCTCCTCATTCCCAAACTAAATTATCTCGTCATTCCTATTTAATCTAGTTGGAATATTTTGCTGAATATTTTGACTGTGTCTTTTTTGTTGTAAATTGAAGTGTGAATTTTCACCTTTATTGCATCTTTTTCCTTAAGGATTAGATTTCCTTTAATGAATTCTTGTTTGTCTAGTCTGATGTGAAATCTGGAATCTACTGTTCTTTCTTCTATCTCTTCAACTAATCCCTTTATCTGATCATTTGATAATGCCTTGACTAATTTATCAACAAACTTCTGAGCCTGGTTTTTTTCAATTTCGGCATTTAGTATTGTTATTGGATTCTCAAAATGACCTGTAGTCTGATTAATTGTGAAATCTTCTTCTTTTAACTCAAATATTTCTTTAAAAGATTTCAAGAATTTTGAAATATCTTCTGTAGCATGTATGATTACATCAATTGTAACTTCTAATTTGTCAACCATTATCTGTAAGAATACGATTGTTTAGGCTTCAAGTAATGTTATTTCTTTTTCTGCAGTTCTGATAAGCTTAACTTTCTCAAGACCTACATGTCTTACTCTGATAACTTTCTTAAATGCCGCCATTATATCTGAATTAATTTTACTGTAACACGTAGCCTGAACAAACTGGTCAACTGTCATTTGAGGCACTGTATTGTTAATCACATCTTTTGCAATCAATCGTAATGCATGTTTTCTAGATGTGTTAAGTTGTCTGTGTGTAAGTGCAAGTACTTTGATTCTAAAGACAAATCCATCTTTAGTTTTGATATCTATGATGAAATTTATTCTAGATGATCCACGTCTAATCAAACTACGCAAAAATTCTTTGGAATATTCGTATCTCTTAAAAATTGTAGTAGCTTTATCACCTTCTACCTTGTTAATTTGAAAGTACATCTTGTATTGATGTTGTGATGGATCTCCCTTTAGAATATCATATAGGGTTACTTCTAGTACTCTACCTTCTGCATTTTTTTCATCAGTGATTGGTACGTATGCAATTGGAACATTGTTAAACGAATCTGGAGCGCTAACTGTTACCCATTTCTTCTCTCGCCATTTGTCCTTTACTCGTCCTTTTCTACGTGCCAATTATTATCGACCTTTGAATC
>Ga0315286_10005400_pt1 | contig 12347 bp, 10 predicted proteins | sample YL17G10_0_MG_FD_205038 | JGI IMG/M metagenome (GOLD analysis project Ga0315286, IMG submission 205038) | Sediment microbial communities from Yellowstone Lake, YNP, Wyoming, USA - YL17G10_0 | ecosystem: Environmental > Aquatic > Freshwater > Lake > Sediment | place: USA: Wyoming | collected... | reverse complement strand
CGCCGTGTGCCCTCGGAGCATAGCAACTGGCGCTGCGGATCCCCTCGAACAGCTCGGTGCCATCCGGTATGTTGGGGAGGTTCTCATAGATGAGATCGAACGCTTCCCCCGCAGGATAATCTGTGAAGAGGTCGCTCCGTCTGACGGTGACCTTGCATTCATCTGCGACGTAATGGGCAGTGTTCCATCGAGCCGCCTGAATCACCCCGGGATGAATGTCGGAGGCGACGATCTCCGGTGGGCGGACAATCCGGGAAATCCCGACAACGTCGAGGCCGTTCCCCGTACCGATCACGGCGACCTGCCTGAAGGCCGCCCGGGGAGCGCAATAGGAGAAGAGCGCTCCAATTCCTTCCAGCGCAATGGAAAGCCAGGTGTTCTGCATCTGGTCATTTGGGGGATAGCTGGGAGCGTAGGTGAATCGGTTTGTCTTGACCAGAAGCGGGCAGATGCCCGAAAAACAGTCCAAGTGTCCATAGTAGGGAGATAGATCGACGAGGGTCGTAGAGGCGTCGTCTTCGTCGGTCAGATGCCCGCGCAACCCGTCCCGGTCCGAGCGCTCATCGTCCATGGACTGACGTTTCACGAGGCATCTCCCTCAATCAGCCGCAACAGCGCGCTCGAAGCGAAGCGGGCATGAGCGGAGGGTGGTGCGTCCGACGGGACTCGAACCCGCAGTCTCCGGATTATAAGGCCGGCGCTCTTGAGTGGACCAACACGAGGGGCATTTGCAGCCGACGAGCATGTCTCCAGAAAGGTGGCGCCTATTCTGAAACCATGCGACTCAGAACATGGAGAACCGAGGATCCGCCGGGAAGAAAGGTTCCGGCTTTCCTCCCGCCTCTGAAACCCGGACGCTCAGATGGCGTTACCGGCGTATCCGCTCTTCACCGCCCTGCGTCGCCCTGCTCGGGCCTCCGTGTGGGACCTCCTCTTAACCGGTTGAGCTACGGACGCACGAAACTTGCGCATCAGACGCTGAGTCGCGAGGCGCATCGCGGCCCCCACACTCGAAAACACTGCTAATTGTCTGGAAACCTTGGGATTGTGTCAAGCGGGAATCCCTTCGGTCTGGTGTACAGGTGTTCAAGATGACCGGAGGACGAGTCCCTTCGATAGACCCCGTCCGCATTGATAGACATGCAGATACGAGGCTCTCTAGCCCAGCTTCCGCAGTTCGAGGGGTCGCACTCCACTCGGTCGGGCTGCGGATTCGTGTAGGTCATCTGCTCCTGGGTCCATTGGAGGCTATCGGGATGGACCGCCGCCAAGCTCCTTGATCATCCGGTTCGCACTTCGGTTTTCAGGATCCAATTCCAGGACCTGCCGGTAGTAGACCAAGGCCAGGTCCTTGTACCCTCTCGAGGCGTAGACGGAGGCCAGGCGTTCCCGGACATCGGCGGACCCAGGGAAGAGGTCGCACCCCTTGTTCAGGACGGCGAAGAGCATCCGCTCATCCGGAGCGGATTGATAATTGTAGGCGAACACGTTGACAAAGAACTCGCTCAGGAGACCTTCTTCTCGAGCCATCTTGAAGAGCGCTTCCAGGGCCGCGTCAGCCTCCTGCATTTTTCCCTCACGATAGAGCCCGGTCGCGTTGTTGGCGAGGAGCTGCATCTGCTCGACGGCCTCTTTCAATCCCGCGTCCTTACGCCAGCCATACTCTTCGGCCCCCTTCTTCGCCTCGACGAGGGCGGTGTCCAGGGCCGCCGCGGCGGGAACGCGAATATCGGGGATGACGCCGGTCCCCTCCCAATTCCCCCCCGTGACGGGGCTGATCGACCGCTCGGTCGAGACATAGAATTCGAACTGATCATCGATGCCGAAGAGGCCGACGGAGTGGGCCCCGCCCTTCGTCGGCTCCCCGATGAGCGTCGCCCGTTTCCTGGACTGCATATCGTAGGCGAAGGATTCGGATGCGGAGAAGGTGTTCGGACCCGTCAAGATGAAGACGGGGACATCGAGACGCGGGTCCATCCCGATATCCCGGCGAGTCCAGATCTCGGTCAACAGACCGGTTTCGCGGGAATACGAACCGCTCAATTGGGTCGGATAGGGCAGGAAGTAGCTGCTCAAGTAGTCTCCCGACCCGCCGGCGTTCTCCCGAACATCGATGATGATGGAGCGGGCGCCGGCCAGGAATGTCATGGCGGCGACGGCCATGTCCTTGGCCTGGTCGAAGGAATAGAACCGCCGAAGATCGATATAGCCGATCCCCGGCTCGATCCACTCGAGCTTGTAGAACCCGGCGTTCTCCTTCGTCCGCAGGCGGAAATAGCGGACTGGGTGATGGAGAGAGCCGGCGGCTTCTTCCCCGACGTCGCTCGGCGCTATCACCCGGAAGTTCAGATGCTTGTCGCGGGTGATCGAGATGAGGTCGGCGGTGACACGTTCGGCGAACGCCAGGGCCGTCGTGAGAGTGTCGTAGGCCCCTGACCGGCACTTCTCTCGGAACTCGTCGGCGAATTCCTTGGCGCTGTCCGGCAGGACGTACTTGCTCTCGACAAGGTCGGCGACCTCCCGAACGACCCCGTCCTTGTATGCCTTATCCGCGAGATTCCCGGGCCGTTGCGCCGAGGAGAGGGCCGGCCGGCCCAGTACGAGGGCAGAGGTCACGATTCCGAGGAAGAGCGTGCTTCTTCGCATGGATTTGCACCTCCGTTCGGACTGCCCACACTTAACGAAGACCTAGCAGGTCGAAGGACCGGATACGGCGGCAGTCGGTCATCTCAAACCCGTCCTCGTCACCAAACCATTGCCGATACTTTGCAGCCACGCCGGCGGCGTTGACGGGCGTGATCAGACCCAGCGTGGTCAGCAGGCGGCTGCGCGGACGGCCGCATCCCCGTCAGGTCCGTCAGGACCGTCCCGGCGAACGCCGGGTCCGTTCATGGCTTCATCAGGTGATCGTAGACGAGTTGGTATGCGTCAGGTCGCACCCCGAGATCGCCACGGAAAGGACGGTCGAGAGCGAAGATCATGAAGATGACGAGTCCGACGAAGGCCGCGAGCAGCGTGACCTGTATCAGGTGCAGCCGCAGATCCTCGATCTTGAAGAAGAAGGATGCGGTCAGGCTGAGCACCGCGCCCACGACGATCACGAACCACAGCAGATTTGGCAATCCCGTGCCCACCGCGTCAAGCCGCAAGCGTCGAGCCTGGATCATCTGGTTGTAGGCGCTGAAGGTCTCGGAATGCAGGACCTTTTGCCCTTCGGTGGCCGGCTCGAAGCTGGCCAGGATCGCCTGAAACCGGTTCATCAGTTCGACGCCTCCCGCGGGTATCTCACCCCGCCGCTGGAGAGGCCAAGCCGCATGAATTACCTGGTCAACGTAATTGCGGAGTTCATTCTGCAGCTGGGATCGCGTCGGCTCCGGATAGCAACTCACATCAAGATAGAGCCCGGCCACGCTTGTCGCCTCCTGGGAAACGATCTCCGTTGTCTTGGTGTAGGTCTCCCAGACGCCGACGGCGATCAATGCCACGGCCAATCCGTAGAAGATCATCACGCAGTGCAGTATCGCGCCCGCGAAATGAGAGTCCTCCGAATGGATCCGAAGCCTTGGTAACACACAGCAGCGGACAAGAAGCAGCCCACTTGCCGCGAACGCGCAGAGCAAGAGAATGATCGCCGGTCCGGTGATCAGCAACGGGAGATCAAACAGGAACTCGAGCATGGGCACCCTCGTTGACTTTCAGTTATTGGTGATGGGTTCTCGGATTCACTGATGGCAGGACTTTACATATCCCCAAACGCCCGCCTCTCGATGCACTCCGAGCGACCGGACGCGAGCCTGGCCGTGCTTCGGGGCGAGTTCAAGATCCGTGTCGCCATGCTGCAGTGGGCGGAGCACATATAGGGGGGAGTACGGTCGCTAGGTGCAGGTGGCGGAGGATCCTCCCCACGACCAGAGGACCGGAGAGGGAGGCGAGAGCCACCATCCCACACGAACACCGGCGGCATCGAGACCAGAGGCGGGTTCTGCCCGCGTCTCTTCGCTCTCGGCCATACGGAGCCGGAACCAGGGCGGCGAGACGGCGTTGGACGCCTCGGTGAACGCAAGCACCGGGGCGCGCATCGGGGCGGTCTCGGTCAGCCTGAGCCGCGAGGACATGGAGAAGGCGCTCCGCCTCTGGCGCGACGTCGTGACCCATCCCGGATTCGACGCCGGTCGCCTGGTGCGGGCCAAGGCCAAGGAGCTAGGCGGCCCCTCGGGTGATCTGGCTCGACTGACGAAGCAGTATCTCACCGGCAGCGACCGGGTCATCTTAGTGCTCGGCAACCCCGAGCAGTTCGGCGGTTCGTTGGAAAGCCTCGGCCTCGGGCCGGTGCGCTAGCTCGCGCCGGTGCTCATCTGTCGTTTCCGCCAACGTGAATTGTTGGCACGACGACTGATCGCGTGGATCGGCAGGTGATCTTTCGGAATCGGGCGGGAGACGGATACAGTGTCCGAATCAACGACCGTTCAGTACGTCGACCTGTTTCTTGAGAACAACCCGGTCATACAGGGCGACGAGCCCACCGCATCCGTAGATGATGACAAACGTGTCCAAGGGGAGCCGGTAGCGGACCTTGGAGATGACCACGGCGTGAACTGCGGTGTGGACGAGGAATAGGAACAGAACGAGCGGTGCGCCGCGATTGCGTCTAAGAGATCGGGCTAGCCACACCAGCGCGAAGGGAAGCAGGATTCCATAGGAGAGCAGGGAGGCTGGCTTCTCCAGGGCGAAGCGTGGTCGGTCCTGGGTCATCGGCTCGGGATAGAGGGACCAGAGGTAGGCTGCCTTGCTCAGGCTCAGTCGGAGGAAGCGGACGGGGTTCGCGGCAATGTACTCGCGGGCCTTGGCCGAGAAGGCGCGATCGCGCTCGGGCTCGGTTGGAGAGCCTCCCCAGATCTCCTGGCTCTCCTCTTTCATGCCAGGAACCTCTTCACGATTTCCCGTGGAGGCCTTGACCCCGGGATAGTTCCCCAACCAGAGATTGTAGCCGCCGTTGGTGGAAACGGGGATGGGCCGTCCCAGGACCCGGTCGTTTCTGAGTGTCCAGGCTCCCACGAGGAGCAGAACCGGCAGAAGAAACACCAGGGCCAGCCCGACTCCCTGCCGGCGTGGAGAACGCGCGCCGGCCCGGCCGGCGCCCCCGGTCCAGACCAACCACAGCAGAACGACCATTGCCGCGGGGAGGGCTGATGCGGCGGTCAGCGCCGCCCATCCGGCCAGGAGCCCTCCGGCAGCCGCGGCCACCCACGAGCCCCTCTCCACCGTGATCTGGGCCAGCAAGATCACGCCGGCCAGAAGCGCAACCTGGAGCGTGACCGGAAAGAAGGCCCCGGACGAATAAATGTACAAGGGATAGATGGCGGTGGCGAGGGTGGCTAGAATCGCGGCGCGCCGGCCGACCAGACGGCGGCCGAGGAGGTAAACGAGGGCCACCGTTAGGGCGCTCACCAACGACTGCACGAGACACACCCCGTGGGTGCTCTGGCCGAACAGTTTGTACACAACAGCCAGTAGAAGAGGATATCCGGGGGGCCAGAAGGCCGAGGGGTGGTCGAGAGCGTTCACATAGCGCCCGTGCTCCAACAGGCCCAGAGCCAGTCGGGAATACTCCTGCCCGTCGTACCAGAAGATCCTGTTCTCCAGAGAGAGGACATAGATCGCACGGATGAGAAAGGCCAAGAGGCAGAGGGCTGCGATGAGGACACGCTCTTGGCGCCACCACCTCGGGGGAAGGTGATCTCCCCGGGAAGCCCTCTTCGCCGCTCCGGCCTGGTTCATTCTCCGGGCGGCCTCGCGGAATCCGGCCGGGCGAAAAGCATGACCTTGACGCCGACGAACGGCTTCTCCTCCACCAAGCGCCATCTTTCCGCCAGCAGACGCGGCAGTTTTCCTTCCGGATCCGCGTACCAGCCTCGATAGTCGATCAGCCAGAGCCGGTCGTAGCGCCGGCCCAGCTCGTCGAAGTACCGACGTGAGTTCTCATCCTTCGCCAGGACACCCCACGGGATCACCTCGGCCGGGACTTCTCCGTGGAAGTAGTACTGAAATGGCTGGGGAATGGAGTAGACGCGGACAGCATCACCCGGTCGCACCTGCGGCTCGACATAACCGACGGCCGCCCGCGCGTCCGGCTTCCAGTAGCGGGGGACGAAATAGAGATTCCAGAGGGGAACGCTGCAGGCCGCGGCCACCAGAACATAGAGCACCACGCGCAGACGGCGGCGCACCGCCTGGATTCCCTCGGCCAGGAGGACGAGATACCCGGGAAAGGCGACCGCCATGTAGCGGACATTGAAGACTTTCATGTTGATCAGTGCGAAGACACAGACCAGCGCCAGAGGGACCGCGATCCAGGTGGCATAGAACCCCTGGCCCTCCCGGTTCCCGCGAATGGCGGTCAGTCCGCGGACCACGATCCAGGCGTACAGCAGCCCTACCGGAATGAAGTACCAGAGGAACGGGGAAAGCAGGCGCAGCGAGAGCGCCCGGTTCATCTCGTCCAGGGATGGACCGACGGTAAACCCAACACTGAAAACAGAAAAACTGAAGGGCAGAGCCATGGGGTGGAAGTTGACGATCCGGAGAGCCCCGGCCCGTCCGATCATTTCCGGACTCCACCTGGTGCTGAAGTTCATCAGCCAAGGCAGGAGTGCGATCACGCCCATGGCTTGTACAAGAAGGAAACGGGCCAGGAGGTCGCGCCGGCGGAAGAGCAGATATAGGCCCTGACCCAGGGGCAGGAAGCTTCCGGCGAAGTTGGTCAGGAGGGCGATCACGACGGTCAGGCCATAAATGACCCAGTCGCGGCGCCGTCCCCGGTCGAGCACGCGCAGGAAACAGAGCTGCGAGAGGACGGCAACCAGCATGAGGAGCGAGTAGTTACGGATCTCCTGAGAGTACCAGACGTGAAACGGGGACACGGCCAGAAGGAAGGCCGCGGTGAGGCCGACCGCGTGGCCGCCCAGTCTTCTGCCCAGGATGTAGAGCAGGGGCAAGGTAGCCAGGCCCAGCACGGCGGAGAGACTGCGTGCCCAGGCGTCGCCGTAGCCGCCCCAGATGCTCCAGAGGAGGAGAAGCACGGCGTGGAGCGGCCCCTTGAAGAAGTGGTGAAGGCCGCCCTCACCGCCGGGAATGACCCAGAGGGAATACACCTCGTCCGTCCAAAGGCTTTGCGTTCCGATGTGGAAGAAGCGGAGGGCGGCGGCCAGGGCGAGGAGGAGCAAGAGCCCGCCGCGGGCCTCGGCCGGGATGGACCAGAAGGGTTCTTCGGCAGGGCTGTCGGACGACACGGCAGACTCCCGATGATTCCGGATGAATCGCATTCTACAACGCTGAGGCTGGGTACCAACGGATCCCGGAAGTGTCCATCGATCGACTCTGAATCTCGATCCGGAGCATCAACCGGCCCGGAACACCATCACGGCCGCTCGGCCCCGGAATCGCCGATTCAGGCCGGGACGCGGGTGTCGAAGGCGTCCACCTACTCCATCTGCGGAGAGCTGACAAGACACTATCATCGCCCCCAGAAGCAATTCGCCGCACTCCAAGTTGCCGTGAAAGCTAGCCGGGCTTGAGGACGACGTCAACGTCGTTTCCGGGTCACCTGCCGTGCCCCCCTTGGGGGTGGGTGGCCACAGGTCCGCTGTCGATGGCCCCACTGCAACAAGATCGTTGCGCTCTTGCAGGTCAATCAGTTCGCGGGCCCTGTCGCAGATTGCCAACCAGGTGACCTTGGTGCTTCCAGCCTACAGCCCGCGCCGCACATCCCCCGGGTCGTCGTGGATTCGCCGGGGAACGTCTACGCCCCGGACCGAGCCGGACGAAACGCGTGGACGGCGGACTGCGCACCGAGAACGCCGATGATCACGAGCATCGGCTGGAGCTCCAGTCCGTAACGGCCCCGGTAGCCGAAGTTCATGTACAGAACGGTCTCCCAGAGCAACGTGGCGTAGATCATGTGCCACGCCGGCCCGTGCGGAAGCTTCCTCGATGCCCATATCCCGGCCGCGACGAAAGGCAGGAGCAGGGACATGAAGATAAGCGACCCCAGCCCGTCCAGTCGGTTGTAGCGGACCATCGCCGGGTCCGTCCACCAGAGCAGAAACGCACGCGTCAGATCGCGCCGCGCGGTTTGAAGCGGGTGGCGCACCATGTATCCCACCCCTTGCCGGAGAAGCTTGCGGTCGAAGTCCACCTCGTTCATGGTCGCCAGTTCATGGGAGTCGATGAGCTTCGCCTGAACGGCGGTTGTCGTGTTCGACGTGAGAACGTTGTAATTGCCTTGCACGAATTCATTGTTCGATCCATAGACATTGAAGCCGAAGTTGGTCGCGACGGGAACGTACCGCCCGAACATGACGGCGTTGCGAATCGTCCAAGGGGAGATGATGACCTGGGCCGCGACCAGGGCGCAGGCCGCGAAGAGAATGGCGCGGCGCCAGCCGTAGCCTAGGCGGCGCAGCACGAACGGCAGGAACAGGATCGAACCCTGAAACGACGGGAGGGAGTATGCGAGGATTCCGTAGACCGCCCCCGCCCGCGCGATCCTCCAGAACCGCGGAGCCTGAATCGCGATGCTTGTGAGCAGCAGAGCCCCGGGAATCAGCGCGACGTTGAAACAGGCCGGCGTCAGGCGTGTCGAGAAGACGAGAACCGGCGGCCAGATGGCCATGACGTAGCCGGCGGGCCAGCTTAGGTCCGCGTGGATGGCCCTTGCGGCCAGCCGTCGCGTCCAGACCGTGCCGATCGCGAAGAGGACCCCCTGGATCGTTTGGGCGAACCCGACCCAATGAACCCCTCCGAGCAATTTGCACAATGCGAGATAACACGGATAGAAGGGGGGGAAGAACGCGTATCGCGGCACGTCGGTGCCGTAGAACGGGAACAGGAAGCCCTTGCCCGCGACCAAATTGTTCGCGATGACGGCCCACTCGTGGCCGGGTCCGTGCAGGCCGTGCAGCGCGATCGTCGCGATCCGCTGAACGAGCAGAGCAAAGAGGAATAACCGGTAGTCCCTCTTGAACCAGCCCAGCATCGAGGGCATGAGACTATCCCGCCAGCCTTTCCATCCACGACCACCGGATTCCACGCTCGGAAAGCCGCCGGTGTGCGAATCCGGCGAATGCGAGGATCCCGCCCGATCCGTAGATGATCACGAATGAATCGGGCGGAAGGCGGAATCGAATCTTCGACAGAACGACGGTGTGCACCGCCGTGTAGGCGAGGAAGATCGCAAAGACGAGCACCGCTGCTCGGTCTTCTCGGAGCCTCGTGACCAGCCGAAAGAGGGCGAACGGAAAAAGCACGCCGTAGGAGAGGATCGCCGCGACCTTTTCGAACGGCACCCTCGGGCGATCCTCCGTCATCGGCTGGGAATAGGGCGCCCAGAAATAGAGGGCTTTGGAAAGCGAACGGCGAAGGAACCCCGAGACATCCGCCGCCATATACTCTCGCGCCCGGTTGTAGAATAGGTGCATAGGAACTTTCATCCGTGCAACGAGTCTACCAGTTCGGGACGAACTCCGCCGTAGGAAAAACGATGCACATCGACGAGCGCCTGAGAGGTCGCTTGGTCGTGGTGTCCCCGGTCCAGCGGAACACAACCCGACCGAAGACGCAGTTCTCCCCCACACACCCCGGCATGCGCGTCCGCTGTAGCAAGTTGTTGAGGGGTTGGGCCCGCGAAAACAGGGCTCTTACAGCACCGTCTTGAGAAGTCCCCAAAGCCCCATTCCGAGGGCCGCCAGAGAATCACCGGCGATCAATCCGCCGCCGACGAGCGACGTCGTGCTCATGTCCTCCGGGAGGTCGCGGTCTTCCGCCTTCCGGGGCCGGGTCGCGCCATACGTTTGGAGGGCGGAGCTCAAGGCGCTCCCACCGGCGAACCAGGCGGCGACGGGGAAGTCGACGAATCCGCCGAACGATGAAGCGTAGGGACTCGCGAGGATCGTGCAATCGAGCGCGAGATCAGTCAGGCGACCGCCGCGAGAGCCCTTCGCCCACGTCTTGTATGCGGCGCGGCTCTTCAGAACCTTGCGCAGGATCTCGATCGTCAATCCGAGGGAGATGCCGAGGAAGAGTGCGATCATCACCCTCGGGTTCGGATGGGCGATGCCGTCGAGCGCGCCGACGAACTTGAATGTCATCGCGGATTGCCACTTCTCGATTCCTGGTGTGTCGGGATGGGCATACTGATTCACCCTCAGGATCGAATAAGCCCTCATGAAGACCCGGGCCAGCACTACGGACATGACAGCTCCCATGGTGACCCCGATGACCTGGTAGCGGAACTGGATCGATCGGTTCGTGCCGAGCCGCCAGCCGGTCGATCGGTCCTGCTGCATGTCGCAGCCGACCGATGTGGAGATGAGAAGTATCGAGGCGCACATCAGCCCGATGATCGGGCTCTTCAAGCCGAGACCGGCCAGGATGAAAACGGTGATCACGAACGCGCTCGAGATCGGATTCGAGTCCGAGATTCCTAGCGAGATCCCGTTGATCATCAGGAAGACGAAGACGAGGGCGACCGCGACGAGGACGAAGAAGAGGGGGAGCTTCAGAAGAACGACGGCGGTCAGGATGATCGCGAGCCCCCAGAAGATGACCCAGATCGTCAGGAGGCGCGTGTCGGTCTTCTTCCAGTCCTCGGCCGGGGGCGCCACGACTCCCCTCGATTCCTTGTAGGTCTTGACGGCGGATACAGCGAGAAGGGACATGTCGACGATCGCCGCCCCCAGGATCATTCCAAGGGCGACGAGGAAGCCGATCTTCCGGAACGGATCGTGCGGGCCGAGCCAGCCGTTCGCGCGGAGCCACGGGGTCAGACCCAGGCCGATCGCTCCTACGAACGCGGCGGGAACACCGATGCGAACCCCCACGATCATCCCCGCGCCGAGGGTCGATGCGGAGAACCCGGTCGCGGCGATGCGAGCGATCCTTGTCGCAGCGAGCCCCCCGACCAAACCGCCGAGCATGCCGCTCCCCAGCTTCGTGATCGAGGTCTTCAGGATCCGGACATCGGTCAGCGCGCGCAGGATGTTCGCGACGGCGAAGCCCGATGGAAAGGAGAGGCGCATCTTGTCGACGAGGATCGGCGTGTAGAGCATCCCGACGCCGACCCCGAACATCCCGATGCAGAGGAAGTAGAGGACGAGCTGCCACACCGGGGGCTCCTGCAATCCCAACCAGGTCATCGCCTGGATTAGGACCGCCATCCCCGAGAGGCTCGCGACCGAGGCGGCCATCGTCTGCATGTAGTTGGCGCCGTGCTTCCCCTCGCTCCCGTACCCGTAGGTGACGACGCTCCCGAGGATGCCGGCCAGCACCTGTCCGCCGACGAAGAAGCCGAGGGAGAAGTTCATGTAGGCCGCCGTCACCCCGCCCAGCGGTCCCAGGATCAGGATCGCGATCGCGCCGAGGAGGATGTAGTAGGCGGGGCTGCCGATCGGGGGAAGATAGCGACGGAAGCCGGAGATCGTGGTCGTGACGTTCGGGCCGGTCGAGTCGTTGCCGCCGCTTGAGCCGGGCACAGCGCGTGTGTCGGACATGGGGGGGATTATAAGGCCTGAAGGCAAGGGGGCAAGCTATGCCCCGAGTCACCTTCAGGAGGGATCGGCGTCATCGGGTGGAAACGAGCGCTTCTTGGTCCCGTGCCGCGGACCGGGGCCCGGGCGATTCCCCGGCACTCCGGATCCGCAGAAGCCAAAGCCATCGGCAAGTGAACATTCACTCGGTGAATTGGTACAGCCATGCTCCTTCCCCTCGCCGTTGGACCTGGTAGAGGAGAGAGCGCTGCCGGGCGATGCCATCCAGGTACTTCTTCTCCCGATTGTTCATGGCCCAGACCAGGCAGGTGTCTTCCGCTGCGGAGAGATACTGCTTCATGGTTTGATAGACTCGCAGATCCGGGCGCCCCGCAAGACGGAACCAAATGGGAAGGTCGAGGGGTTCCATCGTCTTCTGCAGGCCGCCCTTTTCCTTGTCGCTCATGAACTGCACGCCGTACCGGTAGGAGAGTTCCATGTCGCCGTAGGTGACCACCGCCAGGCCGGTGCCAGCGGAAGGTGGAAGGCGGAGCAGAAACGTCGACACGTCGCGGAAGTTCTGCCGGTTGTCGGAGAGGATCTGCAGCGCTGCCACCTTGCTCCGGACCAGGCCGGAGAACACGACGAGACCGCCGACGCAAGCCGCCACCAGCGCCATCCGTAAGTAACGCCCCGTCCTGCCCGCCAAAATGGGCCCGAAGGTGCGGTGCACGTCCTCCCCGGCGAGGCCGACCAGAATCGCGAAACCGAACGATGTCTCCGCCAGGTAGGTGCGGATGTAGAACTTGATGCTCAGCAGGGCCA
>Ga0315286_10005398_pt1 | contig 12348 bp, 10 predicted proteins | sample YL17G10_0_MG_FD_205038 | JGI IMG/M metagenome (GOLD analysis project Ga0315286, IMG submission 205038) | Sediment microbial communities from Yellowstone Lake, YNP, Wyoming, USA - YL17G10_0 | ecosystem: Environmental > Aquatic > Freshwater > Lake > Sediment | place: USA: Wyoming | collected... | reverse complement strand
CTCCCGTATCTCCCTCTCCTCCTGAAGGGTAAATCCGCTGTAAAGCTTCCCGCGCAAAAGCGCCATCGCCCCCTCCTCACCCGCCCATTCCCCGCGGCCGGGTCCGTTTGTCGTAATAAGGTAATACGCCCCTTTCGGGCGACGTAGCGATTTTTTTCCATTGCGATATTTCTGCGCCCCCCGAAAAGCGGTATATTGTATTCCACGAAAGGGTCGAACGCTATGGGCTCCCAAACTTTGACAGGACGCGAAGTTCGAAGAGAACTCATCGAGATGTACTCCTCCGCATTCACCCTCTCGGACATGGAGATTTTCGTGTTTCCCCAGCTCATCTACTCGCTGGTCCTCGCGAACATCATGTCGCCCGTTATATGGGAGTGGCGGTCCGACCCCTGGTTCAAGGGGATCGAAAAGAAGTCCTACACCCAAAGGATCAACAGGGTGAAACAGTTCATCATCGACCGGTTCGTCTTCAATCTGGACCTGGAGACCTGGGGACTCACGAAAAAGGACGTGGAAATCTCCCGCTTCAGGAGTTTTCTCGACGAGGAGACCATCGAAAAGTCGAACGCGCTTTTCGGCTACGAGGGAGACAAGCACTACTTCGACATTGACATCCGCCGGCACTTCGGGCTCGACGCCTACACGAGCGACGTGATCCCCTACTGGAAAACCGAGACCGTGGAGGCGATGGAAGCGTTCAGGCACAAGGAGAACTACACGACCGGCGCGGGCGAGTGCGTCTCCCTCTCCACCCTCTACGCGGCCGTTCTCTTTTTAGTGGCGCGCATCCCCCTCGAGAAGATCTACCTGATGGCCACTCCCCTCCACTCCCAGAACTACATAGACGTCAAGGACGGGGTACTCACGAACAACCGCCGGATCGTGTCGAAGTCGATGTGGACGAACGGCACCACCCTCTCGACGAAGGCGAGGAGGGCATTGGAACACGAAGAGGTCACCGTGGTCGCGCACCTCACGGGCTGCATCCACACGGTGTACAGGAACGCCACCATCGATCCCGGCGTCTACCGTGCCTTCACTCAGGCCCTCCGGAACTTCCTCAAGGCGGATCTCGGCCCCGAGACGATCAGCAACTTCCTCCGGAAGGAGGATCAGTTCCGGTGCTGTTTTCAGTATTGCCATGTCATAAACGGGAGAAAGATGTACATCGAGGTCGAGGAGATCTACCACTACGAGCACAGCAGCTCCAACAACTTCTCTTCCGATTCGAGAAACGCACTCCTCAAAGAAATCGACTTCGAAGAGTTCAGCGTGAACCCCATCGGCGAGCGCATACTCATAAACGATCTCGAGGATCTCGTCAGGAACCGGCGGGGCCTCACCGTCGAAGAATTTCAGAAGGTAGCGGAGGAGGAGTTTCAGATCCAGAAATGCCTGAAGACCGACGCCATGTTCGAGGGGCTCAAGAAGTTTCTCGTCGTGGAGCCGCGTCTCCCGCCGGATGAGAAGGAGTACGACGGCTCGCAGGCGCTCTCGCTTTCCCTCGATGCCTCGAGGGAGGAGGTCATCCGCTATGTTCAAGAAATGGCGGGGCGAAACCGGGTCGCCGAGCTCGCCCTCTACGCCTACAGGGACATGGAACGCATCGACTGGGCGCCTTACCTCAAGGCCGCCGTGGAGCGAAACCCGGTGGGCATCGGGGCACTGAGAGAGAAGTCGCTCGACGAGGTGAACTCCATCCTCGACTCCTTCGAGAACGCCTCAATCTACAGCGGAAACAGGCTCGCCCTCCCCGACGAGGTTTGGAACTTCGGACGGGGCGACGGAATCGAAAAAGCGGTTTTCCTCCTGAACCTGTTGAAGAGCAGATACCCGGGCGAAGAGGTTCGGGTCCGCGTCGGCGGCGGGAAAGCGGTTTGCGAGTCGGCGCGCTGCGAAAGGAGCTTCGAAACGCGAAAGACCATCGAAAAGGATTTTTTGCTGTAGCGGGGGAAAAGTGTGCGGAGGGCCTGCCTCGTTACAGGTATCATGGAGCGAGCATCCCCCGTTCCCTGTACCACGCGACGGCGGACCTGATCCCCTCCCTCAGTCCGACGAGCGGCTTGAAACCGAACTCCTTCGTCGCCTTCGATCCGTCGTAGGTCCAGTATTCCCGGCGTGTTCTCCTGATTTGGGCGCACTGCGTCAAAGGGGTCCGCTTCGCGAGGCGGGCCGCCGCTTCCATCAGGAACCCCAGCGCCATGAGCAAAGGATAGGGTACGGGGAACACGAACCGAGAGATTCCCAGCTCTTCCGCGATGACACCGCTGATCCCCCTCCAGGAGTAAATCCTGCCGTCGGTCAGGTAGTACGTTTCGCTTACGGTTCCACGGTGAAGTGCGGCCTGCTCGATCCCCCGCACGAGGTCCTGAACGAAGATAATGCTCGTCTGCTCGTCGCCGTTCCCGAGGAGGGGCATAACCCTCATCTTCAGCAGTTTGAGCACCGAATAGAACTCTTTCCCGCCCGGTCCCAGGACGTTTGGGGGACGTATTATGACGAAGGGGACCTTTCCTGCGAGGGCTTTCACCGCGTCCTCCGCCATGAGCTTCGATCTCCCGTACCAGGTTATGGGCCTGGGCTCCGCTTCCTCACCTTTTAGAACCCCCTTTATCGACGGTCCCGCTGCGGAAATGCTCGACACGAACACGAATCTCCGGATCCGTCTCCCGCGCTCCGCGCAGATCTCGATGAGGTTTTTCGTCCCCACGTAGTTGGATTCATAATAGGTGTTCCAATCCTCCGCCCGTATGACGGCTGCGAGGTGGAAGACGTAGTGCGCGCCGCGAACCGCCTGCAAGAGCGATCCCTTGTCCCGCAGGTCGCCCGTGACGAGCCGCACGTCCGACCCCGCAAGAAGGGCAAGATCGCTGCTCTTCCTCACAAGGCAGCTGACCTCGTATCCCCGTCGAACCAGGTGTTCAGCGAGGTGGCTCCCTATAAACCCGTTGCCTCCCGTGATCAGGGCCTTCATCGTTTCCCTTCCATTGCTGGTGCCATTCAAATGGTATCGGACATCAAGCACCTAGTGTTACGGCAGTCGAGGGCGTTTACTCCCAGTATCGCGCCGCGAGGGGCATTCGCCTCCCGATCCCGAAGGCTTTCGAGGTGACGCGGAGGCCGGGGGCGGCCTGTTTGCGCTTGTACTCGTTCCTCGCAACGGTACGCACCACCCATCTCACCGTCTCCGGGTCGAACCCCTTCGAAACGATCTCCTCCGCCGAAAGCCCCTTCTCTATGTGCAGCGAGAGGATTTCATCGAGCAGCGGATAGGGAGGAAGGGTATCCTGGTCGGTCTGGTTCGGACGGAGCTCGGCGGACGGCGCCTTCTCTATCGTCGCCTTGGGGATGATCGGTCCGTGCCTGTTGATATATTCCGCGAGGTCGTACACCATGGTCTTGGGTACGTCGGCGATCACGGCGAGCCCTCCGCTCATGTCCCCGTAGAGAGTGCAGTACCCTGTCGAGAGCTCGCTCTTGTTCCCCGTCGAGAGGAGGAGGCACCCGAACTTGTTCGAGAACCCCATGAGGATGTTGCCCCTGATGCGGGCCTGGATGTTCTCCTCGGTGACGTCGGGCGCACGCCCTTCGAAAGGCCCCCGGAGGGTCTCAAGATAGCTCGCGTAGACGGCGTCGATGGGCACCACCATGAATTGTATGCCGAGTCTCTCCGCAAGCTCCCTCGAATCGTCGATGCTCCCCTTCGAGGAGAACGGCGAGGGCATATTTATCCCGATGACGTTCTCCCTCCCCACCGCCGCTGCGGCGACGCACACAGTCACGGCCGAATCGATGCCTCCCGAAAGTCCGACAACCGACTTCGAGAACCCGCACTTCCTCATATAGTCCCTCACCCCGAGCAGGAGCGCCTCGTATACCGACTCGATCTCCTCCTGGGGGACATATAGCGGGCTACCACCCTTAGCGGGGATACCCCCAGGGTGACCATCCCGCCCCGGGACGCGCGCAGGCCCCCTCTCATTCGTGTCGACGATTCCCACGGCCTCCTTGAAGGCCGGAAAGATGCGGACGGGATCGCCATTCCCGTCGACGAAGATGCTCCTTCCGTCGAAGATAAGCTCGTCGTTCGCGCCGATCTGGTTCACGTAGAGAAAGGGGATCCCGTGCCTCTTAGCGTGGCTGCAAATCAGATCGTAACGCACGATCTCTTTCCCCACGTTGAACGGGGAGGCCGATATGTTTATGAAAAGGGTCGAGCCTTTCTTCGCGAGCTCGGCGATGGGGTCGTGCCTGTATTTTTTTTTCACCTGCCCTATCTCCGAGTCGGTCCAGGCGTCCTCGCAGATCGAGATCCCGAGCACCTCCCCTTTGAACCGCACGACCGGAATTTCCCCGGCGGGGTCGAAGTACCGCGCCTCGTCGAAGACGTCGTACGTGGGGAGGAGGGACTTGTGCTGCTCGAGGAGAACCTCGCCGTCGCAGGCAAGCACTGCGGAGTTGTACAGGCCGTTTTCATCGCCCTCCCGCTTGAGAGGCGCACCGAAGAGGATCCCCAGACCGGGCGACTTCCTCGTGAGCTCGACGATTGCCTTGGCGGTTTCTCCCGTTTTTTTTATAAACCATTCGAAATCGAGGAGGTCCTTCGGGGGATAACCGACGATGAAGAGCTCAGGAAAGACAACGAGATCGGCCCCGTCCCTCCGCGCCGCGCTAAAGGTTTGTTCCAATCTCGAGTAATTCCCCGCCAGGTCCCCCACCACGGGGTTCAGCTGGGCCACCGTTATCCTCATAAGGGCTCACCTCCTGCCGACGAAAAGATACTACACTCCGCGCGGTTCAGCGCTATTTACGAGGCGTCTTCGCCCGGGCGTCGGCCCTGAGCCCCTTCATGTATTCGAGGGCGAGTCTCGTGTGCCTGTGGACGTACTCGATCCCGGCCGGTTTCCCCTTCTCCAGAGCGGGATGGCAGAACTCCCAGTTCATGAACCCCTCGTACCCCGACTGAACCAGTGCCTCCACGTAGGCGCCGTAGGCGGGCTTCCTGTCCCTGAAGAACTGGTCAAAGGCGATCTCAACCTCGCCGTTCGGATTCCGCTGGAACTCGCCGTTGAAGTGCGAGTGGGCTTGCAGTTTCCCGGTGTCGCGCACCGCCCTTTTCGCGTAGTCTGGCGACTCGATGCCGGGTTTTTCCTCGTTGCACAGATCGATGCAGGCCTTGAGGGCGGGGGAGTGCGTCTCTTTTATAAGGGAGAGCACGTCCCTGTAGCTCGTGATGATGTCCGGCCCGTGATTCTGGAGAGCGAGGACCACGCCGTAATCGCGTGCGACCTTCGCCAGCTCTTTCAATGAGTCGAGGACGAAACCCCTCCGGTCTTCCTTCCAGAAGGGGTAGGGATCGGCGCTGTAGGTCAGGTTGTAAGAAGCGAGCCCCCTGTGAAGGGTGATGCCCCGCCAGGCGCAAAAGATCTTGCACACGGGTGCGCCGACATCGCGGGCGAGCTTTATGCTTTCGATGACGTAACAGATTTCCGCTTCTCTCTTGACGGGCACCGGGCCCGAAAGATCGCAGCTCGGCGAGATCGCCGAAATCGGAAGCCCGAGTTCTCCGGCCAGGTCGCGCAGCCTCGCGCGGTCGTCCCGCGAGAGATCCATGGGGGCCGCGTGGGGGCGCTCGGTGTCCAGCTCAACCCCCTCCCACCCTTCCTTCTTTATAAAACGCATCAGGCTGAAGATGTCCATCGCCTTGCCCTTGTACCATACTCCCCGGTAGGTGATGCTGTACATTCCGATCTTCATGCAGAATACCGCCATTATATCCGCGCGGTGACCCCTGTCAATCTTAATAAACCGTGGATGGAATGACGAGAATCCGGTCGGGATATATAAGGTGAGGGTTTTCGATGCCGTTCTTCTCGGCGATGAGGGGATATGCGTCCGCGTCGTGGAGGTATCTCTCCGATATTTGTGCGAGGGTGTCCCCTTTACGGATCGTATACCGGTTTTCGGCCAAGCCTGTGACTTGTTTTTCCGCAAGGGTGATGCGGGGGGTGCTGTCTCCCCTTCTCGATCCGCCCATGCTCGAAAGAAAGAGAATGACGGCTCCGCACACGGCAAGGATGAGCGCGGCGGCGACAAGGATCAGTCTCTTTTTATCGAATGGCGCGAGGACGCCTCGAAAACGAACCCTTCCCGCGGCTCGAGCGCCCTCCAATGGTCCGGTGGGAGGCGCGACGCTCAGTGCGACGTCCACGGAATCACCCGCGGGCGCCGGGTACAAAATCGATTTCCGAGTCGTGTAGGCCCGCTCGCGGAGGGGGACTGCGCGACGCGAGCGGGCGCGCTTTTTCGAACCGGACCGCGGAATTGTTTCCTTCATCCCTTTTTTTCGCTCCCCGGCGAGCACCCGTTCTTCGTCCACCGCCTCGCCGTCGCGAACCCTATCGCTCCCTTCGCCCGGAGTTTCATCGTGCAGCCGGCGGCCGCTTTTTCGTTCACCGAGCAGCGGCAGGTCTTCCGACACGGGTATCGACGCACCGGGCCCGCGCTCGGGGTCGGCATAGTCAAAGTCGTTTATCCGAAAGGCTATCTTTATTTCTTCCTTCACGCGCTTGGAGGCAAGAGTGGCCTTCACAAAGCTTCGGTAGTCTTTGAGAAGCGTTCGCGGCACGATTTTCATCATGGTTTGCGGCGCGAGAGCGTTGAGGATCAGACCGACAAGCATCTTGTTCTCGTTGCTCAAGTCGATCCGCGCGAAGAGAAGAAAGAGATAGAGGAGGATATCCCTCGAGAGGTCAAGAGCGAGCGCGCCGGCGAGGGCGAAAGCTTTTCTGAACACGAGAGCGTTGTCGAAATAGGAGTACTCTATAAGGTCGAAGCGAACGTCGGAAGGGACGGGTGATACCCCCCCGAAGAGCGTGCGCTCGATAAACTGGAACTGCTCAAGGTTTATGCTCGGCGGGTAGTGATTCGCGAAAAATTTGAACAGCGAGGACTTCCCCGCTCCGGTGGCCTTGAGGACGCTCCCTACGAGAAGAACCCGGTCGGTTTCGAGGCGTTTTTCGGGGCGGATACGGGCGGTTATCTCCTTGCGAACACGGGGATAATCTTCCCTCTGCAGGAGCGACCTGATCTCCCCATATTCCCTGAAAAGGTCGCTTCCGCTTTTTTTCAACAATCTCTGCGCGATCGAGGCGGCCGTCTCCATATAGTTGAAGTATAGTACGCGACACCGGGGACGCGCAAAAAAATGTTGAAAAGCCCGCAAGCCGCACACTATACTTGGATCAACCAAATAGTGCGAACAGTCCATCATGTCCCGAAGAGAGCCAGGTCCGTGGTCTGAGAAACCGGACGCCAAAGAATACGAACTTAAGAGGGAGAAGGGAATTCTCTCTCTCTTTAAGGACATCCTCCTCTGCAACACGAAGGCGAACGTGGACGCCGCGGTCATGATCGCCCGCTTCCTCAACACGCTCGGGGTAAATGAGAACACATACCTGCTCTATTTTCTCCTCCTCGGCACGAACAATTTCCACGTTATCGAAGGCCTCGTCGGCCAGAGAAATCCCTTCCTCCTCTTTTCGTCGATAAAACCCAACTGGTACATGCTGAGTGAGAGCATTTCCAACTTTTACCGATTCGGCAGGGAGGAACTCAACGAAAAATGCCTCCTCTCCCTGCTCGGCATCATTCAGAACACCTATAAAACCTCGAAGTTCGGATACAACATCTACCGCCTCAGCGTCGCCGATCTGTACAACATCGCCAAGTTTCTCGACAAGGGCAAGGAGCAGTCCGACCCGATAAACAGACTGATACTCGATATCCTCCTCGACGTCTACCAACTCGGGATCAACGCCCGCAACGAGGAGAAAAAACAGGTGGCCCTTACGGCAAACGGGATCCGGATGGCATTTTTCGATGACAACAAGCGCCTCGCGGATGTCATCCCCGAAGTACTGCTCGTGAGCGCAGCACCCCGCCTACGGCAGATAAAACCGAGCACCCAAGCCGGCAAGGTGTCATAAATAAAGTACCGCGTCACCCCCATGTGACATCCGATGAGAAGAACGCGTCAGGGTATTGACGTGCATAAACGGCCTCCTCCCGCCTCCCCCGCCCTAGCAAACGTCGGTCCGGTAAAAGTGGTAATATAAATATAGCAATATAATGAATTAAGAGGATGCGCGAGCGGCGCTCTTTCGAGCGTGACGACAGTTTGCTTTCGAACGATCAAAATAAAGCGCATTTCCTGTTTGGCATACCATTTGCAAATATAAGGTGTGTGACAAGGAGTGCATATCTCTGTTTGAAACGGAATTCCGAACAGTAAGGGGAACGTCATGCCCGAAATGAATTGGGAGAACCTCTGGTCCGATGAAGAGCTGTACGCTCTCCAGCTCGAAGCGGTTAACGCCTTTTTGAAATGCGACGCCCCGGAGACGGTCGAAATGAGCGTCGAGTTCGCGAAGTTTTTGAATCACGTGGGGCTCAACGCCGACAACTATTCGATCTTTCTCGAGCTACTGAGGGAGGAGAACTCGTACGTGACCGACGCGCTCCTGGGGAACCGGAAGGCCTTCGATTTCTTCAAGGAGATACAGCCGAGCTATTACCTCATCGACGTCTGCTTCAAGATGCTGTACAGCTACTCGGTCGGCGGGGTGTATGACAAAACCCTCGAGCTCATCTTCGGGATCATCTACCGCAACTACCACCGGGCGCGGGAGGGGTTCCTCCTCTACCCCCTCATTGTCGAAAATCTGAACTCGATCGGCAAGTTCCTCGACAAATCGAAAGGTCAAAACGAGGGGAACAACCGCTTCATCGTCGACATTCTCGGCGACATCGCAGAATACACATCACAGGACCAGAACCACCCGGTCAACGAGATCTCGTCGCACGCTATCGCCATCAGGAACGCTTTCTTCGACAGGCGGAGGGAGATGAAGAGCGTCATACCCGAAGAAGTGCTCCTCCTCAAGAACTACGCCCAGATGCGTATCAACCCGAGAAAACCGAAAGCGTTTGTTGATAAAATGAAAGTAAACGTATAGCCAAGGAGGCAAAAAGAATGATCGAAACAAAAGACAAGCAGCACGACGAAGTGTGGTCCCTGGAATCGATATTCAGGGTCGAAAACCACATCATCAACAACATCCTTGCCTGCAGAACACCCGACGCGGTCGAGGCAGGACTTTCGTACACCGGATTTTTGCGAAAGAGCGGGCTGACAAACGAGAATTATCCCCTCTTCCTCAAGCTTCTGGAAATGGACAACCATTACGTGATCGACGAGCTCATCGGCGACAGCAACCCATTCCTGATGCTGACGCCGATACAGCCGACGAAGCACCTCCTCTCGTCTTGCTTCAGGCTGCTCACGAACTGGCATCCCGGCGGTATCTACCCGAAAACGCTTTCGATCGTCCTCGGGGTGCTCCAGGCCGCGTACAGCTACGCAAAGGACGGCTACAACATCCACAAGCTGTCGATCAACGACGTGAACAACCTGGGCAAGCACCTGAACAAAGACAAGGGGCAGACGGATCCCGTGAACAGGGCGATCCTCGACGTCCTCGACCGCATCGCCCTCCTGGAAGGGCAGGGAAACGAGGAGATGGAGCTGATCGCGCGGCAGTGCAACCTGATCAGGGGGCAGTTCTTCGACAAGAGAAAGAAGATGGAAGACGCCATCCCGCAGGTCTTGCTCGTCAAGTCGGACTACCTCGTTAAAGAGGTGCTCCCGTCCGTCGTATTCGAAGATTAACATACCAATCAGGAGGACAAAAAATGGTAATTCTTGATAAAGAGAAACTCTACTCGGTAAAAGATATAGCGGCTATCGAAAATTCGATGCTCAACGGCATCCTTTCCTGCAGGACCCAGGAGGCGGTCGAGGCGGCCATCACCTACGCCCGGTTCCTCAGCAAGACCGGCCTCACGTACGAGAACTACCCGCTTTTCATTAAGATGCTTGAGATCGGCAACCACTGGGTGATCGACTCCCTTATCGGGGAGAGAGACCCCTTCCTCTTTCTGAGCTCGATCCAGCCGAACAACAAAATTCTCACCGCCGCGTTCGGTCTCCTCGCGGAACGGCATCCGGGCGGGCTGTACGCCAAGTCTCTCTCAGTCATCCTCGGGGTTCTCCAAGCGACTTATAACAACCCCGTCGACGGGTACAACATCTACTCCCTCGCGGTCTCCGACGTGAATGCCCTCGGTAAGCACCTTGACGAGGAAACGGGGCAGGAGGACTCGCTCAACAGGTGCATCCTCGACATTCTCGACAAGATATCGCAGCTCGAGGGGCTCGAGGACCACACCCGCGACATGGAAGAGGTCGCGATACACGCTAACGAGATCCGTAACTTCTTCTTCGACGACCAGAAGAGCATGAAGGACGTCATTCCGCCCGTTCTCCTCGTGCGGATGGAATACAAGAAATTCGAAATAACTCCCCGCAAAGAGGTGAAGTTCGATAAGTCGAAGCTCTATGACAAGGATGCGGTCGTAAAGACGAGCGGAGGAAAGGTTGAGGTTCTGAACAGGAACGAGAACGGCCTGAAGAAATCCTCCTCGTCGAAGAAGGGCGCAGCGGCGTAAGCAACAGGGCACAACACGTCCAGGTCACGGTGTGCCCCGGACGTTGCGCGTGCACCTTGGCTGTACCAAAAGTAGTACCGAGCGTGATCACCGGGGTGGATACATTCCGGTGATCGCGCCTATATTTCACCGCTCGGGATAAAAACGATGGACATGAATAAAATGAAGGAAGAAGCGAAGATCGGAATAATTTCCCGGGAATTTATCGATCACCTGAAGATCGCGGCGATCGGCGACATCCTTGCCGGCAGGAACCAGAAAGCCGCGAACGCCCTTTGCACCTACGCCCACTTCCTCAACCGGATGGGGATCGACAGCGACAACTACCCCCTCTACCTCAAGCTTCTCGCGAGCAACAACAAGCACGCCGTCGACGCGCTCCTCGAGGGGTACGAACCGGAAAAATACCTCGGCTGCGTCGTCGCGAACGCATACATAGTAAAGAGCATTTTCAACATTCTCGCGTCGTACAGGAAAAACGAGATCTACCGCAAAGTCCTGCGAGTGCTCTTCGGAGTCCTGATGAAAATGTACGAATCGGCCCAGACGGGATACAGGCTCTACAAACCGACGATCGCCGACGTGAACAGCCTCGGCAAGATCCTCGACGAATCGAAGGACCAGGACGATGACTTGAACCGGGACGTCCTGGACATCCTAATGTACCTCGCCGATTTGGACACCCCGCATGAGACCGACCCGGCGAAAAAGGAGATCGCGCGGCAGGCGGGCCGCATACGCTCCGATTTCTTCGACAACAAGAGACGGCTCAACCAGTCGATCACGGACGTCATCCTCGCCAAGGCCGACAAAGTGACCTACGGTATCCCGCCGGAATACACCTATACGTAGGCAATAGGCGCGTTCACATCGAAAAGGCCCCCTTTTTAAGGGGGCCTTTTCACGTGATGAAAGATCTCGTGCGAAAGAGTTTAATTCCCGTAGAAGCGGGTGAAGGCCTTTCCCATTTCCCGGTATTTTTTCTGGGACCCGTCCTTTTTTTCGGACGCAATGCGGGAGCGGAAATAACCGTCCACGTACTCGATCCTCTTCAGCAGGTTGTCGGCGACCCTCTTGCTTGTGCTCTCCCTGTCGGGGTTGTACCGGAGGATTTCGAGGAAGAGTTTTTTCAGGAAGGGGAACTCGAGCCGCCGGAAGAAGCTCAGTCTCATGTCGAAGAATCCGATGTCGTACTCGAGGCAGGTCGCGCACGCAAGCGGAGTGAGGTACCTCGTCTTTGCCCTCCTCTCCCAGCCGAACTTTTTATTCGTACCTACCACTTTCAGCTCCTCGGACAAAAGGTCCGCGTTCAGGAAATCGATGGCGATCACGATCTGGTCGTTGCGCGAGTTGTACTTGATCATGTAATTGTTAGGATTCCTGTCCTCGTCGAAGTAGATCCAGCGGTTTATCACGTCGAGGAGGAGCTGTTCCTTGAGCTGCCGTATCTCGGTGTAGTCGGCGCCGGTAAGCTGCTCGGCCCTGAGGATCAGCTTGGTCGCCTTGTACGGCGCGCCGTCGATCCTCGTGATGACCATTGGAGCGGACAGGGTGCGGGTGTAGAAGTCGAGGAGAAAGCATCCGGTGGCGAGCTCGGTCTTCGGCACGTCGTCTCCCGAGAGCGGCTTGACGATCCACACGGATCCGGAGCCGTCGCTCTCGACGGCGCCGACGTAGTCCCTGGTGGCGGCGAAGAACGGGATGCCGACACTCTGGTCGATGGAGAGGAAATCGTCCTCGAGCAGGTACCCAAGGAGTTCGTCGAATCCCCGGTCT
>Ga0315286_10005397_pt1 | contig 12349 bp, 8 predicted proteins | sample YL17G10_0_MG_FD_205038 | JGI IMG/M metagenome (GOLD analysis project Ga0315286, IMG submission 205038) | Sediment microbial communities from Yellowstone Lake, YNP, Wyoming, USA - YL17G10_0 | ecosystem: Environmental > Aquatic > Freshwater > Lake > Sediment | place: USA: Wyoming | collected... | reverse complement strand
TCGGAACCACTCGAAAGCGTTCAGCACCTGGAGCTACGAAACCGATCGGCCCCTCTCGCTGGAGGCGTTGCGTGACGCGGCATCTCAGCTGCCGGTGGACATCTACCGGGCCAAGGGCGTGATCTACACTGCCGACGCTCCGGAGCGTCGCGCGGTGTTGCAGGTGGTCGGCCGGCGCGTGGACATCTCACTGAAGGATGAGTGGGGAGACCGGCCGGCGCGGACGCAGATCGTGGCCATCGGAGCGCCCGCAGCCATCGACAAGGACGCGTTGCGCGACCAGTTCGAGCGCTGCCTCAGTAACCTTGATGCGCGTCCGACAACTTAACGAGCCTGGTCCGCTCATGCCGCTAACAACAAGAGGAGATGGGGGATGGAGTTGACCAGCAACAAGCAACCGCGGTCGGCGTTGTTGGCCTGCCTGCTCGCCGCCTTGGCGTGCGCAGCATCGTCAACACCCGTCCACGCCGCCGACCCGTTGCCTTCATGGAACGAGGGAGCGGCTAAGAAGTCCATCTTCCAGTTCGTCGCCAAGGTAACCAAGAAAGGTTCGCCGGATTTCGTGCTGCCGGCCGAACGCATCGCGGTTTTCGACAACGACGGCACGCTGTGGGCCGAGCAGCCGATGTACTTCCAGGCGTTCTTCGTGTTCGACCGCGTGAAGGCGCTCGCGCCCCAGCATCCGGAATGGACAACCGAGGAGCCGTTCGCCTCGGTGCTCAAAGGCGATGTGAAAGCCGCCCTCGCGGGCGGTGAGCGCGCCCTCGGCCAGTTAGTGATGGCGACGCATGCGGGCACCACGACTGAGGAATTCGAGAAGAGCGTCAACGATTGGATCGCCACCGCGAAACACCCGAAGACGGGCCGGCGCTTCACCGAGATGGTCTATTCGCCGATGCTCGAACTGCTCGCCTACCTGCGCGCGAACGGGTTCAAGACGTTCATCGTGTCAGGGGGCGGCATCGAGTTCATGCGGCCCTGCTCGGAAAGCGTGTACGGCGTCCCGCCCGAGCAGGTCATCGGCAGCAGCATCAAAACGAAATTCGAGCTGCGTGACGGCAAACCGGTGCTCGTCCGCCTGCCAGAGATCAACTTCGTTGATGACGGCCCGGGCAAGCCCGTGGGCATCCAGATGCACATTGGCCGCCGACCGATCGCTGCGTTCGGCAACTCCGATGGCGACCTGCAGATGCTCCAGTGGACCGCCGCCGGCCCCGGCCCGCGCTTGTGCCTCTTCGTCCACCACACCGACGCCGAACGCGAATGGGCCTATGACCGCACCTCCGGCATTGGGCGCCTGGACCGAGGGCTCGACGAAGCTCAGGCGCGCGGCTGGACGGTGGTGGACATGAAGACCGATTGGAACCGCGTGTTTGGATACGAGAAGCAGTGACCTATACAACAACAAAGAAAGGGTGAGGAAAATGGTGAGAAGCAGGAACATCGGCATCATCGCCGTACTGTCACTCATTGTTCTGGCGTTTGCTGCAACGGCAATGGGGCAGGCGCCGGGCGACGCAGGACGCGCGGCGACGGCGTCGGATAAGAAGCCCAACATCCTCGTCATTTTTGGCGACGACATCGGGCAGGCCAATATCAGCGCTTACACCAAGGGCCTGATGGGCTACCGGACGCCGAACATTGACCGCCTCGCCAAGGAAGGCATGATCTTCACCGACTACTACGCGGAGCAGAGCTGCACGGCCGGGCGGTCTTCCTTCATCACCGGCCAGAACGTCTTTCGCACGGGCCTGAGCAAGGTCGGCGTGCCGGGCGCCGATGTTGGCCTGCACAAGGAAGACCCGACCATCGCCGAGTTGCTCAAGCCACTTGGCTACGCCACCGGCCAGTTCGGCAAGAACCACCTCGGTGACAGAAACGAGTTTCTGCCGACGGTCCACGGCTTCGATGAGTTCTTCGGCAACCTCTACCATCTCAACGCCGAGGAAGAGCCGGAGCTGTTCAACTACCCGCAGGACCCGAAGTTCCGTCAGATGTTCGGTCCCCGCGGTGTGCTGCGGTTGAAGGCCACGGACAAGGACGACCCGACGGTGGATCTGCGCTTCGGCAAGGTCGGCAAACAAACCATCGAGGACACCGGCCCGCTGACCCGGAAGCGGATGGAGACGATCGACGATGAAACCTCGGCCGCCGCGATTGACTTCATCCAGCGCCAGAACAAGGCGGGCAAGCCGTTCTTCTGCTGGTACAACAGCACGCGGATGCACCTGCGCACGCACGTGCGGCCCGAGCACCGCAGCCCCAAGGGGCTGACGGCGCCCACCGAATACGCTGACGGCATGGTCGAGCACGACGCCACGGTCGGTACGTTGCTCAAGGCGGTCGATGACCTCGGGATCGCCGACAACACCATCGTCATCTACACGACCGACAACGGCCCGCATGCCAACAGCTGGCCGGACGCCGCGACGACTCCGTTTCGCAGTGAGAAGAACACCAACTGGGAGGGCGCCTTTCGCGTGCCCGCCTTCATTCGCTGGCCGGGTCACATCCAGCCCGACTCGGTCTCAAATGAAATCGTCAGCGGGCTGGACTGGCTGCCGACGCTGCTGGCGGCCGCCGGCGATCCCGACGTGAGGCCAAAGCTCCTCAAGGGGTACACCGTGCGTGGCACCACCTACAAGGTGCACCTCGACGGCTACAACCTCGTGCCATACCTCACCGGCCAGGAACAGAAGAGCCCGCGCCGGGCGTTCTTCTATTTCAGCGACGACGGCGATCTGCTCAACCTGCGTTACGAAAACTGGAAGTTCGTCTTCGCCGAACAGCGCGTCCCCGGCACGCTCGCCGTTTGGGGCGAGCCGTTCGTACATCTACGGGGGTTCAAGATGTTCGATCTGCGCGCCGACCCGTACGAGCGCGCCGACATCACGTCCAACACCTATCACGATTGGGCGATAGACCACTTGTTCCTCGGCGTGCCGGTTCAGGTAGGCGTCGCGCAATTCCTCGCAACCTTCAAAGAGTATCCGCCGCGGCAGAAGGCCGCGAGCTTCACCATCGATCAGGTGCTGGAGAAACTGCAGCAGGGACCCGCAGGGCGATGAGGATAACGGGCGAAGCCAAACCAAAGCCAGCGAGTCAATGAAGACCCAGGTGAAAATCAGCCTGACCAGACTGCGACGTCTGGGTGCTCGGGCCGCGGTGGCCACCGTGCTCGCGGCTGCCGCCTTGATGGCGGCCCGGCCGGTACGGGCGGCGGAGGGTAAACCGAATATCCTATTCATCCTCACCGACAACCTCGGCTATGGAGAGGTCGGCGTGTACGGCGGCGGCGCGATGCGCGGGGCGCCGACGCCGTACATCGATCGTCTCGCCGCGGAGGGCCTGCGGCTCACCAACATGAACATGGAACCGCAATGCACGCCCAGCCGGTCGAGCTTGCAGACGGGTCGCTTTGCCATTCGCTCCGGCACCTACGCGGTGCCGTTCGGAGGAGTTCCCGACGGGCTCACGCAGTGGGAAGTCACCATTGGTGAATCACTGTCCAACGCGGGGTATGCCACCGCGCTCTACGGCAAGTGGCACCTCGGTAGCCGCGACGGCCGCTTGCCGAATGACCAGGGCTACGACGAATGGTACGGCATCCCCCGCACAACAGACGAGGCGATGTGGCCCTCGCACCCACAGTGGTCGGACAAGATTGCTCCGCCCGAGCAGATCATGGAAGGCAGGAAGGGCGAAAAAAGCCGCGCCCTCAAACCCTACGACCTGGAGCAACGCCGCCTGATCGACGCCGAGATTACGCGCCGCACCGTCGCATTCATGGAACGGCAGTCGAAAGCCGGCAAACCGTTCTTCGTGTTCGCGGCCCTCACCCAGCCCCACATGCCGACGCTGCCCAACCCGGCGTTCGCCGGCAAGACCGGCAACGGCGATTGGGCCGACATGCTTGCCGAGATGGACCACAACGCCGGCCAGATGCTCGACGCTGTGGACAGGCTGGGTGTACGCGACGACACGATCGCGATCTTCGCCAGCGACAACGGCGCGGAGTTCGTTCAGCCCTGGGACGGCTGGGCCGGTCCGTGGCGTGGTCAGTACTTCACTGCACTCGAGGGCGGCATCCGCGTACCCTTCATCGTTCGCTGGCCCGGCAAGATCGCCCCTGGCCGCGTCAGCAACGAGATCGTGCACGGCGTCGACATGTTCCCGACGTTGGCGAAGCTGGCGGGTGCCAAGGTGCCGGACGACCGCCCCATCGACGGCATCGACCAGTCGGATTTCTTCCTCGGCAGATCGGATAGGTCGAATCGCGAGGGGTTCCCGATCTGGTGCGACGACCGCCTGCAGGCGGTCAAGTGGCGCAACTGGAAGTTGCACTTCTACCGGCAGGACACGATGGCCGATCCCCCGGTGAAGAACCCGGTGCCGATGATCTTCAACCTCTACACCGACCCGCGCGAGGAGAAGCCGGTGGTGGAGACCTGGGTGGTGTACCCGATGTTGAAAATCGTCGGCGCATTCCAGGCCAGCGTGAAGGCGAATCCGCTCATTCCGATGGGCACGCCCGATCCGTACGAGCCGCCGCCACCGGTGAGGTGAGGCAGGCGAAGCGCAACCACGAAAGGCGACGAGACTATGAGGACATTTCGAAACACGATCATCGCCAGCCTGCTGTTCATTGCGTCCGCGCCGTTCGCCACGCGTGCGGCGGACATTAGCCCGGCGGAGGCCCGTGCCATCGCCAAGGAAGCCTACATCTACGGTTTCCCGCTCGTGGATGGCTACCGGATGATGTACGTTTCCTTCCTCGACCGCAGCAGCCCGGTGTTCAAAGCGCCGCTCAACACGCTGCGCAGCGAGGCCCGGCTCTACACGCCCGAAGACCGGATCGTAGTCACACCCAATTCGGACACGTTGTATTCGTTCGTCGGCTTCGACCTGCGCGCCGAGCCGATGGTGCTCACGCTGCCGGCCATCGAAAAGGAGCGGTACTACTCGGTGCAGTTGGTGGACCTGTACACGTTCAACTTCGACTACCTCGGCAGCCGCACCACCGGCAACGGCGGCGGCAGCTTCCTCGTCGCGGGGCCGGACTGGAAGGGGGAAACACCCCCGGGCATCACGAAGGTCGCGCGCGCGGAAACCAAATTCGCCAGCGCGTTCTTCCGAACCCAGGTCTTCGGCCCGGCGGATATGGACAACGCCAAGAAAGTGCAGGCCGGCTACAAGGTGCAGCCCCTCTCGGCGTTCCTCGGCCAACCGGCGCCGCCGCCCGCGCCGGCCATCGCGTGGGTGAAACCGTTGCCGCCGGCGGCGCAACGCACGTCGCTCGAGTTCTTCAACATCGTGCGCGTCATCCTCGATCTCTGCCCGGTGCATCCGAGCGAGAAGGAACTGCGCGACCGCTTCGCCAAGATCGGCCTCGTCCCCGGCCAGCCCTTCGACCCGGCCACGCTCGCGCCGGAGATCAAAGCGGCGCTCCAGGCCGGCATGGCCGACGGCCAGAAGGCGATTGATGAACGGCGCGCGGCCGGCGGAAAAAGCTCCGATCTGTTCGGCACACGCGAGCACCTGAAGAATGATTACCTGGCGCGGGCGACGGGAGCGCAGTTCGGCATTCTCGCCAACTCGCAGGAGGAGGCGCTTTACCTTGGATACGAGCAGGACGCCGAAGGTCAGCCGCTGAATGCGGACAAACACGGGTACGTCGTCCGGTTTGCCCCCGGCCAGTTGCCGCCCGCGCAGGCGTTCTGGTCGCTGACGATGTACGACCTGCCCGGTCAGTTCCTCGTGGCCAACCCGTTGAATCGGTATCTCATCAACTCGCCAATGCTGCCCGACTTGAAGCGCGACGCCGACGGCAGCCTGACGCTTTACATCCAAGGGGAGTCGCCGGGTCAGGACAAGGAATCCAACTGGCTGCCGGCGCCCGACGGTCCCTTCATGATGGTCATACGAATCTACTGGCCCAAGCCCGAGGCGCTCGACGGCACGTGGAAGCAGCCACCGCTGGAGCGGGTGAAGTGAGACAAGACAGACTCAAGCAACGGAAGGGGACGAGAGCATGAGACGACCGAGATCTTGCGCGGCATTCATTCTGGCCTGTGGGGCGGCTCTTCTTGGGCTATCCGCTTTGGCGGCTGCTGCCGACACCGCGAAGGACGCACAACCAGCCACGCAGCAGGCCAACGCCGCCGTGCTGCAGGAACTCAACTTCGCCGACCGCGAAGACTTCGAAGATGCGCAGCGCGGCCTGATCGCCGCGCCGGCGGACGCAGTTATCAAGGACGGAAACGGCCAAGAGGTCTGGAATCTCCAGGCGTACGAGTTCCTGAAGCAAGCGACCGCCCCCGCCACCGTCAATCCCAGCCTGTGGCGCCAAGCCCAGCTCAACATGAATGCCGGTCTCTTCAAGGTCGTCGACCGCATCTATCAGGTGCGCGGCTTGGACATGTCGAACATGACCATCGTCGAGGGCAGCAAAGGCGTCATCCTCATTGACCCATTGATCTCGGCGGAGACCGCTCGCGCCGCACTCGATCTGTACTTCCAGCGTCGCGGCAAACGGCCGGTCGCCGCGGTGATCTACACCCACAGCCACGTCGACCACTTCGGCGGAGTGAAGGGCGTGGTGGACGAGTCGGCGGTGAAAGCCGGCAAGGTCAAGATCCTCGCGCCGGAACGCTTCCTCGAGGCGGCGGTCAGCGAGAACGTGGCCGCCGGTGCCGCGATGGGCCGGCGCTCGCAGTACTGGTACGGCATTGCGTTGCCCAAGGGCGAACGCGGCCAGGTGGACGCGGGACTCGGCAAGGGCGCCTCAGTCGGCCGCATCACGCTGCTGGCGCCCACGGATACTATCACCAAGACCGGTGCGAAGCGGACCATCGACGGCGTGCAGATGATCTTCCAGATGTCGCCCGATACCGAAGCGCCGGCTGAGATGATGGTCTACTTCCCGCAGTTCAAGGTCTTCGACTCCGCCGAGCTCGCCTGCCACACGTTGCATAACATCCTGACGCTGAGAGGGGCGCAAGTGCGCGACGCCTCCAAGTGGGCGCATTACCTGAACGAGGCGATCGCGATGTACGGCGACCGGACCGACGTGCTGATCGCGCAGCATCACTGGCCGCGTTGGGGCCACGACCGGGTCGTCACGTTCCTCAAGGACCAGCGCGACATGTACAAGTACATCCACGACCAGACGCTGCGGCTGGCGAACGAAGGCTACACCATGGGCGAGATCGGCCCGCTGCTCACGCTGCCCTCGCGCCTCGCCCGGCAGTGGTACGCACGCAACTACTACGGCACGACCAACCACGACGCGAAGGCGGTCTATCAGAAGTACATCGGCTGGTACGACATGAACCCGGCCAATCTCAATCCGTTGCCGCCCGAGGAGTCGGCGAAGAAGTACGTCGAGTACATGGGCGGCGCGCCCGCCGTGATGGGCAAGGCGCGCGAGGACTTCGCCAAGGGCGAGTATCGCTGGGTGGCGCAGGCAATGAACCAGGTCGTCTTCGCCGATCCCGGCAATCAGGAAGCGCGCAACCTCCAAGCCGATGCGCTGGAGCAGCTCGGCTACCAGGCGGAAGCGGCCACCTGGCGCAACAACTATCTCACGGCGGCCTACGAGCTGCGCAACGGAGTGCCCGCAGTCCGCGGCGGAACCGGCAGCCCCGACGTGATCACGGCCATGACAATTCCGATGTTCTTCGACTTCCTCGGAGTGCAGCTCAACGGCCCGAAGGCGGACGGCAAGGTCATCGTTCTTAACTGGAACTTCACCGACATCCGCGAGACGTACGTCCTCAACCTGGAGAACTCAGCCCTCACCTACATCGCGAACCGGCAGGTGCCGAATGCCGATGCGACGCTCACCCTGACGCGCGCGACGCTGGACGCCATCACTTTGCGCCAGACGGCCTTCGATAAGGAGATTGCTGCCGGTCACATCAAGATCCACGGCGACGGGACGAAGCTCGGCGAGCTGATGAGCTTGCTCGATAGCTTCGACGGCAAATTCAACATCGTCACCCCGTGAGCCTCTGTCACTACGGGTCCCAAACCGCACGACACAGAACGCAAAGGGGGAGGCGACAATGGAACGACATATGATCTTCACAGCGAGCAGGATGGTTACCGTCATCGCCTTCCTAGCGTCCGTAGCGATCCTGCTGCCGGCCTTCTCGGGCGCGCCGGCGTGGGCACAGACCCAGCACAGCACGGTGCTCCCGCCGCCCGAGCCGCCGTTCAAGGGCAAGATCGGGCGCACGTACAAAGAATCGCAACCCGATAAGATTCCAATCATCAAGGCGCCCGACGGTGCTCCGAACGTCTTGGTCGTTCTGATCGATGATGTGGGGTATGGCACCTGGGGCACCTTCGGGGGCCAGATTCCGACGCCCAACCTCGACCGCCTGGCGAAGATGGGGCTGCGCTACACGCGGTTTCATACCACGGCGCTGTGCTCGCCCACGCGCGCGGCGCTGCTGACCGGGCGCAACCATCATTCGGTCGCCACCGGCGTGATCACGGAGTTCGCCGACGCGTATCCCGGCTATAGCAGCCAGATTCCCAAGAGTGCCGCCATGATCTCGGAAATCTTGCGGCAGAACGGCTACAGCACCGCCTGGTTCGGCAAGAACCACAATGTCCCCGACTGGGAAACGAGCCTATCGGGTCCGTACGACCGCTGGCCCGGTCGGCAAGGCTTCGATCACTTCTACGGCTTCATCGGCGGGGAAACGAGCCAGTGGGCGCCGGCCCTCTATCGCGACAACCAGCGGGTGGAGATGGAGGTTCCGAAAGGCAAGGAAGGGCACTACACCCTGAACGATTCGCTGGCGGATGAAACCATCAACTACATCTTCCAGCAGAAGTCGATCACTCCCGACCGGCCGTTCTTCGTCTATTACGCCCCCGGCGCAACCCATGCCCCGCATCACGTGCCGAAGGAGTGGATGGACAAGTTCAAGGGACAGTTCGACCAGGGCTGGGACAAATACCGCGAGGAAGCCTACCAGCGTCAGCTCAAGCTGGGAGTGATCCCGCCGGATACGAAACTGACGCCGAGACCCAAGGAGATCCCGGCCTATGATTCCCTGACGCCCGACCAGAAGCGTTTCGCCGCGCGGTTGATGGAGGCGTTCGCGGCTTACACCGCGCAGACCGATTACGAAGTGGGCCGTGTCCTCGACGCGCTGGAGCAGGTCGGCCAACTGCACAACACCCTCGTCATCTGGATGATCGGGGACAACGGCGCCTCGATGGAAGGCACACCCTATGGCTGCTTCAGTGAGTATGCCGCGGGAGGGGGCATACCGGAAAGTCCTGATTATCTCCGGCAGCACCTGGATGATGTCGGCGGTCCGAACGCCAACAACCACTACCCGGTGGGCTGGGCCTGGGCCGGGAACACGCCCTTTCAATGGGGTAAGCAGGTCGCCTCGCATCTTGGGGGCACACGCAACCCACTCGTGGTCGCCTGGCCCGACCGCATCAAAAACCAGGGCGGCATTCGCACCCAATTCCATCACGTGATTGACATCGCGCCCACCATCCTGGAAGCGGCGAAGATTCCCGAGCCGAAGGAAGTCAACGGCGTCAAGCAGAAGCCGATGGAAGGCGTGAGTATGTTGTACAGCTTCGACAAGGCGAACGCCGCGGGCACGCGGCGCGTGCAGTATTTCGAGATGCTCGGCAACCGCGCGATTTACAAGGACGGCTGGCTGGCCGCCGTCCGGCATGGCCGTCTGCCCTGGGAGGGAGCGTTAGGTGTATCCAGGAGTTTTGATCAAGATACCTGGGAGCTTTATGACCTGACGAACGACTTCAGCGAGTACAGCGACGTTGCCGCGAAGCATCCGGACAAGCTGAAGGAGCTTCAGGATGCGTTTTGGGTGGAAGCCAACAAGTACCAGGTGCTCCCGCTGGACGATCGTTATTTCGAGCGCATGGATCCCACCCTGCGTCCCAGCCTGATCGAGGGGCGAACCAAGTACACATATTACCCGGGGGTCCATATTCCGGAAAACTCCGCCGCACAAACTAAGAACCGGTCACACACGATCACTGTTTACGCGGAAGTCCCCCAGGGAGGGGCGAACGGAGTGCTGGCAGCCGTAGGCGGGGTGGAGGGCGGGTTTGTCCTGTATATAAAGGACGGGCGGCCAGCCTACGAGTACAACCACGTCACGCAGTACCGCTACAAGGTAGCCGGCTCCGAGGCCTTGGCTCCGGGACCGAACGTCGTCCGCATGGACTTCCGCAATGACGGAGGCGGCTTGGGCAAGGGCGGCACGGTGTCGCTCTTCGTGAACGACAAGAAGGTCGGCGAAGGCCGTGTTGAAACCACCAACTGGGCACGTTTCTCAGCGGGCGAGACTTTCGATATCGGCGAAGACACGGGCTCACCCGTGAGCGATGACTACGCCTCGCCCAATCGGTTCACCGGCACGATCAAGAAGGTGGAGATCGATACCCAACCGGCGAACCTGAGCGCTGCCGAACAGCAGACCATCCGCACCGCGGAGCAGAAGGCAAAGCTTGCGGCGGAATGAGAATCAGACGGAGGCGAAAGGAACGAAACGAAATGATGCGAAGGCGATGGTTCAGTCCGCTAGTGTGCGCGGGCGTGGCAGGCCTGGTGATCGCGGTGGCGGCCTTTGCTCAGGAATCCGATGAACAAGCGGAGCTGGCCAAAAAGGTGCAAAATCCGGTGGCGCCGCTGATCAGCGTGCCGTTCCAAAGCAACTTCGAGTGGGGCTCCGGCCCGAAGAGCGCGGGCTTCAAATACACGCTCAACTTCCAGCCGGTCATCCCGATCACGCTCTCGAAGGACTGGGACCTCATCTCGCGGACGATCGTTCCGATCATCCACCAGGACGATGTCGTCCCCAACAGCAGTCAGACCGGCGTGGGTGACACCCTGCAGAGCCTGTTTTTCGTTCCGGCCGCACGGGGGCCGGGCGGGGTGGTCTGGGGCGCGGGGCCGGCCCTGTTGTTGCCGACCTCGACCGAAAACTTTCTGGGTGCGGAGAAGTTCGGGATCGGACCGACCGCGGTGGTGCTGCGACAAGAGAGCGGCTGGACGTACGGCCTGCTCACGAATCACCTCGTCTCGATGGGCGGCACGCACCACACCTCCGACGTGAACGCCACGTTCCTTCAGCCGTTCCTGTCGTACACGACGAAGACGTACACCACGTTCGGTGTCAGCACGGAGTCCACCTACGACTGGGAGAACAGCCAGTGGACGGTGCCGCTGATCGCCAACGTGAGTCAGCTGCTCAAGCTCGGCGGGCAACCGATCCAGTTCTCGCTCGGGCCCAAGTTGTATGTCGAAGGCCCGACGACAGCGCCCGATTGGGGGATTCGCTTCGCAGTGACGTTGCTCTTCCCGCAATGACTCAGCAGCCGCGTAGAGCGACCGCAGCGGCAGGTTTGCCGGTGCGTTTCTTGCGGCGCAGGATCGACGTATGGCGCCGGCGGCGCTTCGCCTGCCTGTTCGTTACCCTCATCCTCACCCTGGTCGCCGCGCCGGTGCTCCAGGCCCTCGGTCGCAATCCGTCCCTGCTCAAGGGATGTGTGGCGCTGAACCTGGTAGCGGCGGTGATCGGCACAGTGGACGAACCAGGCTTCCACCCACTCCTGGCGCTCGCTGGCGTCGCGCTGGTCACCATGGCGGTGAGTGCAATGGCGGGCCCCGGGCCGCTGCTCACCGCCGACCAGACGGCGTGGTCACTGGTCGTGCTCCTGGCGATGGCTTCTATTCTGCGCACTGTCCTGCGCCGCGGACCGGTCGACAGCGAGCGCATCTGGGGGGCGCTCAGCGTCTATCTGCTCTTCGGCATCCTCTGCGGTATGATCTACTGTCTTTGCGAGCAAGCGTGGCCTGGCTCGCTGGCGTTTGCGAATCGGACGGCGGGTGCGGAGTTGACTCTGCGCGATACGATCTACTTCAGCTTCGTCACCCTCGCATCACTCGGTTACGGCGACATCGCGCCCAGGGCCGGTCCCGTGCAGTTCGTGGCCGTCGTGGAAGCGATAACCGGACAGCTCTACTTGATTGTCCTGGTGGCGCGGCTGGTGAGCCTCTACGACCGAGAGCGCGAACGAATGGCGGGCGCTCAGTAATGGGTATCGCTCAGGTACGATGGCGTTCCTCAAGGTGAAGTCGATCGTTACAGACTGGATTTCGTAGCGCGTCTGAAGATAAAGATGATCCGGGGGAGAAAGCGGCTGGTGCAAGCAGTGAGCGCGTTCGGGCGGGCGGCTTTGATTCCGGCGATTCTGTGCATGGGCATGGCTGCAGCTGGGGACACAACGCAACTAACGCCGCTAACGACAGCTGCCGCAGCAAGCAACGGGGAGCCACAGTACG
>Ga0315286_10005396_pt1 | contig 12349 bp, 12 predicted proteins | sample YL17G10_0_MG_FD_205038 | JGI IMG/M metagenome (GOLD analysis project Ga0315286, IMG submission 205038) | Sediment microbial communities from Yellowstone Lake, YNP, Wyoming, USA - YL17G10_0 | ecosystem: Environmental > Aquatic > Freshwater > Lake > Sediment | place: USA: Wyoming | collected... | reverse complement strand
GCAATTGTCCGCGCCATTTTGGGTATCCTCCATTTTTTCTATAGGATACCACAAACAAGACGTCTAAGTGAACAGTATTGGGGCTAGCGCTGGGGTCAAGATTATCAAAAGAATAGTAGGGCTTTTAATAGGGCTAGGGCCAAGGTAAAGCCCAAATGAACAACATTTAGACCGGTTTTGACCTGATTCAGAAAGGCCAACTTTTACAGTTGGCCTTTTTCTTTTGCACCTTCCTGCTAAAAAACATAAGAGCCATATATTTGTGTTATGAAAGGTGACTTTTTTTAAAAAAGTTCTAAAAAGGTAGAAAATGGGCAAAAATTGTCCAAATTGCTCAATTGATTCTTGGGAAGAGTACCAGCGTCGCATAGCCACTGATGAGGAATTGCGCCGATGGTTTAGCGATGGACGACAGACAAACATAGGGATAGTGTGTGGCAAAGTCTCAGGCAATCTGGTGGTTGTAGATTTTGACTCTGAGGACGCCTTTAATCGCTTCTATGAGGATAATCTAGCCAAAGGGCTAGACCTCATGGCACAGACCCCTGTAGTGCGCACTGGCAGGGGTTTTCACGTCTACCTGCGCAGTAAGACTCCATTGAAGACACAGAGGTTTGACGGTGGCGAAATCAGAGGTGAAGGGGTTTATGTGGTGGCCCCGCCTTCCGTCCACGAAAATGGTCACAGCTACCAGTTCATAAACCCTGACATAGTAGACATACTGACGATAGAGAGCTTGGCCGACCTGGGACTGGAGCCGTCCAGCGATGGCGCCGCAATAAGCAAAGACCCCAACTGGGTGGTTCAAGCTCTCCAGGGCGTTGCTGAGGGACAGCGGGATGCTACCTGCATCCGGTTAGCGGGACACTACAAAGCCAAAAGGCTTGGTTATGAAGAGACCTTGATAATCCTGAAGACTTGGGGAGCAGGATGTAATCCACCGTTTCCTGATAAAGACATCCAGAAATGTGTCAAGAGTGCCTATGGTTACCTGGAGCGGGAAGCACGAAATCAGGCCAATGCCATGCCCTAATCCAGGCCAGGGAGACAGCCCTCAAGTGGCTCAAGCTCAAAGATACCGACATCGTAGACGTCGCCCTGGCTGCAATAGTGGCCAATAAGTCTGCCGGTGACCCGGTCTGGTTACTTGAGGTCGGAGCGCCAAGTACCGGGAAGAGCGAAATCCTTCGAGGACTCTTTGACTGCAAAGGTGTGCATTCTCTGGGTGGCTTCACCGCAAATACCTTTGCTAGCGGTTTTGACAAAGGCAACGTTGGACTATTGGAGACGCTGCCAAAGGAAACTACCCTGGTAGTCAAAGACTTTGGCAGTCTCCTGGCCATGCGCCACGAGGACAAAGCTGTGGTTCTCCAGCAGCTCAGGGAAATCTACGATGGCGAGTACAAGAAGGAGTACGGGAACGGTAAGGTTGTCCACTGGAAGGGCAGAATGGGTCTTCTTGGGGCCAGCACCTCAGCTATAGAGAATTATCACAGTGTTATTGGCGAGCTTGGCAACAGGTATATTCTCTACCGTTGCGGTTCTGAAGACAGGGAAGAAATCGCACTGAGAGCACTTGCCGGTGAAGGGGTAGAAGCTACTATGAGGGAAGAGATTGCAGTCTCTTTCAGGGGGGCGCTGGACAATACTTCTGAAGCGAGAGCTGTGGACATTCCTCAAGCAATGCCGGGAAAGCTGGCTTCTCTGGCTAACCTTGCCTCGCAATTGAGAAGCCCTGTCAGCCGGGATTCCTACGATAAAACGGTGAATTATCTGCCCGATATAGAGGGGCCTGCTAGATTGGCCAAGGCCTTCGCTAAGCTGGGCAAAGCTTTAGCCATAGTCAGAGGTAAGCTGTCAATGACCGAGGAGGAGTATCAGGCCATTAGAAGAATAGCCGAAGACACAATTCCCCGGAAAAGGGCTATGCTGGTTGGGTTGTTGCTTGATGGCGAATGGTGGAGAGTCAAGACAGTCTCTAAGGAAACGAGCCTTCCCGCTTCGACCACTTCCTACGAGTTGGAAGACCTAACACTACTCGGTATTCTAAATCGAGACACTGACCTGGAAGACGGGCAGGAGCTAAAACAGCAGACGCCCTATAAATACCAGTTGAAGCAAGAGATTCAGCAATTGATAAAAGGCACTGGCATGTTAATAAACCGTTCACTAAAAAGCAGTAAGGGATAATGATAATTATATATAACCTCTACCGACTTTTAGTGAACACCTACTAATGACTCCAAGAATGGGTGCAGGAACCATCCTGCCGGGGTTTGGGGGTGTCCCCCATCCTCTTCTTTATTCCCCCAAGACTGGGGGTTCAGGGGGTTGATACCATTACTATTGACGGTTTACACGTTAAGGTGTAAACTAAGATTGTGAAGCGCAGAAAAGTCCAATGGGATGATCAGCAGATCCGAGCGCTTAGGCATCATCTGGGTCTGACCCAGGCCGAGCTGGCCCAGGAGATGGGCACCAGACAGCAGACCGTCTCTGAGTGGGAGACCGGCATCTATCGTCCCCGTGGAGCCTCAGTAACGCTGCTAGGCATCATAGCAGAGCGATCTAGCTTTGACTATGAAGCTACTCCTGAGACAAAATAGACAGAGACCCCTTGACCGAATACACGGTAACGTGTATAATGTAGCCAGAACATCTGGTAAGAGAGTGTGTTTTGGCTGGCAGTAAGAGGGTTGCCCAATCAGGAAAACCGCTGTCCGAAGCCTGGCTTAGCCGGATATGGCAAAGCCAGCTATTGTCTGACCACGAGCTTATCACCAGCGATGGACAGGCGGTTAAGGTTATCTTCCCCGGGAGACGCAACCGGGAGGCCGGTCCTGACTTCTGCGGGGCGATTATCTCACTGAATAGCGACGAGCCTCTGAGGGGAGATGTGGAGCTACATATATGCTCCAGTCAGTGGCTAGAGCATAAGCATCACTACGACCCGGCCTATAACGGGGTCATTCTACACGTAGTGCTGCAACATGACTGTGCCACCCTCACCCCCCTGCAAAGCGGAGGCCCGGTTCCAGTGCTGCCTCTGGATGGCAAAGTCAGTGAACTACACCGTTTGCCGAGGCAGGCATTACAGGAGCCTTGCCCGCTGCGGGCCAGACGCAAGGCTGATTTAGCCCGTATTCTGGATATGGCCGGCGAGGAACGTTTCTTCAAGAAAGCATCGGCCTTTCAGGCCGATACCAACGCTTTTGGGCCAGGTCAGGCATTATATAAAGGTATCATGAGGGCACTGGGCTATGCTCATAACAAGGAACCATTTGAGGAACTGGCCCAGCAAGTGCCTCTGGTTGAGCTGGAACAAAAAGCCAGTGCAGAGAATCCCCTGCGGGCCGGCCTGGTGCTCCAGGCTTACCTTATTGGCAGTGCCGGTCTGCTACCGCAGCAGCGCGGTATAAGTTTGGGAGAGGCCGATTTGGGAAACAAGCTGGATAGGATTTGGCATCTCCTGGGCAGTCCTCAAGCCTCAATCACTCAGAGCTGGCGCTGGAGAGGGGTGAGGCCGGAGAACTGGCCGATGCGCCGCCTGGCGGCGGCCAGCTATCTTATCGCCGAGAGTAACCAGCAAGGACTGATAGCCACTGTGTTGGGGAACCTGGCTTCGCAGAGTCCGAAGCCAGAAGAGGTTTTTATGATACCTGCCCGGGGCTATTGGGCCGACCACTTCGACTTCGGGGTAGCGGGAGCCAGAGGAACGCCGCTCATCGGTCGGGGACGGGCTACTGAGATCACGGTTAATGTAACTTTGCCGTTCTTCTGGGCCTGGGGACAAGAACGACATCAGCCGCAGTTGTCCTCACAGGCACGGGAGCTTTATAGGAGCTACCCAAAGCTGGCCGAAAACCAGATTACCCGTTTGATGAAGGAGTTGCTGTTCCCTAGAGGTGGTCCCTGGCTGAAATCAGCCTGCCAGCAGCAGGGGCTGCTCCATCTTTACCACTCCTTCTGTCAGGAGAAGAAATGTTCTCCTTGCTATGCCTGGGGTACTGCCTAGCCCAGCCTGAGCCCGGGGATTACTTCCAGATTCCAGTCATCCCGCTGGCCAGCCTGGAAACGATAATAGCCGCAGGCAGCGACCATGGCAGCATTGTCAGTGCACAGCCTAGGAGGGGGGATGAGCACAGGGAGTGGCGATTGTTGGGTAATTACCTGACGCAGCCGGCGGTTGGCAGCCACTCCACCGGCCAACAGGATGAGTTTAGCGCGTTGTTTGAGGGCGGCAGCAATGGTTTTTGTCACCAGCACATCAACTACCGCTTCCTGAAAACCAGCGGCCAGATCGGCCACGTCATCTGGCCCGCAACTTTGAGCCATGTGTAGCAGAGCTGTCTTTACCCCGCTGAAGCTAAAGTCGTGGCTGCCTTTGATCCAGGCACGGGGCAGCGGTCTTCGTGAGGCATCACCCTGTTGAGATGCCTTTTCGATAGCCGGGCCACCCGGATAGCCCAACCCCAAAATGCGGGCCGCTTTATCAAAGGCCTCACCGGCGGCATCATCCCGGGTCTTGCCCAGTAGCTGGTATTGGCCATGGCCTTTCATTAAAATCAGGTCGGTATGACCGCCGGAGACGATAAGGCAAATCAGTGGGAAGGTGGGGACATCGCTGGTTTCCAGCCAGTTAGCATATATATGAGCCTCCAGATGGTTGACCCCTACCACTGGCAGACCGCGGGCCAGAGCAATAGCTTTGGCCAGGTTTAATCCTACTAGGAGCGAGCCAGCCAGCCCCGGCCCCATTGTTGCTGCTATGCCATCCAGGTCTTGCCAGCCACAGCCCCACTCCGTTAACGCCTGTTCTACCACAGGTACTGCAGTGATCAGATGCTGACGAGAGGCTACCTCAGGCACAATGCCTCCATAGCGAGCATGGATGTCCACCTGTGAGGCCACTACGTTAGAGCAGATGGTCCGTCCATCTTCAACCACCGCCGCAGCGGTCTCATCACAGGAGGACTCTATCCCCAATATACGCATTTTATCCCTCTCGCCAAAAGGATAGCAGAGGGCAACCATTCTGTAAATAATAAATTTGGACTATTATTCAGACAGTTTCAACCCCCTTGCCCCCAATCTTGGGGGAAAATTGTAAGGGAACTGGGGGACACCCCCATACCCCCGCCAAAGGGGTTTCACCCCTTGTGGAATCCCCCTTTTCATCCTCCGTGGCACGGAATTACCATGCTCACTAGGGTTACCACGATTATTTCTTGTCAATAGTTCCAGGAAGGTATATTTTTTCAGCTATCTTCATTAAATCCAATATGGCTTGTTTATCTTCAATTGGTGACAAGTCGACATTTTTCTTAGAACCGACAAATGGGTTAAGAGTAGACTTATATTTGGCATTTAGCCGAAACAAATTATTCCCGCCACCCATACAGAAATTGCTAGCTCCAGGTAATTTCTCGAGATCCCAATAAGTCGGTAGCACATCATGAATCTTGATACCCTTGTTTAATCTGAATAGGGATATGAGGGATGTAGGCAATTTTATATTGGACCCCAGCCTTTCATTCACTCAACGCAACTTGAATCCATTGTTCGCCCCACTTTTCCCAATCAGGATTGGGATTCTCCATGGAATATGTGTTTCCCTCCATTTTCATAATTCTTACGTAGAGCTTCCCCCATCTCTCATGAGTATCCATTTTACTGCCTCCCTATCATTCTGTTCAGACATTCCTTCATAGCAGCTCGTTCTGAGAATTATGTTATTTGGCAGACTTAAGGCAGCCACAGCCTGTGCATGAAGAGAGCACGTGATGGTTGCTGCCTTGTTTACATCCCCTGCCTGCCCTCCAGGGCTCGGGCCAGAGTAACTTCATCGGCGTATTCCAGGGCGCTGCCGAAAGGCAGCCCGCGGGCCAGGCGGGTGAGCTTTATACCCAGCGGGGAGATAAGACGTTGGAGGTACATGGCCGTGGCCTCACCCTCCAGATTAGGGTTGGTGGCTAGTATAACCTCAGTTGTTTGGCCAGTCTTGAGCCTGGCCAGCAGCTCTCTGGTTTTAAGGTCTTCCGGCCCAATCCCATCCATGGGTGAGATGACTCCGTGGAGCACATGATAGAGGCCCTTGTAGCTCTGGCTGCGCTCCAGAGCCAGAATGTCCAGCGGCTCCTCTACTACACAAATAATGCCGTGGTCGCGCCCGTTATTGCGGCAGATCAGGCAGGGGTCTGCTTCGGTGACGTTCTGGCAAACTGAGCATAACCCCACCTTCTCCTTGACCGCCAGTATAGCCTCAACCAGAGCCTGCGCCTGCTCCCGAGGTGCTCGCAGCAGGAAATAGGTCAGGCGTTGGGCGGTTTTTGGCCCGATTCCCGGCAGCTTGTTGAGCTCCTCGATAAGCCGGCCCACCTGTGGGGCGGTCGGCACAAAACCTACATCCAAATCAGCCTCGCTTAGGTCAGCCCAGGTATTTTAAGTCCTCCTGTGATGCTACTCATTTGGCGCCCGGCCTCATCTCTTGATTTGTCCAGAGCCTCGTTTATTGCAGCCAGAACCATCTCTTCCAGCATCTCCACCTCTTTGGGATCCACAGCCTCCGGAGCTATTTTCACCGACTTCAACTTCTGATGGCCGGTCATGACCACCTTCACCGCCCCTCCACCGGAGCTGGCCTCAACGGTAAGGGTCTCCAGATCCTTCTGAACCTTGGCCAATTTGGCCTGAAGCTCCTGGGCCTGGCGCAACATATGTTTGTTCATTTTTCCTCCGGTTCTTCGACTATCACGGCCCCCATCTCAACAGCAGCCTTCACTAGAGGGTTGTTCAGTTGAGGGCTGGGGGCTTTTTTCTCGCGAGGCGTTAACACACAACGCACTTTGTAGGTGGAGCCGAAGACTTCGCTTAGTTTCTTTTCTATAATATGCCGGTATTTGGGGTTTTCGATCTTATCCTTATGAAAAGCATAGGGAAAGCCCAGAACCAGAGTATCGCCCTCCAAATTTAATGGCTTACAGTCACGGAGAAAGGCATCCAGATTGCCGGCAGAGCCTAAGCCTTTAACAGAGCGTACAAACTCAGCCCAGTGCTGTCGAAAGGTCTCCACGCCAGCCGGTTTATCCACGTTGATAGTTAAAACCGGTTCCGGGACGGGCGATACAGGGACTGTTTGGGCAGGGCCGGGCGCTTTGGGGGGGACTGTTGACTTGGGTGGTACCTCTACCCCTGCCACAGGCTCTACAAGTGCCGGGGATTTCATTGGAGCTTTTGGAGCCGCGGCTTTGAGCGGCGGAACCTCCGTCAACTCCTTTTTAACAGCAGTCCGTTCGGCTGGGCTTACAGTAGACTCAGCCTGTCTAAAAGAGCACTCCACCAGGGCCAGCTCTAAGGGTAGTGGAGAATAGCTATCCAAACGCAGATCAATTGAGCCAAAGAGCTTGACTGCCTTTATGACATGCTCCAGGGAGACTTTGGCCACCAGTTCCTTCATCTCAGCCAGCTCCTCAGCGGTGGCATCCACCGCCTGGGGTGCTCCGGATTTTATCAGGAGCAAGCGACGCAGGTATTCCACCAGCTCCCGATTGAACTGGCGCAGGTCGAGGCCGTCCTCAGCTACGCCGTTTATAGCGGCCAGCCCGGTGCTGACATCGCCTTTAATAATATAGTTGGCCAGCTCTCTGGCCCTCTGGTCATCGCTGAAGCCAAGCAGTGCCCGGACATGCTCAATCTCCAATTTGGTGCCATAGTAGGTCACCAGTTGTTCCAGCAGGTTTTCGGCATCGCGCAGGCTGCCTGTAGTAGCCCGGCTGATCAGTCGCAATGCTTCCGCCTGGCACTGGATGCCCTCCTGCTGGCAGACATGCTCCAGACGAGCTATAACTGCTGTTTGAGAGAGACGGCGAAAGTCAAAGCGCTGGCAGCGGGACAGGATGGTGGGCAGCACCTTATGTAGCTCAGTGGTGGCCAGCACAAAGATGACATGGGGCGGCGGCTCCTCCAGGGTCTTGAGCAAAGCATTGCTGGCAGCATCAGTGAGCATGTGTACTTCGTCTATGATATATACTTTGTAGCGGGACTGGCTGGGCGTAAAACCTACCCGCTCTCTGAGTTGCCTTATCTCATCAATGCCCCGATTGCTGGCGGCATCAATCTCGATGACGTCCATGGCCCGCCCCTCGCTGGTGGCCCGACATAGTTCACAGGTATTACAAGGTTCACCCTTGCCACCAGATAGGCAGTTAACCGCCTTGGCCAGCACACGACCGGTGCTGGTCTTGCCGGTACCTCTGGGTCCGCAGAATAGATAGGCATGAGCTAATCGCCCCTGGGCCAATGCGTTCTTCAGGGTACGAGTGACATACTCCTGCCCAGCCACCTCAGCGAAGCTCTGGGGTCGCCATTTTCGGTAAAAAACCTGGGAGGTCATATTTACAACCTTGGCTCTATTATACCCCATCGTTGCCCCTGCCCCAAGATAAGGGGAAACCCCGATTGCATTGGGGTCAGGGCATCTGTTGGGACACCTGTTGGGGCATCCACATAGGGATGCCCCTGTCGAATACATTGGGACGGCCACGCAGGGCCGCCCCGACCTTTCTACGCTCTTCCCTCATTGGGAAAGGGTTGGTTGAGGGCAGGGCGATTCATGAAACTCCCCTACGGGCAAATCTGGTCTAAAATGGCCTGTTCCCTGGCTCTCATACGTTGCCTCTGGGCAGAACGCTGGTGGTCATAGCCCAGGACGTGCAGAACTCCATGGACAATAAGCAGTGCCAGCTCTTTTTCCAGAGTGTGCCCCGCCTCTTCGGCTTGCCGGCTGGCCTGGGGACAGGAGATGACCACCTCCCCCAGATGCACTACAGCCCCAGGTGGTGACACAAAAGCAGTACCTTCTGCTACCAGCGAGAAGGCCAGCACGTCCGTGGTCTTGTCCTTGCCCCGGTATTTACGGTTGAGATCCTTCACAGTTTCGTCGTCAGTGACCACCAGACTCAATTTAGCCCTAGGCTCCCCTTCTTCAGCAGCCAGCACTGCAGTGACTATTTGTCGCAGCCAGCGTACTTTGAGAAGATGGCGGAAGCCGGGCTTCACCTGGATATCAATAGTCCAATTAGCACTCATCCACTATCATAATAGCATGGCTGGCGGTTTCCGTCATTGCCACACCTGTCGGTAGCAAACTTACAACCCTTAATAGAGACTGAGAATATAAAGGGGGATTCCAAAGGGGGCTACGCCCCTTTGGCGGTCCACCGCAGATGCTAGGGGCATCCCCCCAAAGAATGTGGGCAGAGGTTGAAAGACCTATATTCCGACTGATACCCTTAAACCTCCTCAACTCAAAAGTTGACATCCATAGGCCATCTTATATATACTTTGCTTATTCGGGATGAAGAAACTGCCCCGATGGGTGGCGCTGGTATTATGTGGTGATCGAGGGAAAGGAGGTGGTTGATGGCGACCAAAGCTTTTGTACTGATTGAGACGGCGGTGGGTAAAAGTAAAGAAGTCCTCGTCTTACTTGAGAAATTGCCGGGGGTCAAATCAGTGGATGCGGTGACTGGCCCCTATGATATTATCGTGGTGGCGGAGAGTAGTGACCTCAATGGTATTGGCGACCTTGTTAGCCAAGGTATCCACCCGCTGGCGGGCATCACCAGGACAGTTACCTGCCTGGCCGTTAAACTCAGATAGATCGTTGGCCGGACAGTTGCTTTTCATGGTGCCACAAGGCGGGCAATAACAGGAGGAAAAGGTTTGAACTTCGCCTTCACTAAAGAAGAAGAAGCCTTTCGACAGGAAATCTTAGCCTTTATAAAACAGGAACTGCCACCGGGCTGGATCGGCGCCACTTATTACGAGGATGAGCTGGAGCAGGAAGAGTTGTGGGCGTTAGGGCGGAAGCTAGCACCGAAGTTAGGCCAAAAGGGCTGGCTGGCTATGGCCTGGCCCAAGATGTACGGCGGCCAGGAACGCTCCCATATTGAGCAAACTATCTTCAAAGAGGAGATGGCCTACAACAGGGCACCAGGAGTGGATTTTGCCGGCGTCAGCATGTGCGGCCCCACTTTAATGAATTTTGGCACGCCGGAACAGAAGAAAATATTCCTTCCCCCTATCGCCAAGGGTGATGTTTTCTGGTGTCAGGGCTTCAGCGAGCCTGAGGCTGGCTCTGACCTGGCTTCAGTGCGTACCAAAGCTGTAGACCAGGGCGATTATTTTGTACTCAACGGTCAGAAGGTGTGGACTAGCGGCGGGCACCGGGCTGCCTGGATGTTCCTGCTGGCCAGAAGTGACCCTGATGCTCCTAAGCATAAGGGCATCAGTTTCATGCTGCTGGATATGAAGACCCCTGGTGTAGAAGTTAGACCTCTGGTCAACATTGTCGGCGGGAATGCCTTCAATGAAGTCTTCTTCGATAATGTGCGTGTTCCTAAGGCCAACCTGGTGGGCAAGAAGAATGACGGCTGGGCAGTCGCCACCGCATTGCTCAATTTTGAGCGCTCCGGTATTGAGCGGGTAGCCTCTGCTCGAAAGCTACTGGATGAAGTCATCGCGTTTGTCCGCGAGAGAAAAAAGACCGGGGCATTGTCACGTGATATTGAAGTGATGAAGCAGAAGCTGGCCGAAATGGTCATTGAGCTTCAGGTAGGCCGCTGGATGGGCTACCATGTGTCCTATATACAGCAGAAGGGTGAAATGCCCTGGGCCGAGGCCCCCATTTCAAAGGTGTTCGGCAGCGAGCTAATGCAGAGAGTTGCCAACGTGGGTATGGAAGTTCTTGGTCTTTCCAGTCAACTAGAAAAGGGTTCCAAGTGGATTACCCTGGGTGGCAGGGTATCTCATATGTATCAGAGCAGTCTGGGTCGCACTCTGGGAGGCGGCACCTCCGAAATTCAACGCAACCTTATTGCTACGAAGGGGCTGGGGCTGCCTAGAGGCTGATCTAAATATATTACGAAGGAGCTGAGAATGGACTTTGATTTTAATGAAGTCCAAGAGATGCTGCGCAAGGACGCCCGGCGCTTTCTCACTGAGAAATGCCCCAAGGCTTATGTGCGCAAGATGGAGGAGGACGAGAAAGGTTTCGCCCCCGAGCTATGGAAAGAGATGGCCGGCCTAGGCTGGATGGGGCTCGTCTTCCCGGAGAAATACGGCGGCTTGGATATGACCTTCCTGGAGATGGCAGTACTCCTGGAGGAGATGGGACGCGCCTGTCTCCCCGGTCCTTACTTTTCCACCGTGTTTCTGGGTGGGCTGCCAATCCTGGAGGCAGGTACCGAGGAGCAGAAGCAGGAGTTCTTGCCCAAGATAGCTAGCGGCGAGATTATTGTGACCACAGCCCTTACCGAGCCCAGCGGTGTCTATGATCCCTCGGGTATAGAGACTAAGGCCACGGAACAGGGAGATAAATATATCATCGATGGCACCAAGCTCTTCGTCACCGATGCACATGTCGCTAACTATATGATCGTTGCGGCCCGAACCGCTCCGGGTAAGTCTGAAGGTATCAGCCTGTTCCTGGTGGATGCCAAGAGCCCGGGCATCAAGTGCACTATGCTGAAGACCATCGCCTCTGACAAACAGTGCGAGGTGGTGTTCAATAAAGTGGCTGTACCCCAGAAGAACCTCCTGGGCAAGCTGAATCAAGGCTGGCCTCTGGTAGAGAGGTCGATACTGCTGGCAGCAGCCGGCAAATGCGCCGAGATGGTGGGCGGCGCCCAGCAGGTGCTCGAGATGACAGTGGAGTATGCCAAGCAGAGGGTCCAGTTCGGCAAACCTATCGGCGCTTTCCAGGCTGTCCAGCACCACTGCGCCAATATGGCCACCGACGTGGAAGGCTCACGCTTCATCACCTATGAGGCCGCCTGGATGCTTAGCCAGAATATGCCCTGCGCTAAAGAGGTCTCCATGGCTAAGGCCTGGGTGAGCGATGCCTATCGCAGAGTGGTATCTCTGGGACATCAGGTGCATGGCGGCATTGGTTTCACCAAAGACCATGATATGCAGCTCTACTTCCGCCGGGCCAAGGCTGCTGAAGTGCTCTTCGGCGATAGCGACTATCACCGGGAGAAAGTAGCCCAGGCGCTGGAGCTGTAAAATAGGTCTTGGATACATCCTGCGGAATCTATAGCTAAGCAGGAATTTTAGAGCTTTCTTTTGAGTTGAACGAGGTCTCTGAAAAAAGGGTATTTCAATAGGGGCGATTCGGGAATCGCCCCTATTCTCCCCAAACAGAGGGACTGGTGGTTGAGGAAAACTCTTTCAGAGCTCTCACCAATATCTATAAGCGGGCATTAGATTGACGGATTGTATCTTCTGCAAAATTGCCGCCGGTGCGATACAGACTGAATTCCTCTACCAGGATGAAGAGGTAATTGCT
>Ga0315286_10005395_pt1 | contig 12353 bp, 9 predicted proteins | sample YL17G10_0_MG_FD_205038 | JGI IMG/M metagenome (GOLD analysis project Ga0315286, IMG submission 205038) | Sediment microbial communities from Yellowstone Lake, YNP, Wyoming, USA - YL17G10_0 | ecosystem: Environmental > Aquatic > Freshwater > Lake > Sediment | place: USA: Wyoming | collected... | reverse complement strand
CCTGCAACTGATCGCATCAAAACTATTGTCAGGGAATGGCAGTTCGCAAACATCACAGGTAATAGTTTCAAAATTTTTTATTCCGCGTCTGTTTGCATTTTCAAGAGCTATTTCAAGCATCCCTTCAGCAAGATCAATAGCTACAACCTTTCCACCTCCTAGCATGGTTGCAATGGTAAGTCCTGGTTCTCCCGTTCCTGATGCTACATCCAGCACCATATCTGTACCCTTTGGCCTTATCCGGTGAATTATAGCATCAGCCATTGGTTTTAGGAAGTCCATCGTCAGGTCGTCCCATTTTTTCCACCCCGGAGAAAACCTGTTCCAAACTTCCTTTTGCTGTTCCCTGATTTGTACAAGTTGTGCTTCCATCTTTTCTTGTCAGTGATTATAGTGCTGACTCCGCACCTTTTAACTGCATACATTTATTTTTAATCATTATTGTCAACATGCACATAATGTAAATTATTAAACAAATGAGGCATACATTAGGTTCAATTCTTCCAGCTTTTGAGAGGCATAAGGCTGTAGGTTTGTATCAATTATTACCACAGTGCGATTTCATTTTCAGTTGCCTTAGACCAAAATTGTCCAAACAAAAGTTGACCACCTAAATCCGGAGTTAAGTCTTTGTTGTTTAGTTATGTATGTTAATTGTTTTCAGACCATCTTTTGAAGTGGTCAAAGAAGGCCGGATTTTACACTTCGTTTCAGGTTACAGGAGGTTTGTATTCAACGACTGATAATCCTTCTTTAGTGGAAAAGCCAGTGTCCTTCGCCACAATCGGCCGGATTAATTTGACCAACTCGGTCCGGTGTTAAGTGCTTGTTTTTTAATTTAATACGATAATATCAATTTAACTGGCCAAATGTGGTCAAGCCGTCCGGCTTTTATAACTATAAAACAGAATTAATTTCTTTGCCAATTCGGTGAATGCCTGCAACAATCTTTTTGCGTTGTTCCGGACGTGGTTTTCGGTGCCCGGTAATATAATGTCCCAATTGACGCTCATTGATGCCTGTTACACGGGATAGAGCTGAGCGAGTAAGTACCCCCTCAAAATAATGAAGTAAAGCCCTGACATTAAGAACAAAATCAAGTCTGTATTTGCCTCGCATTACTGCCGGAATTTCATCACCATCTGTATGCAATCCCTCCAAATGGAATTCGAGGGCTTCAATATAGGCTTGTTTTACACCTTCCAAAGTTTTATGAGTTGCCACGCAGCCCTGTACTTCTTCGCTGTATGCCCCGTAGTTGTTTTCCCAATCAATATTTACTGTAATTGTCTGCATAACTTTAAATTTTATCCGAGGATCATTTCCACCCGGCTTGTTTAAAAATATTGTTCAATAAAAACTGTGACAATGTTTCGCTTAGTTTACCATTTATTGTGACCTTTCCATGCTTAACACTATGCTTAAACTGTCGATGACTTCCTTTTTGTGCTACCAGATACCAGTTGTCATCTTTAAGCATCTTAATAACCTCACTTACCTTGTAGCTTTTCAATTCGAATAGTGTTATTGTTTGACATTTCAAAGATAGTAAAAATACTACCATTATAAAAACAAGAACAAGAAATTCCAGAGAAGTTACCTCCACTTTTTAAAATCTGGTGCCTTTTACCACTAGAAGTCAAGTTAAAGTAAATCAACTATAATCTTGTTGAAAAAACTTGCTAGGTTTTGGGGATAACATGTATTAAATAATGGAAATATAACGATTTTGTCTTTACAATTCACCATTGATAATCAATGTGTTAAGATAATTTCTTGATATACTATTCTTTTTCTGGATCAGAAGGCCACCCCTGCAATCGGGCTCCTCCCTAATCCCGCTTTGCGGGATCTTAACGGTCGGTCCGGTTCGAGACCTGCTTTGCCCTGCGAAACGAAGTGAAGCAGGGACGGGACAACCAGAAACATGCTCCGAAACCGGTTTTGCTATTTTGTAACGGAAGGTTGGGAAAAAGAGGGATGAGGGATGAGGGATGAGGAGTAAAACCTCACACCTCACTGCTCACACCTCACTCCTTTATAAACAGGTGATTTTTTGTTTCTTGCCAGGTTCTTGCTAGGTTTTGGATGGATTTTTTGACACTCTGTTTAAAATTCAACAATGGTTGGGGGTAATTACTACCAACCACTGATAATCTTAAATAACAAATAATTTCCTTTTCGCCAAATGACGATTTACAATGTGCCTTTTTTTTAGATATAGTTTTATTCTTTTTAATTAGGGTCTTTTGACCTCAAATGTTTTTCAAGAAACTTTTCCATGGCGCCATAAAAATCAAATTGATTTTCCTGGTTTAGAAATCCATGTCCTTCATTTTCTTTAACCATATATTCAACTTCGATTCTTCTGCTTTTAAGTGCATTTACTATCTGGTCACTTTCTGCTTTATTTACTCTTGGATCATTGGCTCCGGCAGCTACAAATAAAGGTACTTTTATCTTATCCACATGGAGTACAGGTGATGCCTCTGCCATTAACAAACTATCTTTCTTGGGGTCTCCAACCATTTCATAAATTTGGTCCAGATATGGTTTCCAATAAGGTGGAACCGTTTTCATCCAGGTGAATAGATTAGCAACACCAACATAATCTACTGCACAGGCATATAAATCCGGAGTAAAGGTGACACCTGCCAAAGTAGCATAACCACCATAACTACCTCCATAAATCGCTATTCGCTTAGGATCAGCAATGCCTTCTTTCTTTAGATATTCTACTCCGTCAGTAATGTCATCCTGCATTTTTTTGCCCCATTCTTTGAAAGATGCTTCCCAAAACTTTTTACCATATCCGGTGCTTCCCCTGAAATTCATCTGCAATACGGCATAGCCTCTATTGGCCAGGAACTGCACTTCCTGATTAAAATACCAGCCATCTCTTGCCCATGGGCCTCCATGCGGATTTACAACCACCGGTAAATTTTTTGCATCAATCCCTTTTGGCAATGTAAGATACCCATGAATAGTTAGTCCATCTCTTGAGGTATAGGCAATCGGCTTCATGTTAGCCATATCTTTTTCATTAATCCAGGAATATGGATTTGCGACTTCTACTGCTTCCTTTGTGGAGAAATCGTAGACATAATATTTAGCAGGTTGCCTGTCACTATACATATATGAAATTCCTCTCTTCATGTCATCATTCCATTCAACAAAACCTACCTCATACCCTTCAAATTGCTGCTGTAATTTAGTGTGTCTTGATTCCCATTCCTTATCAATAAAATATTCTTCTTGTTTTTCACCAGTCCAGGAGACACTGGCAAGTACTTTATTCTTTTTATCATAAAACGTACTTGTCAAATCATAATCAGGATTTGCATAAATTTCTTTCACTTCTTTGTTAACTATCGGATCATATTCTACCAGAGCCACTTTATCTCTTCCAATATTTGATAAAACATAAACATTCTTATTACCAGCATCGAATGATTGAGGATAAAATGTTTCTTTGAACGAGGTAGTAAGCATTATATTAAAAGTATCCTTATCGGAATTGCGATACAGGTAGGAAATGTTAACTCCATCTGTTTTGGTAGCCATTCTTATCAAACCATTATTATCAGTATACCAGCTATCGAAATTTTGTTTGTTTTCGTACATTAGGGCAAGTTGACCTGTTTCTATGTTAATAAGATAAGGATCAAAATATTGTTTATCTCTTTTATTAATCTGTACTAACAATTCTTTTTCTTTTCCAGGAATATATCGTAAAAGATCCAATGGAAGGGTTCGATAACCAGGAAATGGAGTAAGAGCCCTAAGATCCTTCCCTGTGACAGTTACTGAGAAAAGTTGAAAATTCTCATCTCCGCCAACATCCTGTAAAAAAACAATACGATCTCCCTTCCAGAAATAATTATAAATACTTCGCAATGTATCGCTTGTAACACGAACTGCATTTTCATCCCCGACTTTCTGAACATGTACATTGAACATATCCTTATAATTGGCAATATAGGAGTAGTAATTGCCATCAGGGGAGATTTGGAAATTATTTTTATCAGCATTTTTAAAAAACAATTTCATGTCAATTAAAGGAGCTGTTGTTTCCTTTTCTTTTGAGGAAGAAGTACATCCTGCAACAAATAATAATGCAGTTACCGAAATTAAAAGCAGTAGATTTTTCTTCATAATTTTAATTTTTGTAATACCAAATTTAAACAATTCCATAGCCAAAGTCAATTTTTTTAAATTATATCTTCGACTGATTGGGAAATAAAAATGTGGCTGAAAAGATATGTAACGATTTAAAAGAAAAAAATATTTCTTTCTATTGGATCGCTTTTGCCTATGCATATGGAGATGAACCGGAGAAAGTCTATGAAGACCTCGAAAGATCTTATGCTTTAAGAGAGAAGCAACTTACCTACCTGGGAGTAGAACCGGCCTTTAAAAAACTCAGAAACGAACCCAGAATGAAAATTTTATTACTAAAGATGAAATTCCCGGTTTAGATAACTCATATGCTTAATAAATCACCACACTTAAAATAACTTAAAACCTTTAAAACTGCAGAGCTAAATCCGTTTACCTTGTTTTTCAACATAGTGATTTTGGCGATAGTTTAAGATTTATTTGACTTAGGCTTTTTCTTCTAGTAACTTTCATCATATAACTGACTTACAATAATTTTAGTCCTATTATTAACTAAAACGCAATATTATGAAAAAAACAATTTCATTTTATCTCTTCTGTTATTCATTGTTGCCAGTTGCACTTCCCCAAAATCCGAACAGTTGACAGAACTGCAAAAGAACCAAATCAAGAGCAAAGTCAAGGCAGTAGGCGACAGTATCATGGCAAAAGTTGAGAGGCTGGATGCGAGTTGGGTAGACTACTACCTGGATTCTCCTGACTGGGGTATGGTAAATGCAGATGGTTCACGATGGGATTATCAAACCTTCAAGAATATCCAACCTGATTTCTTTAATTCAATATTCTCTTGGAAATGGACAACCACCCACCAGGATTTTATTTTCATTACCCCGGAAATCGTCATTGGCGCTTGGGATGGCAAGGATGTGACCATCTTGAAGTCTGGAGACAAGATAGCAACTGATAGTCTCTTAAAAAGCCTATATGTTAAGGATGAGAGCATCCTGAGTTCGGGAGACAGAATAACATACGATCCTCATGCCTATACCATGGTCTTCAAGAAGGTAGCTGGCCAATGCAAAGTAATTTACCAACATGATTCGGGTGTTCCTATAACAGAGAAGGCTGATAAGAAATAAACCCAGCTACCAAGCCATAAAATAATACTTCGAAACAATACCTCTTACAGTTTTAAAGAGGTGGAAAATTTTGTCAAGACTATAGGTCTTACCAAAAAAACTTGCTAGGTTTCTTGCTAGGTTTTGGGGATAACAGGTATTAAATAATGCAAATATAACGATTTTGTCTTTACAACTCACCATTGATATTCAATGTGTTAAGATAAAATTATTATGTTCTGTTATGATTCTGGATCAGAAGGCCACCCCTGCAATCGGGCTCCTCCCTAATCCCGCTTTGCGGGATATTAACGGTCGGTCCGGTTCGAGACCTGCTTTGCCCTGCGAAACGAAGTGAAGCAGGGACGGGACAACCACCAAGCCGGCTTCTTTAGCCGGTTTTGCTATTTTGGACCGGAAGGTAGGGAAGATTAGGGATGAGGAATTATGGATGAGGAGTAAAACCTCACACCTCACTACTCACCCCTCACTCCTTTATAAGCAGGTGATTTTTATTTTCTTGCCAGGTTCTTGCCAGGTTTCTTAGGATTTTATGATATTCTGTTAAGAATTATATAAGGGTTGGTGGTGGATAACACCATTCTCTTAATATATATAGTGAAACCAGGATTACTAACCAAATGTGTAAGTTTTTTCTAGGACGAGACACTTTTATTGGGAAAGCCAGTGCCCTTGACCGCAATCGGCCGGATCAACTTGACCATCTCAGCCCGGTGTTAAGTGCTTGTTTTAAAATTTAATACGATAATCTCAATATAACTGGCCAAATGTGGTCAAGCCGTCCGGCTTTTGCACTGATGGGAAAAAAGTTTATCTTTGTGATAACATGGAACGCCAGGCAATAAATAGCGCGATCATAAATTATCTAAGTCCATATAGGCCTGAGAGAATTGGAGTCTTTGGTTCATTTGCCAGACATGAAGAAAATATGGATAGCGATATTGACATTTTAGTCAAATTCAAAGAAACAATATCACTACTGGAACTTGTACGTATCCATCGTGAGCTTTCAGCACTACTTGGAATAAAAGTGGATCTAATTACAGAGCAAGCGTTAAAGAATAAAAGGATCAAAAAGTATATCTATGACGACCTTCAAATCATTTTTGAATGAAAGATGACCTTTTTTATATCGAAAACATCTTACAAAGCATAAATAGAATTCAGTCATATATTTCAGGTAAAAATCAAGGAACCTTTGTCAATGATTTCATTACTCAAGATGCAGTGGTAAGGCAGCTGGAAATCATTGGTGAGGCAACAAAACGAGTTTCTAAAGATTTCCGAAATAATAACCCGGATATACCTTGGGCTGACATGGCTGGTATGAGAGATATACTAATCCACGATTATATTGATGTTGATCTGGAAATTGTCTGGAAAACCGCTTCAGAAAGCATTCCCATACTAAAAGCACTTTTGGAAAAGCTTGTTTAAGCAAATTAGCATAACCGAATCAAGAATAATTACAAAAACTTGCCAGGTTTCCTGCTAGTTTTGGAGATAAGATGTATTAAATAATGGAAATGTAATATTTTTGTCTTTATACAATAGATTTAATAATCAATGTGTTAAGACAAGAATATTATATTCTCGTATTCTTCTGGATCAGAAGGCCACCGCGGCAGTCTGTCCCCTTCGCTAAAATTGCCCACCGGGCAATTTTATAACGCTCGGTCCGGTTCGAAACCTGCTTTGCCCAACGAAACGAAGTGAAGTAGGGACGGGACAACAAAAAGAGTGAGTGTGGGAGCGAGAGCGAGCGACTCACTCTTTTTGTTCTCACTCACACTCTCACACTCACATTTTCTTGCCAGGTTCTTGCCAGGTTTTCGACAGATTTTATGATAATAAATTTAAAACTAAACAATGGTAGGCGGCGGTTAACACCACTCCTTTATTAACTTCAAGTATGTTATTACATGAGCTTTTTTGATCTTAGTTTGTGATTCCAACTGGATTTTCTATGAAGTATATAGGTGAAGATTATTATCGAAATTTGCATAAACCCGGGACTGAACTTTTTATAGCACTGCCCGTGTTAGGCAACACTGCTTTACTAATCAAAACTCTTTTTTATAATTCAATATCGGAAGAATTACTACAATTTTTAAATTTTCAATTGTAGATGTTTCATAATACTAATCATATCCGCTATACATTGGGGAACCTAAAACATTTTTAATTTGTAATGCCCATACACTAGTGTCTTATTTTTATTCGTCAGATATGTAATAGTTATATCAAGATTATATGTAGCGGGCATTTGATCCTGGCAGGCTTTGGTCTCACCATAAATTACCAATTTTGCCTGTAAAGATTCATCTGTCATCATCCAGAATACATCTTTGTTGGAGGATAAAATAAATTTGCAATTGATGAGTATAGTTCATAAATTTGATTACTAGCTTGGAAATATAGCTAAACTATTGTCAAGCAGTCATGGTAATTTTTATAATTTTTTTGCGAATTATACTCAAATCTTAAACAATGAAAAAACTCTCTTTTCTTCTGATCCTTTTGCTTATTGCTATTTCTGTCAATAATTGTAGCAAAACAAAGTTCCAAACTAAGAAACAGACAGATCCTAACGGTTATTTTTACGAAACTATCACTAATGATCCAATGGGTGTCAGATTATACACCCTGGGAAATGGATTAAAAGTGTACTTTTCAGTGATAAAAGATGCTCCCCGGATTCAGACATTAATTTCTGTCAAGGCTGGATCACTGATTGAACCGGAACAGACAACCGGTTTAGCTCATTATTTTGAGCACATGCTGTTCAAGGGAACAAGTAAATTCGGGACTACAGATTGGGAAAAGGAAAATGCCCTGCTCATTCAGATTTCCGATTTATTTGAGCAAAGGCGAAATTTGACCGATTCGGTTGGCAAGACCAAAATTTTTGCAAAAATAGATAGCCTTTCCATTCTTGCATCCTCGTACGCGATTCCTAATGAGTATGATAAACTTATGAATACGATAGGCGGACAGGGAACAAATGCGTTTACCAGTTATCAGGGAACATCTTATATAGAGGATATACCTTCAAATGAAATTGACCGGTGGCTGAAAATTCAGCAGGAGCGTTTCAGTAACATAGCACTCAGGTTATTTCATACTGAGCTCGAAACGGTTTATGAGGAGTTTAATATGGCTCAGGACAGGGATGCTTTTAAGGCTTACCGGACATTAATGTCCGGCCTTTTCCCGAAACACCCTCTTGGCAGATTTGTATTGGGATATCCCGAACATCTTAAAAATCCTTCAATGGTTAATATCCAAACCTTTTTCAATAAGTACTATGTTCCAAATAACATGGCAGTTATAATGAGTGGCGATTTCGATATGGATAAAACCATTCAAATGGTCGATAAAACATTTGGCCAGTTTAAAGGAAAGCCATTTGAAAAACCAGTTTCTCCCAAAGAAGAGCCTATTACTCAGCCTAAAGCCTTTAATGTTTTTGGCCCTGATGCTGAATCTGTAAGCTTTGCGTACAGATTTAAAGGAGATAGTACTGAAGATAAGAAATATATTACTTTAATTGATATGATTCTGAACAACTCGGCCGCCGGATTGATTGACCTCAACCTTGTTCAGCAGCAAAAAATTCTTTATGGAGGATCCTCTCCACAGTTTTATATTGATTATGGAGTTCACAGGTTTTATGGAAACCCTCGGGAAGGGCAGACCCTTGAAAATGTAAAAGATCTGTTGTTAGGGGAAATTGAAAAAGTAAAAAAAGGTGATTTTGATGACTGGTTAATAAAAGCAGTTATTAATGATTTGCGTCTGCAATCAATAAGGAGTCAGGAATATTATCAGAATCGCACATACATGTTGAACGATGCTTTTCAAAATCAGGAGGACTGGTTAGCAGAGGTTAAATTTCTTGATGATCTCGATTTAATAACAAAAGATCAGCTGGTAAAATTTGCCAACGAAAACTATGTCGAAAACTATGTTGTTGTATATAAACGAAAAGGGATTGATAAAAATATAGTGAAGGTTCCTAAACCCAAAATAACTCCGGTTAATATCAACAGGACCGATCAGTCGGGATTCTTTACAGAACTCTCAAAAAACAAACCTGAATCTATAAAACCAGTTTATATTGACTTTAATAAAGAGATTCAGAAGAAAGAGCTTAAACCAGGGATTGATTTTTTCTATATCCCAAACAAAACAAACGATTTGTTTGAGCTGAGTTATATAATTGATATGGGAAAATCAAATGACAAAAATCTGGAGCAAGCTGTTAACTACCTGCCATTTGTGGGCACGGACAAATATACTCCGGCACAAATTCAGCAGGAATTTTACAAACTAGGAGTACGTTTTAGTGTATATACGTCCGATGAGAGAAGCTATGTAAATATATCGGGGCTCGATAAATCTCTTGATCAGGCTGCCGGATTGCTTGAGCATTTACTTACCCATGCAAAAGCAGACACCTCCTCGTACCGAAAATATATTGACGGTGTTTTAAAGGAGCGATCAAATAATAAGATGAACAAGGATTATATTCTCCAGGTAGCTTTAGTCAATTATGGTCAGTACGGTAAGACCTCATCATTTACAGATATTTTGCAGGAAAAGGATTTGCGTTTTTTAAATCCCGATAATCTTGCCGATCTGGTAAAGGAACTTGGAACTTACAAGCAACAAATACTGTACTACGGAAAATCAACAATGGAGAATGCAATTGCTACCGTTTCAAAGCAGCATCCCATGCCGGAACAGCCTAAAGAATATTCTGTTCCAACGAAATACCCGGAAGTCGATTTCTCTTCAAAAAAGGTATTTTTTGCAGATTATGATATGGTTCAGACTAATTTCCTTTGGGTCGATAAGATAGGTATGTTCGATTCTCAGCTGCTGCCGCAGGTTTCACTTTACAACAGCTATTATTCTAATATAGTATTTCAGGAAATCAGAGAGGCGAGGGGATTGGCTTATTCAGCAGGATCGTGGATTCAGACACCTCCTAAAAAAGACCGTTCATTCTTTATCAATTCTTATGTCGCTACACAAGCCGACAAGCTATATGAAGCGACCTCTACAATTAATTCACTTATGGCAAATCTGAAAGAAGATGAGCGGCAATTCGATCTTGCAAAAGAGGCAATTGCGAATCGTATTGAGACTGAACGGATTATAAAAACAAATATTTTCTGGACCTATCTTGACAATCTTGATAAGGGAATTACTTATGATAACCGGAAGGAGATTTACGAAAAAGTCAAAGGAATGAGTATGGCAGATTTGAAGAGTTTCCTTGAAAAGAAACCAACAGGTAACTACACTCTACTTGTGATTGGTAAAAAAGGCTCTATTGATGAGAAAATTCTGAAGAGTCTTGGAAATTTTAAAGAACTAACTCTGCAGGAAGTCTTTAACTATTAGAAAACCACAGAGGTTGTCTTAAAACAAAAAAGACAACCTCCCTTTTTTCATATATCTTATCTTATTGAAAATGTCAGTGACCTTGACTACTTTTCGCCGAAAAAAATTGACCACCCAAATCTGGAGTTAAATCATTGTTGTTTATTAATGTATGTTTCGTGTCATCAGACCGGATATTGAAGTGGTCAAAGAAAGACGGATTTATTAACTTGTGCAGATATCTGCAGAGGAACTAAGTGCAATTACCATTTTACAATGTTTTAAGGTCGCCTCTGATAGATCATCTTCAGCCAACCGCTTTCCCTTAAAATCCCCATATACTCTCACAGAATTAACCGGGATCAACCTGGTGAGGTATAGTGTTATATTGAAGGTCGGTGGTAATTCCCACCGTAATTCTTTATACAAATTAAATTGATATCTCCAATATTAAGTCTTTTCCATCAATGTGGTCAAGCCATTCGGATTTTGCAGTTATACCAAATTCTATTATTGAAATAGCTGTATATAGCTCTCAAAAACATAAACTCGGCCCCTTTGTCCACCAGTTATCTCTTTAAGAATCTCAAGCTTCTCAAGATCTGCAATTAATTTATATGCTGAGGGTAAAGATATTTTTGCAGCTTCACTTACCTTCTCGGCATTTATTGAAGGTCTTTGATATAGGCAATTTGTGATTTTTTGCGCGTTTGCAGCTCTACTACCAAGGGTCTGGAGTTTAATTTCAACCTGTTTCTGTAATTGTAGTATGCTATCAAATGTTGCGATTCCCTTTTTTGAAGTCTCAATAACTCCGACAAGGAAAAATTTGAACCATTGACTTAGATCGTTTTTATTACGGACACTCATCAGGTTTTCGTAGTAAAGCCGCCGGTGTGTTTCCAGAAAATCGGAAATGTATAGAATAGGTTTCTTAAGGATTCCTTTATTAACTAAATATAGGGTGATCATTAATCGTCCGACTCTCCCGTTACCATCTAAAAAGGGATGAATTGTTTCAAACTGATAATGAACTAATGCTATTTTGAGTAGCTCCGGGAAAAAGTTCTCTTCGTAATGAAGAAATTTTTCCAGGTCGCTCATTAACTCTGGAATTGATGTATGAACAGGAGGAATGAATGTTGCATCATTAATTGTCGCACCACCAATCCAAGTTTGACTGCGCCGAAATTCTCCGGGTTGTCTTGCTTTCCCTCGTACACCTTGTAACAATATTTTATGTGTATCCCGGATTAATCTGGATGAAAAAGGAAGACGGTCCAGCGTTTTTATTGCAGATTCCATGGCAAGAATGTAGTTTTGAACTTCTTCCCAATCATCTCTTTTATCAATAGGAACATCTTCCTTCTCAAGAAGAGCCTCCTCAATATTGGTCTGAGTTCCTTCAATTTTACTACTTTGAGTTGCCTCCTTTAGAACATGCATACTAATAAACATATCGATGTTTGGGATATAATTTGAGTACATATCCAATCTTCCAAGTTCACGATCAGCTTTGCTCAGTAATTGCAAAACTTCCATATTGTCTAGTATCCACTGCTTATTAATAAGTGATGGTTGAAAGCTCTTGTAGTAACCTTGATTTATATATGAGCCAGCATTAAAATCCTTCATATGTCATCGTATTTTAAACAAAGATATCTCTTATTTAAGAATAATCAAAATATATTAAATAATGTCAAT
>Ga0315286_10005394_pt1 | contig 12354 bp, 18 predicted proteins | sample YL17G10_0_MG_FD_205038 | JGI IMG/M metagenome (GOLD analysis project Ga0315286, IMG submission 205038) | Sediment microbial communities from Yellowstone Lake, YNP, Wyoming, USA - YL17G10_0 | ecosystem: Environmental > Aquatic > Freshwater > Lake > Sediment | place: USA: Wyoming | collected... | reverse complement strand
GCGGATCACCCGGTGGCGTGGCAGGGACCCAGGTCCCATGTACCTCCAGATGTCGCACACCAAGGAACAGGGCGAGTTGATGCTCGGCAAGAAGACGACGCCCACCCCACGGCACCTGGTCTCGCTCTGCCCGTTCCATCACACCGGCACTACGGCTGGCTCCAACTGGGAAGCCGTGAACCGGGACAAGATCAGGGCGTACCTGGGACATCTGCCATGAAGCACATCCAGGCCGGTCTCGTCGTCGGCGGTGTTGTCGCCGCTGCGCTGGGCATCACACTGGTCGTGTGGAGGATCCTGTCCTCCATCCTCGGAGAGGGCATATCGACGGTGCTGTTCGGCATCGTCCTGGCCGTCATGGTCATCTCAGCCGTCGTCGATTGGATGACGGAGAAGAAGGGAGCCTGAAAACATGGTCTATCGACCGACGTTCCGTAAGCAGGGCGATGGATCGCGCTGTCAGTGGGTCAACTGCGGGCCAGCCAGCCACGCCATGGCCGCCCAGCGCCATCGTCGTGGCGTGGACCCCAGGACGCCGCATAGCTGGCCTCCGATGCCGCCCGAGATCCGCAACTACATCAGCCCGCATAGCTGCGGCGGCACCAGCCTCCAGGACAACGACGCCGCGACCACCCACATGTACGCCACCAACATGGACGTCCGATATGGCGTGCCGTGGACGACGTTCCGCAGCCTGATCATCAGCGGACGCGGCGCGGTCGTGCAGATCAGCTACAGCGTCATCGCCCCGACCAAGTACGACGCCAGCCCGGGCTTCTATGGCAATCACGGGATCTACGTCAACGAACGCCGAGCCAGTGACGGGGCGTACCTCGTCTACGACCCGATGGCCGATGGGCGGAGGGCAGGCATCCCCAAGGGACCGCAGTGGTGGCCCGCGAGCCTGCTCCAGCGTGCTGCCGAGGCCATGCCTGGCACCCGGGCTGGCTGCATCAACGCCAGCTTCACGAAAGATACGGAGGTCTAGATGCCAGCCAAGGACCAGAAGAAACCAGCCCCCAAGGCCAAGGCGTCCATCGAGGAGCACAAGGCCCACGCCGATGCCTTCCTCGCGGACCCCAAGTACAAGGTCAAGCCAACCACCCTGAACGACACGAGCGATGAGGCGAAGCCATGAGTGACATGCAGTGGGTCGAGATCGAGTCCTGGCATCTGATCGAGAGCTACAGCATCAGCGAGCAGGGCATCCCAACAGTACGCACCAGGTGCGGCCTCGAGCAGCGTTCAAGCGCCCCGTTCCTGGACCGCCTCCCCGGCGGCAAGGAGAAGTCCTGCGAGAACTGCCTCAAGCTCGTCACCCGGGACCTGGACCATGCACCCGCCGCTCCGAAGAAGGCCCGCAAAGCGAAGTGAGCGACAACCGCAACCGTCGACAGAAGCTGGAGGCGATGGCCCGCTCGAAAGCTAACCTCTTCGAGTCCCAGAACGCCATCGCCATGATGGTGCAGATGGACTCCGAGACGGACTGCCCCGGCTGCAACCACGGCGAAAACTTCCATGTCGCTGGCATGTGCTACCGATGCGCGACGCTCGCCCTATCCAGCTACTGTGGCTGGTCGATCCTTGGCACTGGCAACGCTTGGGGTTTTCCTGCTGGGTGGCACCACTGGAGCGAGGCGTGAGCTGGACGATAGTGATCCCTGGGCAACCCATTTCAGGAAACCATTCATCGAAGATCGGGCGCGGCTTCCGTCGAGGTGGGATCGCCTACCCGAAGATCATCAAGACCGACGAGGCGGCGGCCTACCAGCAAGCCGCCGCCCTCATCGTCAGGACAGCCAAGCCATCCGGCTGGGTCTGGGACGGCGGACAAGTCGTCGTCGAGTACCGCTTCTGGCTCACCCGCGACGCCGACTGCACGAATTTGATCAAGGTCGTGGAGGACGCGGTGTTCCCGGCCATCGGGGTGGACGACAAGTACGCCCTGCCGAGAGCCATGAGCAAGGAAATCGTCAAGGTCAATCCACGAGTCGAGGTGACCATCGGATGAAGCCTATCTTCGCCTCGGGCGACACTCTCCCGATCAATCTGGAAGAGGTGAGGTTCGACACGACCTGTCCTGATCACGTTCTCCATGTCACCTACAACGTGGACATCGGGGGCAAGACATTCCTCCAGGGGTGTGATGTCGAGGTGGGTGCTGATGATGTGGTCAGTGCCTACCTCATCCCCGACCTGCAAGCATTCGTCGTATCCGACCACCGCCTTGAGCATGCCATCTGTCTGATGGCGATCAACATGGCGGGCCATACCAACAAGGAGGTCAACTCATGAAAACGATTGTGATCACGCTACAGGTGCCGGACGGTGTCAACGTCAGCGTCGGACAGAGCCAGGCCAGCAGCAAGCCCTTCGTCGCCAGGGAGGATCCGCCCGTACCGAACGGCTACTGCCCCATCCACGAGGTCCCCTGGAAGCTCATCCCGGCTGGCGTCAGCAGGTCCAAGGTCGATGACCAGGGCAACCCGAAGCGGTTCAATGCGTTCTATGTGTGCAGCGAACAGGGCTGCAACGAGAAGCCGCCCAAGGTGAACGAGAACATCGACTCGCTTCCATTCTGACGATGAAGAACGCCGACATCGGACAGGGAGCCGAGTACCGCAGGAAGTTCCAGACGGAACGTCTCTGCTCGATGTCGCTCATCCATGACCATGCATGGGCGAGGATCCACTTCGCCGACATGGTCGTCGCCATCATCTGCATGAAGTGCGGGAGATACCCGCTCGAGATCATGGCGATGTGGGACGTTGTCCCCGGGTGGAAGAAGTGAAGGTCACCATCGCCGGATCGCGGCGACTCCCTGCCGGCCAGGCACCGAGGCTCCTCGTCAGGTTCCTCGCCGCGCTCCCCGACGATGCCGTCATCCTGCTCCGCAAGGGGCTGTACAGCGAGCCTGGTCGCTTCGAGTCGGACGTGGAAAGCCTCTGCTCGATCCTGCGACTGGGCTGGGAGTGGTGCGTCCCCGCACCAACCGACACGACACCGGGTCGTTCATCGGTGTACTTCCGCGACATCGAGATGGTGGATCGCTCCGACCTGGTCCTGCTGTTCCTGACTCCCGAAGATGCCGAAGAGGGGCATTCGGGAACCAGCCATGTATTCGAGAAGGCGCTGGACGCGGATCGCCCCGTCTATGCCTACTCCGTCAGCGAGGACGGCAAGGTCGAACGGGTCGGTGAGTACGACCCTGACCATCTGTTCCACGAACTCGTTCCATCAGCGTAAGGAGGTCAACCCATGGGCAACGAGAAGCATCCTCAGATCAGGTGCCCGATCCCGAAGTGCGGGGAGGTTCTCAGGAAGCCCGAGCGGGTCATGGGCGGGTACTCCATGGGCATCTGCCCGGACCACAAAAAGGTGTACGTAAAGACTCCGCCCTTCAAGAACATCACGCCGCCAGAAGGTCAGTCAATGGACGATGGACGTCGGCTACGAGATGAGGGCATGGCACTGGTCAACGAACATGAAGATCCGGCATGGCAGGACGAAGCTGACCGGGTCATTCGGGAGCTTGCCTATAGCGGTGTCGCATTCACTGCCCAAGACCTGACCAACCGAATTGGCATGCCGACCAGGCCGAATGCCGTGGGGGCGCGTTTCTCCGCCGCAGCCCGCCAAGGCATCATCGAAGACGTCGGCTATGCCCAGTCCACAAGAGCGGCTCGTCATGCGAGTCGGATGCTGGTCTGGCGTGGAACCATCGAGGCTCGCACGCATTAGACCGAATGGCCCCGCGACATGCTCTTCGACTTCTGAGCGTGGTATAGACTCTCGGCGTGAGTAGCTTCCTCTCCGCCGAGACGATGCAAGACACGGCCCACTGGGCCGGCTGGTTCGCATCCGACTGGAAACAGGAAGTACCCGACCGGATCCACTGCGCCGAGGTCGGGCTGGATGGGACGCCGCGATGGCATCCTGACTTTGAACGGTGGCTCACCAGGGACGAGGTCCGTCGTCCCAACCGTCGTAACGGAGACCAACGTCTCCGCACCACGAAGGTCATGCGTCGTCTCAGGCGTGTGGCCGTCCGCGAGTACGAGGTCATGTACAGGGTCCTCGTCCTCGGCGAACGACTAGAGGAGACGACCATATGGCTGAACGACCGAGCAGAGCGGAACAGGATCCCGCATCCTCCGCACCGACCGGACGGTCCCCACTACATCGAGAAGGACACCATCGCCCTAGTCGTGGCGGGTATCGCCTACGCCAAGGAGTATTGGTAGGTCTGGCTGGGATCATTTCCCTTGTCGTCATGGCGACCGGCGTGACAGGTCAGGAGCCGACGCCCATCATCCCGATCTCCTCGACCGCGTTCAGAGAGGTAGAGGCAGCGACCCCCACTCCGCTTCCGAGTCCCACACCCACCTTGGCACCGACGCCGACCCCGACGCCGCAGTCCACTCCGACCCCCACGCCGACCGTCGCCCCAAAGCCAACGCCGCGACCAACGCCACGGCCAACGAAGAAACCAGCACTGCCAAGAGCTTCATCGACAGGCCACTCCGCTTCGGGGGTTCCGACGTACTACTGCCGAGCCGGCGTCTCCCGCTGCACGAGAGGCTATCCAGATCGAGCTGGTGTCGCTGACTACTATGCGGCAGCCGGACCCAGCCTGCGAGTGGGAAATTGGAGGGGCCGAGTCGTGACCGTCCACGCCAACGGTCGAACACTGCGGGTCAAATTGGTCGATTTCTGTGGATGCTCAGGGAACCACTTCATCGATCTCTACTGGGATGCCTTCAAAGCCCTGGGACGACCCTCACACGCCAAAGTGACCTGGTAGTCGTTCGCGAGGGGAACGGGCGTCCTGGGGCATTCTAGGGGCGTTGCCATAGGTGGTAGGGCCTTGGCTGCCGGAACGAAAGAGACCGCCCCTCCGTTGAATGTGACCCTTGCGGGAAACGTTCCTCGAAGTGACGGTCCTCTCGGTCCTCACCAACCTTGCGATTGGGGAAGGTGCGTAATCTAGCGGTGGGCATCCTGCCTTGTCAAGTCCCACCCATCCTACTTTCTGTGTCGGTCGATCACGACCAACGTGACCGCCCCGATGAGCAACGCACCCCGAGCCATCGACAGCCCGATGGTCCCCAGCTCACTGATTTCAAAGACGCGCCCCAGCGAGCTGATGACCAGGCCGACGCCCGCCACGACGAACACCACTGACACCAGGATCGAGGCCGACTCGCCCGCATAGTCGCCCGTCGTGTGGTGGCGATAGCGGTGAACCGCGAAGCGCAGATGCCACAGGAACAATCCCGTCAATAGCAGCGAGGCCAGGATCGAGAACTGGATGTACAAGCTGAACGGCAGGGTCATTCGTCGTCCTCCTTGTCGTCAGGTCGTTGCCCGATGTATGGCAACCTGACGATGCCCTCGTAGCCCAGCAGGACAAGCACGCAACCGAGAACCAGAGCTACTACTGGCACGCTGTCGATGTGGCGGTTGGGATCGACGACGAGGTACACAAAGCATCCGAGGAACACGATCACCGCGAGGATACGGAGCACCCGCTGGGCCGGGTCACGGCCCCCACGCCATCCGTTACCTGCCATGGAACATCACAGGATGTTCCGCATCCGCCTTGACCTTCATCGCTTCCTCTTCCTTGGCCTCGTAGAGATCAGCTCTCCACCGCAGTTGGGACAGGGACGCATCTTCAGGCCCGGAAGCTTGAGCCAGCCGAAGCCGCATTCTGCCTTCGGGCATGACATCGGCAAGCCATAGCTCTCGGCGGCGATGCGTGGACGGTCGAGATACGGACGGGTTTCCCCGCCCGCACTCACGGCGATGAAGTGGAGCGCACCCCATCGGTGCCGGGGGACGTCACGTCAGATGCTTTCGCCGCGAAGACTGTTGGCTTCCTTGGTCACGTCGGCATAGTTTGCCATCGACAGGCGAGCGATGCCATACCAAGCCAGGAAGGCCGCGAAGACGGACTGCACGGAGATCGTCAGGCTCGTGTCCTGCACGCCGGCAGCGAACGCGACGATGACGAGCAGGGCCGACAGGACGAACGCCACCAGGCGCTCGCGACCGTCGAGCAGGGTGCCGAGTTGCTTGAAGAGCTGGACCAGTCCCGTCACGAGGGCGGAGGCCGCGACCGCGCCACCGGCTGTGAGGATGATCGCCAGGGTCAGGGTTGTCTCATCGCTGGGCATCGGGAGAACCTCATATAGAGCGGCTCTCCCGGCTGCTTCATCGGACGATAGCACGACTGCCAGGCTCAAGGGAACCCTCTTCGACACGCTTTCCGAAGGTGTCCTGGTATCGCTGGTAGCACCTGGAGAAGAGGTAGTCGTACTCGGCCTTGGTCAAGCCGGGCACAGTCATCCATGCTCGAGCCGACCAGAACGGATCCCTGCCGATGAGCTGGACCGTGCCGGCACGGAACATCGGACCCTGAACGTCCTTGAACCAGAGCAGGAGGTGGTACCCGAACTCGGGCGGGGACTCATCGACGTTCTCCCACGTCCTGGTCCTGGCGTACTCAGACGCAGGCGGACATGGCTGGGGAAGATTGGCCTCCATGTAGTCCACGAACTCGGAGAACTCACAGGTCCCGTAGTCGAACATCACAGCCCCCTGACGTCGTTGTTGCTGAGACGGTTGCTGCCGACGTTCGTGTCCGTGATGCGACCGTCCCGATCTCCACCCGGTTGGAGCGTCGACGCCACCACGAGGTACGTCACGATGAGCGCATACAGGCGGGCGCACGGATCGCTCGGATTGGTCAGATCGCTATCCAGCAGGCGATACGAACGCCCGCTCCTGTCGCAGTCGTCGTGGACGTAGTCGATACCGTAGGTGAGCTGCTTGCCCTCCACGGTGTAGACATTCAAGGTGCTGCGGGCGGGGCTGACGTCGACGGTGAACTGGCGGTACGACTCCTGCTCGCCGGTGTCGAACTCGACGGTGGCGTCGACGATGGCGACGATGTCCGTGCCCCAGCCCTCGCTCTGGGTGTCACCACCCTCGTTGAGGTGGGCGACCTGGTTGTTGAACGTCGTCACCAGCATCGCCGCAGGCCGCCAGCAGAGATCGAACTCCCACTTCGCGCTGGTCACACACCCGGGCAAGTTGTTGATACACGTCCCGTGCGAGATGCCGAAGGCTCCCCACAGCCCAGACGATGACTTCGACAGGTCTCCGATGGCAGCCCGCTTGGGGCCGACGCCGATGTTCGGCTTGTTGCCACCCATCTCGTTGTTGCCGAAGTAGACGTCGTTGAGATAGCCGTACAGGAGGCCACCTGTGCCAAACCCCTGGGCACCGGAGTCCGGGTTGTATGCCCATGCGATGTCGACCTTCTCCCCTGCTGGCGTGTCCCCAGTCGCTGCGTAGTGAAGCGTGGTCGGGATGGCGTGATGACTGGAGTCGTAGAACAGGTTGGCCGTCCTCCAGTCGGCTCCCCTTGCCCATGCATCTCCGGCTACAAGCGTAAAGTCAGTGGAATACGGCTTGAAGATCCAGGCCCCTGGGCCATCGAAGTCCACACCCGTCAGCGGAAACGCCTTGTGGTAGTACTTGATGCCCCAAACACGCGCCATCTTGTGCTCGGGAGGGAAGACTATCGGACCGTTGTCGAAGATCGACAGGGAAGCCTCAAAGCCTGTGTCCGAATACAGCACAGCCTCCGGCGAAGTGTTCTGGATGTACATGATGCCCGGCTTGTCCTGGAGCACGTTCCAGAAGCGCCTCTGCCCGACTTCGGCAGACCCTCGAGATGGCATCCCTAGCCTCCGGTCGTATCCCCACCCAGGCCCGCAGCGCCGCCGTCGGGGAAGGGGAGGAAGTCATAGATGTTCCATGGTGCTTCCGGCTCAAGACCCAACTGGAGGTCGAACCTGGGCAGAGCATAGAACTTGCCGTCGTGTGGTTCCTTGGGGATCGAGAAGCTGATGTCGAGTTGGCGGATAACGAGCGTGGTATCCACGCCATGGACGGATGACTTCACCGGCACGACGTGACCAGCCTGGAAGCCAGGGTCCCAGATCGTCGCCTTGGCCGTGATGAGTGGCTCGTCGTAGCGGTTCAGGATGGCGTGCGCCCGCATCTGAAGCCAGTCCTGGTCATGGATGTCGGACCTGAACTCGCCTGTCTGCCAACGGCCCCAGGTGTCGACCGAGTTCACGATGGCGTTCGCCGGTCGAGGTAGTCCGCTCGTCGGATCCCACGACCTTGCCCTGACGTCCTGGAGCTTCACGTTGTAGGCGATGATGCGGCTCTGGAACGTCGTTATAGCCCTCTTCTGCTTTGCAGTCCGCTTCGACAAGGGGATCGCGAGAAGCTCGGTGAGGGATTTCTGGTTCAGGTTGATGAGATTGATCCAGTACCGCTCCCAGAACGTCGCATCGCCCACGTCTCGCTGGAGCATGATCTCGCCCGACACGGTCTCAGCCAGGGTCCCCCAGACGAAGACGTCATTCTTCATCGGACTGATATCCGTGGTGATGACCATGTTCTGGCTGCTGATGCCGCCCAGCCCATCGGTGATGGCGATGGCCGCCCCGCTGGGCATAGTCGGACCCGTGGGCGTTGTCCGGTCGGTGTATCGCAGCACCATGTAGGGGTCGATGAACCAGACACCCGACGTGATCATGCTGATGGACTGCATGAAGCGTCTCACGGTGGACCCGGCCTCCGGCATCGCCCACGTCGAGACTGGTGCCGGCGTCGTGATGGGGACCACGCCGCTTTCGTAGTCGAAGCCCATCGGGAGGTCCGGCAACAGGTACTCACCGAAGACGACGTCGATCATGTCCGAGTCGAGCGTGCCCTGCAGGAAGTCAGGCCAGTTGCGGTACGTCCCCATCATCATCCGGCTGCGGGCCAGACTGGCCGAGTACTCCCACGGGTAGTTGCGGAGCGCCAGGCGGTCGAACAGGATGTTGTAGTCAGTGCCGTGCAGGACCGTCTTGGGTGCGACAGAGTCCGCGAAGAAGTAGCCGCGCTCGACACTCGTCACCCAGCCTCCGAAGGTCAGGAGATCGTCGACCGCGAGGCGGATCTCTTCCCCAGCTCGGAATTCGTGGCTTCCCCTGAGGGTGATAGAGAAGCTACCAGGTCCGGTGCGGGCAGCCTGCATGAACTTGGTCTGCGCCCAGACCACGTCCCCGGTGATGTCCTGCCATGCCAATGGGTCAGTCCGCATCAGGCCGTTGCGCTTCGGCTCGCGGGCCACGCGATATCGCTGAATGGCGTCGGCGCGCTCGGCATAGAGCCTCGTCAGTTCATCCTTCTGGGCCTCAGTCAGCCCCTGCGTTGGCGGAGTGGCAAGGATCGCCTCGATCTCGGCGTCGAGCCTCGCGATCTCGGCGTCCTCGGCCTGCGTCTGGGGTCCGGCCACCCGATGTGCATCCAGCTCTGCGGTCCACGGCGTGTAGTCGAACAGGTAGGCATCCCAGTAGAGCTTGTCCGCACGCCATCCCGAGATGTTGTTGTGGTTGGGCCAGGGAGTCGTATGGGCGAACTGCTCCTTGGTGGCGTAGTCCGCCAACCACACCTCGGGCGGCAGAGTGGCTGGGAGGTCGTTGGGGACCCAGCCGAAGAAGTACCTGCTGGCGTTCCATGCCCAGCCGAGGTCGAACCAGCCGCTGTAGATGCGGACCCCAGACAGGGGCGCTGCTCCTGGCGTGAGCCATGTTGGTACGGCGTACGGGTCGACCCCCTCGGGAAAGTAGTTGCGGATGTATTGGATGGGCTTGTTCCCGGGGGTCTCGTAGAGCAAATCCCAGATGACTCCCCAGTCCGAAACCGTCTCGTGGTCGGGGATGTAGCCTCCGTGCTCCTGGGCGTAGATGCCCTCGAGGGCGTGGCTCGTGTCGCGGCAGAACATGCTCGCGCCCTCTGAGCCATACCGGGCGGTGTAGTCGTCGTAGGCGTCGATGAGCCAGAGGAGGCCAGACCGGTTGGCCCAGAGCTGCTGCTCCATGTATGAGCGCACGGTGTCCGGGACCCTCTGGAGGCGGATGGTCTCGGTGTTCCAGTCGTCGATGATCTTCTGGCGTGCCTCGATGTGGGTGTTCAACTCAGCCTCGAGCCTAGCCAGTTCTGCCGTATCTGCTGGCGGTCGGACATTCCGGGGATAGTTGAGTAGGGCATCGATCTTCCGCTGGATAACCCCGATGTAGTCCCAGTTCGCCTCGACCGGATCTAGGGAACGGACGCGGGCCAGCTCCGCCTTGAGCGCGGCGATGTACTCGCGGATGCGCTTGATCTCGTCTTCGTCGGTGACGTTGAAGGCCCGCTCGGTGTACGTCATGTCCTCATCCTACGAAATCAGCGCGGCGCAGATGGTTCCGCCCACGAAACCACGGGCTGCCTTCCGCATCTCGGCCCCGGTGATCTCCTTGGGCCGCGATCCATGGGGTGCCAGTGGGTCAGCGATGTAGTACTTGCCATCGACGTAGGCCACGCCGACCTGGTGGAGGAGCTGGTAGTGGTACTGGAGGCGCTTCGGCAAGGCGCTGCACCGAACCGCCAGCGAACCAACCCAGCCCGCCTTGAGCAGGGAGATGAAGCCATCCCAGCTATTGGAGCGGTACTTTCGGATCTTGGCATTGGGCCAGCAGCCCCTGGCTCCGCGAACCACCATATCGAGCGTCCCACCCGTTGACCCCGGGCGATCTGGGTTACGTGCCCAGTGCCGGTACTCGGTGACCGAAACATGCCAGTCGGGAACGCCTGCGGCCTTGGCCGCCCAGATCGTCGCGACACACCAGCAGTCGTCGATGTCACCCGCTCCCAGGTAACCGATCTGGGAGATGGTGTTGGGCAGGCTGCCCCCGGTGTATCCGCCGCCACTTGGGTTCGGGTGGGTCTGGTTGCTTGATGGAGATGTCTTGGCCGTCGAACCCTGCGGGGTGTAGTGGGTATAGGCGCAGTACATCGCATCGAGTTCAGCCTCCGCCTCCAGGATGAGCAGGATGAGACGCTCGATCTCGGGGTCGTTGCCCATCGGGATCGGGTCTGGGATGAACGCCTCGATCTTGACCTTGAAGCTGCGTCCGATCATCGGCGGGTTGCCGTACAGGTCGGTCTTGGGTCCGCCATCGGCTGGGAAGATGATGTAGGCACTGCCGCGAATGTAGGCATCGGCATGGAAGCCACCCATGCCGCCACCCTTCGAGCCAACCCACGACCCCACCGTGAACCTGTAGCCGATCACGGCGTCGAGAGAGAACGTCCGATCCTCGAGTCTGATGTAGGCGGCCAGATAGATGCTCTTCACCCGTGGGCCGAGGATGAGGCTGTCCACGACGATGAAGTTGTGGCGCTCGCCCACCCCTGCGATATCGGCTCCGACGGTGAACGACGAGGTCTTGATGGGAACGACGATGAAGGCGTCGATCCTCGGCCCTGGCGACCACGACCGGGTCCTCTTGATGGTCGCACTCGCGATGAAGTACAGGCCGACCCAGGCTTCCAGCGAGAAGGACGGCTGGAACAGCACGGCATCAGCCGCAAAGCTCATGCTCAGGAGCGACGCCGCCATGAGGAAGGAGTACGCAGGCTGCCCTGCGATGACTGCGTCCGCTCCGAATGACCCACGAGTCTCACCGACACCGAAGATCTCGGCGCTCGCCGCGAACCCCTTGTACTTCGTGGTCCCGATCACCTCGGCATCGAGCGTGAAGGGGGTGCCGGTGGTGCCCACGACCCAGGCATCTATCGTTGGAGCCGGACGGGACAGGGTGACGGTGTCATCGCGGTAGAAGCTGACCAGCCCAGAGCCAGCCAACAGCGGGTCGTAGGCGTTGATGATCTGGCTGTAGGCCCAGACGTAGTGTGGCTCGTAGAAGTAGGACGGCCAGAAGACGAACGTGCCAGGTCCGGCAGGAAGTACTCCGAGCATGCCCTGATGCTCGTCTCGAGAGACGATGTCGAGCCACGTCACACCGAACGGGTACTCCCACAGCGTCACGGTCACGGGCGTGCCGACGATTGGGTAGATGGGACCGGACAGAAGGTTGGCGTTGTCCGCCCCGAGGTTCCCGCCAGGCTCGACTGGGGTATGGGAGCCGGGGAAGGACAGGCGCTCCGTGATGAGATTGCGGACGACCGCCGTCTTGCCGGCACCCTCGTAGGTGACGGTGAAGTACAGCGGCGTCACGTCTGCCTCGAGGGTGAACGAGCCGGTCAGGTTCGTGGCCCGAGTCCAACTGTCGATGTAGAAGCTGTACTGCCCGGTCCCCTCGAGGACGATGGCGGCATTGATCGACAGGGACTTCAGTCGCGTCGCCTGGATGTGGGCGTCCGCGAGGAAGTGCATGTGTCGCCAGATCTCCCACTCCTGGTCCCAGTAGGCACCCGGGTCCCGCTTCTCGGCTCGTG
>Ga0315286_10005393_pt1 | contig 12354 bp, 5 predicted proteins | sample YL17G10_0_MG_FD_205038 | JGI IMG/M metagenome (GOLD analysis project Ga0315286, IMG submission 205038) | Sediment microbial communities from Yellowstone Lake, YNP, Wyoming, USA - YL17G10_0 | ecosystem: Environmental > Aquatic > Freshwater > Lake > Sediment | place: USA: Wyoming | collected... | reverse complement strand
GGTTGAAAAGAGCTTTAGGGGCTAGCCCCAGTCTTGGCCGCCGAAACCGTCCCCGCCGAAGCTCCCGAATTTATCGACCGTGGGGCTACCCTGGAGGGTGATGACGATGGTGGGTCCAGGAGGAATGGGGCCGAGGTTGTTGGCGGTGATGAACGTGACGGTACCAGGATAGCTGTTCCAATAAGGATTATTCAACAGTGAAACGTAGGCCGGATCCCACGGCTGGGCGAGGGTAGCGGTAGCCGGGCCGTCCGTGTAGGCCCCCAGGGCATCCGAGGGCTGGATATTGAGGTCCAGCCGGGCTCCCAGGAGTCGATCAAACGTCGTGAAGAGGACGATTCCTGCCCCGAGATTGCCCGCTGGGCCGTTGTTGGACCACGTGTAGAGGGGATTGGGGTCGATGGGGGCGGGAGGCGTGTAAACGTCGTAGGCCCTGGTACAGACCGACACCTCGTCTACCTGGATGGCCGAGTTCGGGGCAGCGACGTCCAGGGAGGGGCTGAAGAACACCAGGCCAAGGGGCTCCCCAAGGATCCCTCCCGTGACCTCCCCCGAGAAGTCCGAGATTTTGAGGTCGAACCTGTAGACTCCAGCAGGCTTCGGAGTCTCGGTCCACTGGAATAGGTCCGTGGCAGGTACCACCAGCAGAAGATCCGTCAGGACAGGGGGGGAAGCTACCGTTGCCACATAGTACCCACCTGGCGTCAGGGGAGCACTCAGGTTCAAAGTGACTCGACGGTTCGGAGAAGGTCCGACGGGCGTAACCGAAGCAATGGGAAAGCTCGTCCCGTTGAGGTCCGTGACCGTGTAGTTAGCGGGATTCGTGTAAGCGGCGTTCTGGAGCATCGCCACAGAAAACGTGAGCTGTACCTTGGTGTTGCTCTGTGCAGTAGCAAAGAACGTTCGGGCTTCTGTAACGAACCCCCCAAAAGTTGCCGTATCAAACAGGGGGTCAATTACCGAACCCTCGCTGTCCCTGGCATCCAACACCTCCACCGTGTAGGGGAAGTCGTCCGCCTGTTCAGTTGTGGTCAGGAGAACAGAGTAGCCATTCGGGCCTGGGACAACCGCAGAGATAGTCAGACCTGGGATGGAATAGCTGGAGGGAGCGTAGTTGGGTGCGTAGAGCGTATTCAGGTTGTGATCGAACTCAACCAAGACTGTGAAGTGGGACTCAGCCTGAGCGAGGGCAACCAGGAAAGTGGTGTCCCTGGACGCACCACCCCAGGGGCTTCCACCCCAGGGACTACCGCCAAAGCCGCCGGTTGCCATTACTTAGACCTATGCATCAATGAAGATTCGGACGGTACCCATCGCAGGGTCACGCACGATCTTGTACTCATGGCTAAGGCCATCCAGATAGTCAAAAGTCAGGGCTCCCACGATGGCGTTGGTGTTCAGGTCGATTGCCAGGACGTACCTCTCTGCCAATGGTGTGGTCACAAAAGCAAGGCCCAAGGTCATCCCAGGGGCACTCAGGCCGAATCTGACCTGGCTGTCCCCAGTACCACCAGTGCTGTCATTCAGAAGCTTGATCCTGAACGTGACTTCGGTCTGGAGACCCGGGGCGTCTGGAAGTGGCGTGTTGTTCCGGTAGACCGTCCTGGTGCCCAGTACGCCCGTGGAGTACGTGAGGATGCCTGCAAAGGCCGAGGTGCTCACCTGAGCGTCATCGTCACTTTTCAACTCCCACGGAGTCGGACCAACGGTGTTCTCCGGCAGAAGCACGCCGTCATAGGTGAGGCAGACCTCCTTGGTATACTCCAGCGCAAAGGATAAGAGCCCACAGTCATCACAGAACGGAGTCAGGAGAGAGATTTCACCCGTTTGCCGCTCGATGACATCCAGGCTGTTGTAAAGTACGTCATCCGGGACCACGAGCTGATATCGGATAGATCCATCGTTTAGGGTGAAGTCCCCGTCGGAGTTCAGAACGTCCTCGGGCTGATTCAAGGCCGAGACGTATACCTGGGTTGCGAACGGCGCCCTGACCTCAAACGTCTGGGTGCTCGGAACCAGCGGCGTACCCTCGTTCAGGAGGGTGAACGCCACAAGGGTGGGGTCGTTCAGGAAATCTGGGTCGATCTTCGGTGGGATACCAGTAGATGAGGACTTGAAGCTCGTGTGGGGATGAGCGGTGGAGGCCCGAAGATGCTCGGGGGAGGCCATGACGTTCCACTGGTTCAATACCTGGTGTGGTGGAACGATTCGTAACTCGGTCAGAGACCGGGTGATCCCATAGCGCACGAAGTCCCAACTCGACTGTGAGAGGTCCGTGGGCTCGAAGGATCCAAAGGCAATCCCCGCAACTCCTCCAGTCAAGGTGTGAACCACTCCATCCGCACTTGCTGGGAGTGTGACGCTGCTGTAGTCCGTCGTGATGAGGGGGAGTGGGTCAGAGTCGATCAGGACGTTGATATCCCCGGTAGGGTTCTTCAGGAGGCGGTACTTGTGCTGGACAGTCCAGTCCGTCTCGTTGGCGATGCGGTAGGCCACTTCCGAGGGTGCTGCTGGCCAAGTCCCCACGATGGTCAAGGTCGTGGGGGTGGCCACAGCGGCGACTTCGTAAACCCCCTTGTTGGGGCCAACGTCAACCACCAGGCGGTCCCCTGGAGCAACCCCGTCAACGAAGAAGTCCGCCTCAACATCCCCAAGGGTGTTTCCGCTCACGGAAGTGGCCTGCCCAGAAGCCTTCAGAGGCAGATGGTACCCAGTGAGGTTGTTCCTGTCCCCGCCGTTCCAGAGGCCAATGTAGTGCTTCTGGTCAGACACCACTCGCCAGACGTTACAGTAATGCCAGTCCACCACAGAGAGGGTCCCAAAGCCGCCTCCACCGAGGAACCTAGATCCGAAAGTGATGGTCCCTGTTGGGCTGTAGATGGGCAAGGGAGTGAAAGCGGAGTACATCCTGGAACCCAGGAACACGTTGTCCACGAACAAGCTGACGAGATCCCCTACGGTGGTCTTTCTTACACGATAGGTGTGTTCCTGACCATCCCCCCAGTTGAAGGCAAACTGGTTGTATAGCGTTCCGTCAGAGGTAAAGGCAACGTACTTGGTGCCCGCCACTTCACGGAACATGATGCCCACGTCCGTGGTGCCGTCGAAGACCTGTGCAAAGACACCCGCGAACCCTGCCCCGTCTACTGTATAGGAGATGACCTTGACACGGAACTCCAGCATGTAGTCAGTGTTGGCCGCGACTACTCGGTTGGGGTCTGGGCTGAGCAGGTCAGGGGCATTATCGTTGATGGAGTAGATCCTACCATCGAACAAGGAGGCATCGCTGATCCGCAACACCCTTCCGACCATGTCCGCCGAAGCCACACCCGCTGGAGTCCAGAAGTAGGGGGAGAAGTTCTCTGGGAGGCTCCTGCCACCGTAGCTCTTCTTCGGAGTTGGCTTGTCAGGGAAGAAACAGAGCTGCATCAGGCGGTCGCCATTGTCGATGGCCGCCATGAGCCCATCTGGGGTCACGCCGAACGTGTGCGTCCTGAGGTCCAGGCCCACATCCAGGACAACCTCAGAAGCCGCTGTCAGAAGGGGCTCGAATCGGACGAACCCTCGGAAGTCCGCTCCTACGAGACCGACAACGCTAGGGTCTACATCCGTGGCACTGGTGGAGTCCAGCAGGAGGTAATCCGTAGCGATGATCGTCTCGGTCCCATGGTAGCCCACAGGAGTCCAGGGCTTGGTGTCCAGCTCGGGCAGGACATTGGCCTCGTAGCTCGTGAACAGAGACGGGGCCGTCTGCTGCGGGTTGATCGGGACCGACAGGTAGCGAACAAAGTCCCACTTGGAGATGCTCTCGGCTGGCCTGGAGACAGACCCGAAGAACACATCCTGGATGGCATCGAACGGGGCGTTCAGTTCCTCAAGGAACGGGAGGTCTTGAGGAAGGATCTTGGCAATCTCGTTGACCTCCCCGTCGATGTAGAGACGAACCACTCCACTAGGATCCCTATAGACTCGGTACGAGTGCAGGACCGTCCAGTCGAAGTCCACCGGCTGGTACGTCGAGTTCCCTAACGAATCAAAACTACCTACCCAAGAGGACATGAGCGAGGGGTCGTCCGTAGCACCCCTACGAGCGAACCCTAGCTTGCGGTTCCCCTTCCAGGAGAGGGTCCCGTTGTTCAAGTCGGGGGAGACCCCCAGAGCATTGGCGATCTTGACGGACGAGCCGGAGACGTACTCTGTGATGACGAAGCTGCCGTTGTTGAGTGCTGAGGATGCTCCCGAGATGACCAGCGTTTGTCCAACGGCCCCCGGGGCCATATCGGAAAGACCTGTGAGAGTGACTACCCCAGAGACAACACTCACGATGCTGGCTGTCGTGCCGGAGTTCTCTAGGTAACCAACGATCACGCTCAGAAGTTCGTCGGAGTAACCGGCAGCCAGGCCAGTGAACACCCCATCCAGAATAGACCCAGTAGTCAGGATCTCGCAACGCCATGCCAGCGCAAAGACATGGGGGAAGGTGAGGTCCACACCACGGACCCAGAAGACAGGCTGACCCGTCGGGAAGATCCCCGTTGAGTTGTCAGTGACCGTGAGTACGCCAGCCGAGACAGAGGCCAGCCCAGTCCCTTGACGCTTCCAGGGAACAATGGGGTCGTTCTCAGGCAGCGTGAAGGACTCGTACCGGACAAACGCCTCGGCAAGCTGCCTCTGCATCGGAGGATAGGCAATCCGATGGATCGGGGTGTTCAAGACCAGGAGGTTGGGGTCGTTCAGAACGGGAGTATAGGCCCGCTCGTAGGCACGGTACTTTAGATCCCTGAGGAGAGGTTGATCCAGGAACGCCTGCATGTCATCAGGGACATACAGACCTGGCTTGGTCAGGGTGTTGTTGTAGCGATACTTGTGCTGTGACGAGTCGTTTGGATACCCTACGTCACGGTTCCACGAATTGAGCCTGAACTCCCTGCTGTTCAAGCGTCGGATCTCAACCTCGGGGTTGCAGATCCAGTTGTAGTCCACCTTCACGTCATCTGTCGGGAGGGGTGCTGTGTTGAGCACAATCTGGCCCAAGAGACCTATGACCGCATCCGGAGTGACCGGGATGGTCAGAGTGCCTCCGCTCATGCCAGTCACCAAGAAACCAGCATTAGCCACGGTTTCGGTGATGGTGACGTTTCCGCCCAGTCCCGGAAGGTCGTTGACCAAATCTACGAGCCCCGAACCTCCGATTGAGGCTGTGATGCCTACGGTGGATCCATTGACAGCAAAGACGATGAAGTTCCGTACTTGGTCAGCCGTATCCAGCGCAGTAAAGACCACCGGGACGTTGCCGGGGGTAATGATGGAGTTGTTGTCGAACTCGAACACAACAGGTGGATTGATCCCATCGTCCAAGGTGAAGGTTTCACCATCGACCAGGAGGGATCCTACAACCGTTGTGATGGACCCCGTTGCCGCCGAAGTGATCTTCACCGTCACATCGGCGGGGTCATCCGCAATCTGCCCGTTCCTCGGGTCCACCAGCTCCCAGTCAAGGAATCCACTGGAAGCGTCAGGCAGGGTGAAGCTTGCCTGAAGGGTGGCTCTGTCTGGGGCAGGATGGGCCAGGGTGGCCGGGATAACCGCCAGGATGCGGAAGGTGCCCCCGTTGATGATGCCCCCACTGAGGGTCACGTAGAGCCCTACGTGGTCAGGTGTCAGGATGGCTCCCGGTAGGGTCACATCGGTGAAGCTGTTGATGCTGGCCTGGATTGTCCAGTCGATAGCTCCGCTGTTAGCATCAGGGAAGAAGCCAGCAGGATTGGCGTACTTGACGGACGTAGCAGAAATGACCTGAGTGATGACGAAGGTACCGTTATTACCAGCGGTAGCAGCCCCAGTGATGCTGATAGTCAGACCTGTCCCGGTCAGGGGTATGCCTGACAGGCCCGTGATAGTGATCTCTGGGGTTGAAAACGCCGTGATGCTTCCAGCCAGCCCTTGCAGTGTGGACTGCAACGTCAGGGAGGGCTTGGCGATAGGCCCCTTGTCCGTGTAGACGCTCCGCTGCGTCAGGGGAGAGAACCCCGAGAAAATGGCCTGGTTGAAGGTCGGGTCGATGGGGTTGCCAGCAATGTCCTTCGGAGTACCTGTCGCATTGACAGTCAGGGTGTAGGAACCCACCCCCATGCCCCTGGTGTAGAGAGCAACCCGCTGAGGGTCGATCTGGGTAACTCTGAAGACCTCTGTAGGAGTTACCCCACTGAGGGTGTACTCCGTGGGGTCAGTGAGGGCTAAGTCCCCACGCATCGGCTCCCCGAAGTCTGCAAGGATCACCCCATCCTCCAGAACCGTCACCAAGGGGTTTAGCTGAGGCTTGGCGGCATTGGACAGGAAGTCGGAGTCCAGCGTCAAGGGATTCAGGAACCTGTCCTTGAGGTACCGTGTACGGACACGGTAGGTGGCTCCCCGGGTCATCTTGGTAGTCGTGACAATGACCGACGTGACTGGGCCGTAATGCACCCACGGGATAGAGCCGTCTAACGATTCCTCCTGAGTGAGATTAGCGTCCAGGTTTACAGTGTTGCTATCTACAACCCCGCTGATTCGAATGGCATCCGGCACGTCAGGCAGTGTTAGGTAGTCCCCCACATTGCTGGCACCAAAACCACTTGCGTAGAACTGCTGAACCCAGCCCTTGACGGGAGTGAACACTTCAAAGTCCAGACCCCCGCTGGTGGGGGTAAGAAAAGCACCCTCAATAGTGAGTGTAGTCACTCCAACTGAGGAGACCGTGTACACAATAGAGGTAGACCCACGAACTACCAGGCTGTCGCCTGATAGCACACCCTCTGTTGTAAAATTGTGCCCCGTGGCCGTGAAGGTGCTTCCACCATAAACGATGGCCCCATTTCCTCCCTGCGCCTTAGGCACATAGAAGAACCCATTGTCCCCAGACCCCAGTTCGGTAGACACCGGCACCACTGATTCGATGGTGATGTTCACCCCATCCAGCGTGGTGATGCTGTAGTTCGAGGGGTCCGATATCCCGTCCCGGGACATACCAGAAAAGAACACCTGGAATGTGTAGCTATCGATGGCAACGGCATACCCACCTACGCCCTGCCCAACGAATAGAGCATCGGACGCCGTAACTGTGTCCGATAGGTATTCCGAGTAGTCCACCCCAACGACCATGCCATGACCCTGGAGAGAGAATCCTCCCCAGGGAAGGGCACCAAAACTTGTTCCATATCCAGACATCGGTGGGCTCAGGAGAGAGTGATGAGGAAGGTCACTACCAGGTTGTCGTTGGTTAGCAATGTCCGGGGAGTGCTAAAGAGAACCTCATGGTTCATGACTCCCCCCGAAACTTGGTTAAACAGGGCAGCCTTGCGGACTCCTTGAGAGGCCACCCCCACGTAGTTAAACGTATGGAGGACTTCCGTTATGCTGGCTGTCCCTGTAGGCAGCGTGACTGTTCCTTGTGCTCGGCCAAGGCCATCCACAGCCAGCTCACCTATTAGGGAGGTGTCTGTGGCGGCAGGGGCAGTGGCGTCATTGGTGATCCCGATGTAGTTGAACCCGTTGCTCCTGGCAGTCGTCCCGTAGCAGAAGTTGTGAAGCTGAACCCTACCTGTGTTGGTGACGAGATTGGAGACCTCCTCCTCACCTACGACTTGGTAGACTCCATTGACGTCTAGACGTTCCTGACGGATACGTACCTTGGCTCTGGCAGTGATCTTGTCGGCAAACATAGGCACCTTAGAAGTCTGCGGAATGGGATTCATTGGTCACAGACTGGTTGACTTTATGGCCCAGACGATCCCTGTCTCGGATACCCCCACAGTAGACACGGAAGTCCTCATAATAATAGGCGGCCATCCTCCATCGCATGCTGTCTAGGACTGTACCAGTCGGTTGGTTCGGGACGTAGAAGTCTTGAAAAATAAACCGGATGCGGAACAGCGTGTGAGCTGGCCGGATCAAGTCCAGGATGATCCTCAAGGCAGAGTCGAGGGAGAACAGGTCCGTAGGGAAGACGTTGTTGGTGAAGATGTCGATCTGGAACCCGAACTCGTCTGAGATGTCCAGCCCAGAGGCACCCGAACGGGTGAGGAGGAAGTTCTCCAGCACCTTGAACTCCTGGGTGAAGAACAGGGCTACTGCATCATGGATGGACTTCGGGATGGAGCCCTGGAAGTATATCTTGATGAGGGAGATGAAGAACCGGCGGAACTCCTCATCATTGTAGTCGAGAGGCGGAATACGGCCGTTCATGAAGAGCAGGTAGCCGATGATGGATTGAAGGAACTCGCTTCTGGTGTGTTCAAAGTCCCTGTCAAAGTCCACGTCTTCTAGAGCCAGTTCGATCTTGGCCAGCTCTACGGCTATGGCCTTCAATTCCAGCGTGTAGTTGGGTCCGGCCACTGCACTGATATAGTTACTTGGTAGGAGATTCAGGAGATTTGTGAAAATAACCTGAGCCCGCTGAAGGACTCGAAGGTTGTACTCCTTGCCGCTGCGGGATATGTCGAAATTTACCCGATTTGGGTCGATGACGAACCTAGCCATTAGAGTGGTTCCCCCGTCCCCTCATGGAGGCGGTCCGCCAGCTCCGCTAGAGAGGTAACGCCGGATGCCCACAGCACTCCGCACAGGGGGTGAATCACGACGTTGTGAAAAAGGAACTTCCAGCGGCTCATGTGGTGGCGTTCCTGAACGTGAGGGTGAGGTCACCCAACTCGATGAACTCGACAGCCGTGGCTACGATGTCGTGAGGACCGACGTCTCCCCGGATGACATACGACGCCGTATATACGTGATTGGTAGGGTCGTCTGGGGGTAAGCCTGCTCCAGAGAGAGCCACGACCACGTGGTTGGCTGTCCTACGGAGCCTCTCAGCCTCAATGGCCGCAGCGGTGGTGAACCCGTCCGCAATGAGGGTGGTATCATCCGAGTACCCCGCGATGACGGCACCATCGTTGCCAATGATGTAGGCCCCATTGGTGTTCGTGCCTACCGTGGCCAACGAGGCCGACAGAGTCATGGCCTCGTCATTCTGGAAGACTCCCTTGTGTTCGGTTGCAAGCCCACCGCCATCCGTGGTGGGGTTCAACAGGGCATCCGTCAGGATGTAGACGAGGTTGCCCCCGATATCGAGGGAGACTGGCCGGTCGATGGGGTTGTCCTCTCCCACGTAGGTCGAGGAGATGCTCTCTCGAATCTTTCTGGAACCGTCCTGGTAACCCATCTTGGCCAGGGGGATGACCTCGAAGTCCACGCCGTCCGTGGAGTCCACGGCGTTGATGATGTCCGACTGGGCGGAACCTTGGCCAATGAGCTTCTGATTCAACTCCAGGCTCACGTTGGTCCGTACAGCCGGGTCCGCCTTGTCCTTGGATGCCCCCGACTTGAGCTGGATCGTGGTTTCGATTGCGATAGGGTTCTCGACGGACTGCTTCACCAGCACGTCAGCCGTCACATGGCGTCGCACGTTGACTGTCTGCTGGAGCTGCTGGATCAGGTCATTGATGACGTAGGTGACCGTGAAGTTCTCGTCATGGTCATAATCCACGCTCACGGTCTGGCCACTCAGAATGTTGGAGGGATTCACGCGGACGAGCTTGGCAGGAGTCGTGGGCGTCCCGGGGAGAATGTCGAAGTCTGGAGACACCGCTCCTGGACCATCGTATTCGGTCAGCCGGTCCTGGCTGAAGACCCTGAGAGTAGCCGTGTTGATGCCGATGGAGTTCAGCGGTTCCTCGAAGAACCCGATGAGGACATGCTGCTCGTCAGTCACCGTGATGGTCGCACCGCTCGGCACATTGCCGATCTGAGTGATCACCAGGTAGTCCTTCGCTATGGTGGACTCCCCGTTCTCCAGAGGGTCCTCGGTCTTGTAGAGGGTGTAACCATCCGTAGTCAGGGGGCCGGAAATCGCACCCACTAGAGAGACGACCCGACGTACCGGCTGAAGGGTGAACACGAACTGGTTGACCGAGCGGAAACGGTAGTCCGCAGTGATGATGTCGTCGGTGGCCGTGAGAGGCTGCACTATGGACGTATTGATCTTGAACGTGTTGTACGTCAGGATAACTACGCCCGTGAGGTCGTAGTTCAAGCCGCTCGTGACGTTCCTCACACCGAACCCAAGTGAGAGGTTGTTCAGGATCTCGATGATGGGAGTGTTCACTGTCACCCGAGAATCCAGCACCCTGAAGATGAGGTTCGGGAGGTCTAGAATCTCCACCTGGATGTCTCGGGCCACGTCGAACGTGAAGGCAAACGTCTCCGAGAGAGTTCGCTCACGGAGGCCCTGGATGAAGATGTCCACCTTCCCGCCGATGTGCTTGTGACGAACTAGATCGTAGTCCCGCATCATCAGAGGGTCACCGGACTTGATGATCTTGGCCTTGACCACCCCGATTTGCTCGGCAGCCGTGGAGGCGTAACCCCCCTCGGTGCCGGTGTCCACGCTCACGAAGCCAAGGGTGGCCCTGGCCGCCAAGTCCGCATTGGACTCCCTGTCGGTGCCGAATACGGTAGACTCCGTGTTCGTGACCGAGACCCCAGTGAGTCCCTGGACGTTCACGATGGTCCCGGCGGGCCTGTTGCCAGCCTCACCGATGCTCTGGGCTACCACGTCCGCTGTGATCTCGTACCGCTTCGTGGTGAAGTTGTAGAAGGCATCGGCACTCGCAGCGGGGAGGACGAAGGTGCCCCCAACCCGGAACTGCTGGGTCGAAATGCCACTGGTCGTGTCCGCATCCGAGGAAACGACAGTCCCCGTCGGGATGATGATGTCGATAGAGGGCCGGAGGGGTGTGTAGAACACCACCTGGCCAACAGAGGGCCTACCAGGCAACCGGGTCTTGTTGAAGTTCTTGGCCAGCTTCTCGAACTGTGTATCGATGAGCTGCTGGACAGCCGTGTCCGTCGTGTACCCTAGGGCTGAGCGGAGAGCCTGCTTGTAGGCACTCGCCGCTACTGAATCGGAGATACCGTCCCCGTTAGTGTCGTCGATCTGAAGAAGTGTGACGAAGCTTTGGCTCCGGTGGATGAAGTCCACCAAGAACCACAGCCGCTCGGCCTCTGACGAGAATGGGTCAATGTTCACATCCCTGGTCGTGGACCCTGGGATGATGCTGATCTCCTGGTTGACCCTCTCGATGGCCGTGACGAAGTCAATGACGATCTGTGTCTGGCTTCGACCTGGGAGATCCCTGACATTGGTGTCGATGATGAGGGGGGAACCCAAGACCTCTTGCGAGTACGGGGATTCGATCTCCTGGCTCAGAACGGTGTCGTAGTAGACCCCCGTGGCCACGTAGTAGAGGGGGCTGGTGGGCTGAACCCCGTTGAACCTGTCCGAGTTGATCTCATTCGGGTTGGTGTTGGACCGTGTATGTGTGAACGTCAGGTACGGGGATAGAGTGTACGGAAGAATCTCATAATTGTACCGGATGTTCGAGGACAGATTGAGGATGTCATACTTGGTGTCGATGTTCCTCGCTAGCTCGTTCCCGAACACATCCTCCTGGGTCACCTGGACACGTAGGTATCGAGCTGCCGCTGGCAAGGAGGCTGAAATGGAGTCTAACGTAGTGTCTGCCTCCACATAGGATACCGGCCCGGTCACAAGGTTAGCATTGACCTTAAAGTACCCTGTCACCCCAGCAGGTGCAATCGAGGCATAGATGTTGAAGCCTCGGAATTGAAAGTCCCCAAACGCTGTGCTGAAGTCAGCGTTGTTAGGTATGTTGGGGAAGAGGGGATTATAGACCAGGATGTCTACAGAATTCCTGCTCCTTTGAACCTGGATCCCTGAAGGCGTCAGGAGGGTGTCCACCGCCAGAATCCTGGTGACCGTCACGGTGGCCGGAGGGCTCACCCCACCTACGATGTCAATCGCCCGGATGAGGATGGTGTTGACCCCTACATCCAGAGGCAACCCGTCAGGCATGGCTGACAGAGTGGGAACGGTGAAGTCCGTGAAGTCGATGAAGACTAGGCTGGGGTCAGAGGAATAGGGGGAGCCGTTCACCGATACCTGGAGGGCAACGATGTTGGTTTCGATGGTCCCCCGGATGGTCACGAACTCCAGGTTGGTCGAGAACACCACTGAGGTGGCGAACCCGCTACCATCCCGGAGAGCTATTTGAGGTGAGCTTGCCATGGTTAGGCGACCTGCGTAAAGTTGTTGAGGGACTGCCGGAACACACCCTGCTGGGCTGTGGCAGCAAGAAGATCAGTAGGCTGGGGTAGGCGAATACCTCGGGAGATGTCCAGGGGGGAGCCAGACCTGGACTGAACGGTGGCACCCACGAAAATCACGGTAGGGTCTTGGGTGCTCTGTTCGACCTTCACATTGAGCAGTTGAAAAGGAAACTCTCGGTCCGAGACGAACTG
>Ga0315286_10005391_pt1 | contig 12356 bp, 10 predicted proteins | sample YL17G10_0_MG_FD_205038 | JGI IMG/M metagenome (GOLD analysis project Ga0315286, IMG submission 205038) | Sediment microbial communities from Yellowstone Lake, YNP, Wyoming, USA - YL17G10_0 | ecosystem: Environmental > Aquatic > Freshwater > Lake > Sediment | place: USA: Wyoming | collected... | reverse complement strand
GGATTCTTCGAAAGGAATGGGAAGAAGTCCTGGGTTTCTTTCCCGCGGAGCACTCAAAGGACCGCAAGGCCGACCAGATCAGAGGCGCGCTCGAGGAGCTGCGGGGCTGGTCCTCGCTCGGGCTCGAAGAGCTTTCGGCCTCGCGCCTCTTGACGACGTTCAACCTCGGACACGGAAAGCGGTCGATTCTCGCCGACGGACAGAAGAGCCGCTTCAAGGCCGCCGCCGAGAGGACGAAGCACCTCGCCTCGAGATTCCCCTCCCTTCTCCTCGTCCCCCTCCTCACCGCCCTGGTCCGGGAGATACGGACGTCGTTCTTCAACGAGGTGGAGGAAGCGAAAAGAAAGGACGGGATCCTCGACTTCGACGACCTGCTCCTTTCGGCCCGCCATCTGCTCCGCGCTTCTCCGGCGGCGAGGCAGCATTTCCACGAGAAGTACCGGACGCTCATGGTCGACGAGTTCCAGGACACCGACCCCGTTCAGGCGGAGATCGTGATGCGCCTCGCCGCGGCGCCCGAAACGCAGGAGGGGGCGTGGACGGACCTGACGCCCGAGCCCGGCCGGCTCTTCCTCGTCGGCGACCCGAAGCAGTCGATCTACCGGTTCCGCCGGGCGGACATCGAGACCTACGGCCGGGCCCGAGGTCGCTTCCCGGTGGCGAGCCGACTTCCCCTCACGAGCAATTTTCGGTCGTCGCGCCCTCTCCTCGAGTTCGTGAACGCGGTCGGCCCGACGCTTCTCCCCGAGCCCCGGGACCGGGACTATGCCGTTCCCTACGCCCCCCTCGAGCCGTCCGACAAGACGACGGAGGGGACGCTCCCGGCCGTCCTCTTCCTCGCTGCCCCGCCCGCCCCCGCCGGCGTCGAAGAGGCTCCCGCGGAAGAAGACGGGGCGGAGCGCGGGGAGGACGACGATTTGAGCGTCCGGGAAGAGGAGGCCCGGGCCGTGGCGAACCTCCTCCGCGCCCGTTTCGGAGGCGGCGAGAGGCCCTGGGGCCGGATCGCCATCCTCGCGCCTCGACATGAGGCCATTGAGCTTCTGTCGGAGGCGCTTCGCGCGGCCGGAATCCCCTTCGTCCTCGAAGGGGGAAAAAGCTTCTACCGGCGCGAGGAGGTCGCCGCGGTCGTCGAGGCGCTGAAGGCGGTCGACGATCCGTCCGACGGCATCGCTGCCGTCGCCGCCCTCAAGTCGCTCCTCTTCGGGATCTCCGACCGCGTTCTTCTCGACGCCGCCGAATCGGGCGTCCGGTTCGACCGGCTCGAACTCGTGCCCGAGGGGACGCCCCTCTTCCCGGCTGCCTCCCTCCTGACTCGGCTCCATCGCGAGAGGCACGGCCGGTCCGCCGCCGCGACGCTCGCCGACCTCCTCGCCGCCCGCCAGACCGTCGCCGCCGTCGAGAGCGGCGCCGTCGTGAATCCCGCGCAGGGCCTCGCCAATCTCGAGCGGCTCCTCGCCTTCGTGAGGGGCGGCGACCGGGAGGGGCTCGGCTTCCGGGAGGTCGTCGCGCGGCTCGTTCGCGTCCAGAAAGACCCGGAGTTCGAGCCGAGCGCGTTCGCCGAGGAACGGGACGCCGTCCGTCTGATGACGCTTCACAGGGCGAAGGGCCTCGAATTCGACGTCGTCGTCCTCGCCGACTTCGGACTGAAGGAAACGAACCGGCGCGGAGGAAGGCCCTCTCTCGCCTTCTGCGAGCGTGCCGCCGGGCGCTTCGCCGTCCGCCTCCGGTTCGGGCCGGAGTTCGTCCATTCGGCCCGCTTCGGCGAGGTCGAGGAATCCGATCGACTTCGCCGGGAGGAAGAGGTCCGACGACTCCTCTACGTCGGCCTGACGCGGGCGAGGGAAACGCTCGTCGTCTCGTGGTTCCGGAAACGAACCGTGAAGGAGAACGGCGAGCGCACGGACCTCCTCGAGAAGAGCCTCCTCTTTCCCCTCGCCCCCTTCGAGACCGCGACCCGCGAGCTTTCGGGCCTGGTTGAGGTGATCCCACCGGATCTCACCCCCCCGGCAACCCGCGAAGCGGCTCGGGAGGTCGGGGAGCCGACCGACCTCGCCCTCGACATGTTCGAAGCGGAGAGCCGCATCGAGAGGGTCCGTGCGACGGCCTCGCGCCCCCTCCGTCGGGCGGGCGAGAAGGACGCCGTGCTCGCCCTCACCCATGAAGACGCCGAACCGGCCGATCGCGACGAGGCCCCCGACCGGGCCCGGCGGATCGGCGTCGCCGTCCACGCGGCGATGGAGGCGCTCCTCACGCGGACCACGGTGCCGGATGCGGCGACGACGAGGACCGAGACGAAGAGAGCCTGCGAAGCTCTCTTCGAGGACGAGCGGCGGGAAGCGTCGGACCTCGTCAGCGAGCTCCTGGCGACGCCGGTCGTGGCACGTGCGTTCGCCGCGGATCGCCGTTTCGTCGAGATGCCGATCCTCTACGTGGACGCGTCCCGTCCTGACCAGCCGCTCGTCGAGGGAAAGATCGACCTGCTCTTCGAAGAGGCCGACGGCTGGCAGATCGTCGACTGGAAGACCGACCGCGCTGCCTCGCCGGCCGACCGGCTCGCGCGCACGGAACTCTATGCTCCCCAGATCCGCGCGTACGAAGAGGGCCTTCGAAAGCTCCTCGGCCCGGCCGCGGCCGTGAAAAGCGGCCTCGTCGTCTTCGCCCGGCCGCTCACGGCGTGAAGAACCGGTAGAAGTCGACCCCCGAGACGTTCGCTCGCTGGGCCTTGCCTCCGACGACGGCGTCGAACCGGAGGACCTCGGGGGTCCTCTCCTCGCCGATCTGGAACAGGCCGGCTTCGAGCGGCACCAGGAGGCGCTCCGTCCCGTCCGGCGTCGACATCCAGAGCTTCCCCTTTCGGAGGAAGACGCGGAAGTTGTTCGTCCACGGATGCGCGGCACGGTAGTGTCCCCGGAAGGCCAGCCACTCCTTCGGCGAGCTGAAGCTCCTCGGCCCGTCGTAGCCATCCGCCTTGTACCAGGACGGGCCGTAAAACGCCTCGACGACGCGGCCGCTCTGCCGCCCGAACGAGAGAAAGTTGAGGCCGAAGTCCGGGTGGTCGACCCAGAACCGGTCCTCGCCCCGGCGCTCGAGCGCGAATCGGGCCTCTCCCCGCACCAGGAAGAGTCGGTCCTCTTCAGCCACGAAGACCAGCCGGTCCCCCCCGACGGAGACGAACGTCTGCGCGTAATCCCGGGCGTCCGGAATCCGGGTCCTGTCGACCGCGGGGATCTCCGGCAGCGGCTCGCCGGCGCCCGCGGCGAGAACCGTCCGGAGGACGAAATCGGAGATCTCCGTCGGCCTCGCCTCGGCCCGTGCCACGTTCGTCAGGACGACGACGCCCGTGCCGCGCTCGAGATCCGCGGCGAGCGACGCGGTGAAACCGAGCATTCCCCCGGTGTGACGGATCTGCGTCCGGCCGTCCGCCCGCCGGACGAAGAAGCCGTAACCGTAGTACGTCGGCTCGAGGGGCGAGACCCGGACCGCCGGCCGGACCATCCGTTCGAAGCTCTCCGGGGAGAGGATCCGGCCGGACGGGGCCGCACCCCGGCCGAGGAGGGCCCTGAGCCACCGTCCCATGTCGGGTGCGGTGGAGAGAATGCTGCCATCGGCGGCGTCGGTCTCGATCCATGGCGCTTCGACGAGAGGGTGGCGCGGATGAGGCGGCCGGTCGTCCCGGAGGGGTACGTAGCCCGTGGCGGCGCGCGGCTTCGTCTCCGACCTGATCGCCGGCACCGAGGACGTCATCCCCAGGGGCTCGAAGAGGCCCGCCCGGAGAAGCTCCCCGAAGCCGCGGTGCGCGACCTCCTCGGCGGCAAGGCCGAGAAGCTGGTAGCCGACGTTCGAGTAGTGAAAACCCGCCCCCGGCCGGGTGGCCGCTTTCCGCTCGCGGAGCACGAATGCCTGCGCCACGGGCGACGGGACGTCGTCGCGGTCGGCCGGCAGACCGGAGCTGTGCGTCAGCAGCTGATGCAGCGTGGGCGGTTTCGATCCGGCCGGGGCCTCGAACCACGGAAGGAGCTTCGAAACCGGCTCGTCGAGGTCGGCTTTCCCCGCCTCGACCAGCTGGAGGACGACCGCCGCCGTGAAGGCCTTCGAGAGGGACCCGATCTGAAAGAGGGTCGCCGGCCCGACGGGTGCGCCGGTCTTCAGGTCCGAGACGCCCCAGTAGCCCTCCCGGGACCGGCCCGAACCGTCCACGGCCACGAGCGCGAGGCCGGGGATTCGCTCCGCCTCGATCCAGGACCGGACGAACGCGTCGATTCGACTCCAGACGGCCGGGTCCTCGACGACCGCGGGCGCCGCGGGCCGATCCGCGGCGTCGGCGAGCTGCGAGGAGAGGAAGACGGATCCCCACAGAATGCCCACGGCGATTTTTCGCGACACGGAGCCCCCCATCGCAAACCCGATCTTACGGTTTCGCGGCCCCCCGGATGCATTTGGGTCATGACCGGGGGTTCCGACACCCCCCAAACTTCGAGGGACGTGCAGCCCGCCTTCGCGGAGGGTTCGCCCGGAACGCGAATGAAGATCGCCGGCATCCCCTGGTGGCGACGCCTCAGTGTCGCGCTCATCGCGAGCGTGGCCGGGGTGACGCTCGTTTCCGTCAGTATCTTCGCGGTCCTGACCATCGGCGCGCAGCGCTCCCAGATGATGGACGAAGCCCAGCGCGGGGCCGCCCTCTTCTCCGACACGATCCGGACGAGCACGCACGACCAGATGCTCTCCGATCACAAGGACGACGCCTACCGCGTCATGCAGGCGATCTCCGGGCGCGAGGGGGTTGAGAAGGTCCGGATCTTCAACAAGGAAGGGCGGATCATGTTCTCCACCGCCCGGGGTGAAACCGGCACCTTCGTCGACAAGAAGGCCGAGTCGTGCTACGCGTGCCACGCCGCCGGACAGCCGCTCGTCCGGCTCTCGGTTCCCTCGCGGGCCCGCGTCTACCGGGCTCCGGACGGCCACCGGGTTCTCGGGATGGTGACGCCGATTTACAACGAGCCCGCCTGCTCCTCCGCCGCCTGTCACGTCCATCCGACAAGCCAGAGCGTCCTCGGAGTCGTCGACGTCTCCGTCTCGCTGCAGGAGGTGGACGCCCGGGTCGCCGAGCAGACCCGGAGGACGATCTGGACGTCGGTCGTCTGCATTCTCGCGATCGCCGCCACGCTCGGCGTCGCCGTCCGCCGCGTCGTTCTCCGGCCGGTCCGGGAGATGGTGACGGCCACCGGGCGGATCGGGCGGGAGGACCTGCTCGTCACGGTGCCCGTCCACGAACGGAACGAGCTGGGTAGCCTCGCGACGTCGTTCAACGAGATGGCCGGGTCGCTCGCGAAGGCGCGCGCCGAGCGCCTCGAGCTCCTCGACAGCCTCGAGCGCCAGGTGGAAGAGCGGACCGAGGCCCTGAGAACGGCCCAGGCACAGCTCCTCCAGACGGAAAAGCTCGCCTCGCTCGGCCAGCTCTCGGCCTCCATCGCACACGAGATCAACAACCCCCTGGCGGGAATCCTGACCTTCTCGAAGCTCCTGATCCGGAACCTCGAGGAGGGGGCGGACCCCGTGGAGTTCCGCCAGAGCCTCCTCCGGAATCTGAAACTGATCGAGCGCGAGACCGACCGCTGCCGGTCGATCGTGAGAAACCTCCTCGACTTCGCGCGCCAGCGGCCGCTGGTCCTCGCGGACGTGGACGTCACGCGGCCTCTCGAGGAGGCTCTCTCCCTCCTGATGCACAAGATCGGGCTGCAGGGGATCTCCCTCGAAAAGCGGCTGGCCGGCCCGGCCTTTGTCCGCGCAGATTTCGGCCAACTCCGGCAGTCATTCGTGAACGTGCTTCTCAACGCCTGCGACGCGATGCCCGGCGGCGGACGCCTGGCCGTCTCGACCGACGTCTCCGCCGACGGGAGGTGGGTGGAGGTCGCCATTTCCGACACCGGGCCGGGGATTCCTCCCGGGAACCTCACCCGGATCTTCGACCCTTTTTTCACGACGAAGGAGATGGGGACCGGCCTCGGGCTTTCGGTCGTCTACGGCATCGTCCAGAAGCACGGCGGGGAGATGAGGGCCCAGAGCCGCCAAGGCGCCGGGACGACCATGCTCATCCGCCTCCCCCTCGCCCCCGCCTCGCCCGAGGCGGCGGCGTGACGGAGAGATCAGAAGGGCGGCATGAAGGGAGCGATAGCCATCTGGTGGATCGGAGGTGGTCCCCCCGAGGCCATTCTTCTCGGAGGCGTGAGACAGGCTCTCGAGACCTCCTACGACCTCCCCGCACGACTCCACCACGGGGCCGACCGGCCGGCCGATTCGTTCGAGCCCCGGCGCGGGCAGCACGCCTCCGGAAAGATCCTGGCCTGGCTCGCCTCGCGCGCTCCCGACGGGAGCGGGCGGATCCTCGGCGTGACGGACGCCGACCTCTTCATCCCGATCCTCACCTTCGTCTTCGGCGAGGCCGAGCTCAGGGGTCGCGCGGCCGTGGTCTCCACCGCGCGCCTCTCGGACCGGGACGGCGTCCCGGTCGAACCGTCGCTCCTCGCCGCCCGCCTCGCCAAGGAATGCGTCCACGAGGTGGGGCATACGTTCGGACTGATCCATTGCCGCGCGCCGGGCTGCGCCATGGCCCGGTCCGCGAGCCTGCGCGATGTGGACGCGAAAACGGGGCATCTTTGCCCTGAGTGCCGCGACCACGTTCGCGACGTACTCCGAAAGGAGCGCTGAAGCCATGAGCCGGAAAAGCACCCGAATCCTGATCGTCGATGACGAGGAGGTCGTCCGCGAGTCGCTGGGCGGCTGGCTGGAGAAGGACGGGTACAGCCTCTCGAGCGCCCCCGACGGCGCCTCGGCCCTGAAGGCCGTCGAGGAGAAGGACTGGTCAATCCTCGTCGTCGACCTGAAGATGCCCGGCATCGACGGGCTCCAGGTCCTGCAGGCGGTCAAGGAGAAGCACCCCGAGATCGCCGTCGTCATCATGACGGCCTACGCCACCGTCGACACCGCCGTGAGGGCGATGAAGCTCGGCGCCTATGACTACATCGTCAAGCCGTTCGACCCCGAGGAACTCTCCCTGATGATCCAGAAGATCGTCGGACAGCAGGCTCTGGTGAGGGAGAACATCATCCTCCGGAAGGCCCTGAAGCGCGAATACCGGTTTCACGATTTCGTCAGCAAAAGCCCGGTCATGCGCGACGTCCTCGAGCTGGCGAAGACCGCGGCCCGGAGCCCGTCCACGATCCTGATCCTCGGCGACAGCGGCACGGGAAAAGAGATCCTCGCGCGGGCGATCCACGCCGAGAGCCCGCGGGCGGCCAAGCCGTTCCTCGCCGTATCCTGCGCGGCGCTGACCGAGACGCTCCTCGAGTCAGAGCTCTTCGGCTACGAGAAGGGGGCCTTCACGGGCGCGGCCGGGAGGCACGAGGGGAAGTTCGAGGCCGCCAGCGGCGGCACGCTCTTCCTCGACGAGATCGGGGACATCAGCCCGAAGCTACAGCTCGACCTGCTGCGCGTTCTGGAGGAGCGGCGGGTCACGCGCGTCGGGGGGATCGAGAGCGTTCCCGTGGACGTCCGGATCATCGCCGCGACCAACCGCGACCTGGGCCGCGCCGTCGAGGACGGAAGGTTCCGGCAGGACCTCTTCTACCGGCTAAACGTCATTGCGATCCGGCTTCCCCGCCTCACGAACCGTTCCGAGGACATCCCGCTCCTCGTCGAGCACTTCCTCGAGCGGCTCGGCGTCGAGATGAACCGCGACGTCGAGGGGGTCTCGGCCGAGGCGATGGCGCTCCTGATGGCCCACGACTGGCCCGGAAACGTCCGGGAGCTGCGCAACGTGCTCGAGAGAGGCATCGTCGTCGCGAAGAGTCCTGTCATTCAGGCCCCCGACCTCGGACTCGCTTCGGGCGCGTCGGCCGGCGGACCGGACCGGCCTGCGTCACTCTCCGAGATCGAACGGCGCCACATCGCATCGGTCCTCCAGCACAGCCGCGGAAACGTCAGCCAGGCTGCCCGGATTCTCGACATCGACAGGGTGACCCTCTACAACAAAATCCGGAAGTACCACCTTCGCGAGACCGAGGGGCACGGGGCGGTGCCGGAGCCCGAAGAATCCTGAGCTGGCGGCCCCTCACCTGAACCGGCGGCGCCGGAACCTCGACGGGCGAACCCCCGATCCGCTTAGGCTGCTTCCGTTTCCATTTCGTTACAGCGATGAGTGGATCCGGTAACGGAGAGGCCGGCGCCACGCGCCCTCGGGCTCGTGCGTGGAGGTATCGACTTTGCGTCCAGCCGGACAGGGAGCTACGCATGCCTATCATTACCGTTTCCCGCGGAACCATGAGCGGAGGGAAGGCGCTCGCGGAGTGTTTGGCGGCGAGGCTGGGCTGCTCCTGCATAGCCCGCGAGGTGCTGGTCGAGGGGGCCGCCAAGCTGGGGGTCTCGGAAGAGTTTCTCCGGGAAAGACTGGAGCGCGCGCCCGGTTTGTGGGAGCGCCTGACCGCCGAGCGGAAGACGTACGCTCTGGCGACCCAGGCGGCCCTTGCCGAACAGATCGCCCGCGGCGAGGCCGTCTATCACGGGCTGGCCGGGCATCTCCTCCTCCGGGAGATCCCCGAGGTGCTCCGCGTCCGGCTCATCGCGCCGATCGAGGCCCGTGTGAAGGCCCTGATGGAACAGCGCGGCATGACCCGGGAAGACGCCGAGCGGTTCATCGCCCAGGTGGACAGCCACCGGGTGCGATGGACCCGGCTCATGTACAACGCCGACATCGAGGATCCGCGCCTGTACGACCTCGTCCTCAACCTGGAGAAGACCTCCATCGAGTCGGGATGCGACGTGGTCCTCGCGCTGGCTGGGCGGCCGGAATTCGCGATCGACGAGGCGGCGCGCGCCCGCCTGGCCGACTTCGTCCTCACCTGCCGGGTGCGCCTCGCCCTGGCCGTCCAGCCGGCCACGCGGGGCCTCGACCTGGAGGTCACGGCCCGCGGCGGTTCGGTCACCCTCTCGGGCAAGGTTCCCAAGCCCGACATGCTGATTCATGCGAGCGATCGCTGGATGAAGGAGCTGCGCGAGGTTGTCGAGGGGGTCGCGGGGGTCAAACGGGTCGTCCTCGACGTCGGCGTGGTGAGCGCCTACCACTGAGAGTGCCGAAGGCGCCTCTCGAACGGGCGCCATGAGGAGGCCGGCGTGGAATTCCTGAACTGGCTCCAGAATCTGGGAAGGGACGCGAGCCCGGCGCCGGGCTTCCAGGCACGTCCGGCTTACGTTCTCGTCTCCGTTTTCCTTCCGGTTCTGGTGGGCCTAACCGTCGGCTACACCCTGAAGCTCATCGAGCGTGTTCTCGGGGTGGAGCTGGGGAAGGGCGGGGGTCACTGATGTCGGCCGGAGACTTTCTTCTGGACATCGGCAACTTCCCGTACCTCGCCCTCTTCGGCCTCGTGGTCGGCGCCCTGGGCGGCTTCTTCGGCGTGGGCGGCGGCTTCCTCATGGTTCCCCTGCTGAACGTCGTCTTCGGCGTGCCGTACAACATTGCCGTGGGCTCCGACCTTGGCCAGATGTGCGGCATGTCGACCGCCGCCACGGTCCGGCACATGCGATTTGGCAACATCGACTTCAAGTTGGGCGTTTTGATGATCGTCGGAACCGCCAGCGGGGTGGAGCTGGGGGCCCAGGTCCTCGAGCTGCTCAAGCACGTAGGGAGCGTCTCCCTTTTAGGGCGCCAGATCGACACGATGACGCTCGTCATGAGCCTCGTCTATGTGGCGCTCCTCGTCTTCCTGGGTCAAGCCATGGTGAGGGAGTCGCTTCGGACGATGCGGCGGGCCGCGGGCCAGACGCGGCTTGCCGCCGAGGAGCCGGCGTCGACGGCCGTCGTGCGGCTCCGGACCGTCAAGCTCTGGCCGATGGTGAGCCTGCCGGCGTCCGGAATCGAGTCGGTCTCGCTCTGGGTGATCCTGGGAATCGGATTTGCCACCGGGTTCCTGTCCGGGATGCTGGGAGTCGGGGGCGGCTTCATTCGGATGCCGGCGCTCGTTTACATTCTGGGCTGTCCGACGGTCGTGGCCGTGGGGACCGATCTCTTCGAGATCATGTTCAGCGCGGGGTACGGCGTGATGACGCATGCGTTCAAGGGGAACGTCCACCTGGTCCTGGTCCTCGCGCTTCTCGTCGGCACGACCGTAGGCGCCCAGCTCGGAGCGTCCTACACGCGGAGGGCCGGGGGCCCGTGGGTGCGCTTCGGGTTCGGATGCCTCGCCTTCGTCGGCGTGTTCATGGTCGTCCTCAAGCTCTATCTGAAGCTGCTCCACTAGTTCGATGGGCGGGTTCTGGGGCCGCCTCGCCCGCATCCTCCCCCCCGTCTCGCACAGGCAGGGCCGCCTCTCCGTGGAGGCGAAGTTCACGCTGCTCCGGGCGATCGGCGCCGCAAACGACAGGTTTCTCGCCAACCTCGCCCGGTACCAGGAAAGCGGGGAGAGGGAGGCTCCGCCGGAGCCGGGCGCCGTCGTCGAGGCCTACGAAGGCCTGTCGGCGCCGGTCGGCGAGATGGTCCGGTCCCTTCTGACCATGTCCCGGGGGCGGTACGGCGAGCTCGCCCGGCGTTTCGAGGCGCTCGATCGGGAGCTGGCCCGCGAATTCCTGGACTCCCCTCCTGTCGAGTTCGGCCCCCGCGTCGTGACGCCCGAAGACGCCGCGGCCTGCCGTCCGGTGCGCGAGACGCTGCTCGAGCTGATGGAGCGGGTGACGCCTCTCACGCTGACCGACCCCGAGTCGCCCAACTTCCACCCCGCGCACTGCCAGACGCTTCACGACGTGGCGCACTTCGTTCAACAGCGCGCCATGGGCGAAATGTCCGCCATCGAGGAGCTGACGGCCAGCGAGCGGCGCGCGTGCCGGCGCCTCGTATGGCACCGTCCCATGGAGGTTCGGCTTTTGGACCTCGGGGGGGCGGTCGGGCCGGAGACCGCCCGGGAGGTCGCGCTTGCGGACGTGACCTCGGTCCCGCTCCACGCCCTTCTGGTAGGGATGCTGGACTCGCGTCTCCGGTGGGCGGGCCCCGTGGGTTTCGACCTGAAAGGGTTCGTCTCGGTGGTGGTTCGCAGCGCGGCAGACGACCAGCGGTACGGCGAGCCGAGCTACGCCCTCTGCTCCGCCGATTACCTCCACTTCGCCTCGCGCCTTGCCTACCACTTCGCCCTCGTGGATGCCCTCTGCGGCGAGTCGTTGAACGAAAACTATGTCCGCTTCCGTTTCCATGGCGGCGCGGCGGTGGCCGAGCGGCGGGAGTGGCGGGGGCAGTTCCTCGTCACGGTGCTTGAGTACAATGGCTTTCTCGTCACGCACGTGGGTGATCGCGTGAATGCCATCCTCCCCAGGCGGCCCGTAAAGGAACTGGAGGATGCTCTCGTCATGCTGGGCCGGCTGATGGTCGCCTCCCGGCATCTGGACATGGTGATCGAGAGCCCTGCGGTGGCCGTGACCCTCGCGCGGGCCTTTCTGGCCGGCGACTACGGCTTCGATCTGGTCCGTACGCAAGCGGAGCGGTGATGGGATTCCTCGGGTCGGTCTTCCGCGGCGGCTCCACCTCGGCCGGCGATGTGCTTCGCCACATTGCCCGCGCGGGGAGCGTATGACCGGTTTCGACCGGATCCGGGTGCTCGTCGTGGACGACGAGGAGGACTTCGCGTCCGCCATCGCCGAGCGCCTCGCCCGGCGCGGCTTCGACGCGACCGCGGCGTTCTCGGCGAGAGCGGCTCTGGCGCTCCTCGAAGAGTTGCCCTCCGACGTCGTCGTCCTGGACCTGAAGATGCCGGGGATGGACGGTCTGACCGCTCTCGGCGAGATCCGGAAACTCCATCCCGACGTTCAGGTCATCGTTCTCACGGGACACGGAACGGTCGCGTCCGGGATCGAAGGGATGCAGAGGGGCGCGGCCGACTTCCTTCAGAAGCCGGTCACGATCGAGGTTCTTTGCACGGCCATTGCGGCCGCGGCCGAGCGCTCGCGCGCAAGCCGCGCGGCAGAGGGGCCGGGAGAAGGAGGAAAGAGATGAATCGAATGACAGTCCGCGGGCCGCTCGGCGGCTGGCGCATCCGCCTGGCTCGGGTCCTGACAGGGCTTGCCGTCCTGGCGGTCGCGCTCGAGGCGCCGGGGGCTCCCGCCAAGCCCGCCAAGCAACTGGTCAACATCGCCGATACGCGCGCCCTCCCACCGGGCCTCGCCCGCTGGATCGCGGACGTCTACAACACGTCGCACTGGGAATTCGGGCTGCTCGTCGTCGTCGTCATGGCGGCCATGGGACTCATCCTCGGCTATGGATTCGACCGCCTCGTGGCCACGCTGGGCATCGACCTGGGGCGGCTCGAGCATCACGAGTAGGC
>Ga0315286_10005390_pt1 | contig 12358 bp, 11 predicted proteins | sample YL17G10_0_MG_FD_205038 | JGI IMG/M metagenome (GOLD analysis project Ga0315286, IMG submission 205038) | Sediment microbial communities from Yellowstone Lake, YNP, Wyoming, USA - YL17G10_0 | ecosystem: Environmental > Aquatic > Freshwater > Lake > Sediment | place: USA: Wyoming | collected... | reverse complement strand
CCTGGTCAACCCGCGAGCGGCTCACCGAGGACGGTTCGCCCTACCCGCATCGCCAGCTTCGAGATGCACCGGGGTCAGGTCCGCCCCCGGCTTCGGGCTCGACACCTGACGGGTTCCGCCGAACAATGCGGCCATGCTGATCGTCCACGTCCATGTCCACGTGAAGCCGGAGTGCGTCGCGGCCTTCCGGCAGGCCACCCTGGAGAACGCGCGCCACAGCGTGCAGGAGGTCGGCATCGCCCGGTTCGACGTCGCCCAACAGATCGACGCCCCGACGCGCTTCGTGCTGGTCGAGTGCTACCGCACCAGTGACGCGCCGGCGAAACACAAGGAAACCGCCCATTACGCGAACTGGCGCGATGCCGTGGCGCCGATGATGGCCGAGCCGCGCACCAGCGTGAAGTTCAGCAACGTCTATCCCGACGACGCCGGCTGGTGAGTCGTGACTCTCCTTAGGATGAACTTCGAATTCGCCACCGCCACGCGGATCCGGTTCGGCCCGGGTGTGGTCCGGGAAGTTCCGGGACTTGCCGGGAAGCTGGGCCATCGCGTGCTTCTGGTCACCGGCCGGTCCGCCGACCGCGCCCGTGTCTTCGCTCAAGCGCTCGAAGCCGCCGGTCTGGCGCCCTATCTGTTCTCGATTCCCGGCGAACCCACGACCGAGGACGTGTTGCTCGGCGTCCGGACCGCCAAACAGGGCGGCGCTCAGGTTGTGATCAGTTTCGGCGGCGGCAGCGCGATCGACGCCGGCAAGGCCATCGCCGCGCTGCTCACGAATCCCGGCGACCTGTTCGACTACCTGGAAGTCATCGGCCGGGCGCGTCCGCTCGAGCAACCGTCCGCGCCGTTCATTGCCGTCCCGACCACGGCCGGCACGGGCACCGAAGTGACGCGCAATGCCGTGCTCGCTTCGCCCGCGCACCGTCTGAAGGTCAGCCTCCGCAGCCCGCTCCTGCTGCCCCGCCTCGCGATCGTGGATCCGGAGTTGACGTACGATCTGCCGCCCACGGTCACCGCGTCCACCGGGCTCGACGCGCTCACCCAGTTGATCGAGCCGTTCGTCTCGTGTCGCGCGAACCCGATGACCGACGCCGTCTGCCGCGACGGCCTGCGGCGGGTCGGCCGTTCGCTGCGGGTCGCCCATCGTCTGGCGTCGGCCACGAACGCCGCTTCGCCCGTCCCGTCCGATGAGTTGAAGACCGCGCGGGCCGACCTGGCGATGGCGAGCCTGTTCAGCGGCCTGGCGCTGGCCAACGCCGGGCTGGGCGCCGTTCACGGATTCGCCGCGCCGATCGGCGGGATGTTCACCGCGCCCCACGGCGCGGTGTGCGCCGCGCTGTTGCCGCACGTCATGAAAGCCAATGTCCGCGCCTTGCGCCAGCGCGCCCCCGAGAACGACGCCCTGTGCCGCTACGAGGAAGTGGCGCGACTGCTCACGGACAAGGAGCATGCGACGGCCGGCGACGGGATCGTCTGGGTACGCGAACTGGTCCGCGAGCTCGAGGTGCCGCCGCTCCGCAGCCAGGGCGTCGCCGAGCAGCACGTCGATGAGTTGGTGCAGAAGGCGATCCAGGCCAGCAGCATGAAGGGCAATCCCATCGTGCTGACGGCGGAAGAGTTGACCGAGGTGCTCCGGAGCGCCTTGTAGTGCTTTCGCCAGTGTTCCCGTTTGGAGTTCCGGCTTCAGCCGGTGTTTGGACCGACGCACAGCCCAAATGAAGACTGCTGACCGCACCCGCCGTTTGTCGCCCCCCCTGCTGGCTGCGGCCAGCCTGCTCTCCCTGGCGTTCAGTCTCGTCGCTGACGACTGGCCCCAGTGGCTCGGGCCGCGGCGCGACGGCGTCTGGCGCGAGACCGGCGTCCTCGACCGGTTTCCGGCCCAAGGTCCGAAGGTCCTTTGGCGAACGCCCATCGGGGGCGGCTATGCCGGCCCCGCGATCGCCCGCAACCGGGTATACGTCATGGACCGCCAGCTCCCCAAGGACGCCGCCAAGCCGGGTGCCCCTTTCGCCCGCGGCTCCATTCCCGGCACCGAACGCGTCCTCTGCGTGAACGAAGCCGACGGCAAGGTCGTTTGGACCTACGAATACGACTGCGCCTACACCGTCAGCTACCCCGCCGGGCCGCGCGTGACGCCGACGGTGCAGGACGGCAAAGCCTATACCCTCGGCGCCGAGGGCCATCTCGCCTGCCTCGACGCCAACACCGGCCAGCTTGCCTGGTCGCGTGAACTGACGAAGGATTACGCGACCAAGACTCCGATGTGGGGCTTCGCCGGGCATCCGCTCGTGGATGGCCGGAAGCTGATCTGCCTCGTCGGCGGCGAAGGCAGCGTGGCCGTGGCGTTCGACAAAGACTCCGGCCGGGAACTCTGGCGCGCGCTCAGCGCGAAGGAGCCCGGTTATTGCCCGCCGATGATTTATGAATTCGGCGGACGGCGGCAGCTCATTGTCTGGCACCCGGAGGCCGTCAACGCTCTCGATCCGGAGACCGGGGCGGTCTTGTGGTCACACCGCGTCGAGGCCCGCACCGGCCTCAGCATCGCAACGCCGCGTCAGGACGGCGACCGGCTCTTCGTCACGTCATTCTACAACGGCTCGCTCATGCTTCGCGTGGGCGCCGACGCACCGGCCGTTCTCTGGCAGAGCAAGAAAGCGAGCGAGACGGACACGGACGGCCTGCACAGCATTATTCCCACGCCTTTCCTCGCGGACGGTCACATCTATGGCGTCTGCAGCTACGGCCAGCTCCGCTGCCTCAAGGCCGACACCGGCGAGCGCCTCTGGGAGACGTTCGCCGCCACGACCGGCAAATCCGAGCGCTGGGGCAACGCCTTCCTGGTAAAACACGGCGACCGCTTCTTCCTCTTCAACGAAAAGGGCGACCTCATCATCGCCCGGCTCACGCCGGAGAAATACGACGAGCTCAGCCGCGCGCACCTGCTCGAACCCACCAATACCGCGGCGGGCCGCGACGTGCTGTGGTCGCACCCGGCCTTTGCGAACCGGCATGTCTATGCGCGGAACGACCAGGAGATCATCTGTGTGTCATTGGCGGCGGATAATCAATAGAGGGGCTGATCCGGTGTACGTAACGCCTCCCTCTCCACAGAGGTAGCGCAGATTGTCAATCTGCCGTATCGCCGACTGGCAGTCGGCAATTCGCGCGAATGAAAGATTGCCAGTCTCCGGCTGCTTTGCTACCTGACCTGCCGTGGATCAGGACGAACCTCATCGCGGCTTGGAGCGCGTCAAGTTCCAATTGCGCGCGGGAGGCGTCCCCTCAGACCCGCCCAATCCGCTCCGCAGCGGCATCCACTCGCGCGGGTACCTGCCGCACGTCAAACGCGAGGGCGCCTGGTACTTTGTCACGTTCCGACTGGCGGATTCGCTACCGAAAGAGGTTCTGCTGCGATTCGAGCGCGAACACGCCGAGGCCTTACGCGATTTGCCGCTGAAGGCCTCAGCGGAGGCTGTGCGGGAGGTTCACCGCGACTTGCGTCGCAAGGTTGAGCGTTACCTCGATCAAGGGGTCGGCGCGTGCCATCTGCACCGGCCCGAGCTCGCCGACCTGATTGCCGAGGCGCTCCGATATTATAATGGTGAATGCTATCTTCTGGACAACTGGGTGGTGATGCCGAATCACGTCCACCTCATCCTTTGGCCGATGCCGAATTACACATTGACCGAGATTCTGAGGAGCCGCAAACGACACACCGCCCGGCAGGCCAATCTGATTCTGGGCAGAACCGGCGAGACGTTCTGGCAGCGCGAGTCGTTCGACCATTGGATCCGGAACGACGGCGAGATGACGCGAATCCGGCGTTACATCCGGATGAATCCCGTGACGGCTGGCTTGTGCAGGAGCCCGGAGGACTGGAGGTGGAGCAGCGCGTGGCCAGGATGGAATGCGGCGATACCGCCGTCGCGAACGTAGCCCGGAGAGTTCATCCGCTCTTTCGCCCGTCGGGGACCGACGGAGTGTTCGACCGTCTGCCGACTACCAGTCGGCGAAACAGCAGACTACCAGTCTGCGCTACCACGCCGGCCACCGATCCGGTAGCGCAGATTGTCAATCTGCCGTATCGCCGACTGGCAGTCGGCTGGCCGTGGGGCGAAGGGATCCCGTGCGAGTCCGGTGGGCGATCTGCAGCGCTCAGGATTCCCTTGCGGTCCCATCGGCCCGCGCTAACCTGCCCCCATGAACCCGTCGGTGATCAATCGTTCCCTTAGGCGCACGGGCACCTGGCACCTCGCCGCCCTGGCCGTCGCGGCCTTGCCGCTCGTATGCCTCGTTTCCGGCTGTCGCCCGTCGGCAACCCCGGGCGCGGCCGGCGACGAGTTCGCCCGGCTGATGAACGTCGGCAAGAACTACTACGACAAAAGCGAGGCCGCCCGGGCGATCGAGCCGTTCCGCCAGGCGGTGTCCCTCAACCCGGCGCACCTGGACGCCCAGTTGAACCTGGCCAATGCCTACCTCCTCGCCGGCGACCCGACCAACGCCCTCCCACACGCCCTTGAGGCCGCCAAGCTGGATCACAACGTCGCCGCCGCCCATTACGTGGCCGGCTGCGCCTACCTGCGGCTGCGTCAGTTTGAGCCGGCCGTCAAGGCCCTGCAGACCGCGCGCGACCTCGATGTCGCCGTGGGCGCCCCGACGCTCCACCTCGCCCGCGCCCATCAGGAACTCGGCCACCTCGAAGACGCCATCACGCTCTACCAGGAACTCACCGGCTTCGAGACCAACCACCCGGTTGCTTTCTATCTCCTCAGCCAGTGCCTCATCCGTGCCGGCCGCCAAGCCGAGGCGAACGTGGCCCTCGAGCGTCACAAGGCCATCATCGCGCAGCAGACCAGCACGATGGACGTGGCGAAGCTGGAACGGTGCGTCTATACCCAGGCCCGCGCCCCGTTCATCCTTGAACAACCCCCGGCGACGGGCATCAAGATCGCCTTTACCGACGTGACCGGCAATGTCCTGCCCAACGCCTCCAACTATCACGGCCCAATTGGTGTGATCGACTACAACCACGACGGGCGCAACAGCCTCTTCGTGGCGGAAGATGGCCAGGGGTTCCGGCTGTTGGATAACACCGGCGGGCGGTTTGCGCCGCGCGGCCTGCTCCTGCCCGGCGTGCCCGGCGCGAAGTACCGCCGCTGCCTCGTCGCCGACCTCCAGAACGACCGCTTCGACGACGTGCTCGTCGTGGGCGACCGCGGCTCGCTCGCCTTCAAGTTCGCCACGAACGCCCAGATCACCGACGCCACCACGTTCTCCCGGATGAAAGACGTGCCCGCCACCGACGCCGTGCTGCTCGACCTGGACTTCACCGGCAAGCTGGACCTCCTGGCCATCAACACGACCAACCCGACTCTCCGGGTCATGCGCAACCTCGGCCTCTATTTCACGGACAAGACCGCCACCTCGGGCGTCCCGCCCACGCTCACCGGCATCGCCCAGGTCGCCGTGGACGATTGGAACAACGACGATCTGCTGGACGTGTTCGTGGCACGCCCCGGCCAGCCACCCCAACTCCTGCTCAAGGAACGAGGCGGGCCGCTCGTCGCCACCAACTCGCCCCCCGACTGGCCGGCCGGCAGCGTGATCGCCCTCGGGGATTTCAACAATGACCTGCGCGCCGACCTCGTCATCGCCACGGCCGATCACCTCGAGATCGTCTTCAACGGCTTGACCAACCACGCCCGGATCCCCACAGGCACGACGCCGATCACCGAGCTGTTCCCGCTCGACTACGACAACGACGGCTGGCTCGACCTGATGGCGGTCGGCAACGGCCTGCGCGCCTGGCGTAACGCCGGAGCATTGCGCTTCCAGGAAACCACCACGAACCTCGGCCTCGATAAGATCCCCGGCGTGATCGAGTCCATTGCCGCCGCTGATTTTGACGTGGATGGCGACACGGACCTTGCGCTCGCGGTTGAAGGACAAGGCTTGAAGGTGCTGCGCAACGATGGCGGCAACGCCAATCTCCAAGTCAAAGTGCGCCTGGTGGGCACCCGCTCCAACGCCAGCGGGATCGGCACCCTCGTGGAAGCCACCGCCGGCGGCTTGCGCCTCGGACGCCGCGTGGTGTCGCTGCCCGTCGAGATCGGCGTCGGCCAGCACGCCCAGCTCGAGTCGCTCAATGCCCGCTGGCTGAACCTGAGCCTGAACAACGTGGACGTGAAAGTGGAACCGAAGACCACGCTGCCCCTGCTCGAAATCTACAGACCGGAGGGCTCGTGCCCATACCTGTACGCCTGGGACGGAAAGCAATTTCGGTTCGTAACCGACCTGCTCGGATCGGCCCCGCTGGGCCTCCGGGTTTCCGAGTCGCAATTCGTCGAAGCCGACCCCGACGAATACGTCTGGATCGGCGGCGAGGCGGCCTTCCCGCCACGCGACGGCCAGTACGTCTTGCAGATCACCGAGGAACTGCGCGAGGTGCTCTATCTCGATACCGCCGAGCTGGTCGTCGTGGACTACGCCCCCGGCACCGAGGTGCACACGACCGGCAAGATGGTGCCCGGCCGGCCGTTCCCGCCCCACGAGCTCATCACCCTGCACCAGCCGCATCCGCTTCAGCACGCCGAGCGCAGCGACGGCCTCGATGTGACCGAGGCGTTGAAGGAGGCCGATGGCCAGCACGCTTCGCCCGTCCGGCTGCGCATCCCGCAATTGCGCGGCCTGGCCGAGCCGTGGAGCGTGACGCTCGACTTCGGCCCGCTGCCGGTCGAACGGCCGCTGGTGCTGGCGCTCACGGGCTGGATCCGTTTCGGCGGCGGCATGGCGAACGTCGCTGCTTCGCACAATCCCGATCTGCCCTTCCCGTTCCCCTCTCTCGAAGTCGAGACCGCCTCGGGTGAATGGAAACCGGTCGAGGTCGTGGTGGGCACGCCCGCCGGCAAGACCAAGCGCATCGTGGTGGACCTGGCCGGCAAGCTCCCCCCCGGCAGCCGACGCCTGCGGCTGGCCACGGCGTATGAGATACACTGGGACCGCATCGCCTTGCTGGAAAAGGCGGAGAGCCTGGGGACCCGGATCACCCGCCTGTTGCCCGACGCCACGGACCTCCACTACCGCGGCTACAGCGAGTTCGAAGACCTGCCATGGTTCCTCCCACTGACGCCGGACTACGCCCGGGTCAGCCCGAATCCGAAGTGGCGCATTCTGCCGACGGGCTGGTGCACGCATTACGGCGATGTGCGGACGTTGATCGAGCGTCGCGACAATGCGCTCGCCCTGGTCAACGGCGGCGACGAATTGACGCTGAAGTTCGCCGCCAACCGTCTGCCCGCCAAACCGCCCGGCGCCCGGCGCGGCTTCTTCCTCTACTCGAGCGGTTGGGACAAGGACTCCGACTTCCATTGCGAGAAGGGCTGGCAGGTGGAGCCGTTGCCGTGGCACGGGCTGGACGACCAACTCTACGGCCGGCAGCCACGGCCGGTCATCGACGGCGACGCGTGGCTGAAACAGTTCAACACCCGCTGGGTCGGCCCGCTGGCTCTGCAGCGTCCAATTCGCTGAGAGGTAGTCCGAGCAATTCCGAAGGGATTCGTCCCGATTAGCCGTGGGTGCACCCCCGCGTAACTCCACTCACCCTCGCTCTTGATCTTAATCTATAACCTGCTGCCCGGACGTAGATTAGCCGCGGCTTGGGTGCATGTTTGACGCAACGAACGCCGTCTTGACGAACGGATCGACGCCCCGGAACCTTCAACGCTTATTTCACTGCTCTTCCTTGTGCCGTCTGGGCTTCCGATGCGTTGCGGGGCCGACGGAGTTCAGCCCATCGTGTGGACCGCCTGCCAGAAGGCGTAGGCGAGGACGCCCGCTGAACTCACCCCGAGCGCGCCGTAGGCCAGGTCCTCGACCGCCTGGCCCCAGCTTTGCCGACTCGATTCGCGGTCGGACGCGGCATCAGTTCGGGCTTCGGCCTGCGGCGTGCGCCCCGCCGCAGACCGGCGTGGAAAACCCAGCAAACGGTCCTCCAGCGCGGCGTCCAGCGAACGGGCCAGGGGCATCAGCGACACCCACAAGCTGTCCCGCACCGTGCTCCGGGGCACCGTGCCCCGCACCGCGACTTCCACCACCCGCCCTTGCTCCCAGGTCAAATTCATGGTCGTGCTCTTCATAGGATTCAGTTTCCAGTTCAACTACGACGGAGGATTTTACCCGGCAGGCCGGCAGTTTGTTTCAGGAAACTGAACCAGGGCGTCACGGCTCGGTTCTCGACTTCCTCGGTCGGCTTTGCCACTCTGCGGCCGTGGGCATCACGCTGCAGCAGTTCGAGCAGATGAAGAGCCGCGTCAGCGGCACCCGACGCCTCGCGGCCCCCGTCTTCGCCGATCCTATGAGCGCTTTGCCGGCGACGCCCCAGGTGATCCTCGGCGTTGATCCTTCGCTCCGCGAGACGGGTTACGGTGTCATTCGCTGGGCGCGCCCCCATCCGACAGCGCTGGCGCACGGCACGGTGAAATGTCCGGCCAGTTGGGAGCGGTCGCGCTGCCTGGTCAAGATCGCCGAGACGATCCGCGAGGTGGTCAAGCGACATCAGCCGACGGTCTGCGTGGTCGAGGGTTTGTTCTACGCCCAGAACCTGCGGACCGCGTTGATCCTGGGCGAAGCGCGGGGCGCGGCGTTGGCGGCCGCGGCGGAGACCGGGCTGGAGGTGTTTGAGATCGCCCCGCGCAAGGTGAAGCAGGCCATCGTGGGCTACGGCGGCGCACAGAAGTTGGCGGTGGCGAAGATGGTGCAGCGGATGTTGAATCTGCGGGAGCCGCCGGCGCCCGACGCCGCGGATGCGCTGGCGCTGGCGTTGGCTCACGCCCAGGAAAACAGCCGATACCGGTTCATCGCCCCCAAGCGGGTATGAGGTTACGGCGCTTGACCTGATCTATGCAATCGACTGAACCACGAAATACACGAAACACACGAAACGGGAGACCGAACCCCGGTGTGTCCTGGGCCTGTCGTCGTCCCCGACAGGTGGAGGGACCGGTTGCCGGTTCCGGATTCCCGCGGCCCGCGACTTTCTTCAGTGTTCCTTTCGTGTGTTTCGTGGTTCCACGGAGTTGTTGCGGTTTCGGATCGAACTAGCTCGGGAGAACGAAAGTCATGCTGGACAGAATCCTGTTCTGGGTCGTGCTCGGGTGGATGGTCGCCATGCTCGTCATGGCGTTCCTGGCCATCCGCGAAGTGTGGCGGGAATCCTCCAAGCCCGACGCCGAAGGGGATCAACCAGACGCAACCCCTCCCGCCAAGCCACCAACCGAGTCGACGCCCCGTCAACCGTGAAGCGCACTCGTTTCGTCCTCTCACCCCCTGAACTTCCCGCTCTTGGGGACGGCTTCGTTTGCCGTTCGCGCGTCCCGGCCGTGCGGCTGGTTTCCCTTCGGAGTTCGCCCTTCGCCCTTCGGACCTCCAATTTCTCATGATCACTTTCCTCCACGGCAAACTGGTTGAAGCTCTCCCCACTCAAGTCACGGTGGACGTGCAGGGAGTCGGCTACGAAGTGCTCATTCCCCTCTCGTCGTTCGACAAGCTGCCCCCGCCTGGCCAGGACGTGAAGCTATTGACTCACCTGGCCGTGCGCGAGGATGCCCACACGCTGTACGGCTTCATGACCGCATCCGAGCGCGAGCTGTTCCGGTTGCTTGTCAACACGGTCAGCGGCATCGGTCCCAAGCTCGCGCTGAACATCCTGAGCGGCATGAATACCACGGCCTTCCGCGGCGCCGTGGCCACCAGCGACGTCAAGGCGCTCTCACAAATCTCCGGCGTCGGCCGGAAGACCGCCGAGCGAATCGTTGTTGAGCTCAAGGACAAGATCGGTGCGGCCGGCGCCTGGGAGGCCGCCAGCGCCACGCGCGCCCTGAACGCCGAGGAACAGAAGCTCAACGACGCCGTGCTGGCGTTGATGGCCCTCGGCTTCAAACAGGTCGAGGCGCACGAGACGGTGCGCGGCGCCGTGGCGGTGCTGGGGACGAGGGTCACCCTCGAGGACCTCGTGCGGGCCTGCCTCAAGAAAGGCGGTTGATGGCCGACCCGGGTCCGCAGCCCAACGTCTCCCGCCCAAAGACGGGCGGCGTCATCATTCCACACCAGGCCGTAGGGCATCAGCGTCTGGCCGCCGCGCTGATGTGCGGTTCCATCCGCAGTGTGGCCGCCACCCTCCGATTTCGCCTCGACGACCGGTCCGGGTTCTTCCGCGGCCACGCGCCGCCGGAGCCGGTGATTTTCTGCCTCTGGCACAATCGCCTGGCCTTGTGCCTGATTCTGTACCGGCGCTACGTGCAGCGGTTCCAGCCCGACCGGCAGATGGCGGCGATGGTCAGCGCGAGCAAGGACGGCGCCTTCCTGGCGCGGATTCTCGAGTTGTTCGGCGTCCAGCCGGTGCGCGGCTCGACCAGCCGGCGCGGGCCGCAAGCGTTGCGCGAGCTGATGACCTGGGGCGAGCAGGGCTACGACCTGGCCATCACGCCGGACGGGCCGCGCGGTCCGCGCTACGTAGTGCAGGAAGGCGTGGTGTCGGTGGCGCAGCTCACCGGACTCCCGATCGTGCCCGTCTCCTACCACTTGAACTGGAAGAAGCTGCTCAGGAGCTGGGACCAGTTTCAGGTGCCGTTGCCCTTTGCGCTCTGCTCCATCCGGGTGGGCGACGCGCTGCGCGTGCCCCGCGAGTCGGGCGACGCCGACCGCGAGGCCCTGCGCCGCCAACTCGAAGAGCGCATGCGGGCGATCACGGAAGACTGAAATCCCACTGGTACTGCGCGCGCCGGTGGATCACCGCTTCCACATATTTCCGTGTGCCCGAAAAGCCGATCTGCGCCACGAACGCCATCGCGTTCGTCTCGGCGGCGCCTTTGTTCCAGCGCAGGACATTGTTGCGGCCAGCGTTGTAGTCCGCCAGCGCATAGGGCAGTGGATCGTCGGTGCGCGTGTAGCGTTTCGACACGCGAGCCAGATACCAGGTGCCGGCCAGGGTGTTCGTGGCCGGGTCAAACAGGTGATCGAGCTCGAAGTCGAGGACGCCCTGCGACGTCGACCACTCCACCGCGGCAAGCTCGCGGATCTGCATCAAACCGATCTCGCCGGCGCGGCCCACGGCACGCGGACGGAACCGGCTCTCCTGCCAGACGACCGCTTTGACCAGCGCCGGATCGACGCCGTAATGCCCGGCCGCCGCGCGGATGAGGCCATCGAAACGGTGCTCCCACCAGCGCCAGTAGCCCCAGAGTCCGGCGGCCGAACCGCCGAGCAGGAGGAGCAACCAAGCGGAGAGCCAACGGCGGTTCACGCGGTCCTTGTAACGAAAACCGAGAACAGTGTCGAGACCCGCCCCAGGCGTGCCTTGACACCCGGCCTGCGACCTTCGACCCTCGCGTTCGCGATGATCGCCCGTGTCACGCTCGAGCTCGCGCTCCGCAAGGAGTTCGATTACCTCATCCCGCCCGAACTGGCGGGGCAGGTCGAGATCGGCAGCCGGGTGAAGGTGCCGTTCGGGCCGCGCCAGGTGATGGGCTGCGTGACGGCGTTGGTGGAGGCATCGCCGCACACGAACTTGCGACCGATCCTCAAGGTCATCGGCCGGCAGGCGCTGGTGACGCCGAAGGTGCTCGCGCTGGCCCGCTGGATTGCCGGCTATTACTGTTGCCCGATCGAGATCGCGCTCAAGAGCGTGCTGCCCGAAGCGGTCCGGAAGGAGGAGGAAGGCTGGCGTGAACGGCTGTTCGTGTGGGCGCTCCCGGTCACCGGTGAGGCCCCTAAGCTGACGAAGCGGCAACAGGAGGTCTGGAACATCATCGAGGAGTGGCGCGAGCTGCCCTTGCAGGAACTGCTGTCGCTGGCCGAGACGACGGCCGAGACCGTGCGGCGGCTCGAAGACAAGGGCTTGGTTCACGTCGGTCCGCAGGTTTCGGAGCGGGACCCGTACGCCCGCGAGCACATCCTGCCGACCTCGCCGCTCCCCTTGAATGCCGAGCAGGCGGCCGCGTTGACAAAGATCCTCGCTGCGCTGGACCAACTGAACGCGGAACGCGGAGCGCGGAGCGTGGAGCCCCGGAGCCCTGGGCCTCCGTCCTCCGTCGTCCGTCCTCCGTCGTCCGTCCTCCCGACTCGCTCCTCGACGTTTCTGCTCCACGGCGTCACGGGCAGTGGCAAGACCGAGGTCTATCTCCAAGCCATCGCCCACACCCTGCAGCAGGGCAAAGGCGCCATCGTGCTCGTGCCGGAGATTTCTCTCACGCCCCAGACCGTTGAGCGCTTCAAGGCCCGCTTTTGCTCGGGCCCGCTCCAGACGCTGGTCGCCGTGCTTCACAGCCATTTGTCCTCCGGCGAGCGCCACGATGAGTGGCAC
>Ga0315286_10005389_pt1 | contig 12358 bp, 20 predicted proteins | sample YL17G10_0_MG_FD_205038 | JGI IMG/M metagenome (GOLD analysis project Ga0315286, IMG submission 205038) | Sediment microbial communities from Yellowstone Lake, YNP, Wyoming, USA - YL17G10_0 | ecosystem: Environmental > Aquatic > Freshwater > Lake > Sediment | place: USA: Wyoming | collected... | reverse complement strand
CTCATCGCGTCCGCGCACATAACATACCAATTATACTGATTATTATACGTCGCTGGCGGCGCGGAGAAGAACGTGCTATTAGCGAGCGTCGTGGCGGTGTTGTTCTCCGTCGAGGCGTTCTGAGCGACGAGGAACGGCGTTCCGAAGTCGCCCCATCCGTAAGTGTCAAAGTTCCACGTCGTCACATCATCCCAAGAGGCATTATCACTCGTTGTTCCAGAGAATTTTACCTGCGTCGCGTTCGTGCATCCGCCCGCCCAACTCACATTGGTCACGTCATCAGTGTTTGTGTTGCCGATCCGGAGACTGAACGTCTGGAGCGTATTATCGACGAGGACGCGAATCTGCGTCCAGGTAAAGTTCACGTTCCCCCGACCGGAATTAGACGGGACCGTGGTCGAAACCCACGGAGCAAACGCGCTGTATCCCCATTCTGCCGGGGTCGGATACCCCGCGTCCAAGAAGAAACATGAAGCGGTAAAATCATCCGTTAAGACGGCTACGATGACATCATTCATGTCAGGCAAAGTATCTCCATACACCCAAAAGGAAAGGACGGTCCTTCCCGTCTTTGACATATTAAGGTTGATGGAGCTGACTTCTTCCGTCCCGGTCGTCTTAACTGAATGTGCGCCGCTGTGCGCAGTAACGTTCCACAAACCAGGGATGCCGGACAGGGACCATTTGCTGAGGTCAATCGAGACCGACTCGAAATCATCATATAAGACTCCCCCATCAAACGAGAGATTACTGACATACAGATCGCAACTCATCACCGTGTTGTTCGTGCTGTTAAAAGAGAAGGAGAACGTCTGATTAGTCTCCGTGACCGTAACCGCGTCAGCAGGGGAAATGAGCGTCACCGTCGTCACATTCGGTTCCACCACAACATCAGGACAGGGCGCGGAAGGGCCACACCATCCTTCCGTCGCATAATCCCACGCCTCAACATCATCCCAGAAAACATCCGGGGAACCGCCGACAGTCGGATAGAGATAGAGTTCCTGAATATCGGATGGGACACTCAGATTACCCGGCGTCGCAGTCGTCGAATTTCCAAAGCGAACTGAAAAATTATTCGCGTCATTATCGACGAGGACGCGAATCTGCAACCATTTCCCGACAACATCACCATCGCCTGCTACCGAACTCACACCAGTCGAAACCCACGGGTTGCCGGTGAGATAATACCCCCATTCGTCAGTCGTCGGATAACCGCCATCCAGCGCGACGATGGGAGAGGTATCATCCGCGAGGTAGAAGGGGGCGATGTCGTCGCCCGGTCCGGTGCTGGAATTGAAATACACCCAATAACTGATGACGGTTTTCCCCGTGGCCGGGACGAGGTCGCTGAGAAGCAGACTCGTCACATCAAAGACGTTTGCCCCGTCAGATTCTGTTCTGAGAGAGTAAGTCCCGGTGTGAGCATAGAGTGAAGAGACGACTGGGGGGCCGTTGTTCGACCATTTGGTGGCGTTTAAACTGCCGCTTTCAAAGTCATCATACACCGTGGCGGTGGCGAGTGGTATGGTGAAGCAGAGAGCGAGAATGAGCGCGGCATACAGTAGTCCGTTGTTCTTCATAAAGGCAGCCCCCACATTTTTCCTGGGAAAAGAGAGGAAAAAAAGGTGTTTTAACGTGGGGTGGTCTTACTTGCCCTTACGCTGTTTAACAGCGTAAGCGAAGACCGCCACCAGCACGATGACGTACAGCACCGGGATCAGCGAGAGCAGCATACCCGTTGTGCCGGTCGCGTTGATGGCGTCAATGTACAGATTCAGCGGACCAAAAAGGGCCACCGCGATTACCGCCTCAAGAAAGAGGTCAATCCAGCCAGTCATATTATATCCCTCCGAACGTTTTTTTGTTAGGAGAATAAAGGCGTTTTTGGAGCTTTTCCCCTTAACGCTTTCCTCCCCTTAAACCCTTCCCTGAGACTCCGAGTATTTATATTTTATCGTTTCCGAGACGCTTTAGCATAACAAAGTTTATAAACCCGTATTTGTTCCTACAAACTACCATGAACATCATGCCCGACCTCAAAAACCTGAAGAAAATCGCGTCACTCAACCAGAAAGAACTCGTCGTCCTGAGTTACGGCCTCTGGCGCGTCCTCAAAGAAAAAGCCGCCCTCAAAGAGAGCGAACTCGACGCGCTCATCCAGAAAGTCAAGGCGCAAAAGCTCCGGTGAACCGCCGATGGAAAAGAAATGGACGCTCCGCCTCCCACGATACACGCTCGGATTCGGCTTCCAAATAGCCCTGAAACCCCGCGAAGGCGTCAAGGTCGTCGGCGTCACCAACAAAGTCGGCCATTATTACCTCCCGTTCTTCGATTACGACATCACCAACCAGGCGATCGTCGAGAATGATGTGCGGAGCTTGCAGGAAACGTTCACCCTGGGCGACGCGTTCCTCTTCCGCACAAAAAAAGGGTTCCACGTCATCATACTCGACCTGTTGACCGGGGAGGAATGGCGGCGCGTCCTCGAAGAGAGCAACTGCGACGAGGAATATAAAAGCATCCCGTTGCACAACAAGGCCCGCGTCTGGGTTCTTCGCCTCTCGGACAAACCCGACAACCACATCACATACGTCGATTACCTCGAAGGATACAATGGCCGCCCGATCAGCGAACCCCACCGCCGCCTCCTCTTAGCGCGCGGGGTGGATAAAGCCCGTCTGGAACGGTTAAAAATTTATAGTAGTGCCACCACGGAACCCCTGATGTATGCGGGATACGAGGCATAAGATGGCGAAGAACGTGAACGAGTACGTCACGACCGCGATCCGTGATGAGCAAGACCCAAACGCCCGCCAAACCCTCCTGAACGATTATAACCGTTACCGAACCGCGAAAGACCGTTATTATGCGCGGAGCAGCTCGGCAGTTCTCAAAGCGACCGCGCCCCGACTGGCGAAACGCGCCCTCAAACGACGGTATGATGACCTCTTTGAAGAACTCATGAAATACATGACCCCCGATGAGATCGTCACCCAAGAAGATTATTATAACTCCCTCAAGTCCGCGCTTGAGCCACGCGTCGAGAAAGGCACTCTCCGCGACACGAACATACGACACTTTTATGAAGAACTCATCCAAACGCCGAAAGCAGAAAAGTTCTTCCGAGAAAAGAACGTAGAACAAATCACGCCGGGAAAGAGCGAACAACGAAACGAGAAGTTCGTCAAAGACGAACGCCGAGAACGTTATCACACTTATGTCCGTGAAGGACGCGAAATCTGGCGGGTAGTCAACCAGGAAAATAAGACGGTCACGATCGTGTACCGAACCCACGTCACAACCAAAAAAGGGGAACGCATACGGTTCCGCGACGTGGGAACAGGCCGATTCGGCACAAACCCGTACCATCTCAGAGCGAAGTTCCAACAAGGAACGTCAACGTGAAACGGCCCCATTCGCAAGGATCACCGGAAAAGCATCACGATAAGGAATATAATCAACCCGATAATACCCAACGCGAACAACAAGATGATGAAGGGGAAAACGTATAACTGAAACCACCCCGGATAATCATCAGCGACCATCACGAACCCCTCCGCAACGCCTTCCCACAAAAGATACAATTATACGGCGGCTTCACAACCCGGTTAATGTTCTTACAACCCTCACACAAAACGAACTCCGAACCAGTCATATCACACGCGTTCATCACTTCCCCCTCCTGATCTTCTTCCAGCTATTTATCTGCTCTTGAACATCGTCATCCCATATCTTCCCCACCACCTCGACCCCGGCGCGACCCGCCCACTCCCGGAGGGCTATAAGCTGGTTTTCCGGGTTCTGTTCTATGGCCTTGCTTACCCGTGCGTAAAGCGCGATTCTCATCCGAACAATCCTCCCCCCTATTATCCAGGAGTTACTCCTCCCTGAAACGACCGGGGTTTAAATACGAGTCCATATTTTGATGCGGATGGGGAGAATCGAACTCCCTCCTATTCCCTCCGGATTGCCGAATACAGGGAACTTTGCTCGGTCCGGCAGGCAACCACATCATCCGCATTATTGCTCCTTACTCTTCTCTGCTCTCCTCATCCCCTCGATATATCCTCTTCTGAACGTCACCCAATCAATAGGCGTCTCTTCCTTTGCTCTCATCTCGTCTCGAAACTTTGTCCACTCTTCCCAACACGCCTTTTCAGCAAAACGCATGAGTATCACTCCTCTTTCGTCTTATGTAGACTGCATTTACCGCAGATTCGCCATTTACCACGAACCCCCCGTATGAGTGTATAGGTCATGCAACCGCAGTTCTCACACAATGAAATGTCAGGCATAAGTATCACTCCTTACTCTTGTCTCATTATTCCATGCACAATATAGGCATCTTCGATTATTCTTTCCCCATTTAATCGTCTCTCCTCCACAATTTGGACACTTCATGATAACACACCCCTATTCACTACACCATTCTAATAATTTATTTTGTGTTGGCTCCGCACCGCAGAGATCAGGACAATTATAACAATGACCAAAAAACACATTCTCATCATGTTTACTGGCATACACTTTGGAGTCTAAAAATGCATATTTCTTGACATTTATAATACCACTCGTCACTAAGGAATGATTCTTTGGAAATCTTAAAACATTGTCGATAACATCATCATTATTTAATAAATCATCTTGAACCTTTTTTAGACGTGAATCATTAAAATCTGCCGTGTTCACCCTCAAAACCGATTTACAGTATTTTTTAAGACGGTTATACTCACACAACCGCAGTACAATCTCTTCTCCAGTATCTAACGCACAGATGGAAGTATTGACAATCAAACCCATTAATCTAAGAACCTGTTCATCATTCAGTATGTTCAAATGCTTTGTAACTATCACAATATTCTTCTGATAAGGTCTTATTCTATCAATAATATTTAATGTATGTTCCCAGTCAAATGAAGTATCACACATGACACCCAGTCTAATAAATGGTATTTTCTTAAGTTGCTGTGAGATTTTAAAAAAATGCTCATCGCTGATAAAATATCTCTTCACTACCTGCCCAAAATCATAACCCTTCGATTTTGCTATCTTCGCAGCATAACAGATACCATAACACCCATTACCACCGTTCCGTTTAGAATTAATACAACCCTTGAACGGGTCTAACTCCCAAACCCCGCGTTGGTTTTTTGTCAATTCTATTTTATTAAGGTAAACTTTCATCACAACCGCCCGATTGGAGGATAGAGTTCTTTTATCTTTGATACGTCCCCTTTGTAAAAAACAAGTATCTTCTGTTCTCTCTTCGGAAACTTCCTATAATCTAAGGTGATTTTCGCATGAGCCAAACGAGTGAACTCGCACTCTAAATATACAATCTTGTTGTATATTTGCAACCCTTGAGACTTAAAAAATAATTCGTGCTCGGCTTCAGAACCATAATACGCGCCGTTCTTATCTCTCGAATCTCCGGTCATAACAACAAAGAAACAATTATCCTTCAAATGAGTAATGGCTTTCCTGTATCCTTCAAACAACGAATCCCGAAACTCCTCGTACGTTTTCTTGTTATTGAGTTCACCATCTGGAATGACTCCATTGTAATCTACATACTTTTCGACTTTGTAATACGGTGGACACATGAAACATAAATCGAACATCCCTTCCGGCTCGTATTTTGAACTATCGCTTTTAATCCAGATAGCCGAACCTTTCAAGTCAGAACACAACTTATTATTCGCATCGCATTGATTCTGTCTAATCTCGCTGGCGACGTATTCATAACCATAATCGGCAGTCACAAACCCGAACTGGACCCCCCCACCAAACGGATTATAAACTCTTTTACCCGAAGTAGGCATGAAGAAACGTAGAATCACCTCACAAGCAACCGGATCAAGAACGGACGCATTTCCATTAAATGATTTGCCAGTATTATGTATTATTTCCCCATTCTTAACAGTTTGCGAGGACAAGATAACATTCGAAAACCCGTTCGAACCTTGCCAGCAACCATCCCGTGAAGCGAATTTAGGATTAGAAATGTTATGCTTTTTACCAGCGTCCTCTATTTTCTCGTTCCATTCATGTTTCATTTTAAGCCAGTCAGCCCTCGTCGTGGTCCACGCATTAGTCATCGTCGCATGAGCTAAACGTTTCATTCGCACCTGTTCCAAAGAACCATAAACCATGTACGCGTATCCGCTCAAATCTAAATACTTCTTAAACCCGACACCCTCGAACACGCTCGGACATTCTAAATCATGCTTCGTACTCACCGTCATAATCATGGGATAATCATAAACATTCTGTTTAATTATCTCTTTCACCATCGCACTATAAATGCCCTTGTCCTTCTTATCCAATTCCATAGCGGACTGCAATAGACAGAACTCTTTAGCTTCGTGATTAATTTGGAAAGTAAAAAACCCCGTGAACACATCATCAATCTTCAAAATTATCGCGGAATGACGCTGCATATTCTTTCTCGCGGCTCTATATGCTACTTTATCTCTTAACGCTAAATCAGCTACTTGTGCTTCATATCCAGAACCAATCACTTGTTTAACATACTCAAATTCAACTTTCTGCTCTATGAGCCGATTTTGAACCATAATAACACCTCGTCGAATTATTGCTCCATATTCTCTTCTCTGACTATCGCGGCGATACGCCGCCAAGCAGCATCCAACTCAGCAGGATTCATCATGACAACCTCTCCCTATTCGTTATGTATCCTCTCTCGGTGTTGAAGCATTGCCCGTACATTGATGAACCAATTATGACAGATACAGCATTGCTGACGACCGACGAAGGAATCAAGCAGTTCAGCGGGGAACTCATAATTCCTTCTCTCCATAAGTATCACTCCGTTCTTTCGACATACATCCAGCTTCCCTTTTCCTCGTCCCAACGCCACCGGACACCATCAAAGACGACCTCGGCCCCATCACGCGGAACAGGCATAAGTATCACTTCTTTCTCATCGCTAAAATCTTCTTTGAAAGGTCGCGCATAGCGCACACCATACGACTGCCTTCAGTAGAATCTTCCCCGTATCCTGTGAAGATGTCTTCAGGATAGTTTTGGACGAACCATTCGCAAACGTCATAAAGTCCTGCTTGCTCGCTGCTCCCACAATTCTCATCAACAACTTCTAAACGGATCATAAGGATTACCCCATCTTCTTCATTGTTTCCCCCAGAGTGTCTCAATTATTTCTTCTATCTTCTTTTCAAAGAGCTCTATAATTTCAAGATTTGCGTCAACTAAACTCTTTTCTTTTTCCAAAAATGCCACTATTTTTTCTTGTATTGTTGTGTTTGGGAGTGGAATGGTGACTTTATTAACGAGACCTATGTTTAGGTTATTCACCACTCCGCCCGTGGCTGCTTTTTTAAATTTCTGATATAGAATGTCAGAACTTAATATATAATACAAATAATCTTGATTTAGATTCTCCGATTTAATTCTCAGTAGCAACCATCCATCATGAATGCATCCTGTAGTTCTCATTATGTAAGGTCTCCCAAAACTCATGGAGTTAGAAAGAATGAAATCTCCTTCCTTTACTGCACGAGATCTCTTTGCACCCTCGGGCTTAATTTTCTCTTTAGTTTTAAATATGTACTTGGAAACTCCTTTTGTATCCCCTATCTTGATCCAATTGACACCGTTTGCATCTTTTGTCAAATATTCGTTGATTGGGCGGGGAGAACCTCCTCGCTGAATTTCAACAACTTTCTCGAGCTCGATCGTCTCCCATTCTGGGTCGATCTTGAAGCTTGGTTTGTAGTTATCCACAACTTTTCTCGCGCCGTCAATGATGTTTTGGTATCGTTCAAGCTCTTCGACGATCTGCTGTTGCACGTCAAGAGGGGGAAGAGGGATTCTGATTTCTCGTAGATCAGATTTTCGCAGTCCTCCCATTATACCATCGACAGCCAGCGAATCCTTAATGGATTGAAATTTCTCGTGGCAAAGTATAAACAGTAAATATTTTGGCAATATTGCGCTCGAACAACGCAGAAACGTGAAGCCAGTAGAAAAAATTGAACCTGCAAGAGTCTCATCAATAAGGATGACTTTGTTCGTTCCTTTCATAACAGCGAAACCAACATCATTTTGGGAAGGGTAGAGATTTGCCCGACTCGGCCTATTCTCAAAATCTACCAACTCATAAGTCTCCACGCCCGAACCCGTTACTGCACCCGTGGAATAATATCTTTTTTTTCCGTCATACGTGGGTGGTTTATCATTAAGAATATTAACAATTTTTCCAAGCTCTTCGAGCGGCCATTTACCAATATAATTGATTGTTTCGCGATAGCGTTCGCCCGAGAAGTTGTAATCATCCGACTCCTCGATACGTTTCTTCTCAACGATAACGGCGATTTTCTGTTCGGGACCAAGAAGCTCACAGTTCTTTCCTGCAAACATTGCCTCTCGGAACTTCCTCACAATTTCAAGCGCGATTGGAAGATCATTCTCCTTACTTTCGCGGCGTTGCGCGCCGAGGCCAAACCCGTCGTTGTCAACGCGTACGAAGACAATTTCCTTTGTTCTCTTTGCAAGACTCTTGTCGAGCAGCAAGATGGAAGTCTTGACGCCGGAATATGGATTAAAAACTCCTGCCGGCAACGAAACGACAGCATAGAGCGACTGCTCGAGTAGCATCTTCCGTAATTGCTGATATGCTCCGCCCGACTGGAAGATAATTCCTTCAGGGACAATGATGCCGGCACGGCCATTCGGGTTCAAATGCTCGTGAATATAATCAACAAACAGCACCTCGGACCGGTTCGCTTGGACGCTAAAGCGCTTATGCGGACGAATTCCGCCTTTGGGCGTCATGAATGGTGGATTCGCTAAAATTACTTGATAATGTTCGTTCCACTTCTCCTCAGACGTTAGCGTATCATATTCGAAGATGCTAGGATTTGTAAAACCATGCAAGTACAAATTCACGAGAGACAAACGAACCATATCGGGTGAGATATCATACCCCGTGAAGTTAGACATGAGTTGCCTGCGCTGCTCAGGCGTCAGGGTGCTCCGTCCATCTTTCTTATTCTCCTCGAGAATATGCTTATACGCCGAAATCAAGAATCCCGCCGTCCCACAAGCCGGGTCGAGAACCTGTTCATCCTTCTTCGGATCAACAATTTTAACGATAAAATCGATGATGTGTCGAGGCGTCCGGAACTGCCCCGCATCGCCTTGCGAACCCATCACTGAAAGCAAATACTCGAATGCATCGCCAAGACGCTCGCTGTGATCGTATTCAAACTCGTTGATTGTCTTCAAAAATGCCTTCAGCGTCTCCGGATCGCGATATGGTAGATAAGCATTCTTGAAGATGTCTCTGAAGAGCTGAGGAATCTTTGGATTCTGATTCATCCGCTGGATGGCCTCACCATAAAGCCCCACTAACTCAAATCCACCTATACGAGGATCAAAGATCTTCGACCAGGCATACTTTTGATACTCACCAGTAAAGAACGTCGCCTTTCCACCCATGGACTGCGCTTGCTTATCCATATCGTCCATGAACTTGAAAATGAGCGCGATCGTAATCTGTTCAACTTGTGCCTTCGGGTCGGGAAGTTTCCCGACAAGAATATCACGTGCACTATCAATTCTTCGTTTTGTATCTGAATCGAGCATCGTCCACCCCTTATGCTACAAAAGCGTTCAGTGAGACATAATCCTTCACGTATTCAACAATAGGTGTTACCCACCCATCGAGCTCGTGAAGGTCTTTCATATTAAACATGGGATTTGTTGCGAGACGCGGGTACTCCTTGGACTCGATGATCTCTCTAATCTCCAAGTCTGTAATGTATGATTTGATGAACTGACGAATAACGTGAATGAACTGTGGTTCGGGCTTATACAGCGAGATAAATTTCTCGATTTCCTCCTCAAGAAGCTCATCTTTTGATTTGAAACGCTTGATACGCCCGAATATTTTCTCCAGAATCTCACGAACAAAGCTTGCGATGGTGAAAACGACTTTCCAATGCCACGGCTTCATCGTATTTTCCTCGCGCAAAACTGACAGATAAAATATCCTTTCCGGCCATGATTCACATGAACGAACGTCTCCAACTCCGCCCCGCATTCGCACATAAAAGCTTTCGCTACGCGGCGATTATGCTGCCGACAATCGTCCTTTGTGGTCATCGACGCCCACCCCGCAGAGCCATGCGTTTTCCGGTGGTAGGTGGAAGGCGTGAACGCCGACGATCTCCACCGAAAGGCAACATCTCAGCCAACTCCCCGAACCCCTCATCCTCCTCCACCCCCAACTTCTGAGCGATGACCCGGAGGAGCCGGTACTGTTTCACCGCGTAGCGAAGCATAAAAAGGAAATAAATGACCGTCAACCCCGCCAACCCGCCAAAACTGACGAGCAGGGCGTTGATGAACGGGGTTACACCTTCGGAAGCCACGAACGCATCACCCCGAAAGTATCCGCGCCCACAACCGCCAACCCTGACCCGACGATCTTCCCGAGCAACTCATCAGTGCGCTCACGACTCAGATGATTCGCCAACATCACCCCATACACGAGGTCTTTCTTCGCCACCAACCACTCACCCTCCTCAACCCCGGTGATCTGCATCGCCGTCTGCAACGTCTTCAAATCAAGGGCCAACTGGTTCACCTGGGCGCGTTCCGCCTCCCGACCCTCCTCATACTCCTCCACCCGGCGAAGAACGCTCCTGAGAACCCGCAAGCGGTCACGCTTTAACAACCGCGTAACCTCCATCTCAGTCACAGAGGCGGAATAGGAGAACTCCTTCTCAACCACCAACCCCTCAACCACACACTGCAAACGAACCACAAAATCCACCACATCAGCCATAACGCATCACCCTTCATTATATTCCGTATTGTCCATATCTTCCTCTCTTTTATTAATTACCCCTTCTGTAAATTCCTCATTCTCAACAGGAGATGATATACGCAAGTCTTTCTGAAGGATTATAATGTGACCCTTATCATTCATACTTATAACTCTTTCCTCCAGAAGTTTCATGCGCCAATCACGAACATCATCAAGACTCATTCCTTTCAAAAGTAGTTCTCGATATAATTCCTCAACCGGAATAACATTTTCCCATGAAGGTTGCAGTGACCGAAAAGCAGCATATACCTTTTCGCGCATAATCAAAGAATCAGTTACAGGGCGATAAACTTTAACTTTATTATTTACGTTATAGAAAAGCATATCAGGCCTATCTACCCGGAGAGAAGCGACCCCGGAAGAAACAAGATGCTGAATAAGATTTTTAGCTGATTCGGGCGTCTGATATATACCATGAATAGCGACAAAACTAATAACGCCCATCTTCTTTAAAATCTCTAAAACTTGCAAAGATTGCCTGGTCTTAAACATTTCCTCTTCTCTCATGGGAAAACCTCTGTCTTAGGAATATATATGAGCTTCTCTCCATCTTCCGATTTCTTCGCAACACCCGCCATAGTAATCTTCCATAAGAAATTTTTCGCGGGTTGAATGTTTTTATAATGATCATAAACAAAGGAAATCAAGAGTTCGCCGTCTGCCACAAGTTTTTGAAAAAGATATGACTCATGTTTTTTCCCAAAAAAGAATTGACGCTCATCCATGTTTCTCATCCCCCACATCCGAGGCAGTCTTTTTAGCAATATTAATGAGCTTCTGTGAGAAAGGCTCATCAAAAAAAATTCTATAATCTCTCGGATGCGTTCTATTGATATGAAAAGAACGACATACAGACAGCTCATTAATCCAACGCTCAAGAGTTTGCCTATGCATTGGAGCAAAATATGAATCTATCTCTGTGATCTTTACTCCGCCTGTTTCTCTCCTATATGTATATAGATAAAGGAATAACACGGCTTTCCCTTTATGAGAAAGAATCTGTGTAATGTTTTCCCGTTTATCGACACGACGTAAAGTCAGAATATTTAATATCTCATCATCTGCGTTCTTCCCACCTTCCGACTCTTCCACCATTATAAGCGGGAAATCACATTAGTTTATAAACTTTTTTAAATAATAATTATGGGAAAAACTTTTTAAAGCAGAACTATCATAACCACCAACAGGCTACAATGACATCGACGACAAACGCTCAAGTGCCCGGCTCGTTGTTAGATGAGGATAGACCTTTTCAGGCGTCCCTGCAACACTGCCGAAAGAGCGTCGTTGTCAGAGATGAAAGGTTCCGCCCTTCGAGCAAGGACTCCGTTAAACGATATACCGCGTCCCAAACGCGGAAGTCGGCGGAGAGACGGCTTAAGATTCCCGTCGCAAATACCTACGCGCAGATCGACGGATAAAAGATTACTTTTAACGACTCGACGACGAGACAAGGCCGTTAATGAAGGAATCTTCCCTTTC
>Ga0315286_10005388_pt1 | contig 12360 bp, 15 predicted proteins | sample YL17G10_0_MG_FD_205038 | JGI IMG/M metagenome (GOLD analysis project Ga0315286, IMG submission 205038) | Sediment microbial communities from Yellowstone Lake, YNP, Wyoming, USA - YL17G10_0 | ecosystem: Environmental > Aquatic > Freshwater > Lake > Sediment | place: USA: Wyoming | collected... | reverse complement strand
GATACTCGTTTACGGAAAGTCCATCCTGCTCTTTGAGGAAAGGTGTTAGGTGATCGGCTTGCAACGGCGCTCCGACAAGCGGATCCGCGTGTTTCATAATCATAAGTTGTGCAACAGTCGCAAACCGCTCGGGTTGACTGAGGTAGCCGATGACCGACAACGTGCCCGCGGGGGCTCATCGGGGACATCTGGAGCGACGCGTCGCCCAGCTCGCGCAGGGAATGCCCGGGATTGAGGACCTCACGGCCGCCCAGGTCGACAAGATCGCACAGGGCATCGTCGTGGATGAGCTCAAGGCCAAGATGCGACGGGCGATCGTGGCCGCATTCCAGTGTGGGTGTGACGGAACGCTATCTGCGGAATGTGTTGAGATACGGGGAAGATGTAGGGCGGAAATTTGACATACAATAGGCAGAGGGATTCCGCCACTGACTGGTCAGGGGTCTATCTCGTCTCCCTCAATCCGGTGGAATAGGATCTCTTCGACGGTGTCCGCACTGAATGCTTCGCGGCTCTGGATAAGCTTGAGAAGAACGCTTCGCAAGATCGCCCGCGTGGCAGTCGCCGACTCACGGAGCGTTCCGTGCTTTGTCAAATCTCTCGGCGCACCGGCAGCGCCTCCGCCATGTACGACATAGGAGCGCCAACGGTAGGAAAGCCGGAGGGAACGGTATATCGCCTCTCGATCTGCGGGAGTTGAACCGACATAAGCCGCTGCGCGAAGAGAGGCCGTGAGACTAAGCTCGGATCTACCGTCTCCAAAAAGGCCCTCCAGCGATATCCAATGGTCAAGCAATTTATCTTCGTCGTAGATTCTGTCAGCAGCTTGCAGCCATCTCGAAAGCTGAAATCGCACCACCGCGTCTGAGTGTCTGTGCGTCGTTCCCGGCGGCAGCCTGCTGTGCACCAATCCCCAGTGTGCGCAAGCTCCCGACCGCCGGGGCTGCGTCTACGACGACAAGACTGATGGCGGCGAAGAAGTCCTCGAATGCCTTGATCGCCCGGGGGTCACCGCCGGTGATGAGGGAGAGCTGTTCCCTGGTAAGATTCAACGAGCCGGTGGCCATGAGGCTACATTAAGCAGTAATTACTGCTGATCGCGCAGGGGGCCATCAATAATCGACCTCTCTCACCTCTTGTAACGCAGGGGCCGGCCTGTTCTTGCCGGCGTAGGCTTCCACCCCATTCGGGAATGATTTGCTCAACTCCTCAACGGTGGTAGCAGCGTCAATTCGCTCGGCCGCCCCTGGGTTGCCCTTCTTCAGGAACGTTTTCAGCCCCCAGAAGTATTCTGCGACGCCGTAGTATGTGACGGATCGCAAACCAAGGAGTAAATGCTCCACGTAATCGAATCTCTTTTCCGTTCCGCTCATCAGCGAGACAGCTTCTTTCATCTCTGGCACGATGATGCGGACATATCCGGCTCCATCAACCGCCAAGAAGGTCACAAATCCGCCGCTCACAATCCGAACCAATTCTTTGTTCTCACGAGATGCCCAGTAGTATCTGTCTTCAATCCGGCTGATCACACATGCGAGATCCACAGCTCGGTCTCGGCCTATCACCACAGCTTTCGGCGGGATGACTCCGGCGATAGCCCTTCCTCCAGCCAGAACAGGAAGGTCGATGGCTACCACACTTACTTTTACCTCCGGCACACCGGAGAAAACTGTCTCGGCTTGAGCTCCGCTTTCTGATGGCGCGAGGAGACTTGCGCCGAGAATCAAGATCGTCAGAATAAATCGATGGATCATACGTTCTCCTTTCAGTTTGTAAGACGAAACTATCACAAGAAAACTCCTGCTGTCTCGAAGGGAAGATTGGATTTTAACATCTCAATCTCCCATGTAGAAACCTATTGCCGATGCTCCGAGGAGCATGCTTGCGATCGTGCAATTTAATTGTGAGATACCGTAATTGTAGATCTGCCCAGCCGCATTGAGTGGGACATCTACCACTCCATAAGACCATCCCTCTGCCCCGCCAGCCGCTCCATTTCCACCTACTCCAAAAGTAGGATGCGCTGTTGCGGAACTCGGCGCGTTCCCATTGTTGTCGGAAAAGCCAAGCTGATATGTGCAATATCCTGCCGCTGCCGCAACGATGAACATGCTCAGCTTCAGCCTTACTCCTTTTGCTCCCAAAGGAATGCCTATTCCCGTTCCCGCTAATCCTCCCGTCGGTCCGGTAATCTGATACGGTCCCCCATAATTCCCAATTGTGGGGGGTACTGTGATGCCATTATTCCATACAACTCGGGAGATGGTGTTCCCAAGCGGTAGATGATGCAGTTTCCCGAGGTGGTACTGCTGTCCGTCTGTGTCGATGGTCTGATGCGGGCTCGAGAACCGGCCACATTGACCGAAGTGAGTCCGCCACCGACGCGGAGATGTTCCCAGGCTGCGCGGGCAGCGGCGGGAAATACCTGGATTGCTCCATAACTTGACGTGAAAAGGGACTCCGACTGGAGCTGGATTCTACTCTCGCCAAGGTTGCGGCGATTGGCGCATCTGTCAGCAGACTCAGTAGTGAAATGACGGCATCAACGTTTGATAGGCTTCCGGTCTTGCCTTCGACAATGAACTGTCTCTCCTCAATGCATGCTGTCAATTGCCCTGGAAAAGAGGTCGAAGCAAGATTTCTTTCGGATAGATGCGATCAGCGGGAGTCAGTTTTCGAATAGAGAGTTGCCCCGTAACGGGTATCTCGTCGACTTCGATTGTGGCATTTGCCAGGGGCACCATAAAGGTTACATCGGTTCCACCCTTGGCAAGTCGCCTCCATAGCTCCTCAATGTGCAAGGCGGCCGAATGCTCGTCATATTCAAAGGCGGCCTTCCTCACAAAATAGTCGGCAAGAAAACTGGGCAAGAACAACCGAGGAATTGTAACGTCGACGCTTGCCCCAACGTTCATCTGGCGGAACGGACCGGGCTCCCTCGCGATTGCCTCGACAAGGGCCGCCCCTGCGCGGCCCCCGAATGCGTACCTGTGTACGAGGACCTTGATTTCGAAGATGTCAGGTTCCGTCCGCGCGGCAATGGAGCCGTCAAGCGGGACTGAGCGAACAGGGAAGGACTGGGAGGCAAGGGATTCAGAAGCCTCCCGAATTGCCGCCATGAGCGGGGCCGTTAGATCCACAGTGCTCATTTAGCCGCTATCGCCCCAGATGCGACCACCATTTGCATCAGTTGAACTTGATCAGGTCTTTGGACAGCTCATCAAAGATTCTATCTGCCCCCCACGCCTGGGCGGCACCATAGGCGATAAGTTTTTCCTGCTCATAGGTGAGCGGCAACGCCCGTTTATAAGCGAGGTCGTGATCGGCCTCACCCCACGCATGCTGAAAGACGGTCTTCACCTGGAGTTCAAAAACATTCGGTTCGATCTTGTCCAGCGGCGGAGTCAGAAGGTCTACCGGGATCAGAAAGATGTAGTGCTTCCCCTCATAGCCAAAGGCGGACGAGGAACCAGGGTTGAGGTCTTTGGCTTCTATCGGCGCAAGATACTTCAGCAGAACCTCGCCAATGGAAGCCGTGTCGCGCAGGTAGTAGGTCACAATTCGCGCACCTATCTGATCCTGAATCTCCGCGAGCGGATCGAGATACTTCGGACAACCGTCTTTCTGAGCAGCTTGGGCTTTCTGCACGAAGCTCTCGACGCGCTTCGCCCTCGTCATGATCCGATCGATTCGAGGGTATCCTTCAAGAAGGTCGCGGAGGTGCTTCTCGATGCTGCTCGCCATCGGCGTCAAGAACTGCTCGAATCGTTTGCGATATGCTTCCCGAAGCTCAACGGGCGTCATGTCGGTCTCCCCCTGAGTCGCTGGTCCACGATCTTCCCGGTCGTGGTAAATCTTACCCTCTTCTCGGTGGTATTAACAGTCTCTCGCTGGAAACATTCCTGGAACTTTTCCGCGGGAGCGGTCAGCATGCCTCCATTGTCAAGCTCGATGCTCAGGAGAGGCACCACGCTCTCGAACATCGCGAGATCGAACTCGGACGGATCGCTCGCCGAATCGCCGGGTGGAACATGCTCGAGAATAGCCGCCGACGGCTCTCCCTCCAAGCCGAATTGCTTAATAAAACCTTCCACCGAAGTTATTTTCCCCGCCATCGAGCGACTGAGAACCGCGCTTGCGACGATCCGCTCTTTTGCATCGGGCGATTCGACGCTCGCCAAAGCCTTCTTCATTGCAACTGCAAGTCGCCTTGTTCCACCTGCAGATGTGGTTCGTTGCTCCGCTGCGAGGAAACTTTCGACCCAGTATTCCGCAGCCGCATCATGTGAATCCAGTCGCTGCTTGTCGACTACTGCACCTGTCCAAAACCCTTTGGTGAGAGACGAATCGATAAACACCGCAGCCTTGTACTTGTAGTGACTCTTCATGAACACCTTTTCAAGAAGCTTGACCGAAAGAGTCCTACCGCTTGTTTCCGCGAGTATCCCTTGTTCCGCGGGAAACCGCGAGACAAGGACTTTCGTCTTACCTTCGCCGTTTTTCCCGGCGATGAGGAAAAGCAGGCCCAACCCTGGAGTCTCAGTCGTAACATCTCGGAGCCGGCCTGCAATTGCCCTGCCATTCTTGATTGTTGGATCACCGAGAAAACTAACAAGCAGGCTTCGGAACGGATTGCTCTGCGAGCCGTCTGAATCAGGCGGGAATCTGATCGAAATGACGCATTCCTGTTCCGCTTTGTCGAAGGTCTGACTGAGGAGGCCAAAAAGCTTACCCTCCATCGGTATGTCAGTGCCGCGAACGGGAGGCTTCTTGGGCCTGTTCTTGCCTGGAGAAATCAGGAAGCTCTGGACAACTTGTATCATACTACCCCCCGAGAAACAGACAGATTCACGCGATGGCTCCCGAGAACAGCATCGGCAGGATCGATCTTGCATTCTCTCTTCGGTGACGGCGCCCTGCCACAATGAGCGCGTCCTCCTACTGCCAAGGCCTATGTGGCCTTCACAGTCGCCCGTGTAAATGGCGGTCGCTCAATGCTCCTTCGATGCGTGGATCAACTGGTGGAACTCCCTCACCGTGACAAGCTTCTTAGACTTTCCATTGGTACATCGGGCATAGCACGCTTCCGCCAGTCCGTGCTGTGACTGCGGCTCGCGGCCCGTCCCGACCGCAACGCTCGCACTGTTCTCATATCTCGATCCATGGTCCAGGCTTCTGATCTTCTGCCCCGCACCCCTTCCCTCTATCTGGTGATTCTTTGAAAAATGAGATGATTTCTGAGAAGAACTGCCCGTTTCCCTATTTTTTTGACATACCCCGAAATACTCTGTTGCGGCAAGTCTATATCGATAGTAGACTTGAGTAAACGGGGGTACGGGGGCGGGGAATCGAAAACGGACTTAAAATCCCCCTCCCCGCTCGCTTGGCGATCTGCGGAACATATTCACCCTAATCGACATGGCTATAGCTCCATATCCCTGCGCCCGTTAACAACCGCTGCAGTCTCCTACTCACGCCCAAAAAGTATCGCCGGCGATACTCATGCACGGAAACGGGACACAACCCGGAGAGGGAGAGAGCTACTGTTGTTTCTCAACGAGCAACCGGTCTGGCGCGCAAGCATAACGCCGCGTTTCCAATCTCTCAGTCGAAATCGCAAGGCCGACCTCGTAAACCTCGCGCGTAGACGCATTCCTGAGCTGCTTCTGTTGACGTCAGAGTCCCAACAGACCCGTAAAGCCGATGATTTGAAGCTGTGACGCGCATTCTTGATGGACTACGAGGTCTACTTTCCTTTTCGTTTCAAAACACTATGGAATCGTTTCTTTGGTAATCGTTTCAGGAGTTCTGCGGCAGTCAACATAGTCAATGCAATTATTATCATTTGCTTGATATTTGATTCGCGCTGTGCTCTTCTCTTCCTATGAGGCATTTCTCGTTCAAGACGGGCGACTCCTTTGAACCATCACTTCCGGGAGTGCGTAGGCCCAGAGGCGAGTCCGCTTCCAGTCTTTACAAACTCCTTAAGCAACTTGGAAAGCACCGAAAAGGCCACTCTGGCCGCGGATCTTGGTTTTCAGCTGGTGCTGCTGATCGAAGGCAGTTGTGTATCGTCAAGGCACGGTACAGTCACGGATCGGGGTCTTTGCGAGCCCACCTTTCATACATCCAGCGCAAGGGCTCTGGAAAGGATGGGGAGAAGCCTGAGCTATTCGGCAGCTGCGAGAAGTCCGAGATGACCTCTGGGGAAGCGGGTGAGCTCCGCCACTACCGCCTGGTGGTTTCTCCCGAAAGCCCGGAGGACTTCCCCCTACAGTTGCTCGCAAAGAAACTGATCCAGCGTATCGAGTCTGATACGAACTACGCGCTTTCCTGGGTCGCGGCCATCCACGAGAACACCGATCACACTCACGTTCACCTCGTGATCAGCGGGCAGGACAAGAAGGGACTGGAGGTTTCATTCAGCCGCAAGTACATCTCCTTTCAAATGCGCGAACACGCCCGTGACATCCTTACCGAAGCGCTGGGTGAGCGGCGGCCCGCGCCTGAAGAGGAACGCCTCAAGAGAGAGATACAGGCAAATCGTTTCACAACCATTGATGAAACGATTCAGATGGCTACTAGGGCAGGCAGGGTGTCGGCAAAGGCTCTGCGAGCCGTCGTCACTCCCCCCCGGGCTGAAGCCGCTGTGGCCCGTCTCAAGTTCCTTGAGAACGTGGGCCTTGCCCGCCGCGAAGACGGCATCTACCTGCTCCAGCCCAGTTGGCAGGACTCTTTGAGGCTTTCTCGACGATTCGCAAGCTATCTCGAGGCGGCGAAACAGCTTAAGTTCACGCCGCCCAGCCTCCTGCGGCTGTACTCGCCTGAAAACGATGGGCGCATTGTGGGCAGGGTCAGCGCCGTCGGCCAGATTGATGAGCTTTCCAACAACAATTATCTCCTGCTTGAGACCATCGACGGGCGAGCGTTCTACGTCCCGCTCTTGCGCCGGCCCCACGGGATTTCAGTCGGGGATTCAATCGCGCTGAAAGAATCTCTCCGTTCCGCTGCCTCCAGGGGTGGAGAACAAAGACCGTCCCGAGATCAACGGGCAGCTTCGGCTTCACACACGATGCGACTTCTTGATGTCCGCTATGCAAAGCTGCCTGATGAAAGGCTCAAGTCCGAACTTACCCGACTTGGCAAGAAGCGAAGTGGTTTCGGGCTGTACTTGTCGTGACCGGAGGAAAAGTATCGCCGGCGACACTCGGTACAGTCAGAGGATGGCTGCTTTTTTTGATTGCGTAATATAAAGCAATTGAATATAATATGTCGAAATGATTCCCAAGAAGACCTGATATGCAAAGCGACATACGAAAGAAGCCGAAGCCCAGCCCCAATGTGAACCAGACCTTCGCCATTCTTCACAAGGCGGTTCCTCTGGCTCTGGTTTTTGCCGGCCTCTGGTTATCCACTCAGGCCTTCGCCCGAATGTGCGACTACTCTACCGTCCTTGGCCCCTGGTGGTTTCGCTATCACTCAACGCCGGTCTATCGCCCGTGGATGTTGCTTGCATGGGCCTACAAGTTCATCAGTTGGAAACCCGTTCACGACTACCTCTACCAGGCAAGCCTGTACCTCCTGGTTTTCTCTGGCATCGCAGTGGCTCTGTATCTGGTCTTAAGCTTTCTTCGCGGTGTCTATCCCAGTCCCGAAAATCTGTACGGCACCGCGAGGTGGGCAACCATTCGGGACCTTCGCTGCAACGGCTTGCTCATGGGCGGGGGCGTCATTTGCGGCCAGACCGCCAAGGCTGTCCTTCATGCTGATGCCAGAGACGGGATCACGAAGTACCGCCTCATTCGTCCTTCCCAGATCATCAGCAACGTAGGGGAGACTTCCACTCTCATGGTCGCTCCAAGTAGATCGGGCAAAGGCGTGAGCACCGTAGTACCGTCGCTCCTTTCCTGGCCGGGCAGCGTTATCGTGTTTGACCCGAAGGCTGAGAACTGGCACATCACAGCGGGATTCCGGAAGGCATTTTCTCACACCCTTCGCTTCAGCCCCGTCATCAAGGACTCCGTTCACTTCAACATCCTTGCCGAGGTCAGGCCAGGTGAGAACGCAGTACGCGACGCCGAAATCATCGCCGACATTCTTACTGCGCCCCAGGATGAGAGTGCAGCCAAGGGCGAGAATCAGCAGCATTTCATCGACACCGCGAAGAACCTCCTCACGGGAGCAATACTGCACGTTCTTTCTTCACCTGAGGCGAGGGACAAATCGCTTGGTGGCGTGCTGGACTTCCTTTCCTCCTCCGCCTTGGATGCCGATGGCAAGGAGGACTTTGGGGCCGGCATCTGCAAGCAAATGATCTGGGGCGAACATCTTGGCGATCTGCACCCAATCATAGGAAGCATCGGCAATCAGCAGCTCTCAAGAGCCGACCGCGAGCGCTCAAGCATCTTCTCCACTGCCGTGCGGGCCGTTCAGACCTTCAAGGATCCCCTCATTCGCAGGAACACATCAGAAAGTGATTTCACCCTTGAAGACTTCGCAGGCTCCACCAGCCCCATCTCCCTATACTTGACCGTACCGTATTCGGATATCGACCGCCTCTCCTCACTGCTCAGGCTTCTTATCTCATTCGTCATACGGCGGTTCGCCGAAGGTGAAACGCGCTATGGGACGATCAGCCTTAAGAACCGCATCTTGTTCCTCTTGGATGAATTTCCCATTCTCGGAAGCTTCCCCTTCCTGGAGAAGACGATGGGACTGCTCACCGGCTATGGCATGTCCTTCCTCGTCATCTGCCAAAGCCTCCAGCAACTCATCAAGCTATACGGCCCGAACAACTCCTTCCTGGAGCACTGTAAGACTTGGATCACCTATGCGCCGGGGGACCTCAATAGCGCAAAGACTTTTTCGGAGGTCACGGGAAAAGAGTCCATCTGGAAGGGCAGCGTTTCCACCAGCGGAAGCAAGTTCTCCGTTGGCCTTTCAAATCTTAACCTGAGTGGAAATGAGGTCGAACGTAACCTCATCAATCCGGACGAGATCATGCGACTGCCTCCTACAGACCTGCTGGTCTTCGCCCACGGCATGCCGCCCTACCATGGCAGAAAGGTCATCTACTACCTGGATTCCCGCTTCAAGCATATTGCCAACCTCCCCGCCCCCCAAACGCGAGCCGATCTCCTGGAAGAGCTTCCACCGGTGACTTCTGCACGAAACCCGTGGCTGGACTTGGAAGAAAGCGTCCTCTCAATCGCAGACAACATCGAAAATGGTGGAGAGCACACGGCGCCCAGGAAGAAGGCATCGGATGCGGGCAGCGCCCCTCGCGGGCTTGAGCTGAGCTCTGAGACGGTGCTCTCCCCTGAAGACTACTTCCCCCCGGATCCGTTTGAAGAGTCTCCTGCCGATTCCGATCGCGACCCCGAGCTTGTCGATTCCCCGTATGGCCCGATCAGAAGGGATGAATTGTGAAGCGGCACTCTCCCACGACTGTCATCGGCGTGCGGATAGAAGACGGGCTTCTCACACGAATCGATGATGTAGTTCACGCGGACAAGAAGTACAAGGATCGATCTCAGTTCCTTGCCGCGGCGCTTCGGGAGAAGCTCGTCAAGGACTTCCAGGACTCAGAGCTTCAAGCCATGGCGATGCAAAAGATGTCCAGGGACATCCACTCGCTCGATGACAAGCTTTCCACGTTCATCGAGCTCTTTGGGGAGTTTCTGTTCGCCTTTTTCATGAGCAGCGCCCCACTTCCCCTGGATGACAAGAAGAGGCTTGCAGCCATCGCAATCCCCGCCAAAAGGCAATATGAGGCTTTCCTGGAGAACTTCATCGACAAGACCAAGAAGGCTGCCACTGGGCTTCTTTCCAAACTTGCCGCCGACCTGATAGAGGAGCAAGGCGAAAGCAATGACTGAGAGCCGAACCCTCTATCAGCGGCAGCTTGCCAACCTCGAGGAGGACCTCAAGCCCATCATGGTAGAGCTACTCGATGAGCGGGTCACCGACATCATGGTGAACCCCGGCGGCAAACTTTGGATCAAGCGGTTTGGGGAGGCGACATCTTTCAGCGGCAGAGTTGTCGAGCGGGAGGCAATCCTTCGGATCATCATGTCCACCGCCGCCCTGATCGACAAGAAGGTCACCAAGGACCAGTGGAACCTGACTGGGGTGGTCCCCAAATACAACGCCAGGATCGAAGCTTTCATTGAGCCAACCGTTTCATCGCCCACGTTCTGTCTGCGTAAGCCAACACTCCTGGCCCTCTCCCTTGCTGACTACGTCAGGGATGGCCGGCTGAGCCCTGCCCACCAGGAGGCCGTCACCCAGGCGGTGAAGAACCGAAAGAACATTCTAATCGGTGGCGGAACGGGCACAGGGAAGACCACTCTCTTGAATGCAATCATCAGCGAAATCGCCCGCCTGCGCCCCTCGGATCGTCTTTACATCGTCGAAGACACACCGGAAATCAATTGCAAGGCACCCAACTTCGTCTCGCTTGTAGTCATGCCCAACGAATCGATTCGGGCGGTCCGCTCCGCCCTGCGCTACAAGCCCGATCGCATTATCTTTGGCGAACTGCGCTATGGCGAGGTGGCACTGGAATGGCTTAAGGCCAGTGCTACCGGGCATCCCGGCGGCATGTGCACCATCCACGCGGATAGCGCGCAGCGAATGTTGCCGCGAATGCGCGACCTGCTTCTTGAATGCTTCGCCACCGCGGTGCCTTTGAACATCATCTACGAGGCCGTTGGGCTTTGCGTGTACCTGGAAGAGATCCCGGATTTCGGCCCCCGGGTCATTGAGGTGGCGGAAGTGCTGCCCGGTTTGGATGCCGGGGGCAATTTCCAATATTCAAACTACTGAAGGAGAGGATTACATGGGGAAAAGAAGTCTCACGCGGCGCGTTCTCTCAGTTGGCCTGTTTTACTTCCTGGCGGCGGCAGTCACGACCTGGGCCACCGACATCACCGACTCTCTCGGGCTGGGATCGAAGCTCGATGACATCGTCAACATCTTCAAGAGCAAGCTGATCCGGGTCATCTTGATCGTTGCTGTGGGCGGCTGCGCCATTGGACTGATCGTCAACAAGGACAACGAGACTATGAAGAAGCGCTTCCTGATCATAGGCGTTGCTGCAATCATCCTCCTCGGCGTTCAGGGCCTTGTGGACTTCATCTGGACTCCCAAGGGCTGAACCTGCCCGCCACGGCCTTGCCGCCACGCCCTGATGAAGATCAATCGGACGGTGAGGCCTTCTGTTGGAGGCACCAATGGAAAACGAGAAAGTCACGGATTACTCCTGGAAGGTCCACCGATCCCTGCTTAGGCGGGATCTGGTGGCAGGGGTGTCCCGTCTCACCTTTGCCATCATAATCGCCCTGAGCGTCTACATGGTCTTCGGCGTGCGACAATACTGGTTTGCGGCGGCGGCGGTACTCCTGTACCTGGTTGTACGGGCTTTGACCAAGTCTGATGAGTACCTGGTAGAAATCATCCTGGATTCACTCATGCTTCCAGACGACCTATATCCGTGATGCGATGAGCGCCAACTCGGTCAGACCTCCCTTGCGCCCGAAAGCCGGGAGTGCAGGCGGCGCCCATTTGTTGACCAAACCGCTCGTTCCGCCATAGGCTCAGGGCGGCAGGACTATCTGTGACTAAAGCAGTTGCATACATCGCCCATCTTGCAGAAACCCGAAAGCTACGAAGCTTTTCCATGACCCACAAGCTGTCCTATGTGTATCTGTGGCAGCTGAAAACCCCGAAAACCGACTCCAAGGGCAGGCCCGTCCGGGACCCTGAGACGGGAAAAGTGGTCTACCGGCGTAATCCCTCGTTTCGGATCATCAACAGACTCAAGCACGTGATCCCCACCGAATACTGGTACGAAGAGGCCACGGCTCAAGGCGAAGAGGAGCTGGCCCCACGACCTGGCAAAGCTTCTATCGCCGCAGGCGCTTCAAGGCATCTGTGGCTTCTGAGTGACAACCCTTTCGGGGGGGTTGTATCCGCCTATGACTGTGACGGCGAGCTTGCCGAGCACTCCGCCAAGTTCGCCTCTTCCACCCTGCCCAAGATCATACTTGACTTCCCGTTCTGACGGGCTTACAACAATATAAAGCTATTGCTTTATATTGGAGGAGCCCGTGAAAACCATCACCATCGGCACGATCAAGGGCGGAGACGGCAAATCAAGCCTCTGCATCCTCCTCTCCCGCTACCTGGCCAGCATCGGAAAGCGTGTCCTCACCCTCGATCTGGATGTACAGAACTCCACCTCCTTCAGCCTGCTGCCCGACGGGGACCCCAAGGGGCGACACATCGTACGGGCAATCATCGAAGACGACATGGCTGGCCAGACCATTCCGCTGGGACCATGCCACTGGCTTGTCCAGT
>Ga0315286_10005387_pt1 | contig 12360 bp, 10 predicted proteins | sample YL17G10_0_MG_FD_205038 | JGI IMG/M metagenome (GOLD analysis project Ga0315286, IMG submission 205038) | Sediment microbial communities from Yellowstone Lake, YNP, Wyoming, USA - YL17G10_0 | ecosystem: Environmental > Aquatic > Freshwater > Lake > Sediment | place: USA: Wyoming | collected... | reverse complement strand
TCCAGAGGACGATGTCCACGAGGTGGCTGCCCGAGTCGTTCAACTGCCCGCCGCACGAGAGTTCCGGCACCTGCCGCCACAGGCCCTTGCAGGCCTTCTTCCATTCCTGGCACTGGAAGGCCGCGAGGCTCTGGACCTTGCCGATGGCGCCGGCGGCGATCTCGCGCCGCACGTACCGGTACGTGCCGTCGGTGTGCCGGTGGTAGCCGATCGTCAGCACGAGGCCCGTCCGGCGGACCTTCTTGACGACCTGGACGCCGTGCGAGATCTTCGAGACCATGGGCTTCTCGACGAGGACGTGCAGGCCCTTGTCGAGCGAGGCCATGATCTGCTCGAAGTGGTTCACGTGCGGGCTCGCGATGACGACGGCGTCGAGGGCCTCACGCTTGAGCATGGCCTTGTAGTCGCCGTACTCGGCGGCGTCGGCCAGGTGCGCGTGGCGGGCCTTGTGGTTGGCCCGGTTCTTTGCCACGGGATCGCAGAGGGCGACGACCTTGACCCCGGCGATCTTGCCGAGGGCCTCGCTGTGCACGTTCATGAAACCGCCCATGCCCATCATGCCGATACGGATGTCCTTCGCCATGTTCCGATTCCTTTCGCTGGCCCGCCGCGGGGGCCCCCGCGGATGGCTCCTGGGGTCCGGCGCCGCCCCGGCGCCGATGGCAGAGATTCTACACTCCCCGCGGCGCAGTGCAAGCGGGCCATGCGGGATTTCGCGCGTTTGCGCGGACGCCGGGCCTTGATACAATGGCACCGAGCGCGATCCACCACCCGGAGACCACGATGAACCCAGGACGCGTCTACCTGGTCGGCGCCGGGCCGGGCGACCCCGGCCTGCTGACGCTGCGCGGCCGCGAAGTCCTCGGCAAGGCCGACGTGGTCGTCTACGACGCCCTCGTCTCGCCCCGGATCCTCGACTACGCCCCCGAATGGGCCGAACGGGTCTACGTGGGCAAGCGGTCCTCGCAGCACACCCTCTCGCAGGAAGGCATCAACGAACTGCTCGTCGATCGGGCCCGCGGCGGGGCGACCGTCGTGCGACTCAAGGGCGGCGACCCGTACGTCTTCGGACGCGGGGGCGAAGAGGCCCTGGCCCTGGTCGAGGCGGGCATCGCGTTCGAGGTCGTGCCCGGGGTGACGGCCGCCGTCGCCGCCGCCGCCTACGCCGGCATCCCCGTCACGCACCGCGAACTGGCCAGCACGCTGACGCTCGTGACGGGCCACGAGGCCGACGACAAGGCCGACTCGGCCATCGACTGGGAATCCCTGGCCCGCCTCAAGGGGACGCTGGCCTTCTACATGGGCGTCGCGAACCTGCCGACCATCGCCGCGAACCTCATGCAGCATGGCCTGGGCGGCGACACACCCGCCGCCGCCGTCCAGTGGGGCACGACGCCGCAGCACAAGACGGTCGCGGCCACGCTGGCCATGCTGCCGGAGGCCGTTGCCCGGGCGCATCTGGAGGCGCCGGCCGTCGTCCTGGTGGGCGAGGTGGTGCGGCTGCGCGGGCAACTCGGGTGGTTCGAGCAGCGGCCGCTCCTGGGCCGGCGGATCGTCGTCACGCGGTCGCGGGCCCAGGCCTCGGCCCTGGTGGCCCGGCTGGAGGCCCTGGGGGCCGAGACCCTCGAGGCCCCGGCCATCCGCATCCGGCCGCCCGAGGACCCGGCGGCGCTTCGCCAGGCCATCCGCGACGACGTCCTCTTCGACTGGATCGTCTTCACGAGCACCAACGGCGTGGACGCGTACTTTGCGGCACTGGCCGAGGTGGGACTCGACGCGCGAGGGCTGGCGGGCGGCCGCATCGCCGCCATCGGACCCGCGACCGCCGCGCGGCTGGCCGAGCACGGCATCCGGGCCGACCTTCAGCCCGAGCAGTTCACGGGCGCGGCCGTGGCCGAGGCCCTGGCCGCCACGGGCCATCTGGCGGGCGCCTCGGTCCTGCTGCCCCGGGCCGACATCGCGCCGACGGAACTGTGCGAGGCCCTGGCGGCCCGCGGCGCCAAGGTCCGCGAGGTCGTCGCCTACCGGACGGTGCCCGACACGGCCGGCTCGGAGGTGGTGGCCCGGGCGATGGAGCGCCACGACGTGGACTGGCTCACGTTCACGAGTTCGTCCACCGTCAGGAACTTCCTCGACGCCGTCGGGGCGGACCGGGTGCGCCGGTCGGGCGCCCGTATCGCGAGCATCGGCCCGACGACGTCGGCGACGCTCCGCGAGGCCGGCCTGGAACCGACCGTCGAGGCCGCCGCACACACGATCCCCGGCCTGGTCGACGCCATCGTCGGGGCCGGCAACGTTTGACCGCGGCCGGCGCGGCCGCGATGGGTTCGGGAAACCGGGCATGGACGACCTCGACAAGCGCATCCTGACGGCGATCCAGGCGGACCTGCCGCTCCAGGAGCGCCCCTTCGACGCGCTGGCCGCCGCGCTCGGCGTGCAGGCGGGCGACGTCGTCCGGCGGGTGCGCCGGTTCCTCGAGAGCCGGCTGGTCCGGCGCCTGGGTCCCGTCTTCGACTCGCGTTGCCTGGGCTATGCCTCCACGCTGGTGGCCGCCAAGGTCCCGGCCGACCGCCTTGAGGACGTGGCCGCAAGGGTCAGCCACCTGCCCGGCGTCACGCACAACTACGAGCGGCCGGGCACGTACAACCTCTGGTTCACCCTGACCGCGGCGTCGGCGGACGACCTGGACCGCACCCTCGAGACGCTGCGCCGCGAGACCGGTGTGGCCGACCTCCACAGCCTCCCTGCCCTGGCGGTCTACAAGATCCACGTGGCCTTCGACCTGACGGGCGATCCGCCGCGGGCGCCCGACGAGCCGGCCGACCGGCGGCGCCCGAGTCCTGTCGTCGTCGCCCTCTCCGACGAGCAGAAGCATCTCGTGCGGCTCCTCCAGGACGGCCTGCCGGCCCGGCCCGAACCGTTTGCCGCGATCGCCAAGCCGCTGGGGTGGCCGGCCGCCAGGGTGATTGAGCAGGTCCGCGAGTGGCTCCGGACGGGCGTCGTCCGGCGGTTCGGGGCGGTCGTGAGCCACCGCGAACTGGGTTACCGCGCGAACGGGATGGCCGTGTTCCGGGCGCCGGCGGCGGGGGTGGACCAGGCGGGGGGCCTGCTGGCGGAGTTTCCGGAAGTCAGCCACTGCTACCGCCGCCCGCCGCTGCCCGACTTCCCGTACAACCTGTACGCCATGGTGCACGGGCATTCGGAGGAGGAGGTCCGCCGGACGGTCGTGCGGATGGCCGACGAGACGGGCCTGGCGCCATTCGACGTGCTCTTCTCGGCCCGGGAGTTCAAGAAGGTCTCCATGCGGTACTTCGAGGAAGACGCGACTCGGTGACGCCTGGATGCCGCGCCCCCGTGGACACGCACCTGGCACCGGGGATCAGGCCGGAGGACTGGTTCTACGACGACTTCGGCTGATCCTCCGCCTTCGCGGGCGGCTGGTCCTTCTCCTCCGCCTTCGCGGGCGGCGGCGCCTTCTCCTCGGCGGGCGGCGATTCCTCCGCCTTCGCCGGCGGCTCCTTGCTCTTGGCGGGGGGCGGCGCCTGCCCGGCGGCGGTCAGGGCCTTGGCCGCCGCCTTGGCCACCGCCTCGCACTTGTCGGTGACCATCGACCGAAGGCGGGCCAGGATAGTCTTGTCCGAGACCTGCAACTGTTCGAGGACCCAGCACGCGCCCAGCCGGATGCCGGGATTCTCATGGCGGAGCGCGACGGTAAAGGCGGCCGCCGACTTGCGGCCCACCTCGACGAGCGCCTGGAGGACGTCCTGCGGCAGGTCGGCCTCGGCCGTGGGCGCGTCGTGGGCCAGGAACGTCGCCAGGCCCTCGACCGCCGCCGCCGATTCTTCGGGGGCCATCTCCGGGGCGAGGACCTTGAGCGCATCGAGCCGCTGCTTCCGGCCCTCAGCGTCCTTGCCCTTCATCCCCGCCACCAGCCGCGAGATCCCCTCCGGGCCGCGCGTCGGGTCGAACACCGGGGCCGCCTGGAGCCGGGCCGGCTGCTGGATCTGCCAGCGCCACACGGCTTCCACGGGTTTGCCCTTGCCCGTCAGGATGACCTGCTTGCCGGGCATCAGGAGGCCGCTGTGGGCGACCTCCACCTCGTAGCGGTATCTGCCCTTGGACCTCTCGTCGGACCATTCGAGGCGGGCATCCAGTTTCTTGAGCGGCCAGGGCGACCGGTTCTGGACCGACACGGTCACGGCCTGGCCGGTTCCGGGCGATCCGGACGACTTCACGATCCGGATGGGCAGGAGGCGGCCCACGAGGGCGTCGGCCAGGCCGTCCGGCAGCGTCTTCATGAGGGCCGCGCTGCGGTACGGACCCATCTCCTTGTTACTGACCGACTTGTCGACCGGATGGTAATACGTATCGGCATAGGGCGCCGCCCAGTTCTCGACGGGGACGTACTTCGTGCCGCTCCACTTCGCCAACTGGAACCGGAAGTTCCCGGTTTGCTTGGAGAGGAGGAAGGACCCCTCCACGTCAACCGCACGCCCCACCAGGGCGCTTGCGCCGCTCGCGGTCGCCGGCTCGTTGGACACGGCGTTGGCCACCTTGACGGTCCCGGCATACTCGATCAGGAGCCGGTAGCGGGCGGCCCCGTCGGCAGGAGCGCCGGCGGGGGCGCCCGGGTCGACGAGCCCGCCCAGGCACATCTCGGCGCCCGCGCGCATCGCGGCCACATAGGCCTCGGTGTGCGGCGGCGCGACGCGCAGCGAGGTCTTCGCGACGATGTCGAGTTCGGGCTTGTCGTCGGCGCCGAGCCCGGGCGCGGCCTTCTGTGCGGGGCCCTGTTGCCAGGGCACTTCGGGGCGTGCCGTCGCCACGATTCCGCCGAGCGCCGCCGCCAGCACCACCGCCGCCATGACGTGCCTGCCACGAGGATTCACGATGCCACCCCCAGTCCCGATGCGGGGCGCGCCCCGCCTGCCGCGCCCCTACTTGCCTTCCTGGGCCGCGAGGCCCAACGGTTCGAACGTCGGTTCCGCCTTGATCTCGGCCGGCAGATCGTACTCCCACTGGTACTCGGCGGGCAAGAGCGTCCCCGTCCCCACGAGGACGGCCTGCTTGCCGGGCGCCAGGCGGCCCTCGTAGAGCAGTTCCGCCTGGTACCGGTACCGGCGGGGCTGCGCCGGGTCGCTCCAGGTGACCGTGACCGCGAGTTTCCGGAGCGGCCAGAGCGACTTGTTCTCGACCGACACCTTCACGGCCTGGTTCTTGCCGGGGTCTCCGGCGGTCCCGGCCAGCCGGACCGGCAGGATATGGTCCAGGATGCCCCGCGTCACAGCGTCCGGCATGGCCAGCAGAAGGGCGTCGCTGCGGATCTCCGCCGTGGCCTCGGGGGGCGTATCGCGGTCGACCATAAGGAAGTGCGACGCGCCGTAGGTGCTCGACCACGTGTCCACGGCCGGGTAGGCCGAGCCCGACCATCGGCCGAGCCGGAACAGAAACTCGCCCTTCTGCTTCGTCTCGAGTTGGCCGACGCCGACGTACTGGTCGCCGCGGCCCTTCGCGACCTCCGGCACGCTGCCGACCGCGACGGTCCCCTTGTGTTCGATGGTGAGCCGATACCGCGCGAGGCCATCCTTGGGCGTCGCGTCGGGCTCCCGGCCGCCCGGAACCACGAGGCCGCCGAAGCACTTCTCCGCCAGTTTCTGGAGCGCGGCCTTGTAGGCCTTGAGGTGCTCGGGGGTCGTCAGGAGCGACGTCCGCACGACGACGTCGAGCTCGGGCGCAGCGGGGCCTGCCTGCGCCGGAGCGCCCGGCGCCGGCCGGAGGAGAACAGCCCCAAGGATGGCCAGGCCCACGATGCCCCGGTGCACGGGCGCCCTCGCTTATCGGAAGACCGGCGGTCGTCTCGCGCTAACCATACTTCAGCCGGTGCACGCCGTCAAGCCACAAGCGGGACCGCCAAGGGGGCCGGGCATCGACGCATCCCGGACTCTCGACACGTGCGACGGCGAGCCGCGCGGGGCGGGGCGTCCCCGGCGCCCTTGCAAGGCGGCGCGGCCGTCCGAGGAGGCGGCGGCCCCGATCACAGGACGGCGACGTCCTTCGTGGCTTCCCAGATGCCGTGGAGGTTGCAGGCCTCGCGTGCCCGCAGGGGCCCCAGGTTCTTCGACAGCCGGACGGACGCTTTCAGGATAGGGCTCGTGGTGACGGCCGTCGGCGAGAAGCTGGCCAAGGCCACGGGGCCCGCGTAGAGTTCGATGACATGGATGAAGTGCGCCCGCTCGCTGGGGTGCGGCAGGAGTCTGCCCACTTCGACGGTGACTTCGAAGAACTCGCCGGCTTTCACGGTTTCGGGGGCGGTGATCACCGGCAGGTGCCGCTTCTCGAGGTCCGTCAGGTTCGCCGGATCCAGCGGGGCGTTGACACCCGCGAACAGATCCGGCGTAAGAGTCATCATGATTGCTCCTTCCACGCGCGCGTCCGGCCCCGGCGAGGCGGCCCTACTGCTCGGTCTCCCACCGGTAGAAGTCCGTGATGATGTCGACGGCGGACTCCGTGCCGACGCGCGTGGCGCCGGCCTGAAGCATGTCGTAGACCTGCTTGAAGCGGGCCAGGCCGCCGGCGGCCTCGACCTCGGCCGCGCCGCCCACGACGCGCTTCAGGATCTGGACGTCGTGCATCCGGACGCCGGCCTTGCCGAAGCCCGTGTGGGTCTTCAGGAAGTCCGCGCCGGCCTCCAGCGCCAGCCTGCCTGCGCGGACCTTCTCGGCGTCGTTCAGGTAGCAGCACTCCAGGGTCACCTTGAGGACGAGGCCGGTGGCCATTTTGCGGACGGCGGCGATCTCGGCCTGCACGTCGGCAAAGCGGCCGCTCTTCATGGCCACCAGGTTGATGACCATGTCGATCTCGCTGGCGCCGTCCTCGACGGAACTGCGGGCCTCGTCGCACTTGGCCCGCAGGCCGCCATGGCCCAGCGGGATGCCGACCGCGCCGCAGATCGCCACGCCCGTCCCGCGCAGCAGTTGCGCGGCAAACGAGACCGCGTAGGGCGGGAGACACACGGCGGCGAAGTTGTACTGGGCCGCGTCGCGGCAGGCCTGCTCGATGTCCCGGAAGGTCTGGTCCGGCGCCAGGACCACGTGGTCGATGGCCCCCGCGACTCTCTCCACCGTCAGCTCCGCCACGGCTTGCCGTGTCGTCATGATGCACCTCCTGGTCTCGTACCCGCGAGCCTCCCGAGTGCCCTTCCCGATCGCCGGCCGGGCCTAGTCCACCCGGACCACGCTGTTGACCGTGCCGTAGGAGTTGACCGCCTGGACCTCGGCTTCGGAATCGTTCAGCCAGACCCCGTCGACGACGAACTTGTACTGGTACTCGCCCGGTGCCAGGCTGACCTTCGCGCGGAACGTGCCATCGCGATATCGGCACATCCTGCTGCCAGAGGGATTCCACTCGTTGAAGTCCCCCGCCACGTAGACCTGTTTGGCGTCCGGAGCCTCCCGACAGACGAACGTCACGTGCCTGCCGTTCCCGCCGTTCCCACCCGTCAATGCCGCCATCGTCTTCTCCTTTTCTCGCCTTTTCGGCACCGTCCCGCGGGTGCGTCCGCACCGCTCTCCGCCACGGCGCCGCCGCCCTTCCGCAACACCAGTAAGTCAAACGCAAACGGCCCGCAGCCGCAATACGGGATATGCCGACGCACACCATCATGCAAAACCCCATATTGGCATCAGGGAAACCCCTGAGGGCCGTCCGCGCCGGAGCATGCAGGGGCCCGAGGAACGGGCCGGGAGAGCCGTAAGTGCTGGCAGGCCCTCAAGTTGTGTGCCACGGCCCGCAGTCTGCGCCGTGCCGCAGACAGGGATCCAAGGAGGGCACGCGGAACCGGTGCGGGTCAGGCGTTGCCGGCGGTCTCGCGGACAAACTGGATGGCGTGCTGGAGCAGTTCCGTGGCCGTGTCCAGTTTCAGTTTGTCCTTGATGTGGGCGCGGTGGGTTTCGATCGTCTTGGGGCTGAGGTGGAGTTGCCTGGCGATCTCGCTGGTGCCGAGGGCCTGCCCGATGAGGCGGAAGACTTCGAGTTCGCGGTCGCTCAGGCGGTCCACCGGCGACCCGCCCGCGGGGAGGGCGCCCGCCACGAACTGCCGGAGCAGCCGCGAGGCCATGGCGTCGCTCAGGTAGATGCCGCCGTCAAGGACGCGGCGGAGCGCCGTCAGGACCTTCTCGGCGGCCTCCTCCTTCATCAGGTAGCCCCTGGCCCCGGCCCGCAGCGCCCGCTCGGCATAGACGTTCTCGTCGGACATCGACAGCACCAGGACCGGCAGATGCGGGTAGCGGACCTTGATGTCCTTGATGAGTTCCAGGCCGCTGGCGCCTTTCAGGGAGAGGTCCACGATGGCGACGTCGGGCTTCGCCTCGGCGATGGCCTTGAGCGCGTCGGGGGGCGTGGCCGCCTCGGCGCACACCGTCAGGTCCGGCTCGTGGTTGATCAGCATGGCCAGCCCCTGGCGGACGACGGGGTGATCGTCGACCACGAGGACCCCGGCCGGCGGCTTGCCGCCGGGGTCGGCCTTCCTGGGGTGGGGTTTGGATGCCAAGGGAATCACCGCCTTCCGGTCGCCTTGTGGCCCGGCAGCAGACAGGTGACCTGGGTGCCTCCGCCCGGAGCGCGTCCGAGGGTGAGCGAGGCGCCGATCATGTCTGCCCGGTATCTCATGATTCGCAGCCCCATGCCCTTGCCGCTGCCCAGGTCCTCCGGCAGCCCCGTGCCGTCATCGCGGACCGAGAGGACGATGTTGCCGTCCTGCTCGCCCAGCCAGATCGAGACGTGGCTCGGCCCGGCGTGCTTGGCCGCGTTGTTGACCGCCTCGCGGGCGATGTGGTAGAGATGTACGGCCACCGTATTGTCGAACACCAGCGCCGGGAGCGTGCACTGAAACGTGCAGGGGATGTTGAAGACGCTCGTGACGTTGGCGGCCACGTCTTTCAGCGCGATCCTCAGCCCCTCCTCCGACACTTCCACGGGGCACAGGCCCCGCGAGAACGCCCGGGCCTGGGCCACGGTCTGGTTGACGAGGGCGGTGATCTCGATGGCCTGGGCGGCCTGGGGCGAGGCCTCGGCGGCCAGCCGCTGCGACAACACCTTCGACAGGAACGCGATCCCCGCCAGGTTCTGCCCCAGCAGGTCGTGGATGTCGCGGCCGATGCGGCGCTGTTCCTCGTCGCTGATCTCGAGGATCTGCCGCTCCAGTTCGCGCCGCTCCGTGACGTCGATGCCCAGTTCGAGCACGAGTTTCGTCCCGTCGCTGTCGGAGAACGGGTAGCCCCAGACGTGGTAACTGCGCCCGCGGATGCCGGCCAGTTCCCACTCGCGGGGCTGGCCGGTGGCGAGGATCTCGGCCACGTAGCAGACCTCGCACGGCTTGTCGCGGCCGCGCATCACCGCGTAGCACGGCCGGCCGGCCGGGTCGCCGAAGAGGTCGAGGAACCGGTGGTTGGCGAAACTGACCCTATCTCCCCCGCCGTGGAGCAGCACGAAGCCCGGGATCACGTTGAGGACCGAAAAGAGGCGGCGGCGTTCGTCCTCCAGCCGCGCCTGCGCCCGCACCCGGTCCGTCACGTCGAGGAGGTTGAGCACCAGGCCGCTGATCTCCCCGCGGGCACCGCGCACCGGCATCAGGCTCCAGTCCCAGTACGTCACGCCGCGCTCCGGGTGCCCCGGGTACTCGAACGGCTTCGCCCGAACGACGAACGGCTTGCCGGTGCGGATGACGTTGCGGAAGATCCGCTCGTTCTCTTCGTGCGGGTAGAGGTCGAAGTGGTTCTTGCCGACGAAGAACTCGGGCTCGCGGTCGTCGGCGCGGGCATACGCGTGGTTGACCCGGATGAAGTTGAAATCCCTGTCCATGTACGCGATGAGGATGTGCGTGCTGGAGAAGATGCGCTCCAGCAGTTCGTTCGTCACGCGGAGGGCCTCTTCGGCCGTCCGGCGTTCGGCGATCTCGTCCTGGAGGGCGAAGTTGGCCCCGGCCAGTTCGGCCGTCCGCCGCTCCACGCGCCTCTCCAGGTGGTCCCCGGCCTTGCGCAACAGCGCCGTGTAGCGCTGGAGCCGCTTCAGCAGCCGCTCGCGCTCCTGCTCGGCCTCGCGGCGCGCCGTCATGTCCATGACGGCGGCAATCGCGCCGGCGTAACGGCCCTCGTCGTCAAGGATGCGCGACGTCTCCAGGGCCGCGTAGAGCCGCGATCCGTCCTTGCGGATGAACTCGAAGTCGTGCTGTTCCTTCACGCCGCGCCGCCGCCGCGCCAGGAGGCGCTTGGCCTCCTGGCCGCCCGCCTCGTCCGCGAACTCGAACAGGTGCTTGCCGACCATCTCCGCGGCGGTGTACCCCAGCATCTGGGCCATCCGGGGATTGACCATGGTCGTTCGGGCGTCCTTGTCGATCACCCAGATGCCTTCGTTCAGGCCGTGGAGGAGTTTCTGGTACGTCGCCTCGCGCTGCTCGACAGCCCCTTCGGCACGACGGCGTCCGGCGACCTCCGTGCGGAGGGCCTCGTGAGCCTGACCGAGGGCGGCCGTGCGGTCCTCGACGCGCGATTCCAGGTTGTCATGGGCCCGGCGCAGCGACGCCTGGGCCGCCTGGCGGTCGAGGTAGGAGGCCAGCATGTCGGCCACCGATTCCAGCAGGCTGCCTTCCTCGGGGTCAAAGGCCGTCGGGCCCGGCCCGGCCGGTCGCCGCAGGTACGCCACCTCGATCTCGCCGCGCCGGCCGTCGGCCGTCCGGAAGTCCGCGTGCAGCCGCGGGCCGCCGGACTTCAGCGGGCACGTCGCCCACTGGCCCCCGTCGAACCGGATCCGGACGGCGGCCGTCCGCGGGTTCCTCATGCCGCGCCGCACGATCGACGCCACCTGCGCGAGGAGCGTGGCGCGCGGCTTCTTCTCCTCGTGCAGCAGGCGGGCCACGCGGTGGAGGACGGTCAGTTCGCGGTTCCGATCGCGAAGGTCGGCCTCGGTCCGCGCGAGGTGCTCGAGCGCGGCCAGGGCCTGCCGGCCGGCCCTGGCCAGCCCCGTTTGCGCGCGGCGAGGGTGCTCGGCAATCAGGCGGTGAACCTCATCCAGCCGCTTGCGAAGGGCCTCGATCTGGCGCCGGAAGCCGGCCTCGCCCATGCTCACCCCCTGGGCCCCGCCCGCGCGGGCCCGTCCGCTCATCTGAGGACATGGCTGCGGCAGGCAGTATACAAAGCCGGCGGCTGCGCGGCAAGGCGGGGGAACCGTTCGCGCGGCCGGCGGCTACTCGACCATCCATCGCCCCGCGCCCGTCACGGTCGCGGCCTTCCTGCCCGGCAGGCGCACGTCGGCCACGACGTTCTTCGGGAGCGAGAGGCGCACGTCGATGCCCTTCTTCGTCCGCGTCCAGCCCGCGCGGACAAGGCCCTGCGGCGTCGGCACGGCGACGGCCACGCGGCCCGTCTCGGGCATGTCGAAGACGGGGGCGAACGCGATCCGCCGCCACGCCAGGCCCGTCTGCGCCACGCCGCCCAGCGTCCCCACAAGGTGGTAGATCGGGTGGGCCGCCCACGCGTGCGACGTGGTGCTGTTGCCGATGCGCCCGTCGAACATCTCCCACGTCCCGCCGTACGGGATCATCGGGGCCCAGTGCTTGCGGATGTGCCGGGCCACCTCCAGGCCGTACCCCAGCCCGCGCATCACGTCGTACACGTACGTGACCCAGTAACTCGACGGCAGGGCGCCGGGCACCTTGCGGTCCTCCAGGTACGGCAGCAGCCGCCGCGCGACCATGACGGGGTGGTCGGCCCGCCGGAGGCCGCACAGGATCGCCATCGTCTGGCTGTGGATGCTGTGCTCGCGGACAGGGCGGCCGCCCGCGTCGAGACCGTCGCGGAACAGCCCCTCGCGGCGGTCCCAGAACGCCGCCAGGACGAGGCGCTTCTGCTCGCGGCACATCCCGGCCAGGCGGCGATGCTCGGCCGGCATCCCGGCGGCGCCCGCCATGGCGGCCAGTTTCTCGAGCGTCAGAAGGTACCACAGGTTATAGACCGTCGGAGTGCCCTGCTTGTAGATCGTGCTCCAGTCGAGGAAGAGCCAGTACCGCGGATCGTACGCGAGGAGACCGTCCCTCCCGCGGCCCTCGCCGGTGAAGTACCCGAGCAGCCGCTCGATGCGCGGCCACTGCTCCCTGAAGATCGCCAGGTCGCCCGTCTGCCAGTAGTAGTCCCAGATGGTCAGGACCCAGATGAGGGAGAAGTCGGGCAGGATGCAGTTGTGGGCGATGGTGGGCGTGTGCCCGTACGTCAGGCCGTTCGGCACGTCCTGGCGGGCGATCGACCGGATGCCGCGCACCAGCAGCCGCGTGTCGCCGCTCAGGTGGAACGTGTTCTGCGCCTAGACGCG
>Ga0315286_10005386_pt1 | contig 12362 bp, 8 predicted proteins | sample YL17G10_0_MG_FD_205038 | JGI IMG/M metagenome (GOLD analysis project Ga0315286, IMG submission 205038) | Sediment microbial communities from Yellowstone Lake, YNP, Wyoming, USA - YL17G10_0 | ecosystem: Environmental > Aquatic > Freshwater > Lake > Sediment | place: USA: Wyoming | collected... | reverse complement strand
AGAAGAGGCTTTGATTAAATACCTGGAACATTTCCTTCTTGAATTAGGAATTGGATTTGCATTTGTCGCAAGGCAGAAGAGAATCACTCTTGAAGGGAGGCATTACCGCCTCGATCTTCTTCTCTATCATCGAATCTTGCGGTGCCTTGTAGCCATTGATTTGAAGATCGGTGACTTCACCCATGCTGATGCTGGGCAGATGAACCTTTATCTGAATTACCTGAGAGCTAAGGAAAGACTCCCTGGAGAAAATGATCCAGTGGGTATTATTCTCTGCACCGATAAAGAGAAGACGGTTGTAGAGTATGCCCTCGGCGGAATGAGCAATAAGATATTTGCCTCGAAATATAGATTACAATTGCCAGACCCTGAAGTCCTAAAGACCGAAGTAGAACACGAACGCCAAAGACTTTTAGAGATGAAGATTGTAAACCGAGTTTAGCGCAAGGGTAGGGCAGGTTAATAAAGAATAGAGACGAAGCGAATTGAAGAAAAATTTTTAAAATTACTTTGTGGCTCGGGGGAGGTCAAATATGCAGAACTTTACCGAAGACCAATTAAAGCGCCAGGATTTTGTGGATAATGAAATTTATGATCTCATGAAACGACTTAATCCTTCAACAAGAGAGATAGAATGGGACATTGAAATGATCGGTGATATTAGAGATACAATTCAACATTGGTTTGTCGATCAATATAAAATTGTCGATGAGTTGGAGTATTATCCATGATGAAGTAGGAAGTACACGAATCTCAAAACGAATCTACTTGCGTTTGGTACTATCTCAGTCATATCTTCCAATAAAATCCCCCTTTTAAAACAAAGAAATCTTTTGGAGGCAATTAAAAAGTAATTTACAATCCGGTGCGTTTTGATAAAATATAGAAAATTTAATTTAATGCACAAGGGTTTGACAAACCTTTCCAAATGCCTACAATAGAGGCAACGGGGTGGAGATTTGAGGACCTAACGAGCTAACCTGTCGATACCGCAAAGAGGTAGGCAATGGAACAAGTTGTTATCGAAAATCCGGTCATCAACTCACCCTTTGTTGAGCCTTCTCGGCACTTCAAATTTAGCGAGGATGGTATCACTGATGAGATTTTTGAGGCTCGCCGTGTCAGTTCCTATTTCATTCCCATCGCCAAGCCCAAGAAAAAGGGGAAGTCAGCACAACTGACATTCGAAACTGAATGGACCCAAGATCGTGTTGAAGAAAACAAGTTCATAAATCAAATCCGTTCCCGGGTTGGCTTATGGCGACAAGGTGGCTATCAGGGAGTTACCAAGACTACTCGATTCCTGCTTGAGTATTGGACAAATCCGGACCGGGACCGCAAACTCTTCTTCTGCCAGATCGAAGCACTTGAGACGGCCATTTATGTCACTGAGGTTGCGAAAAAGTATGGTGACCCCTGGATCGAAAATGAGCTTCGCCAATTTAATGAAGATGCGAACCCTTTATTGTTCCGCATCGCCTTCAAGATGGCAACAGGCAGCGGCAAAACAGTGGTCATGGCAATGCTCATTGCCTGGCATGTGCTGAATAAGCTGGCTAATCCACAGGATGCCCGATTTTCTGACACTTTTCTGATCGTCACACCTGGAATTACGATACGTGACCGCCTCCGGGTGCTTCTACCAAATGATCCACAGAACTTCTACCGCCAAAGGGACATTTTACCTACAGAGCTTCAAGCGGAGCTACTAAAGGTAAAAATCCTTATCACTAATTTCCATGCTTTCAAACTACGTGAGCGGATGGAGGCACCAAAGCTGACCAAAGCTATTTTGACCCATGGCGAATCCAGTCCGTTCACAGAAACGCAAGATCAGATGGTTCGGCGGGTCTGCCGGGAACTTGGGAACAAAAAGAATATCATTGTAATCAATGACGAAGCTCACCACTGCTACCGACGGCGCGCTGGGGGTGAAGAGGTCAAACTCACAGGAGATGAGCGCAAAGAAGCGCAGAAACGCGATGAAGAAGCACGTGTCTGGATTTCTGGTTTGGAAGCGGTCAAGGAAAAGATTGGCCTTAAGGTGATTTACGACCTTTCTGCTACGCCGTTCTTTCTGCGAGGTTCGGGATACAGCGAGGGGACTCTTTTCCCATGGGTGATTTCTGACTTCTCACTTATTGACGCCATCGAATGCGGTATTGTTAAAGTACCCCGTGTGCCTGTGGCTGACGATCAGATGCAAGGCGATCAACCCACCTACCGTAACCTTTGGCTGCGTATCCGTGAGCATCTACCGAAGAAAGGACGCGGGACAGAGGCTGTCACAGGAGAACCAAAGCTTCCCAAGGAATTACAAGGAGCCCTACATAGTTTATACGGCAACTATGAAAAATACTACCGCCAGTGGGAAGAGAATGCTGAGGCCCGCGCCAAGGGGCAGACTCCTCCCGTCTTCATCGTAGTCTGCAACAACACCAATGTCTCCAAGCTGGTTTACGATTATATTTCTGGGTGGGAGAAACCGCTGTCTGATGGAACCAGTATAGTGATTCCTGGTCAACTTGCAATCTTTAATAACGAGGAGAACGGAGCATGGCGCGGAAGACCCAACACAATCCTCATTGACAGTGAGCAGCTTGAAAGCGGGGAAGCAATGAGCCCTGAATTCAAGAAAATGGTAGCTTCAGAAATCGAGGAGTTCAAAACCGAATACCGTATCCGTTTTCCTGGCCGCGATGCCAATGATCTTACTGACGAAGACCTTCTGCGTGAAGTCATGAATACGGTCGGTAAGCCAGGCAAGTTGGGTGAGCAGGTCAAATGCGTCGTCTCTGTTTCCATGCTGACAGAAGGATGGGATGCTAATACTGTCACCCACATCCTCGGAGTTCGGGCATTCAGCACACAGCTTCTCTGTGAGCAAGTTGTTGGGCGTGGCCTCCGCCGTGTTTCTTATGTCACCAACGTCGAGGGACGATTCGATCCTGAATATGCTGAGATCTACGGTGTGCCATTCTCCTTCATTCCCTGTTCAGGCTCAGCCACTGACCCGAAACCCGGCCCTATGCCCACCCGGGTCCGGGCATTGGAAGACCGTATTGCATGCCAAATCACCTTCCCTCGACTGTTGGGTTATCGTTATGATCTTCCCGGAGAACGGCTTTCATCTCAGTTTACTGATGATTCAAAAATGACTCTTTCCACTGCCGACATTCCCACCAAAGTGCAACTCGATCCCATTGTAGGGGAATCAAGCGAACATACCCTGGATGATCTTAAACGCCGCCGCTCCCAGGAGGTAGTCTTTTTCTTAGCCAAGCTTACCCTGGAAAAATATTTTCGTGATGATGACGGCAATGTAAAGACTTGGCTTTTCCCTCAACTCTTGGCTATCGTTAAACGCTGGCTTTCAGAGTGTGTCATCTTAAAGGACAATACTTTTCCCCAACTACTACTATTGATTGAATTTGCCCACGATGCCGCCGACCGCATCTATAAGGCTATTGTGCAGTCCAGTGGTGGCGACAAAGCTCTCAAACCCATTCTACGCCCTTACGATACCATTGGTTCCACTCGTTATGTGGACTTTGACACTACGCGGCCTGTCTTTGCCACGGACCCTACCAGATGCCACATCAGCCATGTTGTCGCTGATACGGACTCCTGGGAGCAGAAGATGGCACAAGCCCTTGAAGAATTAGGCCAAGAAGGTTTTGTTTTATGTTACGTAAAGAACCAGAACCTCGGTTTTACCATACCATATACCCTGAATGGCGAAGAGCATAATTACATCCCTGACTTCATCGTCCGCATCAAACCTCCCTCTCCCCTGGCGGGAGAGGGACGGGGTGAAGGGGGGAAGGAGCTCAATCTCATCATCGAGGTCACCGGCAAAAAGGACAAAGACAAGGAAGCAAAAACAACTACTGCACGAACACTCTGGATTCCTGCTGTCAACAATCATGGCGGCTTCGGGCGTTGGGCTTTCGTGGAGATATCCGATCCCTGGGATGCCAAAAATATTCTCCGTTCGCAGATCAAACCAATGGAGTCTATGTCATGACTACCAATGTTTTCTTTGATGAAACATCTGAACAATCGTTGGCGAAAGCTACGATTGTGGCCAATTATTTCTGGGCATGGGCAAAAGTTATTATTCCGAGTGTCAAAAGAAACCAAGGCAGGATTGCTTATATTGATTTGTTTGCAGGACCAGGCCGTTACAAGGATGGAACCAGATCAACACCCCTTTTGGTTTTGGAAAAGGCTATCAAAGATGAAGATATGCGGCAAATGCTGGTCAGCGTCTTTAATGATGTTGATAAGGACAATTCACAGTCTTTAAGAGAGGCCATTGATGCCTTACCGGGGATTCACACACTCAAGCATAAGCCAGAAGTGCAAACTCACGAGGTCGGGGAAGAGATTGTAAAGATGTTCGAGAAGATGCATTTAGTTCCAACACTTTTCTTTGTGGACCCATGGGGCTACAAGGGGCTGTCTTTACGGTTAGTAAATTCGGTCTTGAAAGATTGGGGGTGCGACTGCATCTTTTTCTTTAATTATAATCGAATCAATATGGGCTTGAGCAATAAGGCTGTTGAGGAGCACATGAATGCTCTTTTTGGCAAGGAACGGGCAGACGATTTGCGCGACCGTCTTAATAAAATGGAACCTCCCCAACGTGAATTAACCGTTGTAGAAGAAATAGCTCAGGCTCTAAAAGAAATGGGTGGTAAATACGTGCTACCATTCAGATTCAAGAACGATAAGGGTAATCGAACGAGTCACCATCTAATATTTGTGAGCAAGCATTCTAAGGGTTATGAAATCATGAAAAACATTATGGCTGGCGAAAGCACTAAAACCAGCCAAGGTGTTCCATCTTTCGAATACAGCCCAGCCGATATTCTCCAACCCCTGCTATTCGAATTAAGCCGTCCCCTCGATTACCTTGCAGATATGTTGTTAACTAAATACGCTGGTAAGCGGCTGACTGTCCGGCGGGTTTATGAAGAACATAATGTTGGAAGACCTTACATACTCAAGAACTACAAAGATGTGGTCAGAAAATTGGAGGCTGATGAAAAAGTCACCGCTTATCCTCCTTCCACGAATCGACGCAAACGAAAGGGAGAGATTACTATGGCAGACACGGTTGAAATTGCCTTCCCGCCAAGGAGCAAATGATATGGGAGCTAAATCAGCTATCGAATGGACTGAATCCACTTGGAACCCTGTTACTGGTTGCACAAAAATCAGCTCTGGTTGTAAACACTGCTATGCTGAACGGATGGCGATTCGTTTAAAAGCAATGGGTCAACCCAATTATGCAAATGGGTTTGAGTTGACCATCCACGAGCATGCGTTGGAATTACCACTACGCTGGAAAAAACCACAGACTATCTTTGTCAACTCCATGAGTGACCTATTTCATGAAGATGTTCCAACCGATTTCATACTCCGGGTTTTCGCCGTAATGCACCGGGCGCGTTGGCACAGGTATCAGATTCTCACTAAGCGGTCAGACAGACTGTTAGAACTAGATCCATACCTTACTTGGGGGCCCCACATATGGATGGGTGTGAGCGTTGAAAATAAAGACCATATCTTCCGAATCGATCACTTGCGTCAGACACACTCCCTCCCCAAGTTTCTATCGCTCGAACCTTTGCTCGGCCCGCTACATCGGTTGAATCTCAAAGATATCGAATGGGTCATTGTTGGAGGGGAATCCGGTCATCAGGCGAGACCTATGGATGCCTCCTGGGTTGTAGATATCCGTGACCAATGCCAAAGGACGAAAGTCCCATTCTTCTTTAAACAGTGGGGTGGACTAAACAGGAAGAAGACAGGGCGAAGGCTCGAAGGCAGAACATGGAATGAAATCCCAGTGGCCGTTAATACAGCTAAGGCTGCCTGCAACTATTGATGGTAAATTTACAAAGGAAAGCAGAATATGCCTAAAAAAGAGAAAGACAAACTTACCCCAGTTGAAACCATTGTCCATAAAAAGGATAAACGCACCAACATTCCCACAAGAGAGTTGGCGGACTTTGTGGTAAAAGAAGAGGAGGTTCCCTATATCAAGCGTTATCCGAGAGATCCCTCTCTTGATCCGCAGCTTGTCTGGAAAGGGAAGGATGAACAAGACGGTCAAGACCTTTCTATCCCCACCGTTCCAATCTATATCCAGGAGAAGATTTCTCCCCAAGCTCTTATCGAAAACTTGAGGCAGGAACACAAACGGGAGAAACCTGAACCACAAGCCAACCTGTTTGCCGATTTCAACGGGATTGAGTTTGAAAAACTTGTTGAGTTTTACCAACACGAGCAGAACTGGTCGAACCGGTTGATACTGGGGGATTCTCTATTGGTGATGAATTCGCTTGGGGAGAAGGAGGGTCTCAAAGGTAAGGTGCAAATGATTTATATTGACCCACCCTACGGGATCAAGTTTGGGTCAAACTGGCAGGTTTCGACTCGGAAACGTGATGTAAAAGATGGAAAGTCAGAAGACGCTACACGACAACCTGAGCAGGTACGTGCTTTCCGCGATACATGGAAACTTGGTATCCATTCTTATCTCGCTTACCTGCGGGATCGCCTTGCAATAGCACGGGAACTGCTTACGGAGACCGGTTCCGTTTTTGTCCAGATAGGGGATGAGAATGTCCACCTCGTCAGATGTTTGATGGATGAGGTGCTTGGAAGTGAAAATTTCATCGGCGAAATCAGTTTCAAAAAGACAGGTTATCAGGCAAGTTCTCTCCTTCCAAGCAACTTTGATTTTATTTTATGGTATGGGAAGAACCGTGACCAACTAAAGTTTCGCCAGCTTTATGTTCCTAAACTTGAGACATCTGCTTTCATTGGACAAGATCTTTGGGTAGAGACTAATGGAACACGTCGTAGAATAAAACCTGAAGAGGCAGATAAGCTCGACTCTATCCCCACACATACACGTGTATTTCGTCACAAGCTCGCAGAATCTTCTGGCGCTGCATCAGTTCGCCAACCATTTGTGTTTGGTGGCCGAACGTTTGAGCCGAAGGAGGGAAAACACTGGTCAACAACTATCGAAGGAATGCAGCGCCTTACTTTAGCAAACCGATTTCTTTTAATCGGAAACTCGCTTCGATACGTGAACTATCTGGATGATTTTCCTGTAACCCCAATCACCACTAATTGGACGGATACTGTTGTTAGCGGATTCTCCGACCCACAGCTATATGTAGTGCAAACCAGCCGCAAAGTAGTCGAACGCTGCCTTCTCATGACCACTGACCCCGGCGAACTCGTTCTCGATCCGACATGTGGAAGTGGCACAACGGCCTATGTTGCCGAGCAGTGGGGCCGCCGTTGGATCACTATCGATACCTCTCGCGTGTCGTTGACACTTGCTCGGACCCGTTTAATGTCAGCAAAATATCCCTACTACCTCTTGGCTGACTCAGCGGAGGGGATTACAAAGGAAGCAGAACTCACTGGCAAGATACCTCCTACCCCAAAGACCGAAAGTGACATAAAGAAGGGGTTTGTTTATAGGCGTGTACCACATGTAACCCTAAAATCTATTGCCAATAACCCCGACATCAAAGAAGGCTTGACTCGTGAGGAAATCGAATTGGCAATTGCGCACCATGCCGAAACCGAGATACTTTATGATAAGCCCTATGAGGATAACAAACGGATTCGAGTTAGCGGGCCCTTTACCGTAGAAAGCCTATCTCCTCACCGTGTGCTTTCAACTGACGATGAGCGACCATCTTCTGAACAAGAGGCAGCCAAATCTGTTGGACCGGGACAGTTTGAGACAATGATCCTTGAAAACCTCAAGAAGGCCGGGGTGCAGAACACTATCAAGAAGGAGCGCCTTGTTTTCACCCGCCTGGAGCCTTATGCCGGTGTCTATCTGCATGGGGAGGGGGAATACACGGAAAATGGTAAATCTCGTCGAGTGGCTATCTGCATTGGGCCGGAGCACGGCACTGTAGGTCCAGAATTGTTAAAGGAAGCAGCCAAAGAAGCGGTTAAGGGTATCGGGTTCGATCTCCTTGTGGTCTGCGGCTTTGCTTTTGACCCCCATGTGAATGAGGAAGCAAAACATTTCGGAAAACTGACGGTTCTGATGGCACGCATGAATCCCGACTTGGCGATGGGTGAAGAACTCCTGAAAAAGACAGGTGCCGGAAATCTGTTTATGGTCTTCGGTGAACCCGACCTCGAAGTCAAAAAACAAAAGGATGGAAAGATTACAATAGAGATTAAAGGAGTGGATGTTTATGACCCAACCACTGGTCAAATTCGTAGCCACTCTACTGATGATATAGCATGCTGGTTCATTGACACAGATTATAATGAAGAATCATTCTTCGTCCGCCATGCTTACTTTTGTGGCGCCGATGAACCATACGAGAAGCTCAAAAAGGCTCTCCGAGCCGAAATCAATGAGGAGGCATGGTCATCTCTCTACTCAACAAAGAGCTATCCCTTTGATCCACCTACCACGGGCAAGATCGCCATCAAAGTTATTAACCATTATGGCGATGAGGTATTAAAAGTTTACAAAATTTAATAACGAGTAACGAGGGTCACCCATTAAAAGGCAGACTTGCTTATTGACATAGGCAGTGCATGTGACATTGACGAAAAACAGGCAGAATATCAATAAACAAGTCCTAAAACGTGCCCCCACTCTTCAGTTCTGACATTCCTTTTGGAACGATCAAATGGGAATTGGGAAGGGTTTTTTCTTTACCGATCGGGGACGACAAAAAGAGATGGATACTTTCTGAAAATCTAAGAAGGTTGATTGGATGGACATAAGTTGTTTGACACTTCTTAAAATAAATAGCAGCGTCCTCTTTCTCCTTTGGCTGGTTTTTAAGAATTAAGTAAGGTGTCCCTGGAACCATATTTAATGGCATTGGCGAAAATTGGTATCTAAATTGCTTACTGTAATAATGGGTGGGTGTTTTTAAATTTCGATCCCATAAAGCCAAACCCTTTTTGAGAAGGGTGTGACGGGATTTGCAAAACGTGAATTTGGCTTGCATCAAAAGACCAAGGTTACTGATTTCGTCGAGAAATAGAGCCCCCGAAGAACCAAAATGGTTTAAAAATACAGGGATTCTTTTCAAAAAATACAGCTATCCCCCGATATACTTCTACAACCAGACCAGTTATAAATAGACTTGAGACAAAAAAGTGCAGGAAAGGTTTCCTAAAATATTTTTCTTGACAAATATTTTTTATTTATATTTAATGGTCATCAGGTGGAACAAGAATCCTGGGCATCCTGGAGTTATCAAATCTTTTCCGGGTTAACCTTTAACCACCTTCCGGGAGGTGAGGAGGCGGAAAAATTTGTAAAGCCGGGCTTTATTATTTCTCAGTCCGCGAAATTGGCTTCGCGGTACTTGGGTCTGACACCGTACAGTGGTACCAGGACCTGGTTGGGAAAAGAGACAAAAAGAGACTTGAGGGGTCTGATACTGAGGTACGAAGGTTCTAGGAGGCTCTGAAGAAAGTTGCCTTCAGAGCTTTTAATTTTTATAAGTATCTAAAATCACTTGACAATTGTGCGTGACAAGCCATAAATGCTGCCTTATTATCAAAGTAGTTTGTTTTTGGCATAAAAATTGCTGTAAATTATGAAAGGAGGGATTATTTTATGGCTACTAAGCATCGGGCTGTAACTGCCGTTGCACATCCACTTCCTTTGACAGACCTCGTTTATGGAATACTAGGACTTGCTTTCCTTCGTCACAAAAGTGAGGGATTTACCCGGATTGCTCGGGACCACGTCTATGCTGGGGTGAAAGCTCTTGTCGGTCGGCACTCAGAATACTTTCCTAAACTTTATTTCACCCAACGGGGTAGTCTATCTCACTCAAAGGAAGTTGAGGATGTAATCTTCCGTCTCGGCGGGGTCCTGGAAGTTCAAAACCCCCGGTACCAGTACCTTGGTTTCAAGGAAAGTGAACTCGATCGTGTCGAGACCAAGTTGGACAAATGGTTTTCTCATGGGAACAAACAGATTGTCGAAAGGCTCGCGGAGGAGTTTTACCGAGTGGTAAAAAGGGAAACCGCCTTATATGCCTGAATCTGCTTCCCGGAATTGGGTAAGGTTCTTTGAAAAAAAGACAAACGAAGTAGTCGAAAAGTTATTACCAAATACATATAACCCCCAGAGGGTTCGAGATAATAAGGTCTTTCGTGATGTTCTCTGGGGGTTTAGTCTTTATTACCCGCACGAAATTTCCATAATCGACTCACCTCTTTTTCAGAGGCTCCGTGGCATCCAGCAAACATCTCTTGCCCAGTACACTTACCCCTCTGCAACTCATACTCGCTTCCAACACTCTCTCGGTGCTACAGCGCTTGTCGAGAAAGTCCTAACCTCGCTCCAGAGGAGACAGGTAGAATGCGGGGGGGCGCAAATAGAGAATACCCAATGGCTTGAGGCTCGCCTTGCTGCACTTTTGCATGACATTGGTCATGGACCTTTCTCACACGGGAGTGAGGAATATTTCAAGAGGCACCCTGCATTCAAGGCCTTGGAGGATCAACGTAAGTTATTCAAAGAACGTGCAGCCAGCGAGATCCTTACTTATTTTATCGTGAAGAGTCGCGCTTTCAAGTGGTTTTGGAAGAAAATAACCTTGCTCTACCCTGAGAAAAACCTCCACTTGGTTAAACTCGAAAAAGTAGCTAGGATGATTATTGGTCAACCTCCCACCCCTCAAGATCATTATTTGGCGCAAATTATCAATGGCCCATTTGATGTTGACAAGCTCGACTATCTCCCACGAGATGGTTACAATACAGGTCTCCATCTTGATATCGATGTGGATAGACTGCTTCTGACCGTTGAGCTATGGAAAGCTAGTCCGACTGCGCCTTGTGTCTCGGCAATTGATCTCTCTGGTGTCAGCGCTCTTGAACAACTACTGTTTAGTAAAATGGTAATCTTTACTTCGGTCTATCACCATCATAAGGTGCGCTCTTCCCTACACTCACTTTTCAAAATTTTAGACTTTATTATTGACAAGAAAATAAAGATTAAAGGCGTTTCCCTTGGGGATTCTGAATTTAAAGATGGGACCACTGGCAAGCCATACCCCAACCCGTTTAACTTCCTCTTAATAGATGATCACGATATTCTTGGTGGTCATTTGGTTTCCAAGAATACATCTATGGCTAAACGGCTAAACGAATTGATTGTTGATCTAAAGAATCGAAAGTTTTTAAAGAGGGCTCTCGTGTTGTCTCTTGGGGTACTGGAGGAAGATGGTTCCGAGAGTGAATTTGCACATATTCAAGATCCAAGGAACCGCCACATTGTCCAACAGATTCGCCAAGAAATCGCTAATGCTAGTGGCCAACCAATCAACGACATTATCATTGATATACCCAGCGCTCCTCGATTCGAGGCAATGGCTAAAGAAGCCCGGATCAAGCTTTCAGAGAAACGATGTGTTGAACTGGAAGCAGCTTTCCCTACCCGAGGATGGGTCACGGGGTATGCGGCATTTAAGAACAGGGTATATATCTTTTGTCCGGAGGATGTAAAAGGTCGGGTTGGATATCACGCGGTGGATGTACTTAAACAACATGGAATCTCTGTAAAACCCGAGGCTCTCGAACATGCAAAGCAGGATATCAACATCATCAAGAGTAAGTTCCCGGACCTTCCATAACCACTATTAGACCGAACGGCCGTTATCTGCTTCCTTCCAGTCGTCCTCCTATACTTTCCTGATAGAGGAAGGAGACGTAGGTTCTAAAACAACTTTACAATTGAGGAAGGGAGTGCTGATTTTATTATCTTAAAATATTTTGGAACCCACTTCCTTTCTTAACTTGTGATTTTAGAGTCAGGGGGGCTGATGCAATATTATGTATATGCAAATCACACATGGATTTAGGACGACTCTCAAATTTTATTTCATTAACAAATAAATACGCACTATTTTATTAAGACAAGCAGAAAACCCTGTTCTGTGAACGGGGATGAATGCCGGTTTTGTATTGGCATTTGAAAGTTGCTAGTTTTCCGTGAGGCCGTAAAGCCCCGCCTTGTAGGCGGGGATAGGTCTCACGGGGCAACTTTCTTTACTAGTTTTTCTCTTTTCTTGCCTTCGCTCACTCCTTCTGAATCTTTTTCCAAACCCCTCCGCCCCCAATATTCCCCTTCGCTGGACACAATACGACAGGGAAAAGGATTGCCGAATATATTTTTATGAGGTATGAAAAGACAAGGCCATGAGTGATAAATCAAAAATTGAATGGACGGACGCTACCTGGAACCCTGTCACAGGGTGCACGAAAGTGAGTCCAGGGTGTGCCCACTGTTATGCTGAAACATTTGCAAAGCGATTCCGCGGTGTTCC
>Ga0315286_10005384_pt1 | contig 12362 bp, 10 predicted proteins | sample YL17G10_0_MG_FD_205038 | JGI IMG/M metagenome (GOLD analysis project Ga0315286, IMG submission 205038) | Sediment microbial communities from Yellowstone Lake, YNP, Wyoming, USA - YL17G10_0 | ecosystem: Environmental > Aquatic > Freshwater > Lake > Sediment | place: USA: Wyoming | collected... | reverse complement strand
GCACCTTCGAGCAGTGCTTCAGCGGCGGCATGATCGACGACCTGCAGGGCGACGGACGCGTGATCGCCACCGCGGCGCGCTGGGACGAGTACTCCTACGCGATGGGCCCCAACTACATCTACGACACCTTCGTCTACTGGTGGACCTCCGCCGTCGGCTGGGAGACGCCCAGCGGCACTCCGGTCGACGCCGACACCAACGACGACGGCATGGTCTCGATGCACGAGGCGTTCATCTACGCCCAGGCGAACGACCACGAGACGGAGACGCCGCAGTACAGCAGCACGCCGGCCGAGCTGGGCGACATGCTCAACCTGTTCGGCAACCTGCAGGGCGTCTACCTGTCGGTCGACGCGGTCACGATCAACGACGACAACCTCGGGGCCTCGCACGGCGACGGCGACGGGGTGATCGACTTCGGCGAAACGATCGAACTGACGATCGCGCTGACCAACATGGGCCAGTCCGACGCGCAGAACGTGGTCGGCACGCTAAGCGCCGGTTCGTCCTATGTGACGCTGATCGCCAGCGTGCGCAACTACGGGACGATTCCCTCCGGCGGCACGGTCGCCAATAGCCAGCCGTTCGTCTTCCGCGTGGACCAGACGGTCCCGAACGGCGAGCCGCTGGGTCTGGTTCTCGGCGTGACCGAGGATCCCGGGACGCTGCCGCTCAATCTCAGCGCGACCGCGCCCTCCTACACCGTCGGGATCACGGACCTCGACGACAGCAGCGGCGACGGTGACGGCATCGCCGATCCGGGGGAGACAGTCGGGCTCACGCTGCGCATCGAGAACCACGGCGGCTGCAGCACGCCGAACCTGACCGCCACGCTCCACGGCGGCGGCTACTTCGTCACCGACGAGAACCCGCACGCGGTCGGGGTGATCCCGGCCGGCCAGGGTGTCACGGTCCCCGGCTTCACGGTCGAGATCGCGGCCGAGTGCCCGCCGATCTACTCCGGCTACATCGTCCTCGGGCTGACCGGTCCCGACGCCTACCAGGTCTCGATCGGCCTGGTCTTCTCGGTCGGGCAGATATTCGCCGACGCGATGGAAAACGGCGGGGCGCAGTGGGCGCACTACGCCGGGCCGGGCGGCACCTGGACCGATCAGTGGCACCTCGAGACCTATCGCAATCACACGCTCGGCGGCACGTCGAGCTGGAAGTGCGGCGGTGCGGGGGCGGCGCAGTACGGGAACCTGCTCTACGCGATCCTCGAGACGAGCGAGTTCCAGCTTCCGGCGGGCGCGCAGCTCACGTTCTGGCATTGGATCGATGCCGAGGTGAGCACGTCCTATCCGGATCACTGCTACGATGGCGGCCTGTTGCAGATCTCGACCAACGGTGGAACGGACTGGCAGACGCTGACGCCGGCGGGCGGGTATCCGTATCGGATCCGTGCCGGCGGCACGCCCGGCCCGTTCGCGGCGGAGACGCCGGTCTGGTCGGGTACCCACGACTGGCAGCAGGTAACCGTCGACCTGACCGGCTACGCGGGCATGGCCAAGCTGCGCTGGGCGTTCGGCAGCGACGGCGCGGCCACGCGTGAGGGCTGGTACCTCGATGACATCACGGTCCTGCCGCCGGCGCCTTCGGGCGTCGATGGGACGTTGGGGGCCGGCGTTCTGCGCCTGCTTCCGGCGTATCCGAATCCGATCCTGACGCGCGGCGTCTCGGGGGGCATGCACTTCCGCTTCTCGTTGCCGACGGCGTCGCGGGCGGACCTCCGGGTGTTCGACGCGACCGGCCGCTGCGTCTGGAGCGCCGCGCCGCGCGCGTTCGGCTCCGGCGCGCAGCAGATTTCCTGGGACGGCCGAGATGCCACCGGGCAGCCGGTGGTTGCGGGCACCTATTTCTACCGTCTGACGGTGGGTGAGGAAGCCAGAACCGGGCACGTGACGGTGGTGCGGTAAGCGCACCGCAAGCGGCTTCGTTTTCGCCGGGGCCGGCGCAGCTCACGCTTCGCCGGCCCCGGTGTTTTCCCCGCGCAACCCGCATGTCCGGTGGTTATGATCCCCTCGACACACAGCACGACGCAGTGAACCGTTTCAGCCGATTCCCCGAACTTGGCGCGCGAGGTGCACTATGAGAACCGCTCGAGCTCTCGGAACCGCTTCCGCCCTTCTCTCCGCGATCCTCCTCGTCTCCGGCTGCAGCGACGAACCGAACCGGCCGGTCTCGACGGGCGGTACGCTCCAGGGTGCGGTGACCAGGATCACCGACGGTTCGCCCGTGGTGGGTGTGAAGCTGGTGCTGGCGAACTACACCACCCTGCGCCCGTCGGCTCCCGCGGCCCTCAGCAACTCGGCGGGGCTCTATCGCATCACCGGGATCGCCCCGGGCCGCTACGCGCTCTTCGTCTATCACGACAGCCTGGTGGTCTACGATCGCACCGTTGCGTTGATCGACATCGAGGGGGATACGGTCGCGACCCAGGACATGCGTCTCATCGACGCGGAGATCTGGAATGGGCGAGGCTATCGGATCGCCGGTCGCGTGACCGACGCGTCGAGCGGACACCCTCTGGAAGGCGCCTACGTCGGGATGGTCGGCTGGGAGGGCACGGATCTATCGGGTCTCTTCCTGGGCATCGGTCTGCCCGAATGGGGAGTGACCGATGCCCAAGGCCGATTCTCCATCGCGTCGATCCACTTCAGGACTGAGTACGAGGGCGGTGGCCTGATGCCGATCACCGTTACCCATGCCGGGTACGAGCCGTTCACCCTGGTTGGAACCGGTCCGATGTTCCTCGAGTGGGGGCCGTTGCTGCCGTTGCCCGAGACCCCGGACTCGGTCCTCGAGGTGGAGATCGCCATGCGACGGCTGGGAGCGAACGGCGCGGGTCCTCACGGCGCCGGTGCGCTGCGAGGCCGGGTCGTCCACCTCGGCCAACCGCTCGCGGGTCTGCGCGTCGGGATCTCCGCCGAGCAGTTGGTAGACGCCGACACGCTTGCGCCCCGCGGGAAGTTTCGGGCCGCCGTACCTGTGCCGGACCGGGGCACAGTGACCGACGTGGAAGGCAGGTTCTTCATCGACGAGCTGACACCCGGGAGCTATGGCCTCCAGCCGGCATACCTGCCGGAGGACGGGTACGTCGCAATTCACCTACCTGCGGTCGGGATAATCGCTTCGGACACGACCGACGTGGGGGATCTCGAAGTGGCCCGGGCAATCGCCATTATCTCCCCAGCACAGGGTTCGGTGATCGACGATGCGACTCCCGAATTCCGCTGGGAGGCGACTCCGCTGCCGTCCGGCTATCACCTGGTCGAGTACGAGATCCAGATCGCTGTCGGCCAGTACCTAGTCGGCATAGTCGAGGATGGACTGACTGAGCCTTCGTGGCAGGTTCCCGAGGACCAGGCATTTCCGCCGGGCGCGTGCGTGCGCTGGTTCGTGCAGGCGCGCGTTGCACCTGACGCGGGCGGCAACTGGCTGGATGCTGGCGATTCCGAGAAGGCGAACACCTTTTGCGTCGCACCGTAGTGCCGGCGTCGGCGCGGGACGAAGCCGATTGACGCTCCCCGGCCGGGTTCCTACTCTCAAGCGCATGATCCATGCTCCCGCAAAGGTCCCGGCGCTCGCCGCACTCGCGGAGGACGCATGGTCCGACGCCTGAGGATCGCCACCCAAACGCTCTTCTTCCTGGTCTTCCTCTTCCTCCTGGTGCGCACGCAGTACGCAGGCACCGACACGCTCGGTCTGCCGGTCAAGGTCTTCCTGGAGATCGACCCCTTCCACTTCCTGACCACCCTGCTCGCCACCGGTCGGATTCAAGGTCTGCTCTGGCTGGCGCTGATCACCGTCGCGCTCACATTCGCGTTCGGCCGCGCGTTCTGCGGCTGGGTCTGCCCCATGGGGACGACGATCCAGCTCGTGCAGAAGCTGCCGCTGCGTCGCCGGCAGTCGGTGATCGAAAGCAACCGCTGGCGCCCCTCGCAGCGGATCAAGTACTACCTGCTCGGCGGCCTGCTCGTGGCCTCGATCTTCGGGGTGCAGTGGAGCGGCGTCTTCGATCCGCTCTCGCTGATCATCCGCTCGCTGGGGCTGATCGTCCTGCCGGGCATCGAACTCGCGCTCCGCGGTCTCTTCGACGCCGCGTACCGCCACAACCCGCTCGGTCTCTCGGGCGTGACCGAGCCGGTCTTCGAATGGCTCAAAGGCCGGGTGGTCAACTTCGAGCAACCGCACTTCCAGCAGACGTTCCTGATCGGACTGGTCTTTCTGGTCATCCTGGTGTTGAGCTTCAGTCGGCATCGCTTCTGGTGCCGCGTGCTCTGCCCGCTGGGCGCGCTGCTCGGCGGGATCGCGCGCTTCGGTCTGCTTCGCATCCGCCAGGTTGATCGCTGCGGTGGCTGCGGTCGTTGCACCTTCAGCTGCCAGGGCGCCGCGGAGCCGGAGGTCCCCGACGGGTGGCGTCCGTCCGAATGCGTCGTCTGCGGCAATTGCACCGCGGTCTGTCCCGGATCGCTGAAGATGGGCCTACGTCGCCCACGCGTGAGGCCGCCGAAGCCGGCCGAGTCGCCCGCGCCCGTTCCGGCCCCGGTGTTCGCCGGCGTCGGCCTCCGCCGCCGGGATTTCCTCCTTGCGAGCGTAGGGGGGCTCGCCACCGTGCCGCTGCTGCGTCTGGGCGCGGTCCCCGGGCGCTTCGATCCGTTGCTCATCCGCCCACCCGGTGCGCGCGCGGAGCGGGAGTTCCTCGCCCTCTGCGTCCGCTGTGGTGAGTGCATGAAGGTCTGCCTCACGAACGGCCTGCACCCCACGCTCTTCGAGGCGGGGCTCGAGGGCATCTGGACGCCGCGCCTGGTGCCGCGCATCGGATACTGCGAGTACAACTGCACGCTATGCGGCCAGGTCTGCCCGACCCAGGCGATCCGTCGCCTGCCGCTCGAGGTGAAGCGCAAGGTCAAGATCGGTCTCGCCGCGATCGACACCTCGCGCTGCCTGCCGTATGCCTTCCAGACGACCTGCATCGTCTGCGAGGAGCACTGCCCCCTCCCGCGGAAGGCGATCTGGTTCGAGGGGAAAGACGTCCCGGCCCACGACGGCACGCCGCGCCGCGTCAAGCAACCGCACATCGATCCCGACCTCTGCACCGGCTGCGGCATCTGCGAAACGAAATGCGTCGTGCAGGATCTCCCCGCCGTCCGAGTCACCAGCGCCAACGAAGACCGCAACCCCGACAACCGCGTCCTGCTGGAACGCGCTCCCGGCGGAGCCTACGACCGCTAGCCGCGAGTCCGAGTGTCTTCTCCGGTGGTGGGGGGGAGGCGCCGGGCGGGGGGGCCACAAAGGGCTCGGCGCTCAGACATCCTCGCGCCCAGCGGTCCCGACGCTCTGCTTCGCGCGGCCTCCGGGGCGACCGGCTCACTTGCGAGCGACGGGGGGCGCTGCGGAACTCGCGGCGAGCCCTTTGTGGCCCCCCCGCCCGCGCCTGGGCCTGCCCGCTTCCGACATCGCACGACCTGTGAGAAGATCCCCGCATGAACCGCTACCGCTTCGCGCCCAGCCCAACCGGCCCCTTGCACGTGGGCAACGTCCGCACCGCGCTCTTCAACTGGCTCGCCGCGCGTCACGACGGGGGTGTCTTCGTCCTGCGCATCGAGGACACCGACCGCGAACGCTCCACCGTCGCGTTCGAGGAAGCGCTGCTCGATGACCTGCGCTGGCTCGGTCTGGTCTGGGACGAGGGCGCGCTCCCCGGGGGACGCGAGCGGGGCGATCTCGGGCCCTACCGGCAGTCGCAGCGTCTCGCGATCTACGACGCCGCGCTGCAGCGGCTGGCGCAGCGGGGCCTGACCTATCCCTGCTTCTGCACCGAGAACGAACTGACCGCCCGGCGCCAGGCGGCCCTGGCCGCGGGACGGCCGCCGCAGTACGACGGGCGCTGCCGGCGGCTCGCCCCGGAGGAACGCGTCCGGCGCCTCGCAGCGGGCGAGCCGCACGCGCTGCGCTTCCTCGTGTCAGAGCGCGGGATCGGCTTCGTCGACGGGGTGCGGGGCGAGGTCCGCTTCGGGCCCGGCACGCTGGGGGACTTCATCCTGCGACGCGCGGACGGCTTCCCGACCTACAACTTCGCCTGCGTCGTCGACGACGCCGCGATGCGGATCACACACGTGATCCGCGGCGAGGACCACCTCTCCAACACGGTGCGGCAGCTGCTGCTCTACGAAGCCCTGGATCAGGCGCCGCCGCGCTTCTCGCACGTGGCGCTGATCCTCGGCGCGGACCGCGCCAAGTTGAGCAAGCGTCACGGCGAGACCGACCTGGACGGATACCGCAAGCGCGGCCATCTGCCGCGCACGCTGATCAACCACCTCGCGCTCCTCGGCTGGTCGGCGGCGGACGGACGCGAGATCCTCTCTCCCGAGGAACTGATCGCCGCGTTCGATCCGGCGCGGATCTCGAAGTCGGCGGCCGTGTTCGATCCCGCGAAGCTCGAGTGGATCGGGATCCAGCAGATGCGAAACGCGCCGCTCGGCGAGGTGATGGAGGCCGCGCGGCCCTTCCTCGCCGCCGCGGGGGTGACGTGGGAGGGACCCGCGCTGGAGCGGGGGATCGCACTGCTGCGCGAGGGCTCAAGCTGCGGCGAGGCATTCGCGCGCGCGCTCGCGATCTTCCATGCCGGGCCGGTGGCGAGCGATGAGACCGCGCGGCCCTGGGTGTCGGGTGAAGAGCGGGCGCGTTTGCTGGATCGTGTCGCGGAGCGCCTGGCGACGCTCGAGCCGTGGCAGGCGGCAGGGATCGCGGAGACGCTGCGCCTCATCGGGCGCGAGACCGGGGTGAAAGGCAAGGATCTCTTCATGCCGGTTCGCGTCGCGGTTACCGGGAAGGTTGAGGGCCCGGCGCTCGCGGAAACGATCGAGCTGCTCGGTCGCGACGAGACGGGCCGGCGTCTGCGCGCGGCTCGGGAGGAGGCGGGATGAAGGTCTGGGTGATCATGGGCGGCTCATCGGCCGAGCGCGAGGTCTCGCTGGCGTCGGGTCGAGCCGTGGCGCAGGTGCTGCGCGACGGCGGGCACCGAGTCCTGGCCTACGAACTGCGCGACGGCGCGTGGATGCCGGAAGCATCCACCCCCGGAGCCGTGGGAGAAATGCCCCGGCGCGACCCGGGGGCGAGCTGGGCCGAGATGCTGCTTGGCACGGCGCGCGAGCTGGGCGGCCGAGCCGATGTCGCGTTCCTCGCGCTCCACGGAGACGAAGGAGAGGATGGCACGGTCCAGGCTATGCTGGAGGCGGTCCGCTTCCCGTACACCGGGTCGGGTCCCGCGGCCTGCGCCATTTCGATGGACAAGGCGCTGACCAAGCGGGTGATGGAATCTCTAAGGATAGAGACCCCACCCTGGTCGCTGGTTGACGTGACGGCGCAATCGGCCCCGGACGGGGATCTTCCCGTCGTCGTAAAACCCATATCCGAAGGAAGTTCGGTCGGGATATCACTCGTCGGGACACCGGACGAATGGGGCCCCGCGATCCGCCGGGCAGTCGACGCCCCCGGCAAACAGCGAGGAAGACGCAGGCAGGTCATGGCCGAATCGTACGTTCCGGGCAGGGAGCTGACGGTGGGCATCCTGGAGGATCGGGTTCTTCCAATCCTGGAGATCAAGCCCAGGACTGGGTTCTATGACTACGATCGGAAGTACACGGCGGGTGAGAGTTCGTACGAAGTGCCGGCCAGGATATCGCCCGAGGTGACGCGGATCGCGCAAGATAATGCCATGAAGCTGTTTACAGCTCTCGGCTGCCGCGGGATGGCCCGCGTCGACTTCCGTCTCCCGCCGGACGGGCCACCGTCGTGTCTGGAACTGAACGCAATTCCAGGGCTTACGGCGACAAGCCTCTTCCCGAAGGCGGCAGCGGAGATCGGGATCGATTTCGTCCGTCTGCTCGAGATCCTCTGTCGGGACGGAAGCGCGCGTTGACCTGTGGAGCGCGCCGGGCGGACACGGGGCCTTAACGAGCATGATCGAAGCCGTCGAAAAACCCGCTTGACGCTTGTAGGAACGCTCTCTATCATGCGTCATTTCGATGGCCCGTTTCGGTGGGTTGGGTCTTTCGCGCAATCCGTTCGAGTTCGGGCGGTCCCTCATGTGACCCCGGTAACCGGGGACGCAAGATGCGCACTTCCCAGGCGGGACTTCGGTGTTCGGAGGACCGTTTCCTGGGCTGGCGTAGCTCAGTCGGTAGAGCGGCTGCTTTGTAAGCAGCGGGTCGGGGGTTCGAGTCCCTTCGCCAGCTCTGTGGCGTCGGAGGCGATGGCGGTGTCGACGCGTGTGGCGTCGCCCTGGAAAAGGACACGGGTTGAAGGCTGATGGGGCGGGGTTCCCGAGTGGTCAAAGGGAACAGACTGTAAATCTGTCGCCGAACGGCTTCGAAGGTTCGAATCCTTCCCCCGCCACTGCTTTCCATCAGGCGGCCCGGGGAGAGGGCGCCGCGGCAGGATGTGCGGGAGTAGCTCAGTTGGCTAGAGCATCAGCCTTCCAAGCTGAGGGTCGCGGGTTCGAGTCCCGTTTCCCGCTCCGAGGTTTCGGCCCGCGTAGCTCAGTCGGTAGAGCAATTGCATGGTAAGCAATAGGTCAGCAGTTCAATTCTGCTCGCGGGCTCAGCGTTTCGCTTCGGTGCCCGGAGGGCACCGGCAGGTCTGGGGTGCGTGCGATCTGCGCGGGGCGTCTGCGTCTGTGGAGGAGCGGCCCGGCCGGGTCCGCACGAGGGAGGAGTTGTTCGGATGAGCAAGGCGAAGTTCGTACGGACGAAGCCCCACGTGAACATTGGGACGATCGGGCACGTGGACCACGGGAAGACGACGTTGACCTCGGCGATCACGCTCTACTTGGCGAAGCGGGGATTGGCGCAGGCGCGGGCGTTCGATTCGATCGACAACGCGCCGGAGGAGAAGGAGCGCGGGGTCACGATCAACGCGGCGCACGTGGAGTACGAGACGGTGAATCGGCACTACGCGCACGTGGACTGTCCGGGGCACGCGGACTACATCAAGAACATGGTGACGGGCGCGGCGCAGATGGACGGGACGATCTTGGTGGTAGGGGCGGACGACGGTCCGATGCCGCAGACGCGGGAGCACGTGCTCCTGGCGCGGCAGGTGAACGTGCCGTACATCGTGGTGTTCATGAACAAGTGCGACGCGGTGGACGATCCGGAGCTGTTGGATCTGGTGGAGTTGGAGATCCGGGAGCTGCTGACGAAGTACGGGTTTCCGGGGGAGAAGACGCCGATCATCCGGGGGAGCGCGTTGAACGCGATGAACAATCCGGACGATGCGGCGGCGACGAAGCCGATCCAGGAGCTGTTGGACGCGGTGGACAGTTACATTCCGATGCCGGAGCGTGCGATCGACAAGCCGTTTTTGATGCCGATCGAGGACGTGTTCTCGATCACGGGGCGCGGGACGGTGGGGACCGGGCGGGTGGAGCGCGGCAAGATCAAGATTGGGGACAAGATCGAGCGGGTAGGGATCCGCGAGACGCTTTCCTGCGTGGTGACGGGTGTGGAGATGTTCCGCAAGATTTTGGATTCGGGACAGGCGGGGGACAACGTTGGGGTGCTGCTGCGGGGGATCGAGAAGGAGGATCTGGAGCGGGGGATGGTATTGGCGGCTCCGGGGTCGATCACGCCGCACAAGAAGTTCAAGGGTGAGGTTTACGTGCTGAGCAAGGAGGAGGGGGGGCGGCACACGCCCTTCTTCACCGGGTATCGGCCGCAGTTTTATTTTCGGACCACGGACGTGACGGGTAACATCAAGCTGCCCGAGGGGCGCGAGATGGTGATGCCGGGGGACAACGTGTCGGTGGACGCGGAGTTGATCACGCCGATCGCGATGGAGAAGGAACTGCGGTTCGCGATCCGCGAGGGCGGCCGGACGGTCGGCGCCGGCGTGGTCACCGAGATCGTCGAGTAGCTCCGGCCCTGCCGGAAAGGAGAGAGCCGTGGCGACGCAGAGAGAGATCATCACGCTGGCCTGCTCGGTCTGCAAGCGGCGCAACTACACGACGACCAAGAACAAGCGCAAGCATCCGGACCGGGCCGAGTACAAGAAGTACTGCCCGTTCGACCGGAAGCACACGGTGCACAAGGAAACGCGCTAGGCCTCCAGCCGGGCGCGAATACGCGACGGAGTCGTCTATGGCGGCGGTGGAAAAGATCCGGGGCTTCCTCGGGGAGGTCCGTTCAGAAACCAAGAAGGTCAGCTGGCCCAAGCGCAGCGAGTTGCGCGAGTCGACCATGGTGGTGGTGGTGTCGGTCTTCATCATCACCGTTTTCATCTCGATCGTCGACCTGGCCATTAACAAGTCGCTGAACTTCTTGATGACCGTCGGAGGCCGGTAAGCGAGCCGTGAGCGAAGCGGAAGCCAAAGAATCCGGCGTCACCGAGCCGGTTCCCGCGGAGACGGCCCCCCGGCCGGCCGCGGCGGAGGAAGGGACCGAGGGTGGGACCGCGCCCCGCAAGCGCTGGTACGTGATCCACACCTATTCGGGGCACGAGAACAAGGTTCGAGCGAACCTGGAGCGGGCGATCCAGTACGCCCGCCTGCAGGAGAAGTTCGGCGAGGTCCTGGTGGCGACCGAGGACTTCGCCGTGATGAAGGCGGGCAAGAAGCGGATCACCAAGCGCAAGACCTTTCCCAGCTATGTGCTGGTCGAGATGGTGATGACCGACGAGACGCGCGCGCTGGTGCAGAACATCCCGGGCGTCACGCACTTCATCGGGGACAAGAACGCGGCGCAGCTCAGCGAGACGGAAGTCCGGCGCATCCGCGGACAGGAAGTGAAGGAAAAGAGTCAGGTCACCACCGAAGTGCCCTTCAAGGTGGGCGAGTCGGTCAAGGTGACCGACGGTCCCTTTGCCGACTTCGTCGGATCGGTCGACGAGATCAACGCCGAGCGCGGCAAGCTGCGCGTGTTGGTTTCGATCTTCGGCCGGCCGACGGCGGTGGAGTTGGACATCGCACAGGTCACCAGCATCTGAAGACGGGGTGAGGGATGGCGAAGGCAGTCACGGCAATGATCAAGCTGCAGCTTCCGGCGGGGAACGCGACCCCCGCGCCGCCGGTGGGCCCGGCCCTGGGCGCGCAGCAGGTCAACATCATGGAATTCTGCAAGTCGTTCAACGCGCGCACGCAGAAAGACGCCGGGCTGATCATCCCGGTGGTGATCACGGTCTACAAGGACCGCAGCTTCACCTTCATCACCAAGACTCCGCCGGCGGCGGTGCTGCTGAAGAAGGCGGCGGGCCTGGCGAAGGGCTCGGCGGAGCCGAACCGCAACAAGGTGGGTAAGGTCACACGGGCGCAGGTGCGCGAGATCGCCGAGCTGAAGACCCCCGACCTGAATGCCGCCAGCCTGGCGACGGCGATGAGCATGGTCGAGGGCACCGCCCGCAGCATGGGCATCGAGATCGAGGATTGACGCTGAAGCGTCGCCCGGCGAGCGACCGGGCGACGGCCGCCGGGGCTCCACCTCGGGCCTCGTCCGGTACGACGCCAGAGGGAGGCCCCGGGAGGGGCCGAGGTAAGACATGAGACACGGCAAGCGGTTCCGGGCCGCGCTGGCGGCCAAGGTGAAGCTCACGTCCCCGACGCTGACCGATGCGGTCGAGTTCGTCCGTCAACACGCCAAAGCGAAGTTCGACGAAACGATCGAAGTCTCGGCGCGCTTGGGAGTCGACCCGAAGTACGCGGACCAGATGGTCCGCGGCACGGTCGTCCTGCCCCACGGCACCGGCAAGAGCGTTCGCGTCCTGGTCTTCGCCAAGGGTGAGAAGATCCGCGAGGCGGAGCTGGCGGGTGCCGACATCGCGGGCGCCGAGGACCTGATCGAGAAAGTGACCGGCGGGTTCCTCGACTTCGATCGGGCAATCGCGACCCCGGACATGATGTCCGAGGTCGGCAAGCTCGGCCGCGTGCTGGGTCCCCGGGGACTGATGCCCAATCCGAAGGCGGGCACGGTCACCTTCGATCTCGCCAAGGCGGTGCGCGAGGTCAAGGGCGGCAAGATCGAGTTTCGCGTCGACAAGGGAGGCAACCTCCACGTGCCGATCGGCAAGGCCTCCTTCGAGGTACCGAAGCTGGAGGAGAACCTGCGGGTCTTCCTGACCGAGGTGGCGCGCTTGAAGCCGGCCGCGGCCAAGGGGACCTACCTGAAGACCGTCACCCTTTCCTCGACCATGGGTCCGGGCGTGCGCATCGACGCCTCCGAGGTCGTGAAGGTCTAGGCGCGCGAGCGCGGCAGAGGAGGCGCGACAACCATGATTCGGACCGAGAAGCAGGAGAAGGTCAGAGAGCTGACCGAGGTCCTGGGGACGGCTAAGGGAATCTGCCTGGCCGACTTCCACGGGATGACGGT
>Ga0315286_10005383_pt1 | contig 12363 bp, 13 predicted proteins | sample YL17G10_0_MG_FD_205038 | JGI IMG/M metagenome (GOLD analysis project Ga0315286, IMG submission 205038) | Sediment microbial communities from Yellowstone Lake, YNP, Wyoming, USA - YL17G10_0 | ecosystem: Environmental > Aquatic > Freshwater > Lake > Sediment | place: USA: Wyoming | collected... | reverse complement strand
GCCCATTTGTTCGTCTTTATCGACGTGCACGAGGACCAGATCGCGGATTCGCTCTTTGGGATGCCGTTGCCGGGAGACCCTTTCGACGGTATCTGGTTCGATCTGCCGGCGAACCGGCACCACGACGGGTGCAATCTTTCCTTCGCCGACGGACACGTCGAGCACTGGAAATGGGCCGTGCCGAAGGTCTTCCGATCCTTGGGCCAAGCCGTCGAACCCCGCGCGGAATGGCGTGACTACGAGCGCGTCCGCAATTACATGCGCAAGACCATCAACTGACGCGCCGGCCTACCCGCTCCCGGCTGCCCGCTCGGCGATCCCCGACCCCGAACTCGCCGACTACCACTCTTGCGACACGGATTGCCTCCGGAGAAAGTACCGGACACCGTCCCATTCCCCCGAGACTTAATGTTTGGTCCGCCCAACTTCATCCGCATATGACCGGGCGATCGCTAAAAGATGTTCTCCGGTCGGCGAATCACGCAGGCTTTCAAAGTCTCGGATGGTTGTAGAAGCGCGTTTCAGGCTATCAGTGCTGTAACTATGAGGAAAGAGCAATTGCGGTTCATAATCTGCCTTTAGGCGATCATCGAATAGTTGTCGTACTCGCATCCAGATTTGCCCGATTAGTTTGTATCGGATTTCCTCCGGAGGACCTCCTGGACTGGATGAGGTGTTCTTTGGTTGTGTCTTCGACCTTTCCAAGCACTCGATAATGAATTTATGCTTCGAAAAATCCTTCCGACTCGGGATTTCTATCCCCGCGCTTTTGAGGCAGGCGTGCACGTACAGGAACGTAGCGTAGTACGAACGGTTGACAACAGTTCGTACATATCCCTCTTCTTTGTGGTCCTTGAGGAATTCCGCAACAGTTAGCAGATCATTTGGATGTATCGACACGACTCACCGTTGGCAGAAGGAACCGCAACTGTGCATCATCTATGGCATCAAGCATCCAGCCAGTGTAGATATCATAATCCTGAAAAGCTGTATCCTGATCGACAGCAACCTCGATTCTGATATGCACATGCCCTTCTTCCTCATACTCGTCAGATGGGAACTGGTCAAGTTCTGCCTTGATAGCAACCACGCTCGAGAATTGCTCTTTGGCTTTGGCCAGACACTTCCGGAGATCGTCTAAGATCCCATGTTCTATGCAGAACTTGATGCAATCAACTGTAGCCGTATCAGACAGTGCTGGATCGATTTCCGTGTCATCGACCGGGAGTACACCGCTGGGTGTACCAAGCTCCTCCTGCACAATAGACATCCAACGGCGATCCACGATGGGCTCATTGGTGGAGTCCGATGAACTCCCTTGCAAGCTGAAGCGCAGAAGGGCGCCGTCCCGAGCATCGAGAACCGCGCAGGTCTGGCCGCTGAAGAACATGACCGGGATGCCTGCGACGGTTAACCATTCCGTCGCATCCTTGGGCAGAACGAATGGCCCTACGTGTGGCACTGTCCAAGCCGTTAACTGGCCCGCACGGCCGGGAAAACTGCACCCTTGCCACGATACTAACGTGCTGGGCCAGGCATTGATGTCTTCAATAACATCTGAATCCGAGAACAAGTAACTGCGTCGTGAAGGGACGCCAATTTGGTCGGTAGTGGATGTGAGAAGTCTGGTCATGGAATATCTCCCTCAAGTGCGATCTCTCGCCCCATGTCCATCAACTCGCCAAAGACATCGACCAATTTGTCCGATGGGAGGGGGTCAACGCGATCAGCAGGAGTGTTTATATCGAGTTCCAGTTGAACGATCCATGCCGTTTTCGTTACTTCGTGTGACAACTGTGCCCCAGAAATAGTGTCACGGACCATCTGGACGTTCGCAACCATCCATGTACTCAGTCGATTCACATACGCGTCCATGCCCAGGACTGATGAATCCTTCCGGCGATTGCATCGGTACAGCAGATCATACAGGTTCTCTGGGCCGGCAATACTACCACGGAGATATGACGCAAGCTGGCGATACGCTTCGAGTCTGTTTGTCGCAGTGAAATGAATCACTGCCCCAAACGCGATCCGGTTGACACCTGCTGGCACGCCTGCGGTCAGCACCGCGCTCGCTGACGAAGAGAATTCTCCACAGAGTGATTTGAAACCACCTAAGCTTGGAATGGTTTTGTCATCGATCAGCGCTCCCGTCGGCACCTGAAGACGGAGGTCAAAGCCGTTCAGGCGGCCCACCAATGTCAGTCTGGCCTCTTTGAAGAGTCCATCCGCAACGACAATTGCCTCTTTCGGCTTTTCAACCACGCTGTCAGGCTCTTCGCCTGTTATATCTTTCCACAGGCACCGGAGTACGGGAGTCGGAACAATCTTGGCCTGAGGCCGAAAGAAAGTGGTACACCGAATCATTTGCGCTTGCCAATCCGATAATGGGCGCCTTTTTGTCGCGTCCTGTGCCATGATAGACCTTACCCTTGAAGAAATGACATAGCTGCAACACCCGTCCGTGCCGTTTCACGCATAGTATAACACTTGGGTAGCATCCGGACAACCCTCTTTTGGGATGTCCTTGGTCAATTTGTACGGGCTCATTCCCGCTGCGGATGACTGCCCGTCCCATAATCAAGGAGCCAAGAGATACCGACCCCTTTCATTGCCCGCGTTGCAATACGCCATAATCGACCATCCGGTACGCCAGCATGAGATAGCACACCGGCAGGCTCTCGTCAACACCATGCTACACGGGGGGGGAATTCTGGAGCGGAATTCCGGGGACGTCATGAAAACGCCGGTCAAAGCCGGCAGAGAGTGGCGGATGCAAGAGCGGCACGAGAAAGGAATGGCGAACCATCTTGACTCCGAGTCATACGCCGGCGCTGGCAACAGCGTGGGCGAAGCGTTGACAGGGGCACACGCTGGCCAGCCATGGAGCTCCGAAATCACCTCCCCCGGTGTGCCGACTTTGTAAGGTGAAAGGGGGCAACGGGACGGGGTTCGGTCCTTTTTCCGAGTAGTCCCTTGTCGTTGCGGGCGGGCTCAGGAGGAGGAACGAAAGAGCGAGAAAGCCTGGTAGCACAGCCGCCGAGCGGCTGTGTCTTGTCGGTCCCCCCAGCCGAGGGCGGCTGGGCTACATTTCTTTCGCTTTCTTTTGTTTCTTTCGGCGGTAGTCCTCCGGGAAGTTGAGGTAGGCGTGGACGCCGTGAAGCTCGTAGGCCTTGCGGTCGCGGGCCTGGGCGGCCTGCACCGGATCGTCAAAGAGCCCGAGGTAATAGAACTTCCCCCGGTACTTGATTCCCCCGTACCATTTGTCGCCTTTGCGATACACGCCGATAAACCCGGAAGCGCCGCCGTGCGGCCCCCGGTTGGCCATATTCTCCCGCTGCGTACAGACCCGCAGGTTGCAGCGCCGGTTGTTCAGGCCGTTGCCGTCGATATGGTCCACGACGTAGCCCTTGCGGGGCCGCATAATCATGCGGTGCATGAATACCATCCTTCCCCGCGCGCAGCATCGGGCATAGGTCTTGCGTCCGCGCCGCATCACATACCACTTGTACTTGCTCAGTCTCTTGCATTCGGCGGCATCGACGGTGGCGAACAGGCTGTTGCCGACGGGGATGCGCCGGACGTTGGGGTCGGTCTCCTCGGCCCCCGGAGCGGGGCGGTCCGGTGTGGGTCTCGCGCGGGCCGGCCGCCAGGATTTTGCTTTGAAGTTCCGGCAGGTCTCGATCGGCAGGACCTCCCTCAATTCGCCGGGACTGCGCGGGTGATTCGTGCACAGCAGCAGGCGGGTCATGCCCATGCACTGGTCCATCCCCTGGCGCCATTTCGACAGGGGACAGGAGTACGCACACAACTGGCATTTGCCCGCGAACAGGATCGCATAGGCCGGTTTCCAGCGCTGGCCCCGGTACGGCTCGGGCCACACGCTGCTGTCCGGCGGCGGCACCCGGGGCAAGCGCCGCAAGCGCACCCGAGTCTGCCCTTGTTTGTTCTTCCGATCTGGCTTCGTCTTCTTCACAAGTCTCCCCTTTCGATAGAAGACTCCAAATCCCGCGCGTGATTCGTCTTTCATCACGTCATTGTTATGGTACATAGACCATGCGTGTATGTCCACAAAAATACTAACAAACTATGAAGATTTTTATATGTTCTAACCCATTGTCCTGCCAAGACTAAAGAAAACCCCACAAAAAAATGTGGCACAGCCGCCCTCGGCTGTGGGGCTTGGATGCTCCCGGTGTCCCTGTGAAGGCACGCTCAAGCCATGCGGAGCTTGGAGCCATGCCGTCGCGGAACTTGTGAAATGCGGCCCTACGTCTGTCTCTTGCCTTTGGGCTTTTGCCCTGGCGAGGGTTGACCGCCGTAGTACGGGTACTTGTCGAAGGCATCCCCATTTTCGACGACGCGCGGGTCGTTGGGGGCTTTCAGTTTCGCTGTCAGCCTGGCGGCAAGCTCTTCCTTCCCCTTGGCGCACGAGGGGTCGCCGATGTTGGCGGGCTGGTTCTCATGTTCTCTCCTATCGAATGGCTTTCGGTTGGCCTTCTGGAAATACTGCCCCCACTTGGCGTTGCCACGCGTGCAGGGCGTCCAGCAATTCTCGTCTCTTGTCCGGCTTGTCCTCGGCAAGGTTGTGCCGCTCGCCCAGGTCTCGAGACAGGTCATATAGCTCGGTCTCGCCTGTATCGAAGAACTCGATGAGCTTCCAGTCGCCTCGTCGAATTGCGCCGGCCGACCGGCCGCCCAGGAAGTGCGGCTCGTCCAGCGGGTAGTGCCAGTAAAGGGTATCTCGGTCCAGCTTGGCCTGCGGACTTCTCAGGACGGGTGCGAGGGAGACGCCATCGACAACGTGGGCTGGGGCTGGGCGGCCTCCGGCGGCCTGGGCGAATGTCGGATAGAAGTCGATGGTGCAGACTGGGGTTTGACAGACGCTGCCGGGCCTGGTCACGCCGGGCCAGAGGAGGATCAACGGCTCACGGATGCCGCCTTCGTAGAGGGTCGATTTGCCGGCACGCAGGGGGGCGTTGGATGTCACCTTGTCTTCACCGCCGTTGTCGCCGGTGAAGATAACGATCGTGTCGTCGGATAAGCCGAGCTCACGGAGCTTGTCGCGGATCGTCCCCACTCCCTGGTCGATGCTCTCAAGCTGTGCGGCCAGGTGCGGGTTGTTTCGCGGGGCCTGGAATCCCTTTCCCGCGTCCGGCTTGGCCTCGTACTTGGCGACGAGCTGAGGTTTTCCGTTCAGTCGCGTGTGTACGGCGTAGTGGCTCAGGTATAGGAAGAAGGGTTTGTCCTTGTGCCGCTCGATGAACTCAACCGCCTCCAGGTTGCACCGGTCCACCAGATACTCCGGGTCCGGCAGACGCTGCTGAATCTCCTTGTTGAAGTGGTAGGGGAAGAAGTAGCTGCCCGCGCCGATGCCCCGGTTCTCCGAGACCATCACTTCGTCAAAGCCGTGATCGTTCGGCCCGGTTTCCTTGGCGCCATGATTGGCGTAGCCGGTCAGGTGCCATTTGCCAACGATCCCCGTAACGTAGCCGGCGCTCCTGAGCATTTCGGGCAAGGTCACATAGTCCGCTGAAAGATGCTTGGGATCATCCGGCCGCAGGTAGTCGGTGAGGCCCGTGCGAACCGGGTACTGGCCGGTCATCAACGCCGCTCGAAAAGGGGAGCAAACGGGCGCCGCCGCATAGGCTTGCGTGAATCGCATCCCATCCCTCGCCAGCTTGTCGAGGTTCGACGTCTCGTTGAACCTGTTGCCGTAGCATCCCAGCTCGGCCCAGCCCAAGTCGTCCGCAAGGATGAAGATGATGTTGGGCGGCCGTCCGCCGTTCTGTGTCCTTGCTCCCTTCGTGCGCGGACATGGCGACAGAAGCGTGCTGGCGACCGTCGCTTTGAGGAAGTCTCGTCGCGTGGTGCCTGGAGTCATGACGCTCACACCTCCTTTGATTGGGCGATCATACGTCGCTGACCGTCAATTCGAGAACGCGCCGCGTGCTTTCCGTGATCTTCGTCTGCTCGCTGATGCGAACGGGGCAGACCCAGACGATTCTCTCGCGGTCCGCGAAGATCAGGATTCGCTCCCGCAAGTCGTGAGGCACTTTCGCCGTCGTGAGGAACTTGCCAACCTTCTTCTCGCCGCTCATTCCCAGCGGCTGAAACCTGTCGCCAACCTGGCGGAGTCGCACGACCACAGGCAACTTCACCCGATCGAGGTCAAAATACTCGCGGAAGCGGCCCTTGTCACCCTCGATCTTCGACCTGTCGAGCTCGTCCCGTTGCAGGATTCTTGCCTCGACCTCACGTCCGGCAAATCGAGTCCTCCCGGGCACTTGGAGGACCGTGGGAGCAAGATCTGAAGTAGGTCGTGCGTCCCCGCACGACCTCTTTGGGCGAGCGGGGACGCTCGCCCTACCCCATGTTGTCGCCGGCCGTCCGACACTCAGAACAATTCGCTCGCCCTCACGTCTCGCGGTGAATGTGCTTGGCAGCGAAACCCTCTTTCCGCTCACGTTCTCTGTCGCCAACTGCAGGATGCTTTTGTAGTGAAGCCGTGTCATATCGCTCCCGCCGCAGCGTAGGCTTGCCATCGCTTGGCGGATCAATTCGATGGCGACAGGCTCGGGCAGCGACGCCAGTCCCGGTGCATGGAGGACAACTTCGCCCTCGGCGGACTCCACGAATCGTGACCATGCTTCCTCGGTTTCTCGCTCGATGCGGTCATAGAGCCTTTTCGCGGACGCGGCCAATTCCGACAGCTCCTCGACGAGGCAGCCTTGAGCCTCCTGCTGCAGGAAGGGCAGCAGTCTGTGCCGAATGTAGTTTCGCGTGTACGTGATGTCCGCGTTGGTGTGGTCTTCCCGCCATTGCAGGCCGCGGCCCGCAAGGTACTGGACAATCTCACGGCGGGTCGCACAAAGCAATGGGCTGGCAAATCGCAAGTCGCCGAACCATCGCACCGGCCGAATGCCGGCGAGGCCGCGAAAGCCGGTCCCGCGCCGCAGCCGGTGAACGACTGTCTCCGCATTATCATTCTTCTGGTGACCTGTGCCTACCCACGTGCACTTGTGGCTGTGTGCAATCTCGGCGAGACCGGCCAGACGCAATTGTCGCGCCGCTGTCTCCAGCGACAGACCGTGCGTCCGAGCGTGTGCTCGCACATCCACGGCCCTGGCGACCACGGACAGCCCGAGTTGGCTCGCCTGCTCCACGACGAAGTGCTCATCCGTGTCGCTCGCAGGGCCGCGCAATTGGTGGTTGATATGAGCACAGGTGATCTCCACCTCAAGGACTCCGGCTGCCCGGAGCGATTGGAGGACGTGGAGCAGCGCGATCGAGTCGGCCCCGCCGGACACGGCGAGCAGGATTCCCCCGGCCTCGGCAAACAGCCCATGCCGGTGGATGAACTGTGCCACTTGTTGCTCCAGCCCGTCCAGCATCAGCCTGATCCTTGGTGAACTTCTGCAAAATGGACATTGGGCCTATATTCTGCAAGGAAATCTGCTTCACGATTTCCTTGAAGAATTGACCTAACCTGTGTTTTATTAGTCGTTTACGGTTTGGGAAGGAAAAATCAAGAAATAGATTTTTCCTTCCCAAAGCAGGCCCAATGTCCATTTTGCAGAAGTTCACTCCTGAAAATGAAAACGGGCCTGACACTCGATCAGGCCCGTTGTGCATCAAGAGAACCATTCCGCCCTACTTGGGGGCGTCCTTGGAGGTATTGAGCTCCTGGACGCGTCTTTCCGCCGTCAGCCTCAGGTCCGTGAACTGGGCCTCCTTCACAATGGCCTCCTGGTAGAGTTTCAGTGCCTCGTCGCGGCGGTGCAGCCTCCGATCCAGGATATCCGCGGCCCTGAACCTGGCGGGCCACGGCGTGGTGGGGTCCCACTGATACGCCCGCTGGTAGTAGGACAAGGCGATCACGTAGTCCCCAAGACCCCTCTGGATCTCGGCCATTCTGTACGCCGCATCGTCGATCTTGTCGCTCGTGGGGTACTGCTGGATCAAGTCGTCGTACTTGGTCAGCGCTGCCCGCAACAGCTGCTGATCCTTGATGATCGTTGGCATCGGTGAGGGGCCGGCCTGACGCCGGACCTTCTCCGCCTCTTCATACAACCGGTCGGCCGCCGCGATGCTCTCCGTCGCCTTGAGGTTCGCCGGCATCACGTCGAGGTATCGGTACTGCGGGGTTCGATCCAACGATGTCAACTCCTGCTTGGCCCACTTCACCTTGTCGTGGTTGCCGGAGGCATCGTAGTACTGAATGAGAGCTTCCAAGCTGCGCCGATACGCCTGGCGGTTGGCGGCCATCTTCTCGACGAGGTCGATCTCGGTGTGGGAGGTCGGCACCGCCAGCGGCTTGTTTGGCTCGCTCAGATACGGGCTGGACCGCTGTGGCAACTGTTGACTGGTTCCCGTGTTGGTTTGGCAGCCGACGCAGATCGTCAGCAGAAGAATCATCGCCGCAGTTGTAACTATCCTTGTCATTCCATGGCCTCCTAAAGCTCTGCCATTGTCCTTCGTGCCGGTTCGGGTCAACGCACAAGTATCTCCGCCCCCGCCCCCGACGCGCAGCGGCGCTGCAGGCGTCTACCACCGGCGTGTCAATATGGATAATTATGCCGCAGCCGCCCCGCGCGTCAAGCCCAAAGATCGCGAAAAACTGACTGATGCACGTTTAATCTTTTGTGGCCCAGCAGGCTGGACGGAAGCACTCCCCCGCGGCATCGGGCCCGGTGCACCCTTGCCCATCCGCCGGCAGCTCATATAATGATCTACAGGTGCCGGCAACGCTAATTCGTTCGGGGACACATGCTTATGACCAGGACATGGACTGCGGATGGTCTTCTTGAGAGCGTGAGGGGGTTTCAGGCGGCCTGCGTCATCACGGCGGCCGCCGACCTCGATCTATTCACGGTTCTGGGCGATACCCCGATGAACGCCGAGAGACTGGCCGGCAAGATCAACGCCGATCCACGCGCGACCGGTGTCCTTCTCGATGCCCTGGCCGCCCTCGAACTCCTGATGAAAAAGGGCGATACGTATGAAGTCCCGGCGGATGTTGCCGGACTGCTGACCGAGGACTCGCCGACGAATGTCCTCGCCGGGGTGCGGCATCTGGGCAACTGCCTGCGTCGTTGGGACCAGCTTGCCCGCGTCGTGAACACGGGCCGGCCGGCCCAGAGGGAGCCCAGTATCCGGGGCGAGGCTGCCGATTGCGGGTCCTTTATCGACGCGATGAGCAATTTCGCCGGGCCGATGGCCCCGCAGATCATCGAGCGGCTGTCGCCCCTGCGGTTCCAGCGGATGCTGGACATCGGCGGCGCATCAGGCACGTGGACTGTCGCGTTTCTTCGGGCGGTGCCGGACTCGACCGCCGTCCTGTTCGATTTGCCCGAAGTCATACCGATGGCCCGAACACGGCTCGCCCGTGCGGGTCTGGCCGACCGGGTCAGCCTCGTGGCAGGCAACTTTGACGCCGATGAGCTTCCGGGCGGGGCCGATTTCGCCTGGCTCAGCGCCATCGCCCATCAGAACTCCCGCGAACAGAACCGCATCCTGTACCGAAGAATCTACGCAGCCCTGGTGAAGGGAGGCACCCTGGCCATCCGAGATGTCGTGATGGATGCGTCAAAGACACAACCCGTGGCCGGTGCGCTATTTGCCGTCAACATGCTCGTCGGCACCGAAGGCGGCGGCACGTTCACCCTTGACGAATTTACGCAAGACCTGCACGTGGCTGGGTTTACGGATGTCGAGCTGGTCCACCAGGGGCAGGCCATGGACTCCTTGATCCGCGCGCGAAAGCCCTGAAAGGCTCTCACACAATGACGATTTGGTGTCCAACTGCTGCCCCATTGTCGTTCCCGCGCAGAGCCTGCCCCCGACCTTGATCGGGGGCGGGAATCCAGAAACGCCGTGGCTTTCCTGGACCCCCGCCCATTCGACTTCGCTCAGGGCAGGCTCTGCGCAAAGGGGACAGAGGGGGACGTCCGCACTCATTCTGTCAGAGGTTCTAACAGCCTGCCTGGCCGCCAAAGGCTCTTCGCGAAAAAATCCCGCGACCGTCCCTTCGACAAGCTCAGGACAGGCTTGACAACGGCTTGCTCATAGATGTCCCCGAGATTCTCCGAAATTCCCCAAGAAAGCCTATTTACCTTCCGAACTGCGTAACTTGGGCTAGCTGACCCTGGCCTCCCTTTGCGTGCCACTGGTTGTGGTCTTGCCTGCTGGGAAAGCACAACAGATTGTGTTTTGTAAATACCTCCGCAATCGTTGGGATGATTACCGTCGGCCGGTCGACTTGCCCTACAGATGCGTCCCATATCATGTTTTTCTCAGTAGGTCACTGCAATTCTCTTGTCGAGCAGAATCTACATATGGTATTCTGTGGTACAGGACGATTACTCTTTAGGGGGGCGTGGGTCTTGTTAATCTGACGCCTCCATCAAGCGGCATAGCTGTCGCTCGGACTGTAGTGGTTCTTTATGATTTGCCCCTATGTCGCCAGCTTGGGTTTTGGTAGGTTCCTAACACCAGGCTTTGAGTTGGTCACTTGATGGGACACTGAACGGATAGTGAGGTCATCATGGTAGCTCGAAGACAGTTTCAATCCACTCTTACGGTGAAACCCGAACTGAAGTCCCTATTGAAACAAGCACACAAGAGAGCCATCTCAGAGGATGAGCTTCACGAACAGCGTATTAGCTTTGCGTTCGGGAACGCCCCGGCGTCCGACCTCATCACCAAGGACTCGGTGCGGGTCACCTCAAGGCATATTCGCCTGAATCAGTCCTTGTGAGTCTTGCATGTCACTCCGCCAGGCAGACGATCCATTGTTGTTCGCTCGCGTGCAGGAACAGAATCTGCTGCGTCAATATGACCTACTCACGAACTGCATAGAGATTGGGCTGAGGAAGGGCATCGAAGCGTTCGACAAATATGTTCTCTGGTCTTTGAACGCCGCCGCCGTCGCCAATATTGCACAGTTCGGAGGTCGTTTCCGAGAGCAACCAATCTACGTGGGGGATCACATTCCTCCACACTTCAAGGACGTGCCAACACTCATTGATCAGTTTATCTCGGTTATTCACGAAAACTGGGATATCATCGATCATCCAACCATTCTTCCCGCCTACGCGCTCTGGCGTCTGAATTGGATTCACCCCTTCATTGAAGGCAATGGACGCACTGCACGTGCTGCCTGCTACTATCTGATATGCTTGCGCCAAGGCGGTTTCCTACCGGGCATCAAGATCGTTCCCGAACGTATCCGGGAAAACCGCGAGCCGTACTATGCCGCCCTTCAGGCGGCTGACCGTCATTGGGCCAACGGTCAATTCAACGTTGATGACTTGGCGGCATATCTCGCGGACCTGCTTCAGAATCAACTTGAAGAATAACTGGGGACTGTTCCGAATGGCATGAAGATAAGGTCATCGAAATCTGGGGACCTGTGCCTCCTTGAGGTACTCGAACTGGGCCGGATCGGGCCCGCCCGTAGCAAACAGGTAGGCCGCCGCCCCCAAGACGACGACCGTCACCACAGGCACGCCTGCCAGCACAATCTTCGTTCGCTTCAACATGGTTTCTCTTGCCTCCAACTTCAATCGTCTCTCTGCGACAGGGGATTATTGCCGTATCACGCAAGTCCCAGGACTATGCGGGTGAGATTGCTTCGTCGCTATGCTCCTCGCAATGACATAAACAGGCGTTGCCCGCCCCGGGCCGAAGGGCCGCTGTGCGTCCGGGCTGCGCGTTGGGGTATGTCATTGCGAGCGAAGCGCGGCAATCTGTGACCATACGATTTCTGAAATGCGGTATTACGCCCCTTTCTTCCCGACTGGTAGCCTAAGAATGGTCTTGAGCTTCTCCGGCGGGACGCGGCGCGGGTCGGACAGGTAGATCTCGTGGTGACGCCCGTGCAAGGTCAGACCCTGCTGCTCGGCGAACGCGCTCATAACGCAGATCGTGCGGCCTTCCTCCGCGTACGGGCCGACGTGCAGCATCTGAACGCACAGGCCCTCCGTGATGGATTCGAGCTTCACCTGATCCGCACAGGGGGCCTTGCCTTTCTGGAGGAGCTTGTGCACCGCGCCGTCAAGCTCCCGCTGCTCGACGATGGGGGGAGTCCGGATCATCAGCCTCCAGTTCCATTGCTCCTTCGGCACGTTCGCGAAGTCGTGGCCATCCCCGTCGAGCCACCACTGGGCTTCGAGCTTGCTGACCACGTAATCCTGTAGGCCGGCGAATTTGCGGGTCATTTTGACGGTGAAGGCAGCGCCATAGAGGGCGCCGACCTTGTCCGTGAACTCGGGCCCGCCGGGGGCCCCTCGGCCGCTGACCGTCAGATACACCGCTTCGTCCATCGTCACAAGGACCGGCTTCTTCGCGGCGGCGTACTGG
>Ga0315286_10005382_pt1 | contig 12364 bp, 15 predicted proteins | sample YL17G10_0_MG_FD_205038 | JGI IMG/M metagenome (GOLD analysis project Ga0315286, IMG submission 205038) | Sediment microbial communities from Yellowstone Lake, YNP, Wyoming, USA - YL17G10_0 | ecosystem: Environmental > Aquatic > Freshwater > Lake > Sediment | place: USA: Wyoming | collected... | reverse complement strand
TGGAAAGACTCGTCACCCCCTACCTTGAGGCGATGGTGCCATGAGCGTTGATCCGGTAGACCCATTCGGGTGTATAAAATGCAATCGTCAAGAATGTCGCGGTGGCCTTTTTTTACAATGAAAAAATACAGCAGTGATACTATAAGCACATCGAAGGGAGGTGCAACCGATGAAAACCTACTCCACGGTCGTTTCCGGTAGGGAGATGAGCAAATGAAGATGCTTCCCAAAATAAATGTATCCAAGATATCCTTAAAGCGAGGTTTTTATTATGGAAATTCATGAGCTTGTGGTTGAAATGAAACTTCTCGAACGTCGAATGACTCTTTTTGAGGAAAAATATGGCATCCTCAGCGAAGACTTTTATGAGGCGCTGATGACTGGTAAATTAGATCGTTACGACAAATACGATGAATCGAGGAATGACTTCAGCCGTTGGAAAGGTATTTATGAGACATGGCAACGACGCAAGATGACCTATAGAGATGATCTTCGCAAGCGTGACGTTTCCCCATCACAAACATGTTCCTCCTGACATAAAACGTCATCGAATTCCCGCGGCTGGACTGAGTTTCAGCCAGCCGAACCTTCCAAGTATCATCGAAGAGATTTTGGCGATAAAGTCAGAGTCCCCGATTACTTTCTAGTGAGCCAATTGCAAAAGTCCGAGATTGTCATTCCCGCGAAAGCAGGAATCGTCGTAGCAACGGCGATCGAGTTTACAGCCACCATCGTCACCGGAGATCCGGAATTCAAGGAAACCGAATCCCGGGCGGCCGTTCTGTGGCTTTGAAAGCAGGAGCTCCGAGTTCCGGGACTCCTCAAAAAAAGACTCGAACTGTCCCCGGAACTCTCAGGCCTCTTTTGTGAAGGTGATCATATCTCGAGATCGTGGGGAGATTTTGAAATAATGTCATGGCGTTTCAATTGATCGAGAGATCTGAGGATAAACTCGCGATTCGCCGGCGTTGAAAGCAGGTATTCCGTTTCGTCTCTGTCATCCAGAACGTTGATTTCAACCAATTTATCGTTTTTGAAGAGACCTTTCAACTTTTCAATCAATCCGGCATCCAGATCATTCAACTTCATGGTAAAATTCGCTCTTATCATGATAACACCTCTTTCCCATTTGGGGGGTCTTTGAATTTCACAAACGTTATACGCCACCTGAAAGAGAGCATAACACTCTTTGGGGATCTGTCAAGAAAAACAGGGAACAGCTCACGATTATTAACTCCCGTTCGGGTGTAAAAAATACGTCTTGCTTAGCATTGTAAATCGGGGACGGGTTCACATTTTATCCTAAATGAACCCGTCCCCGATTACTTCCTTCGCCGTCCCGGTATTGATAGACCAGCCGGTGCTCATCGTTGATCCTCCGCGACCAGAATCCTAGGAGAAATAATCAAGCGTTGCGATCATGGCGGTTGTGGATTTTCTTAGGCAGCGTGATATTCGGCGTATGCTATAACCTCTCGATCTAACCGGCTGGACAGGGATTCTTCCGCAACAACAAGGTCGTAATGGGTTTGCAGATTCATCCAACTTTGAGCGTCCGTGCCGAAAAAACGGGCCAAGCGTAGGGCCGTATCCGCCGTAATCGCTCTTTTCCCCGCGATGATTTCTCCGATGCGCTTTTGCTGTACGCCGATGGACTTGGCAAGCCGGTACGGGGTAATCTTCATGGGTTTCAAAAAATCCTCCAGCAGAATTTCGCCGGGATACACCGGGGGCAGGTCTCTGTTCATGGTTTTTCTCCCTTAATGGTAATCAACAATTTCGCCATTATACGCATGGCCGTCCTGCCAATTGAAGCATATCCGCCATTGATCGTTGATCCTGACGCTCCATTGGCCTTCTCTCTCGCCGACAAGCTTTTCCAGCCGGTTTCCCGGAGGTATACGAAGAAATTCCAGAGTTGCCGCGCCGTGGATCTGGGTCAGTTTGCGAAGAGCCACCCGATGTATGTCCGTCGGTAAACCGGCTACAAATGTGCCCTGGAAGATCTTTTCCGTATCCTTGTCGCGAAAAGTCTTGATCATGGAGAAATGCTATCATGACGCGGCAGTATTGTCAAACGCTATCAAGGGCACGGTTTGCAAATGGCGGCGACCACTGAACCGCCGCGAGGGTGGGGGTGCCCTGTGTGACGATCAGGGAGAATATGGAGCGGCTGATCACGGTGGATCTGGGGGGTTAAAAATTGACAATCCTTGTGTCAGCGGTTGTTATAATCAGTAGCTTTTCGTAATAATTACACTTTAACAGATAACGACGAAGGACAGTTACCTATTTATCCCATATTGGGAATTGATTCTCGGAGGATAACATGAACCTTAAAGTCATTTTGGAAGCCAGTGAAGAGGGTGGTTTTACGGTCACGGTTCCATCGCTTCCCGGGTGTATATCGGAAGGGGAATCTCGGGAAGAGGCTATACGAAATATTCGAGAAGCAATCGAATTGTATCTGGAATCGGTGGAGGATGATCAACCATGCGCACCTAATGTTGAATTGATGGAACTGGCTCTATGAGCAAAGTTCCGAGTCTCTCCTATGATAAGATCATAAGAGCACTTCAACGCGATGGATGGGTTATTGTCAGAACGGAGTTCCGGAGTTCCGGAACTCCGGCTTGGGATGTCAAGGGAAATTTCTTTACTGTGACTCAGATCATGCTTGACCTCCAACGAAAAAGCTGCTACTTTCCGTCTTACCGAATCTTACACACCCAGGAGGTGGCCATGATTACCACAACCCTGTCCGGCAAAGGTCAGATCGTCATCCCCAAATCCCTTCGGGAGAGCCGCCGATGGCGGCCGGGCACTCGGTTTATTGTCGAGGAGATAACCTCCGGCATCCTTCTAAAACCCAACCGGACTTTTCCGCTCACCCGTCCGGAGGACGGACTTGGCTGCACCGACTACCAGGGACCAGTCATCAATCTTCAGGACATGGAGCAGGCGATTCAAGGGGAGATCCGCAAGCGCTGGCGGAAGGGGAAAACGACATGATCGCTTTGGACACCAATGTCTGGGTCCGTTACGTTACAAACGACGAACCCGATCAGGCCAAGCGGGCCTTGGCTGTTTTGGCGGGAGCGGAGGAGATCTTTGTCGCAAAAACAACGCTCCTTGAGTTGGAGTGGGTTCTGCGCGCCGCCTACGAGCTCTCCGCGGCGGCCATCATCCGGGCCTTGCGGCACATCCTCGGCTTGCCCAACGTGCAGGTAGAAATGCCGGATCAACTGGAGAAAGCGATCGATTATTATGAAAAGGGGCTCGATTTCGCCGACGCCCTGCATTTGGCATCGAGTCCGGAAGGCGTATCTTTTTATACCTTCGATACCGCCTTCATCAAGCGCGCTCGCTCACTCAAAGCCCCTGTGAAAGCTTTGTGACGATGCGGCCGAGTTCCGGGAGCATAGCCCCATTCGGGTCTAAAAAATGCAAATCGGGGACGGGTTCACATTTTATCCTACTGTGAACCCGTCCCCGATTACTTCTCTCCGTAAATTATTCCGCTTCACCGGGTTGTTTGATAATCACCCATCGACCTTTCTTGGTCGGTCCTTCACGCTTGATGATACCCTTTTCTTTTAATTTGTTTATATGGAACTTAACACCATCGGGGGTCAGATCGATGCGGGAGGCTATTTTCTTTTGCGTTATCGAAGGATCTTCCCGCAACAGGAGAAGGATTGCTTCTTCGGTAGTCATATCCGGTTCTTGGGTAGTTTCTTGGGTAGTCCTATCGGTTTCTTGGGTAGTCTTCTGGGTAGTGCCCCCCGGCTTCAAGCCAGCGCCACACGGGGAGCACACGAATTTTGACACCTTCCACTTCCTCCTCCCACTCCTGATCATCCGTCAGGATCATACCATCGGTCAATAGCAGGCGCTTGCATGCGGCAAGGAGCCCGCCCGTCTCCCGACGCCGGTTTTCGTCCGTCAATTCCAGGCAGACCTGGAATGCGGCAAATCCCGCCCCCTCTCCATCCTTGACGATAAAGTCGCACTCCTGTTTTTCCTCGAAATAGTAAACTTCCATACCCTGTCGTGCAAGTTCAATGAAAACGATATTTTCCAATATGCGACCGGCGTCTTCCGAAGCGACGCGGCGGCACAATCCCGTATCGACAGGGTAGATCTTGACCGGATTCCTGCTCCTTTTGTACGAGGATTCGGAGAATTTCCGGACCGCGAAGATCAGCATGCTCTCCTCAAAATTATGAAAGTACTGGAAAAGGAGATCCTTCGAGAAGGGGAAAAGATCCTTGTATTGCCGGTAAAAGGCCGTCAGGGAGAGGCGCGTCGAAAAGGAGGAAAAGAGCTTGTCGGCGAGGGCGTCGAACAGGGTGATGTTCGTCATGCCATACCGCTCGACGAGATCCCGAAAGAACATCGCCCGCAGGTATTCCTTCAACAGTTTCGTCTTGTCCAGAGGATCGGCGGCGAGCGCCGTTTCGGGAAACCCTCCCCACTTCGCATATTCCGAGAAAAGCCGTTTCGTTTCGACCTTTCCCGTTCCGTAAAGGAGCTCGTTATTGTCCAACTTTCCACTTCGTAAATGCAGAAATTCCGGGAAAGAAAATGGGAAAACCGCCACGCTCCATGCCCGCCCCCGGATCGCCGTATCGACTTCAAGAGGCATGAGCTTTGAAGAGGACCCGGTGACATACACCGCCGCGTTTTCCCTCTCCGTGACCCTCCGGCAGAATCGCTCCCACTCCTCAACGTGCTGTACTTCATCGAAAAGATAAACGATCCGGCCTGCCGTCTCCGGCTTGAGTTCCAGGAACGCATCCTGAACGGTCTGAAAATCGGCCGCCGTGAAACCGGTCAGGCGGTCGTCCTCGAAATCCAGGTACAATGCCATATCGCTGTTCCTTCGGAAGATATCGTAGAGGATGAAGGTCTTTCCGCTCCGCCGGATACCATGCATAATAACCGTTTTTCCGGGGGCGACAACCTCTGCTGCCGCTCTCGGAACGATCCCGGAAACGGAATCCAGGATAAACGCCCGGTTTGACAGGATGATTTCCTTAATAAGATTCTTTGATATCATTTTACGTCCTTCCTTAAAGGACGATTAATCACGTATTTGTCCTTTTGTCAAGGATGAAAATGGGGGACAGATACCTATTTACACGAGTTCCCCAAGGCGGAGTTCCGGGGACTCCGCGCCGGAACTACCCTGTCGAAAGAGATCCGGGACATCTTCGAGATTAAATTCCCCCTTTTTCTCGACAATCCCCGCCATCCTTCCCTCCGGGTCAAAAGACTCGTCGGGACCGCCGATCGACGGGAAGGTTCCGTGACCATGAACTACCGCTTCACCTTTCAGCTTGCTGAGGGAAAAGTGCTCTTCCGCCGGATTGGCGCCCATGACATTCTACGGATGGAAGGCTGAATAAATCGGGATCTGTCCCTCGTATTTATTTTTTATTCATCCGTCACGATCAGGCGCGGCAGTAGGAAAACGCCCAGCAGCATCAGAATGCCGATCAGAATGAAAGCGGCGCCGAAGGCCCCCCTGTCCCCGAAAACCCCTAAAAGCGTCGGGAGGAGACCGCCGCCGATCAGGTAGGCCATGAAAATCGTCAGCGAAACGGAGAGGTTCCGGGCGCCCGGCGGGACGATCCGGGAGAGGATCGTGAACCCCGCCGCGAAGAAACAGATCCCTAACATCGGCTGAATGAACATCATCGGAATGACCCAGAGGCCCGGGAGAATGCCGAGAAGGATCGTCGTCAGACCGTTGAAGAGGATGACGGCGGCGATCGTCGGTTTCGGGCCGAAACGGTCGGAGATCCAGCCGGAGGCGAGGGCCATGGGGATCACCGGGATCCGCGACAGACCGACCAGCGTGTTGGCCATCCCCCTTTCGAAGCCCCGCTCGGCGATGAGGTAGAGGGGCATCATGCTGTAGATTCCGATGCTCGAACCGATGGCCAGGCCGAACAGAACGGTCATGATCCAGAAGGCGGGTTTGCCGAGCAGCAGCCGAACGTTGCCCGGCGAGGGCGCTTCCCCCGTTCTTTCGCCGCCGGAGCCGAAACGCAGAAAGGTCAAGCCCAGGATCACCGAAGCCAATCCGATCAGCGTGAGAACCCCCCGCCAGGGAACAAAGACGAGGATGCCTTCAACGAGCAGCGGGGCGGCAATGTAGGCAAGGGTGGGAGCCAGTTCATGTACTGAAATCGCCTTTCCCCAGTGAATCGGGCGGAACGAGTCGGTGATCGTGGTGATTCCCGAGGGAAGGTAGATCCCGGTGGAGGCGCCGAGGAGGATCAGTCCAAGACGGATGGTCCAGAGGTTGTGGCTTGCGGCAATCAGCAGGAAGACACAGCCGCAGGCGACGGCGGCCAGGACGATCGTCCGGCGGTGCGTCAACCGGGACGAGACAAACCCCGATCCCAAGAGCCCTGCCGAATAACCGATCGCGATCAGCAAAAAAAGGCCGCCCGCCCCTGCATGGTCGAGATGGAGTTCCTGTTCGATGACCGGCATCAGCGGGGCCAGCACGATCCGCGAGAGAAAATTGACTAAAAAGATCCCGGTCAGGATCATCAGCAGGAAGATCTGGGATTTTCCGACAAGCGGGGCGTCAGTCATGGACCGGCTTCCGGGCGGTTCATCGCCATCCGCTTCCGGCCCTCCCGGAAGAGAACCTCCATTTCGTCCTTCGTCACCGAGTCAATGAAACCGCGACCGAAGCGCGGATGGGCGATCGCGTCGCCCTTCTCGTAACGTTCCGTCCATTTGTAATCCCAGACGACGGCATCGGGAGTCATGGCGGCGTTCCGCGCCTCCCACTGCCTTGCATCCGCCGGGCGGACCGCTTTCTGCCGGGGCGCCGCCGCCCCGCTCCCGGTTTGCCGGACGGCCGGAACGAACGGCTTCCTCTTCGGCGCCGGTCCATGATAGCGGTGCTGCGCCCCGCAGGTCCTGCACTGGACTCCCCGGACCGCTCCCCCCATCTCATACAGAACGATGTGGGCCAGCGTGAAACCGCACCGCGAACAGAAGGCGTCGATATTTTTCCCAACGAGTGGCACCTGAAAACCCCTTTCTCCAGGACGATGCTGCCTTTATCACGACGGCGTCCGTTTGCAAACAGTTTTGTCATTCAGGATCGACCGTTGAGTTTCATTTAATATAATCAATAACGGCTTGAACTCATACGACGAGGAGCCGGCCGGGACACTTCGGGGGTAACCTTTCATGAAACGCGTATGATGGAGCGCCGCAGCAAAAAACGGTGATTAGACTGAGGGCGCATTTTCAGGTGTAATGGAGAAGGGGCGCGGACGTTTCCCGGTCCGCGCCCCTTCTTTTATCGGTAAACCGTACATGTTCTCCTTCCGCATCGCGCCTCGCCCCTTCCGGGATGAAATAGGGGGAAAGCGCCTCTACTTTTCTTTCACTGTATTACAAAATGGTCTTGACTATTTTTCAGTTGTATGAAATATAGTTCGCATGCTTCCCCGCGAACTGTTCATCCAGACATGGCAGGAACTGGCGCAAGAAAAGGGCATGATCTTCCTTTCCGGACCACGCCAGTCCGGAAAAACAACGCTGGCGAAGATCATTGCCGCCTCCTTCACGAACAGCCTCTATTTCAATTGGGACATTCCGGAGCACCGGACTCGCTTCCTTCGGGATCATCGTTTTTTCGAAGGCGTCGAGCGCAAGGATGCCACCGCTCCCCTGATCATCTTCGACGAGCTCCACAAATACCGCGACTGGAAGAACGCCCTCAAGGGGATCTACGACGAGTTTCACGACGCCTACCGATTCCTTGTCACCGGCAGCGGCCGTCTCGACCTCTACCAGAAGGGCGGCGATTCCCTGGCCGGCCGGTATTTCCCGTTTCACTTGTTTCCTTTGACTGTTGCGGAGTTGGGGGGCAGGCGGAGGCCCTTCAAGGAGTTCCGCCGGACGCCGCTCCAGATCAGCATGGAGGGCGCCGGGGAGGCGCAGGCCGTCTGGGAACAACTCGCCGAATTGACAGGCTTCCCCGAGCCGTACCTCTCCGGCCGGAAAACGACTTGGCGGCGCTGGTCTCAGACCTATGCGCGCCAATTGGTCCGGGAGGATATACGGGACCTGGCAGGCATCAAGTCCGTCCAGGATTTAGAGACGCTCTATCTGCTCCTGCCGACGAAGGTGGGGAGCCCCCTCTCTGTCCCCTCGCTTGCCGGCGACCTGAAGGCCTCGTACAATTCCGTGCGGAACTGGCTGGATGTTTTCGAGCGGTTTTTCCTGATCTTCGGCGTCGCGACGTGGACCGGCCGAATCGCCCGGGCCATCCAGAAGGAAAAGAAGATCTATCTCTGGGATTACGCGCAGATCCAGGACCCGGCGGCGCGCTTCGAGAACATGGTAGCCGCGGAGTTGCAGCGGGCTGTCGTCCTCTGGAACGACCTTGGCTACGGCCGTTTCAGCCTCCATTTCGTCCGGGACAAGAACAAGCGGGAGGTCGATTTTCTGATCGTCGATGAAGGGGTGCCGTTTCTCCTCGTCGAGGCGAAGCTGGGCGATACCGAACCGGCGAAGTCGCTAAGGTTCTTTCAGGAGCAATTGGGGCTCCCGGCCGTGCAGCTTACGGGCGGGGGTGACTCATACCAGCTTTTCAACAGCGGGGAACGGCAGCTCCTGGTGGCGCCAGCCGCCGCGTGGCTTTCCCACCTCCCTTAATAGGGGGACAGCGCCCCTATTTTTCCAGGCCCGTTTCCCAGGCCGAGAGCATCTTTTCCGCCGTTTCACGGAAAGCCGGAGAATTGTTTGAGTACCGGCGGACGTCGGCTCTTGTATCGCCGACCGCGCCCGTCACCTGGTCAAAAATTTCTCGGATGACGCCTTGCGAAAACCCGCAATGGGCGACGCCAAACTTATGCAGCGCCCGGGCGCCTTCTCCTCACGCAATTCTTCCAGCGTCGGCGGGGCGCCTCTAAGGCGCGTCGTCAATTCCAGACCGAGGAAATCGAGAACCCGGATCACCTGCCGGATGCCGATCTCCTGGATGGCGCCGTTCTCGATCTGGCTCAACGAGGAACGCCCGATACCCGCTGCTTTTACCGCCTCGGATTGGGTCACGTTTTGTCTCTTCCTTGCTTCCCGAATCGAGCGGCCGATGGCAAACAGCACTCTTCACCCCTCTTCTGTATTATATGCAAAACAATTCTTATCCCGCTTATGGAATGTTTTGTCAGGGCGCAGCGGAAACTTACATCATCCCGTATCTCTTTAGTTTCTGATGGAGGGTCCGGCGGGTGATGCCGAGGCGGCGGGCGGCTTCGCTCTTGTTTCCGCCGGTGGTTTCCAGGGTGCGAAGGATCGTCTCCCGCTCCACCTCATCGAGGGAGGCGGCATCGCCGCCGGAGGCAGGCTTTCGCGCCGTCACCGCGTCGATCGGAGCGCCGTTCCCGGAAGCGGCGCGCTGCGGAAGCGTCGCCCCGTCGCCCGGCATGGTGATCGCGGGAGCCTTATCCCGCTGAGTGGAAGTCATTCCGGTGTTTTCGAAAGGAGGCGGCGCAAAGGCGGTCTGTGGCGCGGCGGCGTCCACATCTTCCCGGCGGAAGGTTGTGGCGCCATTCTGCAAAACGATGGAGGTCGCGGGGGTCGAACGTTCCGGGAAGAGAAGGGCCAGCTCGGCCTCGTCAAGGTAATCCCCCCGAGAGAGAACAACACCCCGTTCCACCGCATTCATCAGTTCACGGACGTTTCCCGGCCAGGGGTGGCGGAGCAGACGATCCATCGCCTGCGGTGTGAAACCCCGGATCGTCTTGCGGTTTTTCTCCGTGAAACGGATCAGAAAATCCTGGGCCAGAAGCGGAATGTCCTCGACCCGCTCCCGGAGCGGCGGGACATGGAGCGTGACCACATTCAGCCGGTAGAAGAGGTCTTCGCGGAACCGCCCGGCTGCAATCTCCCTCAGCAGGTCCCGGTTCGTCGCGGCGATGAGCCGCACATCGATCTTAATCACCTCCTCGCCGCCGACGCGGACGATCTCCCGTTCCTGGAGGACGCGGAGGAGCTTCACCTGCATCCCGAGCGACATCTCGCTCACCTCGTCCAGAAAGAGGCTTCCGCCGTCGGCCTGGCGGAACTTCCCCTCCTTGCGCCGGTCGGCCCCGGTGAAGGCCCCCCTCTCGTGGCCGAAGAGCTCCGATTCCAGCAGGGTTTCGGCGATCGCCGCGCAGTTGAACTTGATGAACGGGCGCTCCTTCCGGAGGCTGTTGAAGTGGATGAGCCCCGCGATCATCTCCTTGCCCGTCCCCGATTCGCCGGTGACGAGGACCGTCGCCTCCGAGGGGGCAACCTGGGCCGCGGTGTCCAGGAGCCGGGTCATCGCGGTGGAGCGTCCGATCAGGTTCCGCCGGTCGAAGCGGTCGCCGAGGCTCTCCTTCAGCAGACGATTCTCCACCTTCAGGCGGCAGTGCTCCATCGCCCGCTCCAGCGTGAGGCGGAGTTCATCGAAATCGAGCGGCTTCGTCAGATAGTCGTAGGCCCCTTTCTTGAGCGCCTCCACGGCCGTCTCCACGGAGGCGTAGGCGGTCATGATGACGACGGGGATCGCCGGGTTGAATGCCTTGATTTCGGCCAGCGCCGCGAGGCCCGAAACCTTGATCATCCGGATGTCCATCAGGATCAGGTCGAAGGGACGGCTCCGCGCCGCCTCGATCGCGCTCCCGCCGTCGTCCGCCTCCGCAACCGCGTATCCCCAGCCCGAAAGGAGCGTCCGGAGCATCGTCCGGTGGGCAAGGTCGTCATCCGCGACCAGAATCGAATTTGTTGTCTTCATGAATTTGTCACCGTTAATACTCTCGTAAAAAGTCGGAAGTCACCCCCTCCCGCCGAGGGAGGGTCAGGGGTAATTAGGGACAGAGCCCCTATTATTTTCGCTGAAAATAATAGGGGCTCTGTCCCTAATTATCCGGCAGCAGGATGGTGGCCGTCGTGCCTCTGCCCGGTTCGCTCTCCAGCCGGACCTCGCCGCCGTGCGCTTCGACGATCTTGTGGACGATTGCAAGCCCGAGGCCCGTTCCGGACGGGCGGGTCGTGAAATAGGGGTCGAATACCCTTGGGAGCTCCTCTTTGGGGATGCCGATGCCGGTATCGGCGACGGTGATCCGGACCCCCTTTTCATCGCGCCGGTCGAGCGCAATGCGAAGGAGGCCCCCACCCTCCATCGCCCCGATGGCGTTTTGGAAGAGGTTCAGCAAGACCTGGGTCATCCGGTCGGTGTCGAGCGGGATCTCCGCGACTTCCAAAGAAAGGTCCGTCTCGATCACGATCCGCCTCGTTTGCGCCTCGCCCTCGACCATTTTGAGGGCGTGGCGGATCACGGTCTGGAGAGGGGTCGGGACGCGCTGCATCGTCAGCGGTCGCGCAAATTCGAGAAGTTGCGTGATGACGCGGTTCAGCCGGTCCACCTCGCGGATCATCACGTCGGCCGTCTCCCGGTCTTCGGGATTGTCCCGGTAGCGTTCCCGGAACCAGGTGGCGAATCCCTTGATCGAACTGAGCGGATTGCGGATTTCGTGGGCGACGCCGGCGGCGAGGCTTCCCAGCGAGGCGAGACGCCGGCTCCGGGCGACCTCTTCCTCGAGGCGCCGGATCTCCGTCATATCCCGGAAGAGGAGGATGTGGCCGACGAAGGCGCCGTTCTCCTCGCAAAGCGTCGTTGCGATGATGTCGAGCGGGATCGTCCGGCCCTCCTCCATGGCGCAATCGAATTCCCGTTCGATGAGCCGCCGCTCCGCGGCGAGCGTCCGAAACAGCTCCCGGCAGCTCCCCGGAAGGATCTCCTCCGCCGGCTTTCCGAGGACCTCCGCGGCGGTGCGTTTAAGGATCGCCTCCGCCGTCTGGTTGAAGGCGCTCAGCCTCCCCCCGGCGTCGGTGGCAATAAGGCCGATCGGCATGTTCATGACGAGGCTGTCGGAGAAGGCCTTGATCCGGGAAAGGGAGCTCCGCGCCGCCCGATAGCCCTGGGCGAGCAGCAGCGAGATAATCCCCGCGCAGCCGATCAGAAGAAAAACGACGGCCATCCAGATCGTGTTGCGCCGGTCCTCCTCGTGGGCGGCGATGATCGGCCCCATGTCCAGACCGACGAAGATGACGAGACCGGGAGGGCCCGGTTCCGCAGCCGCAGGCGGCTCCGGCGAGGGAGGACCCGCAGGTTTGGTAGGGGGCGCGACCGAAGAGCCGGGCGGAGGATGGCCCGCAGATCCCGGAAGAGGCGCCTCCTGCGCTTCCTGCGGCGGTCGCACCGGGAACGGATCGGGGAATCCCGGGAGGGGGCCCCGCGTCGGCGCGAACCGGCGGTAAACCTCAAAACTGTCCGCCCCTTCGCTGTTCGGGA
>Ga0315286_10005381_pt1 | contig 12365 bp, 3 predicted proteins | sample YL17G10_0_MG_FD_205038 | JGI IMG/M metagenome (GOLD analysis project Ga0315286, IMG submission 205038) | Sediment microbial communities from Yellowstone Lake, YNP, Wyoming, USA - YL17G10_0 | ecosystem: Environmental > Aquatic > Freshwater > Lake > Sediment | place: USA: Wyoming | collected... | reverse complement strand
CTCTGCCGACGCCACCAGCCCGGCCTTGACCGGATTCTGCTCGATGTAAGCAACGGCCAGTTCGAAATGGTGGTCATCCCGAATGAAACGGTCATGGTACTCCCGCGCCCAGAACGGGCCGGTTCTTTCCAGCAGCTTGCTCGGTTGCTGAGCGGTGAACGATTTCCATGAATGGAGCACGGTGCCCAGTGGATGGCCGGGCCAGGTTTCGATCAGCACGTGGACGTGGTTCGGCATGACACACCATGCAATCAGGCGGTACCGCTGACCGTCAAAGTGCGAGAAGGCGTTTTCGACCAGGGCCGCAATCCGCTCGTCGCGCAACCAGCAGGCGCCGTGGCCAGCGTCTTCGTACTCGACAATCCGCCGGCGCAATGTAACTGCCAATGGGTCTCGGTCGGCGATGCCTTCTCGCCAGTGCAGTTCGAGCTTCCACTGTTCGACGACATGGGGCGGCACGGCATCGTGAAGCGAAAGCTGATCGATTGCAGCAGGCCGGGCTGATCCAGGTGTGGCAAGTAGCCACGTGAGTACCAACCTTTGGGGCCGGCAGGGATGCCGGCGCACCCGGGGGTGTCCCCAATCTCGCTGCTGGGAGCGCCACCATCCCTGGTGGCAGACGAGCCGGCAGAGATGCCGGCGTTCCCAGGATCATGGATGCTCATGATGGCTCCCCGCTCCGCGCCAGCAATTGGGCAAAGTCATAGTTCACGCTGGTGACCCCGAAATCGGGCTCGCGCCGGAAGGGACGCCACAGGTAGTGCACTCGGTGCGTGCCATCGTCCATGAACTCGACCATAGCCAGGATATAGTCGTCCGGCTTGTTGAGTGAGTACAGGATCTCGTTCTTGGTGACGGTCACGGCGTCCGCGCCGGAGATGCGGCCCTTCACCTCGATGAAGCGCAGCCGGCCCGTGCCGGGGACGCGGCTTTCGACGTCGTAGCCCAGCTTTTCGACCTCGCGGTCGGCCGGCTCAAAGCCCAGGCGGCGCTCGACCTCCATGACGATGGCCCGCGCGCGGGCCGCGGCGGCCTGCGTGTCGGCCGAGGAGGCCGGCAGGATGCCGGCGCTCCCAGTCATGCAGGCGAGCAGGCCCAGCGGGATCACCAGCAGGCCGCCCAGCACCACCGGCGGCAGGGGGGCAATCTGCCGCTCCAGGCGCAGCTCTTCCATGCGCTTTTCCAGGCGCGCCTGCAACAGGTCAGCACGCTTGCGCGCCTCCTGCGAGTTGAGGCGGGCGTTGGGGCGGCCGGCCTGCTCCTGGGCCTTGAGATCCTCGGCGCGGTGGTCCCAGTAGCTGAGCTCCTTGGTGAGCCGCTCCTTCACCGCGGCCTCGGTCTTGACAATCAGCTCCAGCTTCTGCCGGCGCACCTCGGCCAGGTGCTCCGGCACGACGTGAACCACAGCATGTGCGAGGGCCTGCTGCTCGATGGAAACAGCCGGCGAGACGCCGGCGCTCCCAGCGATCCAGGCGCACTCGGGGCGGGACAGCAGCGCCTCCAGGTCGGGCTCTCCTGCCTCCAGTGGCCGGTAGTCCAGGTAGGGCGCGTAGTGCAGGTGCCGGGCGTTGCCGGCCGCGTCCATCTCCACGTAGAGCATGCGCTTCGAAACCACGCGCCGCTCGCCGCTGCGGGTGAGGCTGGCATCCTGGATGGCGTGCTCCAGGTAGAACAACACGCGCGGCTCGACGCCTGGGTCGCGCTCGTCCACCAACACGGCGCCGCGGCGCAGCAGGTCACGGTGGCGCTCCAGGGTCAGGTCGATGACCGCGTCAAGCAGCGGGTGACCGGGGCAAACGAACGCGGCGAGAGGCTGGCCCGGCGGGGCCACGAGCTCTTTTTCAAAGGCGATGCGCTCGTAGCGTGGCATCACCGGCTCGCCGATGCCGATCAGCCGGTCGCGCTGTCGTACCGCCGCCGGCACATGCGTGATCTCGTAGCGGCGCGGCTCGCGCTGCTTGACCGTCCCGCCCAGGCGCTGGAACGCTTCAAGACAGAAGGACTCGATGTAGTGCGGCTGCAAGCGGCGCGCGTCGGCGCGTTCCATCTCTTCGCGAATGCGGTAGACGCGAGTGGCATCCATGGCGTCGACGGCCAGCGCCCGCTCTTCGAGCAGCTCCCGCAATTGAGCCGGGTCGAATGCGTTTTCGACGACCTGGGTGAGGCGGGCGCGCACCTCAGGCCGGTCGCCGTAGCGGATGGCCTCGATCAGCAGGTCGCGCAATGGCTTGCCCTCGAACTCGAGCTTGCCCAGCACGTCAAAGACCTTGCCGCCCAGTGCCTGCCGCGCCTGTTCCATCTTGTCCAGGAGCGTGCGATACACGTCGCCCTCACGCGTCTCATCCGCCACCAGGTTCCACAGATGGCACACCTCGGTCTGGCCGATGCGGTGGATGCGCCCAAAGCGCTGCTCCAGCCGGTTCGGGTTCCACGGCAGGTCATAGTTCACCATCAGGTGCGCCCGCTGCAGGTTGATGCCCTCTCCGGCCGCGTCGGTGGCCAGCAGCACTTGCACCTCGGGATCGTGCCGGAAGGACTCCTGCGCCTTCAAACGGTCCTCGCGGGCCATGCCTCCATGGATGACGACGACGGCCGTCCGGCGGCCCAGCAGCGTGGACATGCGTTGTTCCAGGTAGTTCAGCGTATCGCGGTGCTCGGTGAAAAGCACCAGCTTTTGCCGGGGCGACGGCACGGGCCGCGGGATAGCGGCCACATCGTAAGGCGCCCGACCCTCGGCCAACCGATTGGCGAGGGCCGGGGGGGTGAAAATCTCGCCGAGCAGGCTGGCCAGTTCACGCCACTTGCGGTCCTCCCCGCTACGGCGCACAGCCAGTGCCAGCGCCTCCAGCCGCTTGAGTGTTTCGATTTCGGCCTTGAGCTCCAGCAGCGTGCGCGCCGCCGTGGCTTGGTCGAGGATCTCTTCCTCGACGGCGGCCACTTCGCCGTCGGGCGCATCTTCGAGGTCTTCGACGTCTTCGATGTCCAGCGCGGGCACGCCTCTGGCCAGGATGGGCGCGACCTCTGCCCCGCGCTGGAGAAGCTCCAGCTCGCGCAGCCGGCTCTCGAGCCGCTCGCGGCGGCGGCGCAGCGACTGGTAGATGGCCTCGGGCGAGGAGGCCAGGCGGCGCTGCAGGATGGTGAGTGCAAAGCCGACCGTGCCGGCGCGCTTGTCGTTCTGGAGCGCCTCTGCGCGGTTGAACTCGTCGCGGACATAGTCGGTCACCATCTTGTACAGCCGCGCTTCGGCGTCGGACAGCTTGTACGGGACCGTGTAGGCGATCCGCTCCGGAAAAAGCGGCGTGGCGTCGAACTTGAGCAGGCTCTCTTTGTCCATGCGGCGCATCAGGTCCGAGACGTCGGTCACGTGCACGCCGTCGCGGAAGTGGCCCTCGAAGCGGTCGCCGTCGAGCAGGGCCATGAAAAGCTGGAAATCGGTCTCCTTGCCATTGTGCGGCGTGGCCGTCATCAGCAAGAAATGACGCGTCAGGGTAGAGAGAAGCTGGCCCAGCCGGTACCGCTTGGTGTATTTGACCTCCCCGCCAAAGAAAGTGGCCGAGAGCTTGTGCGCTTCGTCGCAGACGATCAGGTCCCAGCGGCAGTCGGGGACCGCGAGCTTTTCCTGAACATCCTCGTTGCGCGAGAGCTTGTCCAGCCGGGCGATCACCAGGTTCGATTCCAGGAACCAGTTGCCGGTGCGGGCAGCCTCCAGCTTGTCGTTGGTCAGGATTTCGAAAGGCAGGTGAAAGCGCCGGTACAGCTCGTCCTGCCATTGCTCGGCCAGGCTGCCGGGGCAGACCACCAGGCAGCGCTGCAGGTCGCCGCGGGCGATCAGCTCCTTGATCAGCAGCCCGGCCATGATGGTCTTGCCCGCGCCAGGGTCGTCGGCCAACAGAAAGCGCAGTGGCTGCCGGGGCAGCATGGTCTCGTAGACAGCGGTGATCTGGTGCGGCAGCGGCTCGACCATGGAGGTGTGGATGGCCAGCAGGGGGTCGAAGAGGTGCGCCAGGCGGATGCGGTGGGCCTCGGACACGAGGCGGAACAGGGAGCCGTCGCCGTCAAAGCTCCACGGCCGACCGTGCTCCACCACCTCAATCTCGGCCTCGCTGTGGCGGTAGAGCAGCACATTGGCTACCTTGCCGTCCGGCGCCTTGTAGGTCAGCTCCAGCGCCTCCGAGCCGAACCACTGCACGTTGACCACGGTCACCAGCGCGTCGGGCAGGATGCCGCGGATCGCCGCCCCTTTGGTCAGATCCTCAAGACGGGCCATGACTCCCAGTCTCCTTTGACTCACCGTACCCAGGAAATGCGCCGAAAACCCTGGACCGTCGCCAGATTCCTGGATGGCAGCTTGATCGTCGTTGCTACCGGCCCAGGGTTCTGCAGTCCATCAAGGAGCTGATTCTCGCCGCGGGAAACCGTGTCGCAAGGGCGAGACTGCAGCCCGAATGCCAGAACCGATAGAGATGGAGCGCCCAGGGCCAGCCTCACCCTATTATAGCCCCATTCAGCCTGAAAGGCAAGAGCGGACTTGCGCTGTTCAGGGCCGTGTCAAGGTCGCGTGCCAGCCCCACTTGCTCGGGGCCGTCCCAAAAGTGTCATGCTGAGCGAGCGGAGCGAGGGAAGGATCTGTGAAACCACTGGAGACGCAAAGAAACGACATGCTTCCCTGGCCTGACCGCCAGGACAGGCGCTTCGCTCAGCATGACATTCGGGTGCTTTTGAGACAGCCCTCAAGAGGGCGGCGACTGGAGGCCTGCGGAGTGCGCAGGCACAGGGGAGTGGCGATCCCGCGCGAGCGTTGGCGGTGGGCTCCATGACTTTGACGGGGCCAGGGGGCAGATGGTGTACACCCGCCGCTCGACGCCGGAGAAGCGCCGCACGCCTGGGGCAGAGGAGGAGTTACTCTTCGATCCTTCGATCCTTCGATTGTACCTGCAGAGGGGGTGTGGAATAAGATCGAAGGATCGAAGGATTGACCAGCCCCCCTGTCCCATCGCGCTCGTTTCGCCAGCCCCCCTGGTCCCGCCCGCGCGAACTTAGCCACTCTCTCGTGCAAAGATTCCACCAGCCGCCTCGGCCAAGATCGCCACGTGCCCGGCCCGGTGACCCGCGCCCCGCGGCCCATCGCCACTTTCCGCCGCTTGTATTCTGCCCGAACGATGGTATAATCCGGGGTGAGGGTGAAGTGGGCACAACGAGCAACATGATGGTTCAACTTCTCCTGGCCCCCGCCGCGGCCGGCAAGACGGCCTACGTCTTGGGCCTGGCGCGCGACGCGGCCCAAGGCCTGCGCTCCACGCCCCGCGTCGTCGTGCCAACGCACCTGCAGGTGCGCTCCTGGCGCCGGCGCCTGGCCGAGGCCGGCGGCGCCATCGGCGTGCGGCTGCTCCCCTTCGACCGCCTCTATGCCGAGTGCCTCAACGCCGCCGCCGAGGCAACCACCGAGCTCAGCGAGCCGGTGCAGTACCGCCTCATCCGCTCGGTCGTCGACAATCTGCCCCTGGCCCACTACGCGCCGCTGGCCGGCCGGCCTGGGTTCATCCAGGTCCTGGGAGGGTTGATCGCCGAGCTCAAGGCAGCGCGGATCCATCCCCAGGCGTTTGCCCGGGCCGTGGAGGCCATGGGCGGCGAACCGCGGCTGGGCGAGCTGGCCGGGGTCTACTCCGCCTACCAGGCCCGCCTGCAGGCCCGCGGCTGGGCCGACCGCGCCGGGTTGGGCTGGCTGGCGGTGGAGGCGCTGGAGGAACGCGCCGCGGACGTGGCGCGCGACTGGCCGCTGCTGGTGGTGGATGGCTTTGACAGCTTCACCCGAGTCCAGTTGGCGCTGCTGAAGGTGCTGGCCGGCCGCGTCGGCCGGATGATCGTCACCCTGACCGGGGCGGCGGATGGCAGCCGGCGCCCCCTGGTCCACGAGCGGTTTGAGCGCACGCGCCGCGACGTGGAGCAGGCCCTGGGCGTCGAAGCGTCGTCGCTGCCCTGGCAGGCAGCCCCGCCTGCGCCGCCCTTGGCCCACCTGGAGGCGGGGCTGTTCCGCGGCGACGCGGCCCCGGTGGACGCCACGGGCGCGGTGGAGCTGCTCGAAGCGCCCGACCGGGCGGCCGAAGTGCGCGCCGCGCTGCGCTGGCTCAAGGCGTGCGTGGTGCAGGGTCCGATGCGCCCGGGCGAGGTAGGCCTGCTGGCCCGCAACATCCAGGCCTACCGCCCCTTCATCCAGCAGGTCGCCGCCGAGTTTGGCCTGCCGGTGCGATTGTTGGACGGCCTGCCGCTGCGGGCCAACCCCGCGGTGGCGGCACTCCTGAACCTGCTGCGCCTGGTCCTGCCCCGCTCCGCCGAGGACCCGGGGCCGGCGCTGCCCAGGCGTCTGGTGGTCGAAGCCTGGCGCTGCCCCTATTTCGATTGGTCTGCCCTGCCGGAGGGGGGCGCGGCAGCGCCCATCGGCATCGCCGAGGGGGACGCCGATGTCCTCGACCGGGTGGCACGCTGGGGTCGCGTCATCGGCGGCCTGGCCCAATGGCATGAAGCGTTGGACGGCCTTGCCGCCCGCAGCGATGGCCCCGTGGAGGGCGGTCCGGAGGCGGACGACGATGAAGAGCTTGGGCTGCCGGCCGGCAGCCCGCGGGGCGCCGCCGCGCAGGCGCTCGGATGTAAGTTCGACCGCTTCGTCCAACGATTGGCGCCGCCCCAGGGCCGGCACTCCTACCGCGAGTTTGTCCAATGGCTGGAGGCACTCATCGGCCCCGACCCGACCCCCCGGTCCGCCCGCGTCCCCGTCCGCGAGGAGCCCACGGCGCTGGACGTCGTGGCGCGGGCGCGCCGGGGGGCCGAAGGGGTCGGCGAGCGGGACGTGGCTGCCCTCCAGGGCCTCAAGGACGTGCTGCGCGGCCTGGTGTGGGCGGAGGAGGCCCTCTCTGGGGGCGCACGCCCGCCCGGCGGCCAGGGCGTGGATTACCCCAGGTTTTTTGACGAGTTGGCCGGGGCGGTGGACGCGGCCGACTACCAGATCCCCTGGCACCCGGAGCGGGAGGAGATCGTGGCCGCCGGCGTGGTGCAGGCGCGCGGCGTCCCTTTCCGGGCCGTGGCCGTGTTGGGCCTGGCGGAAGGCGAGTTCCCGGCCACCATCGGCGAGGACCCCTTCTTGCGCGACGCCGACCGGCGGCGCCTGCGCCAGGAATTCGCGCTGCCACTGGAGCCTTCCACCGAGAGCGCCGAGGTCGAGTTCTTTTACGAGACGGTCACGCGCCCCTGGGAGCGGTTGTTGTTGACCCGGCCGCGGCTGGCCGAAAACGGAGCGCCGTGGCAAGCCTCTCCCTTCTGGGAGGAGGTGCGGCGGCTGGTGGGCGTTGAGCCCGAGACCCTGAGCGGCGAGAGCCCGCCGCCAGCGGCCCGCGCCGCCTCCTGGCCGGAGCTCCTGGAGAGCCTCGCGGCGCACCCCAGCCAGGCAGGCGTTCGGCGCTGGGTGGAGGGGGCCGCGCCCGAGCGCCTGGCGGCGGTGGAGGTGGCGGCCCGCCTCTTTGACCTGCGGCGGCGCGGCGCGGTGGGGTCGGGACCCTTTGACGGCGATTTGAGTGAACACGCGGTCGAGTTCGGCCGGCGCTTTGGCCGGGAGCACGCGTGGAGCGCCAGCCGCCTGGAGACCTACCGCGCCTGTCCCCTCATGTTCTTCGTGGGCCGCGTCCTGGGCTTGGAGCCGCGCCAGGAGCCGGCGGAGGGGTTGGACGCGCGGCAGTTGGGCAACGTCTACCACCGCATCCTCGAGCAGGTCTACCGGGGCGGCGGCGTCGACGATCCCTCAGACCTGGCGCAACTGCTGGCGGCCCTGCCCGGCGTCGCCCAGGCAGTCCTCGACGCTGCGCCGCGGCGGGAAGGATTCCGCGAGACCGCGTGGTGGCAGCAGACCCGCGGCGAGATCGTCGACAACGTTCGCCGCTCGCTGGGTGCGCTGGCCGAGCTGCCCGGGGATTTCGTGCCGGTGAGAACCGAGGCGGCTTTTGGCTTGGCCGGGGAGCCGCCGCTGTTGGTGGGTGAAGGCCAAGAGCGCTTTACCCTGCACGGCTTCATCGACCGCGTGGATCGGGCCGTGGACGGCCGGGTGCGCGTCATCGACTACAAGACCGGCGGACCCTGGTCCTTCGGCAAGAGCGCCATCGTCAAGGGCAAAAAGCTACAACTGCCGCTGTATGCCCTGGCCGCGCGCGACGCCCTGGGGTTGGGCGAGCCGGCCGAGGGCTTATACTGGCACGTTCTGCACGCCGAGCCCAGCGGCTTTACGCTGAGCAGCTTTGACGGCGGACCGCAGGCGGCCATCGACGTGGCCGTGGCCAATGCCTGGGAAGCGGTGCGCGGGGCGCGCGCCGGCCACTTTGTCCCCCAGCCGGCCGATGGCGAGTGCCCACCGTACTGTCCGGCGGCCGGCTTTTGCTGGCACTACCGGCCCGGCTTTGGAGGGTGAGGCGTGGAGTTGCAGTCCATCGTCGCCCAGATGCACGTCAGCGCCGAACAGCTACCGGCGGTCCTGGCCCGCGGCCGCGACGTGGTGGTCACCGCCGGGGCCGGCACGGGCAAGACCCGCACGCTGGTCGCCCGCTACCTTTCCCTGCTGGCCGAAAGCGGCGCCATGGCACCGCAGGAGGGACCGCCGCTGCGTTCCATCCTGGCCATCACCTTTACCCGCAAGGCCGCCCGCGAGATGCGCAACCGGGTGCGGGACGAGATCCGCCGCACCCTGGCGGCGGCCGGCCCGGACGACCTGGAGCGGCAGCGATGGCAGCGGCTCTACAGCGCCCTGGATGCGGCGCGCATCGGCACCATCCACAGCCTGTGCAGCGAGATGCTGCGCGCCCACCCCGCCGAGGCCAACGTCGACCCGCGCTTCGAGGTCCTGGAAGAGGGCCAGGCGGCCATCCTGCTGGGCCGGGCCGTGGACGAGGCGATGGCCTGGGCTGCCGACGACGCCGGCGCGGTGGGGCTCTTTGCCCTGCTGGGCGAACGTGGGCTGCGCGGTACGCTGGAGGAGCTCCTCCGGCGGCGGCTGGAGGCCGGCGCCTGCTTCGAGGCCCTGCCCGAGCCGCTGTGGCCCCTGTGGGAGGCGCACCTGCTGCCCCCCATCCGTTCGTTCGTCGACGACCCCGGCGTGCGGGGCTCTTTCGACGATCTGCTTCGCCTGCGCCATGACGGCACGCTGGAGCGGGCCGAGGCCGCCGGCGACGGGCTCGCCACTCCCCTGCGCCGGCTGCTGGCCCTGTGGGACGAGATCGTCGCAAACCGGCAGGCGGGGGACTGGGCGGGGGTATCGCTGCGGCTGGCCCCCCTGCGCGCGGTGATGAAGACGCCGGGCAGGGCGGCGAATTGGCGACCGGCCGATCCCAAGGCGGCCATCCACGAGCTGCAATCCGCGTACGAGGCTCGCCTGGCAGCGTGGCAGGGCAAGGAGATCAACCTGGGCCACGACCGGCAGTTGGCCGAAGCCATGCCCGCCCTGCGCGCCCTTTTTCTCCAGGCCGACGCGGCCTACCGGCGGTTCAAGGAAGAGCGACAGGCCCTGGACTACGATGACCTGGAACAGGGTGCGCTGGGGCTTCTCCGCCTTCCGGCGGTGCGTGCCCGCTGGCAGGAAGAGTTCAAGGCCATCCTGGTCGACGAGTTCCAGGATACCAACGGGCGGCAGCGGGACCTGGTGAGCCTGCTCAACGGCGGGGGCGGGAAGCTGTTCATCGTCGGCGATGCCAAGCAGTCCATCTATCGCTTCCGCGGCGCCGACGTGGCCGTCTTTCGCCAGGAGCGCGAGCGGATCGAGAGGGAGGGGGGCCGGCACCTGCCGCTGCAGACCTCCTACCGCGCCCACCGGGCGTTGATCCAGGGGCTGAACGACCTCCTGCGGCCGGTGCTGGGGGAGGCTGCCGATGCGGCGCGGCCCTGGGCGGAGCCCTTTGCCCCCCTGGGTCCCCACCGCGACGAACCCGGCCCCGGCTTTGTCGCGCCGCACATCGAGCTGCACCTCACCGCCGGCAGCAAAGCAAGCGGAGCGTTGGATCGGGCGGCCGCTGCGCTGGCCGGGCGCATCGTCGAGTTGGTGGAGGGTGGCTTGCAGGTCGTCGACGGGGAAGGCACGCGGCCGCTGGACTATGGCGACGTCGCCATCCTGTGTCGCGCCTCCCGGTCGTTCCAACCCTACGAGGATGCGCTGGAGCGGGCCGGGGTACCGTTCCTGACCGTGGCCGGGCGCGGCTTTTACGACCGCCCCGAGATCCGCGATCTGCTCAACGCCCTGCAAGCCCTGGCCGATCCGACCGACGACCTGGTCCTGGCCGGGCTGCTGCGCTCGCCGGTCCTGGCCGTGTCCGACATGGCCCTCTACGAGCTGTGCCGGGCACGGGACCAGGCGGCAGAGAAACGCTCCCTGTGGGACGTGTTGCGCTCGGAGCCCGGCGTGCTGTCGGGCGAGGACGCGCTGCGCGCCCGGTGGGCGGCGGGGCTCATCGGCGCGCTGCACGAACAGGTGGGCCGGTCCTCCGTGGCGGACCTGCTCAAGGCTTTCCTGGACGCCAGCGGCTACCGGGCGGCGCTGATCCGGGCCGGGCAGCCACGGGCGGCGCGCAACGTGGCCAAGCTCCTGTCCGACGCCCACGCCAGCGGCATGGTCGGCGCGGGCGAATTCCTGGAGTACGTGACCGGCCTGCGGGACAGCGGCACGCGCGAGGGGGAGGCACGGGCCACGGCCGAGGGCGCCGTGCAGATCATGACCATCCACGCGGCCAAGGGGCTCGAGTTCCCGGTGGTCGTCCTCGGCGATGTCACCCTGAGTGGCGGGGGCGGCGGCGGCCTGCTGCTCGACGCCGAACTGGGCATCGTGCCCTGCGTCAAGGACGAGGAGGGCCGCATGCCGGCCGTCTACACCCTGGCCAAGGCCCGAGCGGACGACCAGGAGGAGGCCGAATCGGACCGGCTGCTGTACGTGGCCGCCACCCGGGCGCGCGAGAAACTGATCATGAACGGCTGCATCGGCCTGAAAGGGGATGGATCCATCGGCAAAGCGGGTGGATGGCTGGGGGTGCTGGCCGGGCCGCAATGCCTGGAACTCCTGGGCAGGACGGTCGCATACGACGAGGCAGGAGCTAACGCACTACAGATACCGCTGCACGTGGGCTCTACCCCGGTGGCCTGCACCCTCTATGAACCGAATTGCGTGTGGGACTTGCACCCGCGCCGGGTGGCAGTCAAGGCCGACACCACAGACGTCGTTCCGCCTCCCTTGTTGGCTGCGGTGCACCCCGGGGGCGCGGTGGTAGACTCGCGGGTCGCGGAGCAGGATCGCATCCCGCCGCAGCGGGTGTGGCGCGTGGCCCCGGCGGAGGAACGGCCTCGGGCGCCTGCCTGGGTCATCGGCTCGCTGGTGCACCAGGCATTGGCTGCGTGGCGTTTCCCCGGCGACGCGGATCCCGGCTTCGAGCGGTGGGTTGAGGCCCGGGCGCGTGGCACCGGCATTGCCGATCCCCGGCAACTGGCCGATGCCGTGCGCCGCAGCCGGCTGCTCCTGCTGCGCTTTCGAGCTCACTCGCTGTACGCTGAGATGGACGGCGCCGAGCGGCGGCTGCACGAGGTGCCGTACAGCCTGGACGTGGACGGAGGTGTCGAGAGCGGGATCATCGACGCCCTCTACCGGCAAGGCGCAACCTGGACGGTCGTCGAGTTCAAGACGGATCGGGTGAGAGATCAAGCCGAGTTGGAGAGGGTGTTGGCGCAGGAGGGCTACTCGGCGCAGGCACGGCGTTACGTGACGGCAGCACAGAGGCTGCTGGGCCGGCGACCTCAGTTGACCCTTTGCCTGCTCAATTATGCCGGAGGTGTGGTTGTACAGCGGATCGATGCGGGCGAGGGCACGTAGGTCAGCATCAATCGCCGTCGCTTCCCTTGTGGTTTGACCCAACCCGCCGGCCGCTCCCGCAAGCCTGACTTGGGACGGTAGTCTGGCCGATGTGTCCATTCATCGCTGAAGATCAGGCAGCGCCGTCCGAAGATCGAGGCTGGCCCAGCAGGCACGCGCCAGGTCGATCCCTCTCCGGTGTACACCGACACCAAAAATACAGGGAGTGCCTGGCGCACTCCCTGGGGCGATCATCGCGGATGGTTGTAGGTCATCGGACATCGTCCGATGCAACCATCCGCGGGCTTTATAGTTCACAATGTATCGCGCACTGCACCAAGTGTCAAGTTTCGCCCCCCAAGAAGACAGGGCCACGTTAGAGTCATTGAGCTTACCGGCAATGCTCGCGCGGGATCGACACTCCCTTCGGTCGCCTCCGGTCGCCGCGCTCTGTGCGGCGGATCTGTCGATCCACCGCGAGCAAGTAGGGCCGGCACGCGACTTT
>Ga0315286_10005377_pt1 | contig 12369 bp, 14 predicted proteins | sample YL17G10_0_MG_FD_205038 | JGI IMG/M metagenome (GOLD analysis project Ga0315286, IMG submission 205038) | Sediment microbial communities from Yellowstone Lake, YNP, Wyoming, USA - YL17G10_0 | ecosystem: Environmental > Aquatic > Freshwater > Lake > Sediment | place: USA: Wyoming | collected... | reverse complement strand
TTGTCTGGCTAAACGTTGCCCCGTCACCGTGTTTTCTTCACTGGGTCTTCAACATGGTAGCATGCAAGAAAAGATGCTTTTTTTTATTCATTCTAGTCAATAGCGCGCTAAGTGAGAAGCAGTGAATTAGACCATTGTCTTGTAGCGAAATGCTGTAACAATTGTGTAACAATCCAGTTTTTCTAGTTCCTCCAAAAGACAAAGGACTCAACATCATTCACTCGCCGCGAACTTGCATTGGTCGCAAACATTTATAGTATTACAACGGTATTTGAATCTGGGGTATATCATGGTTAACGATTTCTTCATGGGTTTTGCAGGTCATGCTCACACAATGAATGAGTTGGAACTGGACCAGCAAAGAGAGTTGGAGCTGAGGGTGAGAAACAGTCCAGAAGAGGCCCAGAGACTTACTGGAATGATTCTTGACAAACTTGAAAAAGACCTCTTAGGCAGCGGCCACAGTCTTGAGGATGTAAAACTGTTGATCTTGTATTCAAGTTACAGAGGCGAACCTGCTAAGAAGGACACATTGATATGTGAATCAGTTCTGAGGGCTATACAGAATAGGTTTAAGAAGGACACTGTAAGCCAGCTCAGACTTGTTGGCCATACAACTTGCGGGGAATTCGAAAACGAAGACTTAGTGCTGAAGGAGATTTCGGGAGTAGGCTACAATGGTCTATCTCTGTTGGCTTTGGTTACAAATCTGCCGATAGGTGTGGGCAGAACTTGGGGTCTTCGAACAGCAGAGGAAGCAGGAGAACAAGGGAAAGAGATGGCTCGTGACGCATGGGTTGACCTCAGCCAACAGACTCCGAGCAAAGAACATCTTATCATGAGAAAGACTCTGCTTGTGTTGACTCAGGGACCGAAGGTTGACACACCTGGCTACGAACATTTCTTGGCAGAGGGAATCTCCCATTTCATGGGCAGCACCCGTGAGGCACGAATCATGAACGTGATAGGTGGAAGCAGCGGTGACGGAGTAACTTCTAAGCTTTGTCGTCAATTCTATGGGAGACTGAAAGAGCATCCACAGTTTAAGGTTCTTGATGGCGAATCTGTGTGCGGGTTGATTCCTAACTTATCTGAAGTCTCTACAGGTGTCGCTCTGGGCACTGAAGGAATGATATATGGAAAGCCACATACATTCTACTTTGACACCAAGAAGGAGCCTCCTTTCAAATACGTCAGACGCATTGATAACGAGGATCCGTGCGCCATGACTGCCAACATGATTTATGAAATGGAAGCTCAATTGTCCAAAGAGAAAGGCTTGCCTTTACCTGAGAGAAAGGCTGTTTCTGAAGTGATTTCCGAAGCTCTTGCACACTCGCAAAGGTTACTGATATTCAATCCTGCTATGTCCAAGTACGCCTTTGCTTTCCCCTTTGGCAACTATAGTGTTTGTCCTGCTATGCGAGTGGTTGGAGAAGATATTGAACTCATGTTTCCGATCCGAAGCTTTATTCCTGAGATGGTTGGTCATCTCGCCACCCCAGACGGCTATAGAGGGGTGCAAAAAGAAGCTCATCGCATATTTGACATGTTGCGATCAGATCAAGGCTTTGGCAGAAACGACGTCACATTCCTTGTTTCCTGCGTCAATAGACGAATTGTTGAGTTGATGGCAGGATGCGCATCGGGAACTGAGGCTGAGGTATTTAAAGATGGGCTTTCGTCAACCCAGGTATTAGGATTCTTGGCGGCTGGTGAGATGGCATTCACTCATCTCACGCAGGAACCTTACTTCCACGCCTTTACCTGCTGGGGAATCACTCTTCACTCCGAAACTGCGAAAATCGAATCGAAAGAAAAGAAAACTGAACTTGGGATCAAGGGCTGGATCAAAGGAAAAACATAGTTGGCAAACTGACTTCACAAGATTCGAAAGCACCTGATAGGCTTCTCTTCAAACCCAGATGTGTAGTCTCTTGGCAGAAAGGCAATCTTGGAAGATGTTGAGAAACCCATCGAATGTAACAAATTGAGTAGCGTGCACAGAGAAATGTGTGTATAGCTTAAGCTGCAACGTAGATTTCAGGGAATGCTGCGTGGAAGAATTCTAACGCTGCATGGTTATTTTTTCTTATTCGCTTGTTTGGTGCAGGCGTCACTGCAGTATTTTTTCTTGTCGTCAAAAGTCGTATAGACTTTCTTGCAGACTGGGCATTTCTTTTCCATCTTGGTTCCTCTTGTTATATGTTACACAGTGTACGAATTAGCTAAAACCTTTTCCTAAGCGCTTCGAAAAGGGAATGGAGTTCGAAGGAGTCTAGAAAGGCGGAAGTGTGTGCAATTAATATTCTTTTTAAGATGATACGCTTAGATGTGGTTGAAGAGGGCTTTCGGAATGGCAAAGTTGCGGTTCTACGGTGGAGTGGATGAGATTGGCGGTAACAAGATTCTGGTAGAGGAGAAGGGCACTAGGATTCTGTTGGATTTTGGGCAGTCCTTCAATTTCGGCGTGGAGTATTTTGCGGGTTGGCTTTCTCCACGAGCTATTAACGGTTTGGGGGATCATTTTGAGTTTGGGTTGTTGCCCAAGATTTCGGGGCTTTACGCTGAAAACCAGTTGGCCCGCACTGATTTGCCCTATCGCGAACCCGAGATTGCGGCGGTTTTTCTTTCCCATGGGCATTTCGATCATGTTGCGCATATCTGTTTTGTGGATCCGCAGATTCCGGTGTATCTTGGGGTGGGCACGAAGCTTTTCATGGAGTCTATGGAGGAGACTAGCAGTTTCTGCGATTACAAAGCTCATGCTTATCAGACGTTTCGTACGGGGAAGAAAATCAAGGTGGATGATATTGTTGTGGAGCCGGTGCATGTTGATCATTCTATTCCGGCTGCTTACGGCTTTATCATACGCACTGGTGAATCCACGATTGTCTATACTGGAGATTTGAGGCTGCACGGTCCCAGAAAAGATTTGACTGAAGAGTTCATCATGAAAGCCAAGGATGCTGAGCCTGACGCGCTGATCTGCGAAGGAACAAGGATGGCGCTGAAGGAGAAGCGCAAGAACTATTCTGAGTCACAGGTTGGAGAGATGAGTGACAAGATTGTTTCTTCTACTGACAAGATGGTTTTTGTGACTCATTACAGTCGTGACATGGACAGGTTCAGAAGCTTCTACAACGTGGCCGTCAAGAACAGTAGAAAACTTGTGGTTTCGCCGAAAACCGCTTACTTGCTGAGCAAGCTTGTCCAAGATGAGCATCTTGATCTTCCAGACCCTTTGAAAGATGAACATGTTTGCGTGTACTATAAGCGTAAGAAGTCTGGAACCTACGACGATCGTGATTACTATCTTTGGGAGAGGCCGTTCATGGATAAAATGGTGAATTGCGAGTTTGTCCACGAAAATCAGCGAAATCTGGTGATGGACTTGGATTTTTACCAGTTTGCCGAGTTGATTGACATAAGGCCTGAACCGGGCAGTCCCTTCATACATAGCATGAGCGAGCCCTTCAGCGAAGAGGACATCGAGGACGAGGTTTTGCATAATTGGCTTGACCATTTTGGAATGCAGTTCCACCAGTTACATGCGTCTGGCCACCTGAACAAAGAACAGATAATCAGTCTTGTTGACGAGATTGATGCAAAGAAGGTTTTTCCAGTTCACACGGAAAACGCCTATTTGTTCAAAAAAGTGAATAGGCATGTTCAGCTGACAAAACGAGAGAAAGACCACATAATATGAGAGCCGAATCAGCAAACTATTCTGGGGTAAGACGAATGAAAATAAAGCTCAACGGCAGGAAAGTTGGTAATCGATGTATCGCTTCTTATTTCCAGAATAGGGCTTACTTCACAAAAAAAGGATTGACGAAACGAACAGTATTGCATGAACTGTATCATCACCTCGTTTGCTCAAAAGGATTAGAGCTTCCTGTAAGGGCTGAAGAAAAAGAGGCAGATCAATACTCAAGATCGTTCCCAACCAAACCTTATTGAAAACGCAATAAAAAAGCCATCAGTTTTAAATCTTAAAACCTGAGAAATCAAGGAAACGAATGACTAATCCAAAAGGCAGCATAAACTCGATATCGGCTTTAGTAATTGATGGAGTTGCTATTGTTATAGGTTGTATTTTCCATCTGGCAAATGCTTAAAACCTTTTGAGGATAATTACCGTTGAGGGTAAGGGAAGGTTTGGCTGCGCATAAAACATTGCCAATGCATAGGGTTGTGCAGACACTTGAAAAGAATATTATCGATGTTCCTTTTGGTAAGCCTTCTTTTAATGATAAACGGTATAATTCATTGGATTTGAGTACCGATTTTTTCTCTCCGATACCTAAACTTGTAGACAATAAGAGAATTGCTTTTGTTGATGGTGGCAATACGGAATTAATTTGTGCTCCAAATTTTGCCGTTGGACTGAACAGGCTCTATTTTGGTCTTTTCGAGGGCAATAAGAGAGTAGAAGGTTCGACAATTCCTCAAAAGATTGAATTTTATGTTGTCTGCTACGCTACGCTTAAGAGGGACAAAATATTTTACAAAACAGAAATCGTACCTGTAAAGGAAGATGGAATATCGAAAATAATTACTTAATTATCTCAGTTATTTTTGTTTTTAGTGTTTGAAATTCCGTTATTCTACTGAATTCTTCAGGCGTTATTTCCTCTGCCAATTTCAAACCTAAATCTGGTTTTCCAAAGCTTTCGTAAGCAACTCTATGCGATTCCCTGTACTGGTTAACGCAACCAACCAATGCTTCTGAAAATTTAGGTTTAGCTCTTAAAACAAGAATTTCTCCAACCGTCCATTGCTCACCATCGATTTTTTGCCAGAATTTGTTCAAACAACGACAAATGAGCTCATCAGAAAATACATCTTCGAATTCCTTTGTGCCAACGAAAATAACATTAGTTCCAATGAATGTTTCATTAAAGCCAATTTGGATTAATTTTTCCCTTGTTACTTTTGTTGATTTGTTCGTTTGGGCATCATTATCCAGCATTAGAATCGTTGCGTCGGCTTTGTTTTTATTAAGCAATTTAAGAAAAGCTTGCCATGAGCAATTACTTTTAAGATTTATTAGAACAACCCCATCTTCAGAAAGAGTCCGATTGCTAATTCTCTGATATGCTCGGGGATAGAAACTTTCCTCAGTGTCTCCTTCAATTATTAGAAAACATCTTTCAAAAAACAGACTGCTGTTTTTGATTCCCGAGATCTCACACATTGAATCTAAGAATTGTTTCACTTCGATGTCTTGGTCGCTTTTTAGGAAATTTACTGCAGATGCTCCATCCTTTTCCTCAAGATAGTTTATTATAGCCGCAGGTGCTCGGTCGACCATGGCGATAGAATGTGTACAAATTAAGACTTGTAGTTTATCTTCGGTATCAGTTGACCTTTTTTTGAGGCTATAGAACATTTCTTTTTGGGCTCCATAATGTAAACTCGCGTCGGGTTCGTCATAACCGCGTATAACCCTTTTTTTGGGACCTGCTTTTAGTCTAATTTCTCGATCCCATTCATTAATTGCCAGAAAAAGCCTTTTCTTCGTTCCTTCGCCTATGTTAGATAGCGGATTCTCACCTTGTCCTTGCCCAAAATCAACGAGCAACGTTTCGAGACTAAAACCACTAGCAAAATCAATTTGAAACTTTCCTTTAACACTTCTCACTTTATTGTTTATTTCCCGAATTTTCTCTAGCAAATCTTTTTCGATTTTTTCATTAAGATTTTTTACAATTTCATCTTCTTTTCCGGATAGAAAAGTTGAAGGCTTTTCTTGACCGCCCTCTGTAACATAAAAATAGGACCTATAAACATCGGTCAAGGTTTTTTGAACCATGCTTTGAGCGTTGCTGTAATTTGAACTATCGTATAATTCGAATGAAGGTAGTATTAATCGTAGTTTCTGCCAATTTGTCTCCAAGTAATTAGGTTTTTTCGGAATTGAATCATACTCTTCCTCCATAAGAGTACTGAGTACTTTGACAGCCTCATCTTTGTTAGTATATGTCTTGTTAAATTTTAAACAAAGCTCCTCCAAGGGTCCAGCCTTAAGATTTTTAATCTCATACAAGCGATGTTCTTCGAATTCGTGTTGTTTGACCCAGAATTGCTCAACTATCCCAGTTTCGGTATTCTGGTAAACTCTTTTTGCGGTTATTTCATTGTTTATTACATACTCTTTGTAATCTGTCGGAACATCTCCTTCTTCCAATTCGAAGATCAGCTCAATTTCCATTGTTTTCGCGTAGACGTTATCGACCTTTCGAAAATCATCTATGAAGATTGCGCATTTTTCAATTTTAAAGAATAAACCGAGCGCTCTTAAAATTGAGCTTTTTCCACAGTCGTTACCACCAATTAATATTGTCATGTCGTGAACAGGGATGACGTCACTGTTAGCAAAGCAACGGTAATTTTTGAGTTGCATGGTTTTCAATTTCATTGCATCTTCACCCTTCTTGCTCCTTAGCGCATAGTTGTAATTAATTATTTAAATTAACGTGAAGAACAGGATGAGGAAAAAACTATATAATAAAACAGCCAATCGGTAGAGGCAACATGTTAACGATAGTAGACGCGTGGATAAAGGCTGCTGTTGAGCACAAAACGCTTGAGATAACTTATTACAACAAGTCCAAAGATGAGACTACCGTCCGAGAAGTCGAACCAGATTATTATGGTTGGTCCACAAACGGTAGAAACTTTGGTTGTTATGGGCTGTGTAGGTTGAGAGGTGAGGATATCCGCTGTTTTCAACCAGAGAACCTTGTTAATTGGCGTTTTGTTGGCGATTCATTTTCACCCAATCCAAAGGGAAGATGGCAGGAATTGCTGCCGGTCTATCAACAGAAGGGATTGGCAAACATAAGTTTTGAATAATGTATTATCTTTGAATATGTTCAAGCCCACGCCAAGTTACCAGAACCCCCGATTTCGATACTATCCTATCCTTATCCTATCCAGTAGTCGTTGTCGTCCGTCGTCGTGGTCGTCGTTCGTGGTCGTTAGTCGTGGTTCGTGGTCGTTGAAAAGGTTGGTTGGGGTAAAGTTTTATCCCACACACACAAGATAAAACTTTACCCCCAAACCCAAACGTTCACGCGCTCTCAACCGGCCACTCTCTTACACACTCATTCACACTCAACGCGCGCATTTCTGAGAAGAGAATAGATATTTGCGAAGCCTTATTCTGTCTGATAGCCAACAAGCAAGAGAGGGTGTCGGGTGATAGAAATATGGATAGATGGCTCATGTGAGCCTATTAATCCGGGAGGAACAGGTTGCATCGGATATATCATAAAGAATAACGGAGCAACGATTGCTGTAGGGTCTCAGACTGTTGGCAAAGGTGAAGGTATGACAAATAACGTTGCTGAATACTACGCGCTCATTTATGCGCTTAAGGAAATAAGACGGTTGAAACTTGAGAATGAAGACGTATTTGTTAGATCTGATTCTCAACTTCTCGTAAATCAAATGAACAGAAAGTGGAAGGTTCATGCGACTCATATTCTGCGCTTGGTGCATGAAGCACGAAATCTTGCTCCACTCTCCCGCTTTAGAATAGAATGGATTTCTCGGGAAGAAAATGAAGAAGCTGACCAACTGGCGCGTTCAGCTTACAAAAAATCGTTGAAAGAAGGGAAAGTTACAATTCAGGAATCTAAGAAAGCAAATCATAATCTCGAGTTCTTTCTGAAAAAACCATAGCACGCGCTACCGAGCAAACGAAAAACCGAACAGGGTATAGGGTCGACGCGCGCGTTGGTTGGATAAAACTTTACCCCACCTAATCAAAATCGCGCACGCTGTCATTTGCTAAGAGAGAAAGAAGGGGTTTGCGGGTGAAATATCTATTGTGATGGAGGATTCAAATTCCATCACATGCTTTCAACGAATATCTTTGCTAGGTTTCTGCAATACAAAGTTGTAATTGAATTGTGCTTATGTAAAGCATTTATTCTGGTCTTGAGTTTGACTGTTGTCCTCTTTGATTGAGAGTAGATGATTGATATGCCTATGGTGTTGAAGGGTTGCGATTTTCTTCTCACATTCAAGTGTGTCGCGAAGTGTCGTCACTGTTCGTATAGAGGATCGCCTGAAAGAAGCGGCGTAATGTCCGTAGACGATTTTAGACGCTACATGACCATTCTAGCCAGTGAACAGTCTTTGGACTGGATAACTTTTCATGGAGGCGAGCCTTTCCTCTTCTACAAGACGCTTGTACGCTGCATCGAAATCGCCCACAAACTAGGCCAGAAAGAGATAGCGGTAATCACTAACGGCTATTGGGGCGGAAGCCAAACTAACGCTCAAACCAAGCTGCGAGAACTCAAGAAAGCAGGCTTAACCTCTGTTTTCTTCAGCGTAGACGCATTTCACCAGGAACATGTGCCCTTCCGCTCAGTGCACACCGCAATAAATGTCGCCCGAGCCGTGGATTTCGAAAAAATAACTGTCTCCTCTTGTTATCTCGGCTCTGTCGATTCTGACAACTTTTTCAACAGGAAGACTGAAGAATGCTTGGAAAGACTAAAACTGCCCGACGATTTCCAAATAGACAAACATTCACTGGATGTTCAAGGAAGAGCAACCGACACACTGACCTCGAATCTAAAACACCGAGCAGGCATTCCACAAGGCAAATGTGTTCTACCCTATTGGGCTGGAGAAACTCTGAAAGATCCGAAAGTCATCGAGATCGACTACATGGGAAACGTGTCAATCTGTCCCGGACTCTGCATCGGCAACACGAAGAACGAATCACTGTCCAAAATACTCAGAGACTACGACTACAGAAAACATCCGATCATAAAGCTCTTAGCTGAACACGGCCCATGCAAACTGATAGATCTACTCGAATCTAAAACACAGATTCAACCCGGAAAATACGTGAACGAATGCCACCTCTGCTACGAGTTAAGAAACCAACTGAGAGCCTCTTACCTAGAGCTGCTGGCACCTGAAAACTGCTATGAAGAGCAATAAAGCAAACACGTGCCCTCTAAACCCTAAAGTGCTTCTTCTGCTCCTGTATTGACCTCTGCTCCAAAACGCATGTGAAACAGGCTCTGGTACCTCTACGGCTGATGAAGCTGTTCTGCGAGGCTGTTACCTTTCGGATTCCCCAATTCTGGCATGCCTTCAAATTTTCCACAACTACGTCAGGGAGCATGAAGTCTACGAGTTCAAGTTCAAGGAAGTAGCCTACGCTTACCGCATGCTCATAAACAGTCTGATTGAGGCTGCCGAGAAACTTGTCTACGATAGAAAGGAGAATTTCCTAGCTTTCTTGCCAGAAGTTGCTGAAGCCATTTCCAAAGAAAAACAAGTGAAAAGCCTTACGGAAAAGTCATAGCGCGCAGGAGACCTATAGGGCTCATGAAATCGTGAACAACGCTTTAAACCTCGGCTACGCCGTCCTCTTCTGGAAAATCCAGATAGCTCTGATGAAGGCTAAGCTAGAACCGTATTTGGGCTTCTTGCATGGAATGCAGAAGGGAGAACCTTCGCTTGTGTGTGATTTTCAAGACCTCTATCGCTATTTGATTGACGATTTCGCTATCGAGTACTGCAGAACTGTAAGAGCTACTGATTTTGTTCTCAGAGAAGAGGAATACTCAGCTAACAGAAAGGGAAAAAGACAATATCTCAATGACCCAAAAAATGACGCGTTGTTCAACTGTCTGGACAAATACTTTGAAAAGAAAGTTGCTGTTCCTCGAATGAGAAGAGGAAAACATCAGGAAATCGTGACTCTAATCAGCGAAGAAGCATTTCTGTTCGCTAAGTACCTGCGAGACGAGAAACCGACTTGGCATCCTAGGACAGTCGAACTGTCTTAAGGTGTCCTTATGAAAATAAGACTTCCCTCTAGAAGGATACGTGAGAAATTTCTTCTAATCTATGAGCTGGAAGGCTGCCAGAAAGAGGTCAACTTCCTAACAGCGTATTACAGCGTAAGAAGGCTGAGAATTGTGCTAGATGGTAGAAGGGCTGGCAACGGTAATATCGCTTCATACTTCGAGAATAAGGCTTACTTCACAAAAAGAGGATTGACAAAGCGAACAGTACTGCATGAGTTGTACCATCACCTCGTTCACGTTCATGGCTTGGAAATGCCTCAGAGAACTGAAGAGAAAGCTGCTAACAGTTATTCGAGAGATTTCATAAGTCAACGTGGGGTAGCGCGTGCGATCGTGAAATACATGCTGTCAAAAACATGAGTTTGAAGAACAAAAGGGAAAGTGATGGGTCACTTGAAGACTGTCTATTTATGCGTAGGCTTGGATGATTATGTTGAAGATCCCTGTTCCATCTGGAGCAGTACCCCACCACCTGAAGTTGCCACCTGACCCTGCGTACTCTATCTTAAAGAATATCTGTTTGTTGATGGTAGTGGTGGATAAGTCGAGCCATGTGATTGTTCCTGTCGCCGTTCCATCGAGTGTCATGTGATTAGTGCACCATGCACCCACTACCCATGGTAGTTCGTCACCACTGTAACTTATGCCGTCAGGTCCAAAGACAGCGTCGTCCCAGTTCTTATCCGCATTCATTATAAGATGCGTTCCTGCGACCGGCACAGAGACAAGCGTATCATCGGTATGGTCGAGGTTTGTATCTAAAGGTGTGTAGTCTGTAGGTGACCAATAAGATTTAGCTGGGTCGCCGTCCACATTTCGGTCGAGTTGACCGAGCAGACCATTGAAAATCCGTGCTTTGTAGTTGTAGCCGTACTGATCGAAACCCTTGCCAGGCTTCCCGCCTGGATAAGGCTGTGGCTGCGCTAAAGTCATTGGAATACTCAGCATTATCAGAACCAGAAACAGTATTATTGGTGCAATCAACTTACTTTTCATTCTATCATTCCTCCTTCCTTCTCATTTCCTACAATTATTTTGATATTTATGATATAATTAAGACTTCCTCTAATGACCTATAGAACAAAGTTCTAGTCCGCCCAAAGAAAACAAACGATTGTGACACTGTTTTTGAGACAAAAGACCATGCTTTTCCGCTGTTTGTTACTTAGCGCGTGATAAATCTAAATCGGACATGTGCTACGCGCGCGCCTGATGGACAGGGTTGGTTGGGGTAAAGTTTCATCTCAAAAAAAGAGGGATTATTTGCGGGAGAAATCGCCACCTAAACGGTTTTTGACGGCAACCGCTGGGAAGGAATACGTGACCCAAGCAGACAAGCGGTATTAAACGCATTAAGAGTTAGGGGCAATTTGAGAGAGTGCGAAGTGTTCAAAAGCAAGGATCTCTACGTTAACGCAGTTGTTTTGTTCACAAATAGGAAACTTGACCTCAAGGTGCCGAGTGACCCTAAATGGTTCAAGGTCATCCACATCAAGAAACTAACTGATGCGAACCTCTCTGACCATATGAAAAATGAACCAGTGCGTTTCTCTGATGAGGAAGTGGCGACGATTGAACAGGTGCTTAAGGATAGAATTGGGAATTATGATGAATAGTTGAGATGCTTCTTTGAATAGGGCTAAAGAATCTTCTCTCAGAAGTCATCTGCTAGCACACGCTAGAGAAGAATTCTTAAGCAGCTACATTCTTCATCTGTACATATGGTATATGACCTCAAACGTCTCGTGCCAGCCGCTATTATCCTACTAGGTATCTTGGCCCTAGTTTCGGCATTTATGGCTATTTTGACAACATTCATGTTCCTGTATATACCAGGTGGAGCTGCACCATACGTGCATTTCACACAAACAGAAATTATTATACGCTACTTGACCATGGCATACGCCTTCATCGCGGCAGGAGTTGACTTGTTCATAGCTATCGGATTCTTCAGGTTGTATGAACCAGCAAGAAAAACTGCTTTCATTCTAGCTCCAATGCCATTCATCGGCACTGTACTCCAACTGTTGGGTATTGCTTCAACACTTAATGGAACAAATTATCTATTAGAAATCCTAGGTATATCCTTTCCGATTCTTGCACCATTCACGTTACCTTTCATAAATGGAATATTCCAAAATATCTCGTTATACAATCTCACAGGCTGGCACGCGATAGTGACGACTGTTTTCTTCATTTTTGGCATCTTAAATCTAGGGCTATTCTTCTTCTTGAGTCTCAAGGAAGTCAAAGAATTATTCAAAACGCGTGCGTAAGGTTTTATCCTGGAAAAAGAGGGTTTAGTTGCGGGAGACATCTCCACTCATTTTTGGTTTGGTTGGGGTAAAGTTTTATCCCGATTTCTCAAGAGGTTCTTGTTAGTATTTTTGGTTCTTTCCATTCTTCCCTGAGAATGCTGTAGAGATAGAGGTCGCCCCACTTGCTCCAAGCAAAGATTCCCTTGCGTATTTTTCCTTCTCTCTGGAAACCAGTCTTTTCCAAAACCTTCTGCGAAGCCGCG